>Ga0307987_1000083_pt1 | contig 53772 bp, 28 predicted proteins | sample EllFjometagen181_FD_203157 | JGI IMG/M metagenome (GOLD analysis project Ga0307987, IMG submission 203157) | Marine microbial communities from Ellis Fjord, Antarctic Ocean - #181 | ecosystem: Environmental > Aquatic > Marine > Unclassified | place: Southern Ocean | collected 2014-10-08 | reverse complement strand
TTTGTAGACCACAACAGCTCATCTTTATTTCTCTCAAGTTCCTCTGACTGAATTGCAATATCTGCTTCCTGTTGTTGTAATTCTTGAGGATACTCTCCTTTGATATACTTCTCTTCTGCCAATTTTGCAAATCTCAGAGTCAACGTGGCTTTGTCGTTATCAGCCACAACCTGATTGGTTGTTATTGAAAGAGTCTCTCTTGCTGTAATAAGGTTAGCCTCTGCATTCTGCACCTGTATCTGCTGATTAATCTCTCTCTCCTCTAAATCACCTGAGTCAAGTTTTATAAGAACATCCCCTTTCTTTACATTCTTACCTTCCTCAATAATCTTAACAATCCGATTTTGACCTCTTACCTGACTCTTTAAGACTATCTTATCTTTGCTCTCAACTGTTCCAGACTCATTAATGCTAACAAGCAGATGTCCTTCTTTTACTAGATAAACAGGTATATTATCCAGCTCTTTTTGTCTCTCCAATCTTTTATTGATTGGATAAATAAACATCCCCAATAAAACTAAAACAATAATTATATAATACTTCTTTTTCATAATTTTAGAAATCTACAATTTTTCGATTTTATAAGCAGTTGATTAAAACACAAATGCAAGCACAATGAGTGCTATTCCAAAAAGTGCCATAACAATACTCAACAATTTCACAACGCCATTACGTTTTTCAATCATGGTGCCAAAATCTCTCATCAAATAAGGAAGACACACAAGATACATTCCTGCAACAATTAAAATATAACAAGCCAAAGACAGCACAGGTGTAAAAGTAGAGAAGCTCATTCGTGCAGCATCTAAAACTGGTGCCATAACAATCAGTAATAATCCACCAAAAGACCTTGAAAATAAAAGCTCGTCCAAATATATATTAACTAAAACAATGGCAATAGGTAACAGAAGAATAAGAAGCCATTTATAATTATCTAAAAAACCCATTGGCATATTTTTCAAAAGGGAATATGTCAGGATCAAATCAATTGTGGATAAAGCCATCCCTGCATATTTGTTTCGACAGAACGTTTTAAAAAAAGATGCAAAGTTTTTTCCACCAATAGTAATTGCAAGTCCAAATCCCAAAAAGAATGCACCAATAATAAGCGTATACACTGTAACCAACATTATTCAATTTCTCCATATATTGTTTGTGGCATAGCTGATGAGATTTTGACTTTTACAAGATCTCCAACTTTTAAATCATCAATACCATCAAAAATAACTATTTTATTTGTTCTTGTTCGACCAGAGAATTTCTGATCATTTCTTTTACTTAACCCCTCAACAAGCACCTCAACACTTGAACCTATTAAATGTTCGTTAATTTTCTGCCCTCTAAGATTCTGATCTTCAAGTAAAACTTGATGACGTCTCATTTTTTCCTCTTCAGAAACATCATCTTCCCAGTCTGCTGCAGGCGTTCCAGGACGTGTAGAATATTTAAAGATATAAGCATTATCAAAATTTATATCCTCCATAAACTTTCTTGTCTCCTCAAACTGTTCTTCTGTCTCTCCTGGGAAACCTACAATAATATCTGTAGTTATTGCAATATCGGGCATATATTTAAGCAGAACAGTAACGGCCTCTCGATACCGGCAAGTATTATAACCTCTTCTCATACGCTTAAGCACTTCGTCGGAACCAGATTGTATAGGCAAATGAATATGTTCACAAACATTTGGTAGTTCTGCCATAGCACGCGCAAATTCATCCGTACAACGTGATGGATGACTTGATATAAAACGAATTCTTTCTATTCCTGATGTGGAATCAACACTTTCTAAAAGCCTTGGAAAAGGTTCTTTATATCCTCTTTGTGAAACATAATCATCAGTCCATGTTTTATTACGAACTCCATATTGCAGCACACTTTGACCTAAGAGTGTGACCTCTTTAGCCCCAAGGTTAACAACTCTTTGAACCTCTTCAAGAATTTTCGCAGGTTCCCTACTCCATTCTACACCTCTAACTGATGGTACAATACAATATGCACAACGTCTTTCACAACCTAAAATAATATTTACAAAAGCTGTAAGTTCCCCCTCTTTATGCTCACCCCATGCTTTTTCATTAAACTCCACCTCATTACCACAATCAATAACAGGTCCACCACCAGACTTTATAACATTAATAATCTCTGGCAAGAAAGCCTTGCTTCTAGTACCAACCGCAAAATCTAATTTAGGAACAATCTTCAAAATTTCATGTTCCAATCTCTGAACAACACACCCTACGGCTCCAACGATAAAATCCGGCTCTTTTCTTTTTCTAGCACAAAGAATCCCCAGTTTTCCTAAAGCCTTTAATTCCGCTTTTTCTCTTATTGTGCACGTGTTAACAATTACGAGCTCCGCATCTGCTTCCAGATCAGTCTGCTCGTGCCCATGTTGAACAAGAAGAGCTTCAATAGCTTCTGAATCTCGTTCATTCATCTGACATCCATATGTTCTTATTGAGAATTTCATATTTTCCTATTTCTAAAAATTTACAGCCTTCCATACAGGTTTTTCAAATGTACCTGTCAATCTCATTTCAAATAATTTACTGATTGGCCATACTACAGTATTAATAAATTTTGCGACAAATGTATGCTGCTTCATAAACTTAACCTGAAACTTCATATTATAAGTACGTTCTGCCATATTAACCTTACCATTGCCCGAAATGCTTAAAACATCTCCATTTAAAACAAACCTACTAATATCCGCAACTCCATTTTTCATTTCAAAGTCAACAGTAGCATCCGACTGGCTCATCACAAAATTAAGCCCAGGAATAATCTTTGCAAGTAATTGAGTCAGCCCACCAAAAATTCTCATTCTGAAAAGCCAACCATTCTTTATAGAAATATAGCCTCTGGCATTCATCCGCGACCAAGCATTTTCATCGATATTACCATCTAAAGCGATTCGTCCATACAACCGGCCACTCACATCTTCACTATTCTGTATCTCAAGTGCTGCAGCAAACAGGCCGTAATTTACACTATTCAAAGAAAAATTGCCATAATATTTTACATTAGTATATGTATTATCAAGAATATTGAATGTTAAATCACCATTAATCTTCCCATCATAGAAATCACTATTAAATTCCTTAAATTGATTGGTAACACCATTAACAATAACCCTACTGGAGAATGCTGTAAAAGTAAAATTGCTATATATGAAATCACCGGCTTCGATTTTCCCGAAGAATGCATTATTAGTATAATTATCTGGACACACAGATCCGGTTGCATTAATGGTTGGATGATTGACAAAGTCAATATCTTCAACAAACTTATTTTTTATTTTCATAAGTTTCAGCAATTCAACAGGCTCAATAGTTGAAGTACCCTGAAACCGTATATCTGAATAATCACCTTCAGTAATAAAATTACCAAAAACACTTCCCTTATCTCTAAAAACACGGCTCTTTTCACCTTTAATCATTGAATTAGTTTTAGATGTATAAATTGTTAGTTTAGATTCCGCCATTGCAAAATCTACGTCATTATAACTTGAACCTCCTACTTCAAAGTCTCCTTCAAGTGTCATGGAATCCACCCAATTAAAGTCCCGGTTTATGTTGCCTTCAAAAGATGTATCATGCATTGTCTCTTTATCAAATCTTTGAATGAAATCAACTAAAGTAGTATTTCCCCACCTTGTCAAGAGAGGAACAAGATAATAAGGGTTAAGCTTTGCATCTAATTCAATATCTATTGTGGCTTTAGATGAATCGTACATCAATGTGCTATTTGAGAAATATCCAGGGTTGGCAAGATTACCTAAAGAACCTTCAATATGTTTTGCAAAAAGTTTGTCTCCACGACACTTCACATCGAACTTAACTTCCTGAAACCATACTCCATCCAGATATAAATCTTTAAAATAAAGTTCACTGTCAACATATAAATCAAAGGCAGGAGGCAAACCACCCTCTCCCGCTTTTGCAGGAACAATCAATTGTCGGCTTTTTACTGTTGTATTTAGAAACTTAATCTTTCGTATTCTGCGATTTTTCTGAAAAAGATCAAACCAATTTATATCGAGTTCCAGACTTTTAATATGCACACCAGCCTCTCCAGGCTTCTCTTTTCTATAAACATAAATATTCTTTAGAATAACACCTGAAAAGAAGTTTAGTTGAACCCTTTCAACATCAAAATAAAAACTACTTCTGTTAGGCATCTTTAAACCTTGTTTTATAAGAGAATCAGGCAGACCATTGAAAGAAAAGAAAATTACGAAAACAAAAATCACACAAGCGAAGATAGCTATCAGGCGAGAAAAAAACTTAAAAAGTTTTAGACAGAAGTTATTAAATTTTCTTTTAGTTTTTCTTATCATAATAATTATCCATTAACAATTAATCATTCTTAAGCTTATTAAAAGGTTCATCCTTATAAATATCCAGAGTTAGATTCGATAGCTCTGCTGGAGAAAGAACAAAAACAACGTCTTTACCCTTAACCATAGCATATCTAGCACCGTCATCACCGGCTAAAGCTCCAATCAACAAACTTTTTTGAATACCGGCAACCGTTGAAAAACCAATTCTAACAACATACACAGGATCTTTTAAACCATACTTATCCAAATCCAAGCCATTATTATCAACAATACATGCAGCTCTCAAGTTTGCAACCGAGAATAATATGGAATTAACAGCAACCATGTTAATATTCTCTGTGCTGCCATCACCCCCCCATTGACCATCCTTATTCAAAACTGCATTTCGAGCATCTTTGCCAATCTTCTTAGCACTAATACTGCTAATATCTTGAGAAGGAATGCTTAGAACTGTCTTATTATAAAACAAGAATGGATCTACAACATCACTTCCAAAAATAAGTTTGGCTGCATATGGAAGAAGAAACAAATCTTCCCTATCAACAAATTTGCCATAAAAATTACCAGGCTCACTTTTTGAGGTAAAAAACTGCAACTTTTCCTTATCCAGAGTGTCATTCTGTACTCCGATACATAGATTCACATATGGTTCTAGTTTCAAAGACTCAACTTGTTCTGGTGATATGAATTTAACAATACGAACTTGTTTTGTGAAATAATTCAAGAATGATGACACAGTCTTAGAGTCGGCAACAGCATAACCTGGCTCAATTATTGCCCATACATCATTTGTTTTTGTCATTATAAAACGATTGTCATTCTTTGATATGCCAATTTCTTTAATCAAATCAATATTTACATTAAACAATTCTTTGTTTTTAAGATCATTCAAGGAAAAGTTTAAAAGATTAATATCTTTCTCCTCAATCTTTACAGAAAATATATCAGGTAATGTTTTTCTCACAACATAATATAAATTTTCATCTTCAGGACTATGCTGAGAGATCTTAAGACTGTACATATCCCCAATGATTGGATCTTCAAGATTAATTCCAAATATGGCTTGAGAATCCGTAAGTCCATATTTCTCATACAAAATATTATTTTCATCATTAGAAACACCTGTAAAAGAATCTTGCCACACATAACTACTAATTTTTAAGTCTGCCAGCTTTTCAAGAATAGACTTCAAAACATCTTCATCAACAGGGCCAACATCCGGTTGCTTAAAGAACCACTTTCCACCATTTTGTGTCAATTCGACATAACCAGCCTTGGAAGACTTCATTTTAATAGAATCAACAATAGAGATATCAACATTAAACATTTCCGGATCTCTTAGTTCATCAATGGTTAGAGGCAAGACATCAATAATCTTTGACGCAACAGTATATATATTATCAGAATCACTACTTTTCACATAGATATAATCCCCAAGACGTGTCCGGCTGCCAAAAATCACATCAATCTCTTCGTCCTCAAAACACAAAGTAATAATAGCTTCAGGCTCATCAATTCCAAATGTCTGATCAGAAAGTTGACGTTTCTTCATATCCTCAGGAGTAACGACTTCCTGAAACTTCAATCTTTCAACCATTGAAAAAATACTTTCAAAGATTCCCTGTTTAGCCAAATCATAAACAGGAGAAAGAATATACCATCTTCCATCAATATTTGAAGCATCAACATTCCAATCTTTATATTTAATTCCTACGGATTTTATATTACTACCCGGAAAAGATAAATCTACAACACCATTTTTATTGGTATCAGTTTCCGGATGTTTCTCAAGTTCCAAAATATAATAAACAACACCTGCAAATATTAATGCAAGAACAAATAAAAATATATTCATTTTAACCTTCATTATTTTCTCCTCGCAAACCAAACAAAGAAACCTAAGAAAGCAAAACATGCTGGAATAATCAAACAGAGAATTATATATATACTTCTCCACTCTTTAACATTGAAGTTCATCTCTAAAACAGTAAGATTCTTGGGCGGAATAGCCAGCAACTGTTCTCGTTCCAACAACCAGTTTAAAGAACTCAGAAATATTGTTCTGTTTCCCCCAACACCTTGACTTAGGCCTCCATTAGAAGCAAAATAAGAGTCTCCAAAAACAACCATTTTCCCAGTTCTAACTACAGAAGAACTATCCGACTTGGTCATTTCAATTGCCACCGCAACAGGTAGAGGTCCAGGTCGATCAATCCCGGCTTCATAGTGTAACTTTTTATTATTGGGTGAATCTTTTTCAGCCCAACTTCTTTCATCAGACATTGCCAGCGGAAAGACCAAAGGTTTATCAGCATCTTGAGTAATACTAGAAGTATCCGGTGTTAAAGATGTTGGATTGAAAAACATTGTTGCAACCCTATCCATGTTTTCTGTTATAGGATGTCTAACATATCTTGCCACAAGCAAAGCCGAACCTTGAAGAGTCATATCCACAACATTGTCGTTACCCACAAGCAAACCATAACTCTTGAAAAAATCAACTAATTGCTCGTCAACAGGAGGATCCAGAAGAAACATCATACGACCTCCATTTTTAAGATAAGCTCTTAATGACTTAAATTCAAACTTTGCAAAACCTTGCACAGGTCCGGCTACAATTATACAAGATGCATCTTCGGGAACCACTCTTGAAGAGGCAAGAAGCAATTGTTTTATTTCAACATTATCCTGCTCAATCAAAGAGGAAACTTTAGAGTAACCTCTTGTTTTATGAAAATTTGAAGGATTCTTCTCACTATGACCAGTCAGATAATATACAATCGGTATTTCATCCTTAGAAACATCCAGAATCGCAGATGAAAACATTAATTCTCCATTAAAAGTTGCAAGTTTTTCCTTGATACCGCTTTGAGTTATCTCTTTAGTAAAACCAGCAATATCATCAACAGATACTACCTTAAACCTGCCATCAAGCTCAAAAACAACAACATTCGGAACATCCAACGCAAATTTGTTAGCAACCATTTCAACACTGGATACTTCTCGATCTGGATCAATATAATGAATATCAAACTTTAGGTCTGTGTTTTTTCTTAAATAAAAAGAATATTCACCTAAAAGATTCTTAACCTCATTATAGAACATATTAGAGTTCTGAACTAAAACATAGATATTCAACTCTCCCTTAATATTGTCAATCAATCTCAAGGTCTTGGGAGACAAATCAAATGTTCCTACCTGATCAATACTTCCCCTATAATAAATTTTCATACCAACAAAATTAATTAGGGAAAATATAACCAAAGATAGTATACATGTTGTAAAAGTACCAACACCAAAACCAACTTTTTTACGTCTCATCTGACTTATAGCTTTAGTATTTAATTTTTTCTTTATTCTCATTTAATTACCTATGTTTTGAAACTTCTAAAATTCTTATTGAATACAACAGAAACAATACTGTTCCTGAAAAACAAAAAACTAATGGACGACTATCTATTATACCATCACAAAAACTATTTAAGAACTCTGGGAAGTTCATATACTCTTTTATAAATGTTGGGGCATGAGGTATAAGATTAGCCACATAACCAATAAAATAAAAAAACAATATCATGATAAATGTAATAGTTGAACATAACAATTGATTTGATGTAATAGTGGAAGCAAAAACTCCTATGGACAATGCAAACATTCCAAAGAAGACCAGAAACAACAAACCACTTGTCAAATCAGAAATAACACTAACAATTGTCTCTCCAGCCATAACCTCCGTAAAACATACATAACCAATAGCCGACAAAAAAATCAGCAATAAAAACAAGAGAGCAGCAGTAAACTTGCCGGCAATAAGTTGAGCAGTAGTAATTGGAAAAGTCAGTAACAGCTCCAACTGACCATTCTTTCGCTCTTCTGCGAACAATTGCATTGATAAAAATGTTGCAATTATTGGAAGCCAACAGAAAAATATTAACTTAAACATAATTGTAGACAATGTAACTCGCTCCCCCATCTGAGATTGTGCAACCTGCAAAAACAGAAACCCTGTGCTGGCTAAAAACAAACAAAATATGGAAAAAGCCAATGTTGAATAAAAATAAACACTCACTTCTCTTTTAAATATTAAAATAGTCTTGCTCATACAATTTTCTCCTTCGTCATCTCCAAGAAAAGGTTCTCAAGCGTATGTCTCGAACTTCTCAACTCCCTAAGAACCCATTTCTTTGATACAATCAAACCAAATAAAACATCTCTGGACTGGTCAAAGTGACCAACGTCACACTCAACTGCCACCCAACCATTACTAAATGTATCAAAACTGTTAACTCTTATAATATCATCAAGATTTTCAAGCTCCTGCTTAACATCTTCTCCTTCAGAAACTCTAACCTCCATATAAACAGTACCTCCGCTATCCATATTATCAAGTAACTCTGTAGTATTACCTTTAACAACCAACTCTCCACCATTTATAATAACAATTCTATTACTAATAAGCTCTATTTCAGAAAGTATATGCGAAGAAATCAACATTGCATGTTTCTCAGATAAACGTTCAATAATCTTTCTAAACTGAACAACCTGATAAGGATCCAGACCTGCTGTCGGCTCATCTAAAACAAGAACATCAGGATCTCCAACCAAAGCAACGGCCAAACCTAAACGTTGCTTACATCCCTTTGAAAGATTTTTTATAATTGCCTTTCGGTAATCCTCGAGGTCACACTGTTCAATAATATCAAGAATATGTGATGAGACTTTTCGATAAGGCACACCTTTAAGACGAGCAACATATTTCAGATATTCAGTAACTCTCATCGCAGGATAAACCGGATTATTTTCCGGAAGATATCCCATAGATTTATGAACACTATAAGGATCTTCTCGAACATCATATCCACAAATCTTAATTTCACCAGCTGTCGCCGGAAGAAAACCTGTCAACATCTTCATGGTTGTTGTCTTACCCGCCCCGTTTGGACCAAGAAAACCAACAACTTCACCTTTTCGGACATTAAAGGAAAGATTGTTCAAAACAACCTTATTACCATATTTTTTTGTTAAATTTTTTACTTCAATCATACATTAACCTATCTAGGTTTATCTTCATTTGAATTTTCCAAGTGTATTTCCTCTGTTGTTCCATCTGGAGCAGTAACGAGAACAATATCATCGTCTTCTTCATAATCTGCTTCAATATCTACATAATCCTTGTGAACTTTTTTCATCGTAAAAAAACTTTTTATACGAACATAAAGCACAAAAAGAAATCCTAAAACCACAAAAACTATCATTACCCAAAAGAAAAACACGAACAATACAATGGTAATTATTATGGACAAAATTCCAACTATAATATTCTTGATATTCATTACTATTTCATCTTCTTAGGTTTACATAAAACATTCTTATCATTTGAAACCCTAAAACACTTCTTACAAATATATTTAGGGTCCTCAACTAACTTAACAACATCATCAAAATGATCTTTTAATGTTGATTTTTTAAGATGACACATCTTAACAACTATATTATTTTCACTCATATTAATCTCCTTCGCACGGGCGAGACATGCCTCGCCACTACAATTATTTACGCATTTTCAAATTCTCATTATTTCCTCGTTCACTCAAGCGCCTCCCCTGTCTAGGGGAGGTGACCCCGCGTGCGAGGTCGGAGGGGTTCGTCACCTTCTTAACTCTTAATTCTTATCTCTTAAATCTTATTTTTCCTGAACCTGACTGGCAATTTCTCTAAAATACTCTCTAACAAGAATACGATATTCCGCTGGAACATTATCAAAATCACCCTCTGATGTAACTCCACTTTTCAATCCACCCATAATCTTTTCCCAATCTTCTAAAGTTAAACCAATATTCTTCAACAGTTCTAAATCTATTACGCCATTTTCAAGCTTTGCAGGTTTATTCTGTGCATTGTCACTCGGTTGGCCCGGAGGTGTCTGTTGCTGAGAAGGCTGTTGTGATGGTTTAGACGGCTGATTCATACTCGCCATAGACTGCATCTGTTGTTGACTCATTCCAAGTTGTTGTGCCTGTTGCGCCATCACCTCATTCAAAGCCTGTTGTGCTGCCTGAGCCTGCATCATTGCCTGTTGAGCCTGCATCATTGCGGCATCAGCCTGCTGCGTTGCCTGTTGAGCCTGGCTTTGAGACTGCTGTGCTGCCTGTTGTGCTGCTTTTGCTTCGGTTTGAGCTTGAGCAGCATCTGACTGGGCCTGTTGTGCGGCTGATGTTGCCTCTTCTGAAGGTGATTCGATTGCAGCAGACATTGCTTCCTGAGCTGCAGATTGAGATTCTGATGCTGACTCCTGTGCCTGACTTGCTTCGCCCTGGGCTGCCTGAGCTTCTGACTGGGCTGCTTGAGCAGCTGACATTTCAGGTGTTGAAGGCTGAGCATCTAAAGCTGATTGGGCTTCTGCTTGGGCCACCTCTGCTTCTGATTGCGCCGCCTCTGCTTCTGACTGGGCTTGAGCCGCATCAGCTTGAGCTTTTGCTGCATCTGAAGGTTCTGCTGACATTGCTTGAGCCTGAGCCTTCTGTGCCTCGGTCATTGCCTCTAAAGCCTTTGACTGAGCCTGTTGTGCGGCTTGCTGAGCTTGAGAAGCCTCAGACTGCGGCATCATTTCTGACAGATCCATAGCTTGCTGTGCATCCAAAGCTGCCTGCATTGCTGCCTGCATTGCCTCATCCATTGGCGTATCCATTGGTGGTTGAGACTGGGATTGGGCAGCTGCTTGAGCTTGGGCCTCAATCTGTTCATTCAACGCAGCAATCTGTTCCTCTAAAGCTGATTTTGATTTTTCAAGACCTTCACTGACATCCGAAAGAGCATCTGCGGCTTTTTCCTGTTGTCCCTGCATTACCTGCTGTTCCTCTGGAGTAGCCTCGCTGGTACTTTGATTTTCTTCGGATGATTGGGCTTCGGCCTGAGCTTTAGTAGCTTCGGATTGAGCTTCATCGGCATCTTGCTTAGCCTCTTGTGCTTTGGTCTGTGCCTCTGATACAGCTTTTTGAGCTTCCTGTACTTTTTCATTAGCCATTTCTGACGGAGCACTCTTAGCTTCGGCCTTAGCATCCTTGGCAACCTGCTGAGCAGCCTCTGCTTCAGACTGGGCTTTTTCGGCTTCGGCCTGAGCTGTCTGAGCTTTCTGTTGAGCTTGCTCCGCTTTTGATGGTTCGTCAATACCATCAGCCATTTCGGATGCTTTATCTGTTTCATTTTGAGCTTGTTCTGCCAAATCAGAAACCTTACTGTTTGCATCATTAAGTTCTTGATTATCTGTTAACATATCTCCAATGGTTTCAAGCTCTTGAGCATCCTTTGCCAAATCTTTTGCTTGGTCATCAATTGCCTCCTGTGCTATTGCCATAGCTTCATCAAAATCACCTTCATCAACAGCCTCTTTTGCTTCATCCCATTTTTCAGATGATTCCCCATTCTGCAGCGCATCTTCAACTGTATCTTTTAACTTTTCCAGACTCTCATCTTTGGTTGCTTCACCAAGTTGATCTTGTAAGTCTGCAAGTTCTTCTGCATCCTTTGCCAACTTTTCTGTAGCTTTTTTAACATCTTCAAGTTTATCTTTCATGGCTTCAGGGTTCTCTTCTGACAACGCATCACTAATCTCATCAGCAATATCCTTTTGATCATCAATCCAGTCTTCATCTAGCATCTCGCCATCTGAAAGCATATCCTGTGCATCTTCAACCAAATCATCCTGCTTATTAGCCAACTCCTCGGTATCCAACCACTTATCAACAACTTCATCAAGTTTAACTAAATCTTCAAACAGATTCTTAACCATCATGATTGAATCTTCAAGAGATGTTCTAAGTTTTCTTCCTGTTGCTTTTTTGTCATCTTTATCAAGCATAACAATCATTTCAGCATTCTGTTTTGCACCATCGACACCTCTGTCTTTTGCCTTCTCAACACCATCTTTCAATCCAACATAAACTGTATCATCCAACATTCCTAATAAATCATCCAACAATTCCGAGGCTGTTGACAAATCCGCAGCAACTTCCGATGCATCTTCATCTACCTGAACATAGTCAGGAAGTTCTTCAGACATCTCTGTATTAATACTTTTTGCGTCCACAACAGAATCTTCAAGACGTTTAAGAACATTCTCTAGAATCTTTTTTATAGTATCATGCTGCATGTCATAAGATTGCTTGGAAAGAGACTCTGCCTGTCTGTCAATGCTGATAATAATTGGCTCACTCCTAGCAATCTGCGGACCGCCAAATTTAACAGGTAATGCATCGGCAACACAAACAACAACAGAAAGTTTAGAAACATTATTCAAATTAAATTTGGACAAATCAAAACGAATATCTCCCTTCCAGATACCCTCTTTGCCTTCTTCTTTCTCAAGCTTCTTCAATTTGTGAATATCAGGTACTTTACCATCCTTGGTAACTTCAAGAAATGCATTTGTCAGACCATAATCATCAAAACCAAAATAGTTGATTACAAAACGCCCCTTTGTACTCAAAACAAGATCTTTCTCTATTGGTCTGTAAATATCAACAGTTGGTGGCTGATCTTTCACACTAACAATAGAATAAATCTTTGGTGTATTTGTAAACCCAAAATGATCCACTATATTCATTTGCCACTTGTCATCAACATCAAAAGGTGTGACAAAAGTACACTTTAATCGACTCTGACTTATATAAATTAAATTTGTATCTGCCAGTTCTTTTCCTGCAACTATAACTTTTGCTGAATTAATAGGCTTACTTAAATTAGCATTAATATTAACTTCTGTACCATTTAACACACTTATATTGCCGAGTGCATTGGTGTGTAGAACAGCTCCAAGACCAGTATATGACGGATAGGTATATACAAAATCAAATCTATCAACTTGAGGCGGTACTTCAACCTGAACTTCATATTTGGCTGTCAAACTATGACCTGCGTGAATGCAATATCTAAAGCTTTCATTAACCTGAGGAATTGACAAAGTAAAAACACGCAGATTTTTGTTCTCTTCAATTTCCGGATCTAAAGTTGACTCAATCATTCTCTCTTTAACAAGCTTACCATCTTCTTCAAATTTAATTATGTATGCTGTTTCAATCTTTGGACTCTTAGTCTTCACTTTAATAGTAAGCGGTTCCCCCTTGACTATACGCAAGCTTCCTGGCTCAACTTCCAGGTTATCAGCAAAAAAGCTTCCCACATCAGATGCAGGTGCAATAACTCTAGCCATTAATCGAAGTGTTCTTAAAGGCCATATTGCCATTAATACAACAATAATTCCTACGACAAACCCCGCTGCAACAAACCATGGTTTTACAGACTTAGAATTAATTTCCTGTGTCGGTTTTACATTATTTGCATCAAATGTTGCCTCCTCTGCCAATTTATCTATCAACTGCTGTGATCCAAAATTATCTGAATTTTTATCTATACGACACAATTCAACAATAGAACTCATTCTCTCCTGAAGCTCAGGATGACGTAATTCAACAAACCTTGCAACGCGTTCCAAAGAGAATGGTTGAGTCAGTGGTTTGTATAGATAAAAATATACTGCTATTAACAAGGCAACAAATACACTTAGACTCAAACTCCATCTGTAAATTGGAGATATAATTATCGTTGCAGCATCAATTCCCATAACGATTAGAATTACCACAAAAACAACCGCTAAGGTTGCTAAGGAACCACGTATCCATAAAATTAACTTAATACGGGCAATAAGTTCTGTCAGACTCTTAACAATTGGTTCCGGCAACTTGTTGTAATCAATATCTTTGTTTAATTTAGAAGGCATATTATGCTAAGCCTCCTTTTTTCCTGTAAAACCATTCAAATCCTATTATAACACTCATCAAAATGAACAATGGCCATTTATCCCAAAGTGTCTTTTCCTGTACCAAAATCTCTTCCCTATTTCCTTCACCAAAAATACTGTCAAGATTCATTATATCTGTTGGTGTCAACAATTTACCACCTGTGGTAGCTGCAATTCTACTTGGCTCTGTTGAGTCTGCACTCAGAACGGATCTTTCAATTGGATTATCCAAAGTCTTAACCGCAATAATAGTTTCAATATCCTTCGCTGAACCATCGGCACGTAGCTCATCAATAATATCACCTACCAAAGATATAGTATAGTAGCCGGAAGTATCTGGAACTTTAAAATCCAAATCATAATAACCATTTGAATCGTCCCTATACTCAAATTCTTTTTTCATGATAGTTTTGCCTTTATACTTTAACATAGCACCAAAGGTTTTCTTATTAACACCACTGTATGATTTGTCAATAAGACGAGATACAACTTTCACATTGTCTCCAGGAGAATATACCAGTTTGTCTGTACCAAGACGAATATGCTCTCCTCCTGATCTAAGATTTTCTCCAGCTCCCCAACGCATTAACTGTCCCCAAAACTTGTGGTGATACACATCTCCTACACCATAACGCCAACGCCATGTTCTATCAAATGGAAGCATAACAACGGTACCCTGACCATATCTATGAACAACTACTAAAGCATTTCTAACTTCCTGTTCAAGACGATTCTCGAGATATAACTCCCGCTCTTCCTGTGTCGCGGAAAAATCTATTCCATCATCATCTCCAGGCTGGGCATAAGCCAAAACAGTAGCTCCAGGTTTAAGTGACTCAACCGGCATTCTCCAACGCATAACAGGCATGGAAGCCCATATCTCATCATTCTCTGCAGAACTCTCAGACTGTTGCATCACAGGATGTTCTCGACCGGCTGCTGTTAGTTTGAGCTTATAATCTTTCTCTGGAGACTTGAACATTGGTTTGGTAGCCTGTACATAATTAATTGGAAGCAAATCTTTTAGATCCTGATTCACATAATGATGAGGCATAAAGCGAGCTCCAGCACTTACAACAAGCAGAGCTCCTCGTTCTTCAACACATTTCTTTATCTCTGCAATGACGCGATCACTCAAATCATCCGGATTAATATCACCAATAATTATTGCATCAAACATTCTCCACTCTTTGTCATCTGGTGGGAACACTGTTGCTTCTGCATCACCAAATTTTTGATTAGCAGATGCATAAATAAGAGGTCTCTTCTTTTGCTCAGTTATTGTGTCGGGATTAAAAAGAATATACTGTAAATGTATTGATTTATCTCTTCCATAAAAAAGGTTTCTTAAATATCTGAATTCCCAGCGAGGAAAACTATCCACTAACAACACATTAGTCCTATCATCACTAACCGCAACATCTAAGCCCCAGCTGTTATTCTCTGAAGATAATTCTCCTTCTATTATCGAAGTTTCAACAGTATAATGTGTAATACCGTGATCTGTAGGCATATGACTGAATCTAAGCTCTTCTTTATAGTCATCACTAGCAACGACCATCTCCTGCTCATCAACAACTTTATCACCTTCCAAAAGATTAACTTTAATAACTTCACCAACTAAACCATTAACTTGAATTTCAGCCTTAATACGAACCTTGTCATCAAGATAGACAGAATCTGGGGCTGCAACATTTATAACAGCAATATCTTTGGGTGTTTCTGTGCCACCAATAATTATAGATGAAACAGGAATTCCTAGACCTCCAAGTCTTCTACAAACTGGCAAAGGATCAGATTTCCCATTATTACACCCATCTGTAATCATTAAGATTCCAGCAAGACTATCGAGAGATACTTCCTTTAAAACTTTTTCCAAGGATTTTGCATAGTCTGTCTCAGACCTAAACAATAAAACATCAATATTATTGCTATAAACATTGTCTGCAACTAAATAGTTGGATATCTCTTGTCCCTGTCCACCATTAGGTAAATCAAGATATATACTCTTGGCATTGCGACCAAAGATATACCCTTCTGTCTTATAGGTTTCATTAAGTTTATTCAAAACTGAAACATCTGTACCAACGCCATAGAGAATTCTATCAGCTAATTTATATCTTTCTGTTTCAACAATTTTATCTAAAATTTTCTTGTCCAGATCATCCATTTCATTATACATGGTATTGGCAATAACATCTAAAACCACTGGCAACTCGGCCTGATATTTCTGATAAGTAGCAATTAGACTAGTATTAAGTTTGAGAAAGACAGATAATGTATACTTGCTAAAATCCTTAGGCTTTTTACGAAGATAGCTAAGCTGTTTGTTTTGATAGCTGGTTTTAATCCCATCTAGAGCCTTGCGGTAACTTGCAACCCTTTCGATAGTACTATATTCATCCAACATCTGACGAACAGCGTTTATGTTGTTTACGCATCGTTCCATCTCTTTCTCTGACTCCTCAACATATTCACGCAACTCAGGATTTGAATATTTGTCATAAGTATCATACAAAAACTTACCACCACTACCAATATCCTTTGATGTTGCAATAGCATTATCAAATACTTCATTAATCTTTGCAGCATCAATCCATGATTCACTTCCGCCAAAACCAAATATTTTGCCCATATACATTTTCTCGGCATCAGACCATTGTTTGTCAACCAAATGCATGGAATCTGAATCATCAATCAGAACAACAACCTGTCTATCAATTGTCACTGTCTTATTTCTTCGGAAAACAGGTTCACCAAGAATAAAGATTAAAAGGAGAAAGAAAGTAAGTCTAAGAGGAAGGATTCGCTTTCCATATTTATCACCTGCAATTAAAGTTTCATGCTTATAAAGCAACAACAAACCTTCAAATCCAAATCCTGCGATAATCCCTAGCAGAACCAAAGGCCATGGAGTTGCAAAAAATATGAACTTTGCCAAAAACTGTAAAACAAACCAGAAAAACAGAGAATTCACTAACCCATAAAGACAGAAAATGGCTATTTGAGTGTTTCTTGGTTTCTCAACTAAAACAAGCTTTTTCTTTAAAAAATAAAAGCCTACCTTAACCAAAATAACACAAAATATAATATAATACCACGCAAACCCAGGGGGCAATAAATCTGTTCTTACTAAATTTTCCATCAAAATTTCCCTATTAATAACATTCAACCAATTATGATACCAAAAATACTATAGAAACAACAAGACAATTCACTATAACCAACCCAAAAACAGTTATTAGAGCAATGAACGATTGAAATGTCGTGTAGATGTGTTAGCGAGGATAAGGTTGCAACTGCTTTGCATTGAACAATTGTTCAATGATTACAGCTCCAGAGGAGCGACATAATGTAACCACGGGTGTAAACCCGTGGAGATAAAACAAGAGCAAAGCTCGTTCCTGCCCACGGCAGTGTCTTTCATGCATCATTGAACGTTCATTAATAAGTTTATGGCACACAATGCAGGTTGGCAATTACCACTTCGCAGTGCTCGTTGCTTTAGACACCTTCATAAGTGTCATAAACTGTAGCCGCGTCGCGACGGCGCGGACATAAAAATATCATGAGCGAAGCGAATTCCACAATTCGTAATTTGTCATTAGTAATTCGTAATTGATTTAAGCTTTTACCATTTCATCAAGAGCTCCGCTCTTGATTACTTGGTCTGCAAGCAGAGACGAAAACCCAGATCGCCGTACTTGCTCGTCGGCGTGTGCCAGTGACGGAGAGCCGAACAACAGTACCTGGCGATGTAGTGCCAACAACCGCCACGGCCCACTCGGAACGAACCACTACTAGTACCGGTAGGATCAGTCATAGAACCACCATCATAATAATCACTATCATACCAATCACTGCACCATTCATAAACATTTCCACTCATGTCATATAAACCCAACTCATTTGGTGACTTCTGACCAACTGAATGGGGTTTCTTATCTGAGTTATCTCTATGCCAACCAACTTTTTCCAAATCATCTGAACCGCTATATTTATACCCTCGACTCTCATTGCCACCTCTAGCTGCAAACTCCCACTGGGCTTCCGTTGGAAGCGTATACTTGTAATCTAAAGGTAATCGACCTGAATCATGCTCTTTCTCAGTAAGCTTCTTACAGAACTCCATTGCATCATTCCAGCTCACCTTTTCTACTGGATTATCAGCTCCTTTAAAGCTTGATGGGTTACTTCCCATTATCTGCTCATACTGTTTCTGCGTCACCTCATACTTTCCTATCCAGAATGGTTTTGTCAATGTCACTCGGTGTACAGGCTTTTCATCACTATCAGCATCCGAATCATTCGAGCCCATATCAAAACTGCCAGCTCCAACTGGCAATAGCTCCATAGTAACTTCATTTCCAAGGTGGGCAATCCATTGTTTGCTATCTTGTAACATTTTATCAAGTTTGGAGTTGATGGCTACAGAACCATTACTTACAGCAGTTTTGATTATATTACTTTCAGTATCAATATCATTTTTTGTCTGCAAGCAGAGACGGAAGCCGAGATTGCCGTCCAAGCTCGCCGGCGTGAGCCCAACACGGTCAGCTGAACGGCAGTACCTGGCGTAACTGTACCAGCTACCACCACGACCACCCCGGAACGAACCACTGCTAGCCCCCGTAGGGTTTGTCATAGCTCCACTATCATAATAGTCCAAATCATACCAATCACTACACCATTCCCATACATTTCCACTCATATCATACAACCCCAATTCATTTGGACTTTTCTGACCAACGGCATGTGTTTCACAATTATTTGAACTTAATTTATCAGTAGACCAACTACTATCATCAAGTCGTTTATCGCCTGAATTCTCATAATACCAACCAACTCTATCCAAGTCATCTGAACCGCTATATTTATATCCTTTGCTATTATTGCCGCCTCTGGCAGCAAACTCCCACTGGGCTTCCGTTGGAAGCGTATACTTGTAACTTGCGGGCAAACGTCCTGATGCATGTTCTTTATCAGTCAGCTTCTTGCAAAACTCAATCGCATCATTCCAACTGACGTTCTCTACTGGATTATCTGCTCCCTCAAACCTTGATGGATTATTTTCCATTACCTGCTCATACTGCTTCTGCGTCACCTCACACTTTCCAATCCAAAATGGCCTTGTCAATATTACTCGATGAACTGGTTTTTCACGATCGGCTGCATCCGAATCATTCGCCCCCATATCAAACCTTCCTGCAGCAACTGGCATCAATTCCATAATCACACCACTTCCAAGCTCGGCAACCCAAGGCTCGAGTGGAATCTGATTCTTCGGTTTTTTATATTGCATCAGAAAAAAAATCCCGCAACAAACAACTACCAACATTCCAATAATTATTCTTTTCATATTATTCCTTTATTCTTTATTTATTCCGTCTAACCTTTTAAACAGTATGACCAGCAACTTCTTTAGCCTTTGGAATTACCAGAAAAACCACCCCGGCAATAAGATTCATTAATATAGCAAGCACCATAACCATATAAAAAGCAGTATAGTATTGTGTAATGTGTGCAAAAATATTTGCTAGTTGATTTGGAAAAACCCACATAGTCACAACATTAATAAAAAAAAGAAATCCGACAATAGATGCGAACCCTAAAAAGGCAGACTCTATATCAGGAGGACTCAAAGTGATTGAGCTACCAATACAAAAAACTAAATATAGAAACAGGTAGGTTTTCCAATTTGACAGATTTTCAACAGTAAAAAGCTGAAAAGTCAGAGATTTTACTGACAAAGCAATATATTTTGTAATTTCAAAAAAATAATCCCAATATCCTGTTGTGAATGATTTTACCGGCAAACTACCTAATGAAGAAAACAAGTTCTCTCCAACAAGATATTTTGAACAGAAATATATTACTGTTGATCCAAAAAGTATAGGACCTATACCAATGAAAAAATTTCCTATCAGTTGGAAGCTGCTGTCTTCGTTATATACATGATTTACATATCCCAAAGTTCCTGATTCAGGATCAGGACTAAACAATTCCATATCTGTTATTTCATGCCTAAATACAATACAGAAAAATGCATGACCAAGTTCATGCACTATAGTACCTATGCCTCCGAAAAAACTCAAATACACACCTCGTCCCATAAGACCGTAAGCTCTCTTCTCCACAAAACCTGCAAAATAATTCAGCAGAAATGCCAGAATCAAACCTGGTCCAATAAGAATAAATATTTGCTGAAGTGACATCAACAATGCATTCCATAAATAAGTCAATATTGTAGATAATATTCCCATGCGATAACTTCCTTAAAAATATCTTTTATAAAAAAGCACTAATATTTATGAAGTATATCAACAATGTATCTGAATGCCAATATTGAATTCTTAAAATCATAAAAAAACTATTATTCACCATCTAAAGAACTGTATATGTCCGAAGGAAGACATTCCACAACTTTTCCACAATTCGTAATTTGTCATTCGTAATTCGTAATTGCTTTAAGCTTTTCCACAATTCGTAATTTGTCATTCGTAATTCGTAATTGATTTAAGCTTTTCCACAATTCGTAATTTGTCATTAGTAATTCGCAATTGATTTATTCCCATCGTACAGACGTGATTTATCGCGTCTCTCTCATCTCTAAATAACGATTGAGCCACCCTCTGCAAGCGTTTTTCTCAACAAGTCAGCATCAACTTCGGAAACCGCAATACAACAATTACAAGCCAACACAGCAGCAACTCCCGCTGCCTCTCCAACCTGATTCAGATTAATCATAACTCTGATTGCACCAAAAGCAACATCATCAACACAAATCGACCGACCTGCAACAATTAGATTATTATAATCTTTACGCACCATTGTTCTATAAGGAATCTGATAAAAAGTAGGATCTTTTTCAATTGGATCTCTCCAACGACTCCATTCGCTACCTTCAGAAGAAGAAATATGTGTTGTTCCATCCAAATATTTAAATTCAAAGCCACCAGTCTCTTCATTGTGTACATCAACCCTATATGAACCATTTGCAATTGCATCATCAAAATGTACTCCATTTAGAAGATCCTCACCAGTCAAACTATAATCTGCAACACATCTGCGACTATCACGCAATCCAATTGAGGAAGCAAGCGATATCAAAGATATAGGATACGCAGGAAAATATTTTCTTAACATATTCATATAGGCGTGAACTTGAAGACGCCCCTCTATCTCTGCATTTGATAGTGATAGTCCATCGGTTGGGCACATGTCGAAAACATGTGTCATCGCGTACATTCTGACATCTTCTGAGTCAGGAACAAAACCATGCCACCCCGTATCCTTTCTCAAGCCGACCTCACTTCCATGCTCATTTATAAAAGCTCCAATATTTAAGCCATCTATCTGATTAATGCCTTGAATCTTTGCACATGTTGTGGGTGGCAAAGGATGTTGTGAATCCTTCATAAGAAATCCTGCACTCTTTGCGACATCACCATCGCCTGTAGCATCAATATAAACCTTAGCTTTTATTGCCTTACGACCAGATTTGTTTTCAATCATAACAGCTTCAATCTTGTTTGATTCATCAACCAAGACATCACAGAAAAATGTGTTAAGAAAAGGAATAATTTTGTTTTCAACGACAAGAGTATCAAGTTCAATCTTTAACTCTTCACTATTAAAGCGATAATAGGCATGGGGACTATTTTCATCAATTGTAACAGCCCCTCGTGATTCAAGCTTCTCCATAACTTCAACAGATAATCCACCAATAATCTGCTTATCATATTCTGTATTATAGATGCTATGCCAAATGTTTACAAGCCCTGCAGTAGCCATTCCACCAAAACAATTCTGCTTTTCAACAATTGCAACCGTTGCCCCAAGTCTTGCAGCTCTAACCGCCGCAAAAACTCCAGTACAACTGCCACCCAAAACACATACATCAACACTTTTTACAACTTCAACCGATTTCTCCGGCTCTTTTACAAAACTCATTATATATCCCCAAAATTAATATCTTATTTCATAAAACAAACAGAATTAAATAAAAACAAAATCATAACCTACTTCCTCGCTTTTTTCCATACAAAAAATAAGCCAATAATCTAAAAAATAAAATTAACGACAAAAAGCATAATAAATCAGACAGAAAAACACTAAAACATTAATCTACATAGGGATTCCTGTTTAATGTGAGAATGCCTGAGATTTTGCTATAAGACACTTTCGCCTTTAGCTTGCTAAAGGTACAGTGTTGCATAGCAAAAGGTTAGGTGTTATCGCATTATAGATTCATAAATTGTATGAATTTTATATTATAGTTCATCTGCAAGCTTTTCGGCCTAAATGTACTAAAAACCTTGCACTTTAGTCTGCAAAATAAAGTATTAATATTTACCAATATGTTAGTTATGAATTAAACAGGAAGCCCTACATAAAGAAAACAAGTTAAGTAGTTAGATGGCTAGTTCGTTAGATGGTTGAAACGGTTGGAAAGAGAGCGGTCAATGTTTAATTTGGGAACGCTGCTGTCCATAGAATCCATTCCGTCCATCAAGTCCATTTTGTAGCCGAGTCGCCACGGCTCGAAGAAAAGTAACGCACGCTTCCAGCTTGCAGTGGGTGCTTTGGAAAGCCGAGCTTAAAGGAAAAACTCGGCACATAACTCCCATAGTTCCAATAACTCCCATCGTGTAAAACCGTCAGTGGCATCCATCCCATTATTAAAAAGGACAGTATTGATTTGCACGCCGGGAGGGGCAGCGTCCTCGCTGACATAAAGAGTTTAACAGAAAAACAAGGAATTAAACCTTAGTTTTACGGTTGAGAGGAAAAACATGTATGTCGATCAATAATATCAGGGAATGAGTTCTGGTTATTTTCGTTTTTGGGTGATAAAAGAGGAAAAGTTGTGGTTTGTACTGTATTATGCCAAGAATTAATGGTATAATACGTTGCTACTAAACAAGATACAAACACACAACTTAAGGGGATTATGTCAAATCATCACAAAAAGATAAAGAAGAAAAGTAAAAAAAACAAAATTAACAGTACCGAGCTTATTATTGACAACCAAAATGCTACTAGTTTTGCAGGTCTTGCCGTTGCTAGAGAAATGATGCTCAAGTTGTCTATGTGGCGTCAAATCATGAACGACCTTCCAGAAAAAGCCAGAGGACATAAAAGAAGCTCTATTGTAACGGGAGCTTTGTTAGGATTTCTAAGCGGTAGCTCAGGTGTTCAGTTACTAGAAGATATACGCAACGATCAAGCTTTGTGTAATCATTTTGAGATAAGTAGCTTGCCTACTCCAAAAAACTTTTGGGAGGAACTAGCTAAACTAGGAAAAACCGAGATTCTTGATATATTTAATCACATTCTGCGAATAACAGCCAAAAAAATTCTAGAAAAAACACCAGTAGAACAAATCCAAATAGAGAATGGTTTTATTCCTTTGTTTGGTGATGGTACCTTGCTAGAGTGCAGCAAAGGACGAGAAGGTGCAAAGTATATAAAGGGCAAAGGGTATGGTTTAATGTGGTCTAACTGGTATATTGGACCAGTTTTGGTTGGACAACATTTATGTGGTAAGAATGAAGGAGAACATTCTACTCTTAAAAACATGATCGATGATATTGTTAAAGATATTATTAACTCTCTTGGTAGAAAACGTGATATGTTGGTTTTAATGGATTCATTGCACGGTGATAATACCGTTATGCATAATCTTGAGCAGAATAATCTGTACTATATTATTGGTGGAAACAAACTTAAAGCAGTCAAATACAAACTAAAAGAAATTTCAGTTGGACTTTGGCGTTCTGTTCCAGCAGGTCAAATAGAAAAAGGTTTAAGAGAAGAAAAGGTATGTCTTTCAAAAATACAATGTTCGGGATGGGATAAACCAAGATATTTAATATGCAAGCAATGCACAAGAGAAGGAGAAGTTCTCCCTTATAAAGTTGGGCTTTTCACAAATATACCACCAAAAAGGTTAGGTCTTAAAAGTAAACATGACGTTGCTTATATTCTCAAAATATTCAAATTATATTCAAGAAAAATGGGATTAGAGTGTTGCTTTAAAGATTCATTGATAGATTTAAACGGACATCGACCTCCTAGTAAATATTTAGAGCAGAATAGAGGATATTACGCTACTTTATCCTTGGCTCATAATTTAGGACGTGCAATTGATTTAATTGCAAATAGGAAAGAGCGTGAGAAGAAAAGAAAAACAGGGAAAAAGGTTTACTTCAGAATGAGATTAGGAACTCTTAGAAGAAAGATGTTTGCCTTGCCAGGCTTTATAACAGTCAGTGCACGCAAATCAACGATTCGTATCATAGGAGGAGGTGAAGCAAATATACAAATATTTCAAAATGCATGGAACGAAATAAAATTATGTTGATGAAATAAAGAAATTAGGTTACAAAACAATTTAAACCACACTGAAAAGCTCGTTTACTATGAGCTGCAGGGACAGTATGCCTTCTTGAGGCAACTACACGCTGCTAAAACACTATTTTGAGCCTTTTTTATGTTATTCAAACAAACCAAAGGTCTGCAAATTTAAAATTTACTGCGAGACTATAGAATCGCTTGATTTTTATTTCCAACCGTAAAATCAAGGACCTACAATCAAACTGATAAGTATTTCTTGACAGTTGCCACTTCAAGTTTTGCATTCACCTGGGAGCGATGATGTCCACATCGGCATCTTAGGTCCCCACCGGAGCTTGCCTCAGCGGAGCCATGATAGGGCTAACGGCTCGTAACAACTCAGCCTAGGGTAAGCACTCGGTCTATAAAAAAGCGAAGCATCTTCCTGCTCACAGCAGCGTCTTAACGAATAACACTTCTCGTTTCACCTGTCTTCAACCTTCATTTTGAACTGTTAAGTATTTCTTAATAGTTGCTTCTGAATAAGCAACACTTGTCAGTTCACATATTGATGAATTACCGGCTTAAATAAGAATATCCAAAAAACATTTTACAAAACAATAAGTATAATATACAATTAAGGCAAAGTTAATAAACTGATTGAATAATAAAGAAGGACATACAATGTCAACCAAATTAATGGAATGTGAAGCACAAGCACTACAGCTACCACTAGCAAAGAGAGCTGAACTGGCAGAACACCTGATCGCAAGTCTTGATAATATAGATGAGGTGCAGAATGAACAACTGTGGATCAATGAAGCAGACCGTCGTTATAACGAATATAAAAAAGGCAACATGTCCGCCCGTTGTGCCGAGGATGTTCTTGGAGATGCTCGAGCTAGAATAAAGTGAAAACTGTTCGTTTTCTAGATCCTGCAGAACAGGAGATGCTTGACGCTGCGATGTATTACGAACTACAAGCACCCGGTCTCGGCAGTGATTTCTTGGATAAGATCGAAACTGCTATCCAAGACATTGGCGAAAATCCAGAACGATGCCCGGTCATTCAGTCTAAAACCCGTCGACGCCTTATCCATAGGTTCCCTTATGCCCTCCTGTACCGAGTTGATCCGAGCGAAGTCGTCGTTCAGGCTACTATGCACTTACGTAGACGCCCAAATTACTGGTTTAACAGATAGAAATTCTCGAAAAAACCGAGTACACCGTACCATCAAAAGCCGCGCCAAACGCACCCTTACGTAATTTCCAGTTATTATGGACGTTAAAAGAAGAGAAATTATAAAAAAGAGGTGGACAAGGGCAAATATATTGTATAAACAAAAGAGTTGTTGCAAATGCTATAATAATTAGTTATGTTACATCTAATTACTGAGTGTTATTTCGGTAACTTCACCAATCAAAAGTAAAAAAGATTGAAGAAAACAAGAAATAGAAAAGATATTTAACCACAAAGAGGCACAAAATACACAAAAAATAAGCCACTGACAAACACCGATAATCAATTCTTTCGGTTTCTTGCTTAACCAAATCAAGCATTGCATTAACCTCTCGCTGACCTGTCAATACTTCTCCAAAATCAGCAACACGATCTTTTGAAACAACTTGATTTTCCATTAGCCCAGATTCCATTCTTATCTACAATTATTACACATCATACCATTTAATTATTTTGATTGTATTACATTCCAAATAAAATTTCAATCTCTTTAACAAAAAGATTATCTTGGATTAATTTTCTGTGTATTTCTTGACATTCTCTGTGTTCTTTGAGCTCGTAGGCCATTTATTAAGTTTCCCGCTGACCGGGACTAGCAAGGTTAGCTCCTTTATTGCTTATCTTTAATGTATTAAGCCTCTCTCACACACGGCCGAAGGGAAGTGAGGCTGGAGGTAGCGACAGCAATGAGTGCAACGAATGGCCTACCTCGAATCATGCAAAACAATCTTTTCCCTCTTTCCCCGCCATCCGACACTTTTTATGGTCTTGCTTTCGCAAAATATTCTAACGAGCGCCAAAAGGAAATGGCAGCGAGATAACCGTTTTTTGCGTCCATGTCGGGCCATCCTCCGGACTCAAAATTGATAGTGTAATGGTAGTTAGCCTTGTGCAGAGCCTGAATCACATCTATCCACGGAATCGTACCGAAGCCTGGAGGAAGATGTTCGTCTATTCCGCTGGGACTGATCCATTTCTTATCGGTTAAAGCTTCTCCGCGCATTCCCCTGTTGTCATGAAAATGCGTAGTGAAGATCTTGTTTCCAAGAGTATCAATCCATTTCAACAGATTATTACAGCAACAATGAGCATGTCCGGAATCCAAGCAGACCCCGACTGCCGGATGATCGACCGCACGAATTAGGCGGGAGATAATTTCAATATTCGCCATTGCCTCGAACCGGTCACAATTTTCAATGGCAAGTTTGACGCCACGTTCCTGAGCGTAATCACCCGCAATCCGCAGATTCTTTGCACAAACCGCAATCAGGGCGTCCAACCCATGTTCTTTTACGTTTTCCTCAAAAATTTGGATATTAGATGATTTTTTCCATTCAGTGCACCACCCGGAGTGAAACATTCCCACATCCGCATTCAAATTGACGGCGTAATCGACCTGCCGTTTGAGCAGGTTCACCGCGACGTCCTGCGAAGTCCCAAGCGGAGCGTACATCGCGCACAATCCATGATGCTGAGCCGCTTTCATACCCAATGACCGAAGCGTGTCCCCTACGCGTTTTGTCTCTTCCAGCATGTCGAATGCCGCTGGTTCATGATCGCCATACCCGCTAAGCATAACTTCATTGATTCCGATAGACTTCAGCATTTTTAGCGTCGGGAGGTAGCTTTTTTCAGGCAGACTAGTGATTGCTTGTCCATCCCAATTCACGGTGTTAACCTGATAGGACAATTCATAATTTGTGTGAGACATATTGTTTCCTTTGTTATTTTTTATTCTAAAAAATCGTTTTAAGTAATTCGTTGTTCGTTGTTCGTTAAGACACTGCCGTGAGCAGGTACGAGCGTTGCTCGTGTTATTTTCCCACGGGTTTACACCCGTGGCCATATTCTTTCAGGCTGTCAGCCCTTTTCCGAGCCCACGGGACTCGGCTACAGATGACGCATGACGCATGACTTAAGACGCATGACTGACTCAATGACTTCGTGACTCAGTGACCCAGTGAGTAAAGACTAAAACTTTTAGACCACCGACATTCGTCAACCTCTACCTTCAGGATTCGTAATTTCTTCATGTTTGCGGATCATCTGATTGAGCATCGGTTCAAAGGCTAGACGGTGCGCGTTCGCCCAATGTCCGGCGGCGACTTCAAGCTGGATTTCTTTGATTGCCTTGCGTTCCAAAACGCAGGATATCTTGTTCTCTTCCAGCGTGGTGGCGGCACGTTCCAGCTCTGCGATGCGTTTTTCGAAATACTCCTCCGCCTCCTGGCTTCTGTTAACGACCGACGCGGAGGTAATCTTCAGAGTCTTGTCCAGCGACAGGAAGGAGCGTAGCTGGAAAGGCAGAAGCTTGATTTTTCCGCCGGAAAGTTTCTTGCCAGTTGAAAGGTCAGTGTACTTCATTTTGCCGAAACCAAGGAAATCTTTATTGTCAAAATCAAGCTTGACCGTGACCGGGAAGAAACTCATGTTCACCACATAAAAATAAGTTCCGTTTTTGGTGGACAACGAACGCGCCAGCGCCGGATCGGTCACGCCCGGCACCTGGTTAAACGGTAGCGCCGGCAGTGCGCAGAAGGCCTGCGCGAATTCACGCGCCTCCTTTTCCACTCCGTGCGGACTCATGGTCTGTCCACCGATCATGAAATTGAGCACATCCAACGCGCCGACGTCGAACGCCGGTTCCTTCAGGTAATAACGTCCCACCGGTTTACCGTTGGGACACTGGAAGTAGCATGGATACTTTTTATTGTACGGGGATGATATTCTGGTCTCAAAATAAGTTTCAAAGATGTGCATGCGTGGCACACCGCCGTTTTCACGGAGCAGCTTTATCTCAGGATTGTTGAAGTTGTAGTAGAGGAAGTCGCGGTCGCTCTCCTGATAATCGCGGTGACAATTCCAGCGGTAACCGTAAGCAGTGCGCTTAAGCGCGGCTTCCACGCCCTTAAGCTTTTTGATTGCCGCAACGTCCACGCCGCGCACTTCATAATTTTCAATACTGTTGTCAAGCATGACATACAGTTTCAGCTTCGGATTGTATTCGTCCATGAGCTTGCGATAATTGGCGACATTACCGGTTATCTGCTTTGACCGCCATTTGAGCCATTGGGCGCGCTTCGGCCCGTTGAGCAACGTGTAACGCGCCTCGAAGCCATCCGGGACTATTATCCCGGTATCCTTACTGAATTTGCCGACGCTGTAATCGTCGTAGCCGTATTCGAGTTTGCCCCAGCCGAGCGTCGAGTCACTGACAACCAGTCCCTCCAACGCTGGATGGTTGGCGTAATTGGCGAGGATGTTGCGGTAATTCTCAAACAGCAACTTCTGCACCTCCGGATTAGAGGGATTGTGTCGCAGACTCTTTCCATGCCAGGCCTTGTTGCCATAATTGTCGAGAAGGAACATACCTTTCTTCTCGTAATCGTTGTCGGTAAGTTCAAACTGTTTCAGCTGCGGCACGCAGAGTGGCTGGATAATCCCGGTGAATTTCTTGTTGTTGGCGGCAAAAGTGTCCAAAACATACCTGAGCTGACCAATACCGTAAGGATACATGCCAGATATCGCGCTGCCTTCGACCACGTCGTAACCGTATTGATAACGGTAGGTCGCGTAATCGAAGCCATTCATCCCGACGTAGTTCATGTAGTTCATCAGCACGGAGGTTACGTACGGAGTTCGCCCAGCATACTCGGCCGGAAGCTCAGTGTCGTAGCACATGTTCTGGTCGAAGGTCTGATCCTCGTCGTAATGCCCAAACCGGCGTCCAGGCAATCCCTCCGGAGTGCGAATTTTCAAGACCGGAAATTTGGAATCCATTTCGTAGATGTTCAGCTGGGCCAGAGCCGCTGGATATCCGGTGCCTGCGGTGCGCAGTTCGAAGAGGTATTCCTCGTCGCCGGGCATGAAGGTGTAACGAGTCGTGCGCATTTTACCCGTCGCCGGATATTCGCCGCCGGACTGGATGATATGTCCAAGTCGGTCGCGGTTCGCTCCGCGCTTTGAGCGGTACATGTAAAGCCCGGTCATCCGTGGCTTGTCGTCGGGCCAGACGAATTCCATGATGCAAGGCTTGCCTATCATTTCCGGCGGAAATTTTATCTCCATCGCCACCCGGTCGTGGTTGTTTTCGCTGATTTCGAGGTAAGTACCGATCTTGGTTTTGCGTATCATGGGGTTGCCGGTGATCCAGTTGACCTTTTTCAGATCGTCAAACTTTACGGAGATGAATTTTTTACCGACATCCCATTCGTCATAGCTGGCTTCAGCAGCATTTTTGACAGGATTTTCAGAATAAACTGGGAAGCTACGACGGTAATTGCCGCCCTTGTACTTCACCACGCACGCAAGATTGTAAAGTCCTACCGGAAGTGTCAATTTTTTGAGCTTAACATCGATTTTTTCGTCCACTTTGAGATCCTTCGTCTCCTCGGCGACGAGCTTGCCATCTTTATCAAAAAGCTTGGCGATCAATGTCACGTCGGCCTTGACTAGAGGCTTGTCCGGTACCGGATTGGGGCGTTGGAAAAATCCGCCAGGAGCGGCCTGCAAAGTGATTGCCGAGGGTTTCCCCGCTTCGATCACTGCGTCCTCCATCACGAGGTCAATTGGCATGACCGAACGGTATTCATCCATGACTTCGGCATTGGTGAGCGGTCGGTCGTATATTTTCACATTGTCGACGACGATGTAGGAGCGTTGTCTAAAGACTAGTTCCTTGATCGGTTCAAGATCGGCGTTGAGTAGCATTCCCCCGCGGTTGCTAGAGAGGAAGCCGGAGACATAAGGCATGCCGTTAACGAAAAGTCGCGTCGGACCGTCGTCAAAATAGCAGAGCGCGAAGTGATACCAAACGTCGTTCTTCTGCTGGGTGTTGCGAACAAAATTTTTCCTCGCCTTGCTGTCTTTGAGTGCGAAGGATATCGTAGGAAAGAACTTATACATGACGGCGGAAAGTTTGTTCGTACTACCGTCAACGGCTTCAAGAACCGTATAGTTGCGGCTCTTTCCGTCCAGCTCCTTGTTCGTGACCTTTTTGACAATCTCACCGTTGCACTTGCCCCAGAACATGACGGTGCCGCAGCTGTTGTTGAAAAGCTTTTCCGCCGGATATTTCAATTTGCCGTAATTATCGCGGGCGAGCGCCTTGCCTTGTACGCCTTCCACTAACGTGAAGCCAGAATTGGCGGAAGGAGAGACTTTTTCACCAGTGGCGTTCACGGCATTGAAGCCATCTTCAAAATCGAGTGAAAAAAGCGGTTTCTGCGTCGTCTTGCGCGTCTGCTTCACATACGGATCGACCTTGAAGTCCTTGACGTCCATGAACATCCTCCAGGGAGTGAACACAATGCGCTTGATTGGCAGCAGAGTGCCGGGATAGTACATAATTGAAGCACCGTTGATGAATATAGAAGTGCTTTTGTCGTCGTTGATGAGTTCAAAAGTACTCCACGGTACGTCTTTCCCCGTGGTCAGATTGCTGATTTTTCCGCCTTTGTGGAAAAGTACTGTGCCTTTCTGACTGAAGGTGCACACCAGATGTTTATTGCCCTGCGCGTAAATACTCACGGCCTTGCCGTTTTCTCCGGTTAATCCAAAACGCCAGAATCCCATGGTGGACTCCACCCCGGTTTTTTGGTCGATACTGAATCCGATGTTCTTGAATTTAAAAGACAAACGGCACGGCTCGGAGACCGGTAGGTCAAAGCCGAAAGAGCCGCCCCGGATGGAAAGCATTCCATCCTTGAAAAACACATTTTTTCCACCCGTTTTTTTGATGTTTTGAGCCTTTGGCTCCGCCGCCATGTCGTAATTGACCGACTCAAAAGCGTATGCTGCGATAGTGAGAGTGAGGATCGCTAGTAGTAATGAGATTTTTTTCATCTGTTTTTTCTTTTCTATTAATTAATCTTTTTCAATATCCAATATCCAACATCCAACACTCAATATCCAATGAAGGACACTGCCGTGGCAGGAGCGAGCGTTGCTCGTGTTATTTTCCCTAGAGCGTTGCCCTAGGCTAAGCTATTTCGGGCTGTCAGCCCTTTTCCGAGCCCACGGGACTCGGCTACAGATGACGCATGACTCATGACTGACTCAATGACTTCGTGACTCCGCCTTAGTTCCTACGGCGCGACACGGATGGCTCGACAAGACGCCTAACAAGGCCGAGGGCAATTAATTGCCAACATGCATTGTTTCTTTTTTACGACCTCGAGTATGCGACAATTCTTTTGGTTGTGGTTATACTCCAATTATTGTGATTTTATATATTCCGAATAGCGTTTAAACAAATTTTTTGCTGAAGGAAATAAGCTCTGTGGACTTAAATAGTGAGAGAATTCCCAAGTAATAATTTTTTCCATACCTGACTGGCTGGCAACTTCCATCTTATACTTCATATCATCCCATCTTAAAGGCCAGAACCCCATATTGGATTCTCTACTGAAGCTTTCCAGATTGCTCCAAGACTGCAGACCATATTTTTGTGCCAGGCTGATATTTATTTTCATATAGTCATGCAATTCCATAAAAGGGACATGTCCATCCTGGAAAGCAACAATATCAACACAATTTTTTAAGCGGCTCCATATTCTATCCCAAAGGAATTCATATTCAGCCAATGTCGTTTCTCGATCTGAACCAGCATTTATCTCCATAAAAGGAGATGTCAAAATTGGATACGGCCTAAGTGTTCTGAGGTGTGATGTTAATTTATCATGAAGCTCCATCAGGACATCCCAGTAAGAACATACTTCATATGGGATATACCATCCCTTAAATGCACTCCGGTCTCCATAAAGATCAACCATTTCTGTACAAAAATCCTTATTGATCGCAAACTCTTTTTTGACATCTCCAGTTTGCCAATGGTTCCCGTTATAGGTTCCAAGAAAAAGGCTCATGTTATGTTTTTCTGCCAAATCAAGAAACAGATCCATAAAATCTATGTGAGTTGGACGAGTTCTCGGAAAATGTTCTTTGAGGGTCTTTGAATCGAAACAAACCTGCTCTTTAAAGGCCGGCAAATTAAAAATAACCGTATCGATTCCGACAGATTTCATAATCTCAAAATCTTTAGCCCATTCCTCCCTTCCCCAATTATTATGAGGAATATCAAAACAAATTTCACTCAAAAATGTCCCTGTTACCAATAAATTCCTTCTGTTATTTTCTATCATTGTATTCTCCTCAATATTTTTTATTTATCTAATTTAAGTATATCAATTACGATGATTCCGTATGGTGGAATATGCAGAGGACTATGAATTCCGCTTATAATTGTATTATCAATAATTTTTAAAGTTGTGTACGGGAAAGAACTTACTTTTTTCACTTCACGCGGTTTAATTGGAAAACATAATTCGGGTTTGGTGTATTTAGGAGCACATGAAACTAACGCGATTCGCAAAACTCCGGCTGCATCAGTCATCTCCATTGTCCTTACACCATCATCTAGATTAAGTACCTGAGCTGTTGCATATTTGCATTTTTCTTCAAATTTTTTAAGGCAATCCGTGATCAGCCCTGCTGATTCGTGCCAAAACTCCTCGGGAATCCGCATGTAACCAGGTTTGACATCCCAGGTATACGGAGTTTTTTGACAAATGAATTCAGATATTTCAGTGTTGGGAACCGTGACATTATCCAGTCTGGACGCTCCTTTTAAAATAACACACCCCATGGTATAATTCGTTAAAGTCCTGCACAATACTGAAACAGCTGACGCCGAAATTTCAAAATCATCAACTTTCCCGAGTAAAACAACTGGTCCGCCGGTATAACTCAGCACTCCGGCTTTCACGGTAGGGTGGCATAAATCAAAATTCGGCACAATGATTGATCCACTTACGTTGCCAATATTTTCAGCCCGACAGATCGTGTTTATTTGCAGATTATAAGATTCGTTCAAATGTGCTATCTGCATGAAACCCGGCCAGGTCCCGTTTGCCGGATAATCATTCCTCAACTCATCAATTGTCGTATCATCAAGAATCCATGTCAGCTTCCCCACCCGAACCGGTTTGAACGAATAGCTCATATTCCATTGGTTACGCAAATATTTCCATTCCATATTGCTTATTCCGTCTCCAAGACAGCACATAAAGCCATCCGCACAGCGATTTAATGAAGAGTCCTGATCATAATAATACTGATTGGCTAGCGTAAATACTTCTCTTTCCAGTTTAGCAGGAGCGTGTCGTAAGAGATCATAGCTTTCAACAACATCTTTAATTCCATGCAGAAAAAGTAGTTTCATTTCCGGGGCAAAAGTTTTCATTTCTGCGAGTGTCGCAGCAAAATCAAAATGCCGTTCATGCCCACCATTGATTAGGGATACGTTGGCCGCTACGGTTTCCACAAGTAGATAATCCACCCCGAGGGCGGCGATTTTTCTATAGTCCATGCCAAAGATAAAAATAGATTCGAAGGCAGATTTGGTATTGCCGGAATTAATCATTGTTTTTTTGTTGATGGATAGAAGACTATTAACGACTTTTCTCCAAAACGATTCCCATCTACCAACGTTGAAGTCAGTCCATTCACGCCATAAGTATTTTTCAATATAAGCTGTCCGTTTAAGCAATTTGGTCTTTTCATTATTCGTAATCATCTCAAAATCAGTTGAAAGGTCATTTCCAAGATATTCTGCGAATTGCGCAATATAATTGTCGGAACAATCCCCATAAGCCAAAGGGGCAGAGGGTCCCCAACAATCTGCTCCATGCCAACCATCAAATCCATAGTCTTCCATTACGCATTTTAATTGGGAGACAAACAAGTCTTCATAATACGTCCCATCGTTTAGACGACTCAATACATTTATATGATCGGTAACACCGGAACAGCGGTCAACACAAAGTAGGATTTCAGAATGTTTCCCGGCAAATTCTTCATGAAATTTGTTATGAAGGTAATTAACGAAAAGGGAAAAGAAAACATTAATTTTATGTTCTTGGAGATTAAGAACAAGTGAACGCAGTTGGTGGTTGGTCCATTCCTGCCGAGAACGTTCTTCATTACCGTCGTGCCCAGATCGGGAACATATGTCAGGAGAAAGTATGGTTTCACATTCCATTGCAGGATGGAGAATCACAAAATCCGGTGTGGAAATTAATATTGATACACCATACGGAATAAATCCGAGTCTTTCAAGATATGCCCCGACACCTAAATCTTCCTGAGTATTGTCAAATGCTAACAGCTCAGTCCATATCCATGCTTCATAATCCATATGATTCCTTCCTGCCAAACCGGAATAAGATTGTCGAGTGCAAAAAGATTCCCTGCACTCCCTTCAGGCACAGCGAAAATGCATCGAGATTTATAAATTCAGTTGACAACATATAAACAAATCCTTTTTGTTACTTCTTAAAATTCAATTCCGTCATATCCCATTATTCAATGAATTCCCGGATAAGGAATTTTTGTTTTTCTTAGAGCAATTCACGGTTGATCTTTTACCTGTTACCTGCGGCGACCGTTGATCTTCTCCAGAAAACACAACATAGCTCACTATGCTTCTATTTTTTTGAGAAGCCAACCTTGTCCTCGCTAACACATCTACACGACATCTCAATCTTTCATTGCTCTAAATTACTCTACCCGGATAACTTCGATGGCGTTTGCCATACGGATGGTGGAGTTGTAGTTGTTTGCCGCATTCTTCGGTTTCTTGAAGACGAAGTTAAGCGTCAGCAGATTGCCGGTGACTTCCACTTCTTTTTCAATAACGAGCGCCTTGTCATAGTCGCCGCCGCCGAGTTGATAAAGGTCCATATCCACCCAGAACGGTTCGTTGTTGGCGTAGAGGTTAATCATCCACCAATTCGGCTTGTAGTCGCTCTTCCAGCCGCACTTGGTGTATAGACGGATGAGGTACTTACCCGGCTTGACATTGAACGTATAACCGTCCACATCGTAGGCTTCGGTTTCGTACAGTCTGCCAAATTCGGTGTTGTTGATCTTGGACACATCGCGGTTCGCGCTGTTGAACGACGAGCCGAAATGTCCGTAGTCCTTGCCGTCGTAGGTTTTTTCCGGGAAAAAGAACTTGCCATTGATTGTGCTATACGAGGTATAACCGCAGTTAACCGCATAACGGCCTGTGTCAATGGTGCGCTGCTGTTTGATGACATTATCCATGTTGTCCAGTTTCTTAAGCATCTGGTTTATGTCCTTGCTATACAGCAGGCGATGCGCTTCTGCGACTTCGCCTTTTGCAATCAATCCCCTGGCATGCGTAACACGGGCGGACTCGTCCGCGTGCGGCAGTTTGTTCTTGTCAAAAATTTCTTCCGACTTGGCAAAGTCAGAAAGACGCTTATCGTAAGCGTGCTTGGCATCTTCGGAAAGCATGACCTTCAGCGGTTTGAACGAAACCGCTTTATCCTTGACGAGGAAGGAGCGCAACTGGAACGGCTTAAGTTCAATCCTGTTGCCACTCATTTCCTGATTGGAAGAAAGGTTGATGTACTTCGCACCGAAAATCCCGCCACCGACCATGTCAATCTGCGCGGTCATCGGGCAATGGTGCATGTTCACCACATAGAAGTAAGTGCCGTTTTTGGTCTGGAGATAGCGGCCGACAATCGGGTCGTGTACACCGCCCATTTCTTTGAAAGGCTGGCTCGGCAGAGCACAGTATGCCTGAGTAAATTCGCGTGCTTCGCCTTCGGCACCGAGGGTTCCGAGTGGCTGATTGCCGATGACGATTTCCTGCGCATCCCCTGCGCCGACGCAGAATACGAGTTCCTTGAGGTAATATCTGCCCCACGGCTTCACATCGGCATTCTGGAAATACGAACCGTACTTCTGATCTGACGGCGAACCGGTAAAGGTTTCATAGTAAGCTGCGCCACAGACAAAGAGTGGAACGGAGCCGGTGACCTTGGCCTTGGCAATCTGCGGACTGTTGTAGTCGTAGAGTTCTTCGTTGAGGGTGGTTTCTTCTTTACCGCGGAAGAGGCCCCAGCGATACGAAGTGTAGCCGCGACCAAGCGAAATGCGGACGCCCGGAATGGCCGCTAGCGCCTTTTCGTCAATTCCTCGGTTGAGATAGTTGTCCGCCGTCTGACCAATGCTCAAGTACAGCGCAATATCCGGGTTGTACTTATTGATCATCGCGCGAAGTTCCTTAATAAAGGCAACGGACTGCGAAGCGCGCCAGGTGAGCCACTTTTCGCTAATGTTCTTGTCGCCTTCGACTAAAAACTTGTAGCGTGCGGCATACTTGAACGGGTTTTTGACGCCCTTCCATTCTTCATCCGGAGCGCCAATGCATTCTTTTGGCAGTTTCACGCCGGTTTCCTTGGCAAAAGCGTAAACAGTCCAGTCGTCATAGCCCATGTCGAGGCTCTTCCAGCAACCGCAACTCATCATGTAGTTGATGCCACTCAAGCCATTCTTGGCATAACGGGCAATGAGGTCTTCGAAGTAATTGAAATAGAGTTTGCGGGCTTCCGGGTTGGCAATGTTGATCTGCGTATCACCGGAGTTGTAGATATAGCGTTCATTGCCTTCGTTGTCACGGCAGATGAAACCCTTCTTCATATAATCATTTTCACTACGCTTGCTACGATCGATGTCCGGAGAGTTCGAGAGTTCAATCTTGCCAGTGAATTCCACCCCGTGCTTTGCAAAACTTCTGAAGACCGCGCCGAGTTCACCTTGACGACCAGGGAACATGCCATTTCCATCCGACCCTTCAATAGAACCGTAGGTGTAGGTATAGCGCAGAACGGAGTAGTGCATCGTGTTTTGTCCGGTGTAGGCATAATAGCGCATGAGTTCACGCAAAGTCTTTGCCGTACCACCGGGGCCGTCGTTGTTCAAGTTCGTGGTAATGGTCTGGTCTTCGTCCACATGACCGAAGTGACGACCGCGCATGCCTTCTGGCTTGTGAATGGCAAGCACCGGAGTCGGGTCTTCGACCTGGTAGACCTTGATGCTTGCAATCGCAGCAGGCATGTCGTTGACCATGGTACGCGTTTCAAAGAGGTATGTCGGCGTGCCAGGGAAAAACATGAATCGGGTGGTCTGCATCTTGCCGGTATTCGGATATTCGTTACCCGCCTGAATACCACCCTGCAAGCGGTCACGATGTTGTTTGCTTTTGGATTCTCTATACATGTAAAGCCCCATGCTACGCATCTTGTTGTCCGGCCAAGTGATTTCGAGGACGCAAAGCTTGCCCATGGATTCCTGCGGGAACGGAATAACGGTCGCCATGCGACTGGTGCCGCTCTTACCCCCTTCGAGGTAGGTGCCAATCGGAGAGTTCACGACTTCCGGAACGCTGGTGCGGAATTCCATATCATTAACCTTGACGAACTTCTTTTCAAAGAGGAGTTTGGAGTATTTCCAAGCATCCTTGGAGGACTTTACATTGCCGATGTTGTCGTCAAGACCTGCAGAGAAGATCAAGTTTCGCTGATAATTTCTGCCGTTGTAGTGGATGTCAGCAACGAGGCGATAAGTGCCTTCTTCGAGGGTAACTTCGTTGGTGTCGAGCTCCAGCGGTTTATCGACATTCACGTCCTTGAATTCGGTTTCACTGCCCTTGACGGGGAAGAATTCACGCTTGACAATACGTTTGGTCTTCGGATCCTTGGTAATGACCACCTTGTCGATGCGGGTGAAAATATCGACTTTCGCGTCGATGAATTTGTCCACAACGTACGGAATCGGACGGCTGTAATACCCGCCCGGTGCCACGTCGAAGCTAACCTGAGTGAGAGTGCCTGCCGGATAGACGGAATTGTGGAAAACCATGTCAATTGGCATGGCGGCGCGATAGGCGGCCCAGACTTCAGAGTTCTTAATCGGGCGGTGGTAAATCTGCAAATCGTCAATGACGCACTTGTGTTTGGTCGCGTCGGCGAAAACTAGTTTGCTGATGCCTTCAAAATCGGCATTGAGCAAAATCCACTTAAAACGTTCGCCCGCACAGAAACCGGTGTTATAAGGGAAAGTGTTGATAAAGAACAGCACCTGACCGTTCGGGCGCCAGGTCACTGCAATATGATACCAGTTACCAGATTTGAGATGGCCATTTTGATTTCGGCGGATGTAGTTGAGGCTCTTGCCGCCCTGTAGTATCATCGGTACGGTGAAGTAGTCGTAATTGATATTTGCGGAAATTTTGGTATTGCCCTGTGCGTCAACGAAACGGAAGAGTTCGCCGCTGCCGTTGTATTGCACCCAGAACATGAAACCACCGACCTTGTTGCTGAACGGCTTGTCGAGGTCATAGGACAATTCCGGAAACACTAGCTTGGGAACATAGTTACTGAAATCCTGTTCGCAGTTGTGGGTTTCGCTTGCAATCTTGATGTCGTCGGTCTTCAGCCCGATGCGCCATGACTTTGTTGAAACTTTACTGACCGACTTCAAACCGGTTGCGCCAAAATCGACTGTCTTGCCGTCGCAGGTGACTTTCAGGTTGCCATCGTAAAATTCAAGCGTGTAGTTGCGGAAATTCGGGTCGGTCCAGTCATCCACACCTACCGTTTCAAATGAGATGTTCTTGCGGCCACATGCGATACCCTGTGCACCGATGTTCAGCGTGTAAGGCTTCTCGCCTTCGCCGGTGAGCGAAATATTTGCCCAGCCACCCTTTTTTTCAGAACCGGTGCGCTGGAGTTTCATGGAATAGGTGAATTTGATCAGGTTCGGAAGCAGCACATCCAGTCCCTGAAGCGCGCCGTTGGGAGCACATAGAACGCCATCTTCGACTTTCCAGAGACGCGGATGAGAGTAAATACCCGTGGTAGGGGAAAACTTGCCGCCCACGCAAACGCCTTTGCCTTCACTGCCCTGCTGGAACAGCATGCCATTTTCGATGGTGGGAGTTATGACTTTGCCGTCGAGGCCGACCGCATCGCAACTGCCATTAAATTTGGCATCAAATACCGGTTGTTCAATGATCTTGACCGTTTCTTTCGGCAGTTCATAAATCTTAAAATCCTTGACTTCGAGGTCGATGTTGTAGGAATAGATGGAAAAATCGCGAATTGGAAGCATTCCAATCTGCTCAATCAGGCATGGAGAATTATTGAGCATGACCGAATAATTCGTCTTGGTAAGGTCGATGCTAACCGTAACCCAGTCTGCATTCTGTCCACGCGAAATCTGGAAATCACCGCCCGCAGAGCGCTTCAAGCGGTTTTTGTTCGGGCTAGTGAGGTCATAGTTCATTCCTTTGCCACGCGTGTGCATGAAAACGCTATTGTTGGAGGCGTCGTAGAAAGAGAAGCCCCAATGCTTGTCCTTGCCACCCTGATTGAAGCCCAGTTCGCGAATTTTAAACTGGATACGAATCGGCGTATCGCCCGTGTAATCAAAACTGATCTTACCGAAATATGGGCAACGTACCACGCCGTTTTTACGTGGCATGCGGGCCGCCGGCGCATACGTGACTTTGCTGCCATCGGCGGGGGTGAACGTCGTATCATAGATCACTTTCATTGCATTCTCCTCGGCAAACAAACAGCCACAGGCGAACAGAAGCGCCAACAGACTGAACTTTTTTTTAAAAAACACCATCAAACATTTCTCCTTATTTTTGGCTCTGTCACGGTTTCCGTGGGTCCTGCCTTTTTGTTCGACCACACAAACCGTGACAAAACCTCTACTCAATTTTAAACAGAGGATAATGTAAACGCGCATTACCCGAAAAAACTTTCGATGCGGATAGGTAGGTTACATGTCTCTTTCCTGATTTATGATCGGTGATAAGAATATTCAGACCTATAATATCCTTGGCGCCCAATGGAGACACTTCACTAAATGGAATGGTGATCAACATCGTATAGCCCTCGGGAGTCAAGCGCAAGCTATGGTGTGCCTTTGACATCTTGGTTATATCGTTGATATGGCCTGATCGACGGATAATCTGCTTTACTCTATTTTCGGAATCAGGTTTAACCGAGAAGAAGAAATGCTTAATTCCAACGTCCTTAGGGGCATAGTTCATTTTATTTTCAGACAGTTTTTCCAAGGGAGCACGGTCAACAAATAGCTCTACGCCGTCTTTCCGAGTGAAATTCACATTTGTCGGTACTACAATGTTTTTGGTCTCTTTCTCAACCGATACCATTAAATTACCTGCTTCTCGCCAGGCACGAATGCCATGCGGTAACTGTAGTGCATTTTTTTTGCCATCCTTTAACGCGTATTCCTTAACCTCTGGTATCATAATTAGAGGCACCTCCTGCTCGAGTTTAATTACTTTGTTTGATGGAGTACTCCCTAACGTGTAGGTTCCTTTGCTATCAGCAAAAAATTCTTTACCGTCCAGCATGAGCTTTTTCCCGCGCTGGTTGGCCACAGACAGGTAGTAACTGTTGCCATGCTTTCGAGATATTACCGCCGGAATATCCTTGGGTTCTACTTCAGGCTCCCGATGGGGCAGCCCTGAATTTTTCAGAATAAAGATTTCAGCATCCTGCATGAAGTATTTATTCTTGGAAAGCGAGCCGTGGGTACCTTCGTATTCACAGTACCGTATTTTATCACGGGGCTGTTTCGCGTATTTTATCATCATGGATTCAAAGAGGCGGTTTTCCTCCTGGCGTGAAGGATAGTCGTTGTCACCGCACTGTAGAAGGATTGGAAAAGGTGTCCTTTGGATATGATACATTGGTGCATTTTCATCACACACGCCCTGTTTGTTTTGATAACCTAACTGTTTTCTAACCGTAAAGTGAGTAATCATTTGCCCGCTTTGGATGAGGGCCCCGGCGAGTTTATTTGCGTCAACTCCCTGGGCCTTAAGGTATTTCATGTCCATAGCCAGCATAGCAGTGAGATAAGCCCCGGCTGAATAGCCGCCAATAAATATTTTCTTGGGATTTCCTCCATAAGTCTTAATGTTTTTAAATACCCAACTTGTTGCTGCTGCACAGTCATTAATATAATCAGGATGCTTGCATTTTGGGTACAACCTGTATTCTACCGCCGCTACGGCAATGCCCTGTTTCACCATCCATGTCGGGCCAGAGCGCTTGCCACCCGTCAAGCCGCCACCATGAAAATACACCAACGTTGGAAAGTTTGTGACACCTTCCGGAATATACAAATCCAGTTTAGACATCTTATTGCGGTAGTCATCATCGGTCGGTTTTGAAAGATATGAAATATCTTTAATAGATTTGTTATCTGTTTTAACAGCATTATCTGCATACAACGAAATTTGCATTGTCAACCATAAAACAATTATAGCATTTTTGACCATTTTTATTTCTCTTTTTGTTCGACCCGTTCAGGGTCGTGTTATTGTATTATAACCACCCCACATTACATGCGGGGCTATTAAAGTTTGACTACGTCGTAGTCTTAGAACTGCGACGCAGTTGAATTTAAAGTATTTTGGTTCACCCACGGAAACAGTGAACAGAGCCATTTTTATAAATGTATTACAATCCTTGCTACTTGTCAAGTGTTCTTACCCAAAGACTCTATAGTCCTTGATTTTACGGTTGGTTTATTTTTAAGTTTGAGATTTGGAAACCCATTTTTACCAAAACAACAACTTGCGATATCAGTCCATATTTCACTTTTTAACCAGAATAAGATGTACACTTGTACTATCTTACTGTTTGCAAAGCAAAATCTAAACCAATCTTGCAAGCCAGTTTTGGTTTTTTATTTCATAAAAACCTAAATGGTTTCCCAAGGCGTAAATCGCGAAGCGTATTCTTGCATTAATTTTGCAAATACTACTTAAACCTCTATTATTGCATCTCTTATAACATTTATCAAAAAGTATCACCCAAAAGTATGCAAAGCCAAATATCATTTTTTGTTCTTCAAATAATTGGGAAGATCGGTGCGGAAAGGAAATGCGGGAAATCCATCTTTGTTAATGAAATTAGCATCTCCGGCAAAGTCGGACCAGGCATATCGGACATGAACGGGATTAGAGACCTGTTCCGCGCTCAGAACAATGGCGTTCCCATCGAACCGCGCGTCAGCCCAATAGAAAACCCCATTGGCACCGGCAATCGCAAAACTGGTGGGTCCGTTCCCGTCAGAAGTCGTCAAACCACCCCCGATATTATCAAACAGAAGTCGTAAAGTTCCATTTTCTTTCATCATTGATTTGAATCGGGGACCCGCCGTAACCCCCTGATAACCATAGGCCAATCGCATAGCCTCCATCGCAGCTCGATACCCCAATTCCTTCTTCCGTTTCGGATGCAGATTAGATTGTTCCCCCATATCATTAGCCACCACACATCCCATATTTGGAAAAGAAAGCAGGTGCTCCTGTACTTCACAGATTGCTGCAGCCCCTGAAGGCTGCCCTGGCTTGATTTTTTTCCACTGATCCTTTGGAAACGGATTTGTCGGTCGATCCTGAAGGCAACCGGCAAGCTGCGTCATAATCATGGGCATATCGGGGTCATTCCACGCTTTTCGCCAGGCAGAGATCCAGCGTTTGTGCAGATGAAAATAGTCCTCCGGATCCCTCACATTGGAACGGCCTTGATACCAAAGAACACCGCGTATGGGAACATCAGTCCACGCATTCACCATGCCGTTGAAAAGCGTCCCGGGAATTCCCGGGCCTTCCAGAGCCCCTTTACCCATAGGTTGCGGAGTCGGCACATCCCGGGGAATAACAAATTCCTGCTTCATCCGCCATGTGGTGCTGGGAATAATCATTGGCGGAATCTTTCTCAGCTCCGGACAGCGAATGAACAATTTATCACCCGACCACAAACCACCCCAGGGACCCACAAACCACGAGACGCGAACAGCAATTACATTTTCCCGTGCTTTAACAAGTCTGCCGGGAACCTTATAGGAACTGACAGCCGATGGATTCTCAAGTGAAAAAGAGCCAATTTTTTCACCATTGAAATATACTTCATCACGCTGAACCACAACATAGAGGAAAAGTGCCAGGTCCTTTCCGACCCACGCTTCTGGAATATCGATGGTATTTCGAAACCAGCCGATTCCGGGTTCTCTGAGCTTGATGACCTTTTCCCAGTCGGAATCATCGAAATCTTGCTTCGCCCATGCCTTGGAGTTCTGGGTCGCTTCAGGATTGTAATTGTAATACTTCTCGACCCATTCCCGTAGTGCTTTGACGGATTTAGCCTCCCTGCCGGCTGCCAGCGCATCCGAATAGTCGCGACCGATTTCAAGAAGCTTTATATCGTTTTCACGGCCTGCGGCATAAAATTCCGCATCGGGAATCCAGGGCTGAATCGCGGTTCCACCCCAACTGCTGTTGATGAGTCCAACCGGAACATTCAGCTTCTCGCGAAGTTCCTTGCCAAAAAAGTAAGCGTACCCACTGAAAGAACGAGCGTTGTTGGCATTCATCGTGCGCCATTTAGATTTGGGGTTTAACTCTTTTTTAGGACGCCCCGGAGACACGGCGCGCTCCACCTGAAATAGCCTCAGGCCAGGATCCTCAGGAATCGCCTTGACGTATTCAGCCCCACTCATCTGACAGAAGGGCTCGCATTGATAAACAGGCATTGACATATTGGACTGCCCACTGCAGAACCAAACTTCTCCGATCAACACATCCTCAAGCGACAGTCGTTCACCGCTATTGTTCTCGAGAGTCAGGGAATAGGGACCGCCTGCCTCCATTGCAGGTAAAACGACGGTGAAATTTCCGCTTGCATTTGCGACAGACTTGGCATTTTTCCCATTCAAGGTCACACTCACGGTTTGACCCGGTTCGGTTGCCCCTTCTATGCGGATCGGCATTTGCCGCTGAAGCACCATGTGGTTTCCGTAAACATTGCTCAATGTCATTTTTTTGGGTGTGTCCGCGCCAGAAACAGGAAGTGTTGCTTCCAGAAAAATCACTGCAAATAAAGTAATTATAGTGTTTTTGATCATTTTTGTTTTCCTTTCAAAGAAGTGTAGAGTAAATAGTTGTTAGTTGTAAATTGTTAGTTAAGACACTGCCGTGAGCAGGTACGAGCGTTGCTCGTGTTATTTTTCCACGGGTTTACACCCGTGGCTACATTATGTCGGGCTGTCAGCCCTTTTCCGAGCCGAGGCGACGCGGCTACAAAGTGACGCATGACTCAAGACACATGACTGACTCAATGACTCCGTCTTCGCTTTCCAAGCTACGCCGGACACGGTCAGTGACCCAGTGATAAAAGACTAAAACTTTTCGAGCCTTTTTATTTAACGACCAAATACTTTTTTTACTGCCTCGAGATAGGCGTACCCCCAGCGCATGTCAGGGAGCAGATAGCTTCCTTCCGTCCATTCATTCCAACTGTTAATAGTAATCAGTGGAGGACGGTCGGGATGATTGTCAATATGCATTTTTGCTTTATGGAGACACGCCTCAAAAGCAAATGGGGTCGAGTTTATTATCGCTTTTTTTTCGGAAGGCATACGCTGCGTATTGTCCCAACCGATTGTAACGTGAGGAAAAAACATGGGATACACCTTCTCATCCTCTTCCCATTTGGCCATAGCTGCGTTCGCCCATGGCACATAATCACCTTCATCGTATCCAGCATCTGCAACAAATTGATAGCTGGTGCCACTTTCAGCACCAAGGATCGATACTAGGGCCTCATTTGAATAGTCGCCAAGGTTGCTGGTTTTATCCTCATAGGTTCCGGCGTTTCCTCTTCTGACCGTTAATTGCAGATGAATGCCGGGCAGCCCTTTTTCTTTAGCGCGCGACTGTAACCAATCCAACGCCGATACTGCTTCTTCCACACTGCCTAATCCCGCGACAAAGCCGGCGGCATAGTAGATATTAAAAACCGGCTTACCGTCGATGCGGTAGTAGCTATCAAGCTTAAAGTATTTGTCTATGACACGATCCATCATGCTCTCGAATACATCCCGAGTGACCTTGCCGCTCCAGAGCATTTCGTCAACGTCCGTATGCATATTCCATCCAGTTGTGGCGTGATGATTGGCCCACATCAGGTAAAACTTTGAATCGCTACCTTCCAGGGCCGGGATTAATCCTTCGTTTAATTGTCTCTCAAAGCACGGTTTCTCATCATACCAGTACCAATCCATGATAAATGTATTCACGCCATACTTTGCCCCAAGGGCAACCTGGTCGCGCATGACGTCCGGGTTGGCGTCATCCTGATAGCCCAGCAGAGGAATTTTCGGCATTTCATGGCCCTCGAAACGGGGAGTTGCCCGGCGAACGGTATACCATTCACCATCTTTTTCCGGCCAGAACTTCTCTACTCGTGGCTCGTAGTGACAGGACGGCCATATGTAAGCCGCAATATCATATTTTTTTTTGTTAGACATAATAAATCCCTATTTTATTTTAATCTTGTAAACATGGCGGGTATGAGGCTCGAATGTATCAGTAAACTTACCATCTTTCACTTTGACCTTGCGGTTCTCAAACATTACTTCCGCTTTTCTGGCGTACTTAAGTTCTGCAGGTAGTGCAAAATCAATTTTGCCAGCCGAATTTTCATCGATGTTGCATGAAACCACATACAGATATCCGTTGTGCTTTTTGGTAATATGCCGCATCAATTTAGGGTTGCCCGTGGCAGAAGCCTGCGCGGTTTGCTCCTCACTGGTCAATACGTCCGTTAAGGAGATAATTTCCTGGTTGAGTTGGAGATATGCCTTCCAGTTTCCGAGAGTTCCAGGCCAGCCGTAGAAAAGGCTGAAACCGGTGCATCCGGTGGCAATATTCCCGTAGGTCTGTGCGATTTGTTCGGCATAGGTTGGCTCGCGGTAGTGTAGCGAGGTATTATTGCCGACGATGAAGTACCAGCAGGGCTTACCGTCTGGCGCTCCCGCTTGCCACATCACGTCCGCGTGTTGAACAACTGACAACACCGTACGATTTTCCTGATTGGTCAGATAGTCGTCGAGCATCAGGATGTCGGTCTCCAGATTACCATGACGTGCGGGAATGCCGAGTACGGTACTATTCATCTGCGTGGGATGATACGGAAAAAACGCACGCATTTTGCGCAGAAAATCGCGGGACCAATCAGAAGGTTTGCCCAATTCGGGCTCATCCAGCACCATTTGCGTAACGACGTTGGGAGAATCAAGCATTTTGCGTGTTTCCGCACATGCTTCATCTGTATAGTCATAATACTTTGACCACAGGATGACCTTGATTCCTTTTTTGTTTGTCTCATCAAGGAAATAGCGGACCATGGCGTTCTCCTTTTCCATATTCTCTTTGCTCTGGAAAAGAATGTGGACATATCGAAATCCGTATTTGTCCAACAATGAAACATATCCATCCAGCGCCTCTTCGTTCATGCCCCACTTTTCTAAGATCACAAAGAACGGTGCAAACGGGACAACCGGTTCCCCATTGTGCATCAGACTACGCGAAAAATGATTAATCTGCGCCGCGCCGTCCTTGAACGAACGCTTGATGAGTGTGGAGCTCGTCTGCGCAACCGTCTTGCCGTCTTCGGTCACCAGCGCCAACGTCGCGTTATGCGTACCATCGGCAATATCTTTGAGCGGCAAGGCTATTTGGAACTTGGTGGCGGCTTTCTGTTTGACCGAGACGTCGCCGCAGGTTAGTACGGCGGTGAGTGTTTCCGGTTTCACCACGCTAGTCGTTACGCGAAATGAGGCTTCGACTTCATTCATGTAGAAACTCAAGCGTCCGAGCATGGAAACGGGATCTCGTTTTTCAAGGATGCAAATCTGATTGCAGAGCAAACCTCCATTTTCAATGAGTTTTACCGCGACTTTGGGATCGTTCAGTTTAACGGGGAAGGATACGCTGTTGGCACCCTTTTTAAGTGTAACTTCCTGTTTTTTGCTAATTTTTCCAGCGGTCAATTCCACGGTGACTTTGCGTTCTTTACCGGTATGGTTGGCCACATCAAGCGTAACAGAGGAATCGGAATATCCACCACCGCCAACGCCGATGATATATGGTTTAACGACGTCTTCAGGAAATTTGACAAACGGCCAAAGTTGCGGATTGGCGAAAGAGGGATTGGGCCATTTGATAAGGGTAACGACCTCTTTGGTGGCGGAATCATAGCGGTGCAGGTTCATGATCCAACTGGTTTTCATATCAGGATGGGCAAAATCCGAGAAGGGAATGGTAAGCGTGTAATCAATACTGGATGTTTTCTCATTCAATTTCACCGCACTTTTCCAATTTCCATCCCATACGGCATCCATACCCAGTCCCTTGTCGTTGCGAGTGCCATCCGCATACGCATAAAATTGAAACTGCATAAACTTTTTCCCGCTGACAATGGGCTCAGCGAGTATTTCAACGATGTCACGTTTTGGATCGACCTTCTTCAGATCGCTAACATAACAGCGGAAACCTATGTAGAAATTCTTATCGTCGCAGGCCAGATACGCTTCAGTTTTAGTCTCGGGTGATTTTTCACCGTTATAAAAGGCGTCGCATTTTACAGCGTCTTTCATCCAGGCGTCAAGACTTTCCGCGGGGTTGACTCCGCGAGGCAGTTTCGGTACTATGATCTCCGGTGTGCGGACAGAAACGACTTTCTGCTGCTTGCCAAAACGAGATTTATCCAATTCAGATGGTTTGTACGTCGTAGCATACGTTTTAAGTGATTTCAGATCTTCTTCCGTGGGTGCGCTAATAAATTCTGCCTGGAGGTCGTCAAGCCAAAGCGAGCCGTTGTCTTTGAATGACAACGAGACCGGAGAATAGACACCCGGCTTGGGCAGTTGGGTGTTCACCACTTCATAGCGTTTCCATTCTTTGCCGACCTTGACGGTCTTGCGTCCCGTTTTGCCTCCGTATGTGAGTTTCACTGGGAAATCTTCCTGATCGGCCTTCATCCATATGCTGAATACGCCGGAACCATCCTTCACGGTTCCTACGCCCCACGGGCGGATAGATTGCTGGCCGCGGCTGGTTCTGCCATCATTGACCATTTTTAGGGAATATTTGCCAGAATGTTTTTCCTTGTCATCCAGAGAAACCGAGGCCAGAAATTCCTCATAGGGGATTTGGTTAATCTTTTTAGCGTCGAAAGAAGGTGTCATGTAATAGGGCGGAAATCCATCTAGTTCATGCTCGAATCCACTGTTGAAGATTAGATTTGGGGAATCATCATCACCACGTTTGACCATAAATAGACCAAAATCATCAATGGACATATCAATCTTATAGCTAAAGATCTCGAGTGGCTGGTACTTGCCGTCGGACTGTTTCTTCAAGTTGAAGACGCGTGTGGCGGCCTCTTTTCCGTTAACATCAAAGATGTATTTGGCGGCTCCGGCCTTTGACTTGCGAGTGAGACTGACCTTGACTGGTGTCCCGAATTGAAAACCGTCTATTTTACCGCCGAGTCCGGTTCCTCCGGATTCCTTGGGAGAGCTGGCGACCCAGTATCCACCATCACTGGTTATGGTGAAGCGGAAGCCTTCAATGACGAAGCCGCAGAACCCTTTTCCAGGGGCCGCGTTCTTGCTGAGTGAATTTAAGGTTATATCCATTTCCACGTAGAAGTCCGCCGGTGTATCCCGACGCATCAGCAAATTACCGCCTTGAGGAAAAGTCACTTGGCCATCGGCGGAGAGAATTCTTCCGTTCCAGCCTTTCCCGACCACCCAGTTTTCCGCGAAAGTGTCCTTCGTATCGAAGGAATCTTGAAAAATTGGTGTCCCACGTTCCTGGGCAAAAACTGGCAGCATGATTTGTGCTGCTAGCATGATAATTGATAGTTTTTTTAACATTTTCCTCATATTCTTCTCCTTTTATGACATAATTATTTAGATGACAGAATCATTTAGATGACAGAACTATTTTAATGGCTGAATCATTTAATGACAGAATTATTTATTTATTGTTTTATGGTGGCCAAAACCTCTTTCTCATATTATCTCATAGAATTTTGACAGTACCTATCCTTTTTTTATTTTATTTTGATCTTGTAAACATGACGTGAATGCCCATCAAAATCATCGACAAAACGGCCTTTTCTCTGTTTGATCTGGCGGTTTTCGAAAAGCACCTCCACTTTGCCGTGGTATCTATAGTCGGCGGGGAGTTCGAAGGCCACTTTGCCTAAAGCATTCCTATCTATGTTGCAGGAAATGATATAGGCAAAGCCGTTATGCTTACATGTGATAAAACGCAATTTTTTAACATCGGTATCGCATTTGGACTCCGTGTATTCTTCCTCAGACAAAATAATGTCGTTCAGAGAGAGAATTTCGCGGTTGAGTTGCACGTAAGCTTTCCAGTTGCCTTGGGTTTTCGGGAAGCCATAGAAATAAGAAAGGCCGGTACAGCCTGCACCGATGCAGCCATAGGTTTGGGCAATTTGCTCCTTGTATGATGGTTCGCGACCATGCAGCGGTGAGTTATCCGCCACCAGAAAATAGAAACACGGTTTGCCTTCAGCGGCACCGGCCTCTTTCATGATGTCAACGGCATCGACCACCGAGGCGACGGTGCGCCTTTCCCGATTGGTCAAGTAGTCATCCAACATCAGGATGTCGGTTTCCAGATTGGCATAGCGATTGGGGATACCCATGACCGTATTGTTCATGTGGGTGGGCTGATAGGGAAAAAGCTTGCGCATCTTGCGCAGGAACGCCAGCGCCTCATCCGATGGAGTGCCAAGTTCCGGCTCATCCATCACCATTTGTGAAAGGATATTCGGATAATTGAATTCCTTCAGCATTTTTTGTAATTCCTCATCGGAAGCTTTGAAATATTGTGTCCAAAGCATAATCTTTATGTCATTTTCAAGAGCTTTGTCCAAGAACATTTTGGCATATTCAGGTCCATTTTCACGTTTATCAATCAAAAGATGGACATACTTGAAGCCATATTGGTTCAGGATTTTAATCTGACCATTGACAATGGATTCAATATGTTTTGGATGGATGTGTTTCGAATTTATTATGAATGGCGCAAATTGAAAAACAGGTTTGCCTTTGTGTACCAGAGACCGGGTGAAATGATTGATTTGCGTCGCCCCCTCCCAATAGGGCCGCTTAATCAGGCGATGCGTGGACGAAGCAACTGTTTTACCGTGATTTTCCAACGAGAGCGAGACCGTATTGGTGCCATCGGCAATATGTTTCAACGGCAAGGCTATTTTGAATTTAGCGGCGGCAGGCATTCTCACGACCGTATTGCCGCATTTTAGAACCGCCGTCTGTTTTTCCGGTTCAAGAACGCTCGTTTTCACTCTGAACCAGGCATTTTCCTCGTTCATATAGAAGCTCAAGCGCCCCAGCATGGCAAGGGGGTTCGCGGGTTTCAAGATAAGAGTCTTGTTTGAAAGGACTCGACCATTTTCCCAAAGTTTCAGTGCAATTTTTTGGGTTGGGTCCTTGACATGAAATGTGAGGCTATTTTCACCAATTTTCAAAAGCACGGTTTGTTTGCCAACCACCACGGCTGAACTTTGTAGATCCAGCAATTCGGCCTCGACTTTTTGATTCGCTCCGGTCAAATTCTTTACGGTTAACGTTACGTTGATGCCACCATCCGGCAAGTTGCTAAAACCGCCGGAAGTCGCGCCGATGGCATAATGTTTGATTACATCTGCCGGGAAATTGGCATAAGGCCAATAGGCTACCTGCTTGAAACCAACCACTGGAGTCTTGGCAATCGAGACATTCTCTCTCTGACTATTGTCATTGCGACAAATGTTCACCAGCCAGCGCGTCGACAAATTGGCCGAAGCAAAAGTGGAAAACGGTAGCGTGATCAAAAAGTCAATGCTCTGGTATTTCTGATTTATTTTTGCTGACGATTGCCAATCGCCACTCCAAGCGACATCGTTTCCATAGCCGAAATCAACCTTTGTGCCAGCGACATCAGTGGCAAATTGGAAAAATTTATCCTGTCCTTCCGGTGAGAGAAAGAATTCCACGCTGTCCTTGCTACTAAAAAGACTAAAACTGTCTCGTTGCTTTTTTACCATATCGATATTGGTAAGGTCATCCACATAACAACGATATCCCAGATAGATATTCTTGCTGTCGCAGGCCAGATAGGCCTCGGTGTCCTTCTTGGCTTTGGCTGTCCCCTTGTAGAACTTGTCCAACCTGACGGCTTTATTTTTCCAGGAGTCTAGTTCAATTGTTGGATGGATTTTTGAGGATAGCTCAGGAATGTTAATGTCGGCAGCACGTTCCGGCGTTGGAAGTTCCGCCAGTTTTTCCTTGTCCAATTCCGAAACCCGGTACGCAGAAGCGTAAACTTTTCCATCCTTCAGTTCCTTTTCGTCAACAGCCATCAAGTATTCGGCCTGTAGGTCATCGACCCAAAGCGTCCCCGGTGTATTGCGAATGCCCACACTGACCGGCGAATAGACACCTGGCGCAGGCAAGTTGGTGTTCACTACTTCGAAGCGCTGCCATTCCTTGCCTACTTTAACTTGCTTGGAGCGGCCGCCGTAGCGAATTCCCACTGGAAAGTCAAGTCGATCGGCTTTCAGCCAGACACTGAAAACGCCGATATTGTCCTTCATGGTTCCGGCTTTATGAGCGCCAATGTGCTGACTCGGATTGTTTTCGTCAACCACCATTTTTAATGAGTATTTGCCAGAATGTTTCACTTTTTCATCAATGGAAATAAGGTCCAGCAGGGTCTCATAAGGCACCGGGCCATATTTGCGAGTATTAATCCCGTTACGGCTATAGAACAACGGGAAACCATCCTGCAAGTGTTCAAACGAACTGTTGACGACCAGATTAGGTGATTCATCTGCGCCTTTTTTGACCGTGTACAGCCGGAAATCATCAACAGTCATAGTGTCAATTTTATACATGGTTATAACCAGAGGATTATACTTTTCGTCCTTTTTAACGGGACGATCCGTAATTGTGGTCCCCGCTGCCTTGCCATTAACAAAAAAGCTGTATCTCACGTTGTTCTCTTTCACTGTCCGATACAACTCCAGCTTGACGGCCTTTCCCTGAGCAAAGTTATTAATTTTGAAATAGTTTCCGCTGGAGCGTGTTTTACCCTTTTCTTTCCACACCATGAACGTGGAGCCGGCAGGGGTAATCTTGAAATGCATGCCTTCGATCATGAATCCGCCAAAACCGGTTTTATTGTCAGGCGAGTCCATCGCCACGGTGATGTCTGCCGCAGCATAAAACTCCAGTGGCATATCCCGGCGCATACGCAAAGTACCACCTTTCATAGTGACCCTGCCGTTGGCTGATTGAATCTGGCTTAGAGGTTTGGCAACCCAATTTTCAGCAAAAGTGCCACTTGAATCAAAAGAATCGGCAAAAATTGGCAAGCCATATTCCTCGGCGCAAGCCAAATTCATGGCAACTACCACACAAAACAAACTAATAAGTATTTTCTTTAACATAAGCATTTTCCTTTAATAATTTTCCTTTTATGACAAAATCATTTTACGACAGAATCATTTATTGTTTTATGATGGCCAAAACATCTTTCTTATTTTTCCGAGCCCATGGGACTCGGCTACAGATGACTCAATGACTTCGTGACTCCGTGACCAAGTGAGTAAAGACTAAAACTCTTCTTTTCTTTCCGTAATTATCTGTACTACAACCCTTCATTTTCTTGTTTTTTATGATCGATTATTCCTGAATACACTTATAACACTTTTGTTTTAAACACGTTGCAAAACAATTCTACACCCGCCAACTTTAAATGACAGAATCATTTTTATGACAGAATCATTTTATGATAACCAGGACTTTATCGCTCCCAATGGACAACAAACAGCTTAATATTATTAAACTTTTCCTGTTTTTTTAAGCAGCTCGATATAATCGAACAGGGATTTTTGATAATGCTTGGTGAAAATTTATTTTCATAAGAGCAATTATAAAAAGACCGTTGTTCCAACTTGTTGGAATGCTTTCAAAAAAACATCCGTGAATCTCTTTCTTAAATGATTCTGTCATGAAAATGATTCTGTCGATAAATTTCTTTTGGTTGCGGCTATGCCGCCCTATATTACAATCTTTCATCTTCTTGTTTTTTTTGATCGATTATTATTTTAATAATTTCTAACATTCTGATATCCAATAACTTCCAAATCAATTTTATACATGTCAACTTTTCATGATAATGAGGACATTATCTCTCCCGTTCTTGCAAGATAATACTGATTTGCAGGCTTTAAGGTAGCA
>Ga0307987_1000082_pt1 | contig 54079 bp, 58 predicted proteins | sample EllFjometagen181_FD_203157 | JGI IMG/M metagenome (GOLD analysis project Ga0307987, IMG submission 203157) | Marine microbial communities from Ellis Fjord, Antarctic Ocean - #181 | ecosystem: Environmental > Aquatic > Marine > Unclassified | place: Southern Ocean | collected 2014-10-08 | reverse complement strand
CTTGCGTCATATTGTGTTAGATTATAAATATTTATACACGAATGTAAGGTGAAAATCAAGTGGAAAATTAACTTTTTTTAAATTATTTCGAATAGTTATAGTCAAATATTTTTTACGAGCTTATCAAAATTACTGTGGTCAGAAAATCCTTCTCATCCGAGTCTCTCATTCAAATGGGATGGGGCTTTCCAACTTATTGGAATTAAATATTATCTATAGGCGGGAATGATTGGCGGGGGTTTCTGTCGCGTAGCGGTGTATTTGAACAGGGGATTAAAACGATGATAAAAAAAAAGTTGGATGGATTGATTGATATTTTAAAGATGATCGGCGCCTTTTCCATTGCGGCCATGATGGTTTTAACCTGCGCCGATGTGATTATGCGCGGGTTTGGCCATCCCATCAGCGGGGCTGTGGAAATATCGGGTTTTCTGGCCACCGTGGCTTTGGCCTGCTCAATGCCTTTCACCCACGCCGTCAAAGGCCATGTGGGGGTGGACATGCTGACCCGCCGCCTCTCCCCCCGAATTCAGGGAATCATCGACTTTAAAACCGGGATTTTCGCATTGATTATTTTTCTGGTGATCTCCTGGCAGTCCTTTACATACGCCTCCTCTTTGAAAAAAAGCGGCGAATTGTCCATGACCCTTGAATTTCCCAGCTACGTGTTTGTCTATTTTATCTCTTTGGCATTCGCCATCCTTTGCATGGTTATTCTGTTTGATATTATTCACTCTTTTGGAAAGGCCACTGAAAAATGAACCCCACCCTGATAGGTCTTATTGGAATCGCCCTGCTTTTTCTTCTGTTTTTTTCACGAATGCCGGTGGCCTACTGCATGGCTTTTGTCGGCTTTGTCGGTTTTTCGGTGATTGTCACGGGAAAGGCCGGTCTCAGCCTTGTGGCGCGGGATGTGTACGATGTCTTTTCGTCATACGGGTTGACGGTGATCCCCCTTTTTATATTAATGGGGCAACTCTCTTTCAACGCGGGGATCAGCCGGAAACTGTACGACACGGCCTATAAGTTCACCGGGAAAATTCCCGGAGGCCTGGCCATGGCCACGGTTTGGGCATGCGCCGCCTTTGGCGCCGTGTGCGGCTCGTCCCCGGCCACCGCCGCCACAATGGCCACGGTGGGTCTTCCAGAAATGAAACGGTATGGCTACGGCGATGAGCTGGCCGCAGGTTCGGTGGCGTCCGGGGGCTCCCTTGGAATGCTGATGCCTCCAAGCGTGGTGTTGATTATTTACGGCATCATGACGGAACAGTCCATTGGCCAGCTATTCATAGCCGGCATTGTCCCGGCTCTTTTGATCACGGTCTGTTTCATGGGGGCGATTTATTTATACGTCGTTCGCCACCCAGAGCAGGGCGCGCGGGGGGAGGCATTTTCCTTTAAAGAAAAAATCAGATCGCTGAAAGGTCTGGGAGAAACCATGGCGGTCTTCGCCCTGGTCATGGGGGGTCTGTTTCTGGGTTGGTTCACCCCCACCGAGGCCGGGGGCGTGGGAGCCTTTGGAACCCTTATGGTGACTATCTTTCAGAGGCGGATGACCTGGGCCAAATTTGTCAAATCTCTGTATGAAACATTGCGGACATCGTGCATGGTTCTTCTGTTGATCACAGGCGCCACCATTTTCGGGCATTTTTTGGCGGTGACCCGCATTCCATTTAATATGGCCTCTTGGGTGGCCGCCGCCGATATCCCTTCTTATATGATCGTGGGTTTGATTCTCTTGATCTATCTGGTGGGAGGTTGTTTCATCGACGCGCTGGCCCTGATCATGCTCACCATACCGATATTCTATCCCATTGTCATGGATTTGGGGTATGACCCCATCTGGTTCGGGATTGTCATAACGCTTGTGACGCAAATGGGGGTAATCACGCCGCCAGTGGGAATCAATGTGTACGTGGTCAGCGGCGTGGCAAAGGATATTGAGCTGGAAAAGATTTTCAAGGGCGCGATGCCTTTTCTGGCGGCGTTGATTGTCGGGACGTTGATTCTGATGATTTTCCCGGGCATCGCCCTTTGGTTGCCTGAGTTGATGTATTAGTTGATGTGTGATTAGACAGATGAGTTATGATACACTCGTAAAAAATCGGCTTCGCAATCAGACGCCCCATTGAATAATTTGGATGCTGATTAATTACGGTGACTTGTAGGTTGGGTTGAGGAACGAAACCCAACATGTCTTTACTTTTTATGAACTATGTATAGATGAGCTGAGCTTATGTGTGGATCAGATAGGCGGCGCGGCATATTCGGGCTTGCCGCCTCGCAGCGGACGCGCGTCGGTATTTTTTTGATGCGCGGAGGAAAAAAGAAAACACGCCCCGCCCCGCGTTCCCACGCTTGGAAGCGCGGGAAACAGAGGCGTTGTCGCCTCTTTGGGGGTTGAGTCGGGGGGGTTGAGTCGCCGAGTTTGGCCAGGCATAAAAACGTAAGGCATATATAGGATTCGCCGAGTTTTTATAACCCATCCATACATGACCACCCATACATGACCACCCATACATAATGAGTCAGGAAGGATGAATCCGCCCTCAAAATGTAACGTTATTTTTGAACGAGCCCTTAATATCGTTTCTCTTTGATTCTCGCGGCCTTTCCTTTGAGGTTTCTCAAGTAGTAGATCTTGGCCCGGCGAACCCGGCCCCGCGTAATCACTTCCACTTTGTCAATGATGGGGGAATGTATCAGGAAAACACGCTCCACGCCAACGCCGTACGATATTTTGCGAACCGTGAAGGTGGAGTTTACAGAATTTCCGCATTTGCTGACCACCGCGCCCTGGAACATCTGAATTCGTTCTTTTTCGCCCTCTTTGATTTTAACGTGGACTTTTACGGTGTCCCCGGCTTTGAACGCGGGAATATCGTATCTCATCATCTCTTTTTTTATGTTGTTAAGTATCTGCATAATCTCCCCTCCCAGAAGAAATAATTTTGGTGTAAGAAGCCATTCATGAACGATGGCGTCTTATCATTTTACTTGATCATTTTGCTTGGTTCGTTTTGGTTCGTTTTGTTTTGGCGTTCTTGCGTTTTATATTTTCGTCCAGACGTTCGCCCGGATTTTTTTTCACCGGATGTGTTTTCACCGGATTTAGTTTCACCAGATTCATTTTCATAGGGCGGTCTGTTTCAGCCCGTATGGTTTGGCCCGGCGAGTCGGTCCAGTATAATCGCCGATGCGCAACGGACAGACAAATGATTGTAATCCCCGGCTCCGTCAATGGGCGGGAGCACGTGATCCGCCTTTTCAAACACCTCGTTTGCCATCCCCCATGCCGTGCCAAACAGCAGAAGGCAGGGCGCGCCATCCGCCAGTTTTTCTCTAAGGCCCTCAAACCCAAGGGTCGAGCGTCCTTTTTCAGCGGTGGTGGCCACCAGACAGGGCCGTTTCCCTTCCCGTTTCTCAATGTCAGACATGGCGCTTTCAATGGAATCGCTGATTTTAACAAGCTCAAGCGCGTCTCGCCGAGCGGGGTTGTAAACCCCTCCGGCGCCCTGGGTCCAGTGCAAGACAATCTTTTCCGCCAGATCCTTTTGATCCGTCAATGGCGTGATCACATAAAAGGCGGCCACGCCGTATGTTTTTCCCGTTCTGGCGATGTCGTGCAGGTCCAGGTTGGTCACCGCCGACGCGATGATCTCACCGTTTTTATTGGTCACCGGGCAGTGCGTCAGAGCGATGTAAAGAGAGCAAAATATTGTCAATGGTTTGGCGCCACTTCTTGAGTAGGGTTATTTCATCCGGGGCCAGGTCTTTTTTTTTCAGCAATTCTGGCTTTTTCATGAACGCGCTTGCCAGGGACATTTCAAGGCGCCATTTTTCAATTTCCTCGTGATTTCCTGACAATAAAACGTCTGGAACATCCTCTCCTTGAAACGTCCGGGGCCGCGTGTACTGCGGGTGCTTCAACCGGTTATTGGAAAAAGAGTCTGTTTTCGCGGAGTCATCGGAACCCAGAACGCCGGGAATCATACGGGTCACGGAATCGATGATGGCCATGGCCGCGATCTCCCCGCCAGTCAAAACATAGTCGCCCACGGATATTTCGTAATCAACGCACTGCTCCGCAATCCGCTGGTCCACTCCTTCATACCGTCCGCAAACGATGATCAGCCCCTCAAGCCCGGCCAGTGTTCTCACCAGATGGTTGTCCAGAGTCCGGCCCTGGGGCGTCAAAAGAATCCGTTTGGCCCGAGGCGCTTTTTTTGAGGCGATTTCCAACGCTTTGGCGATGGGCGCGGGCTTCATGACCATGCCGCACCCGCCCCCGTAGGGTCGGTCGTCCGTGACGCTGTGCTTTCCTTCGGCATAATCTCTGATATTGATGGCGGACGCCGTGATCTTTTGATCTAAGATCGCCTTCCGAATAATGCCATGATCCCAGAACGGATCAAACATTTCTGGAAATATGGTCAGCGCAATAAAATCCATGGCTCCGTTTTTATCCCTGTTTGGAATCCTCGGGTTCAAGACCCTGGGGAAGACTGACCATCATGGTCTTTGCCTCTGTGTCCACATTGAGAATAATGGATTCCAACGCCGGGATCAATATCTCCGTTTTGGGCTGATCCGCCGGATCGCCTTTGGTCACACCGCCTTTAATAACCCCGCCTTTGATCACATAGACATCGGCGCTTCCCGTCTCCATGATGGAGTCCAGTCTTCCCAGGCGTCGGCCATCCTTTTCAAAGACATCCATGCCGATGAGATCCACCCAATAATAGACCCCGGGATCTGTTTGTGGAAGATCCGAACGGCGGGACATGATCTGGTGATCGCGCAACGCCTCGGCCGCTTCCCTGGAGTCGACCCCCTCCAAAGACAAAAGAAGCTCTTTTTTATTCGGCCGCCACTCGTCCACGCCAAACGATTTTGTCTCGCCCGATGGCCCTTCCAGAAGAACGGACGCGCCCGGATCAAATGCGTCGCCTGAAAAAAAAATAGCCTTGACCATCCCTTTTAAACCGTGCGCGCCGACTATTTTTCCAACCGCTATCATATCCATATTATAAATGGCGTCGCAAAAAAATGCGCCGTCTGTTTTTTCAATCGGTTACGCATACAACGTGTATGTCCTCTCTCGCGAAAAAGCGCCGCGCCCTGGCGATGGAATTTTTTGACCCATTCACCATTCATCGGGGCCATTTCGACCACTGGGCCATTCCGAGGCTTTTTACGAGTTTATCATATTGTGATACGCTCGTAAAAAATCAGATTCGCAAGCAGACACAATATTATATAATTTAAATGCTGATTAATTACGGTCACTTGTAGGTTGGGTGAAGCGAAGCAACCCAACCTATCTTTACTTTTCACGAGCTTATCATATTGATATAAAGACATTATTCGATAATTTCAAGAACCGTCCTTTTTTTAATCTTTGCGGACGAGGCGCCCAGTATGGTTCGTATGGCGCGCGCGGTCCTCCCCTGTTTCCCTATGACCTTTCCCAAGTCTTCCTTGGCTACTTGCAACTCTATCACAGATGTTTGGCTTCCTTCAATTTCCGAGACAACGACCTGCTCTGGATTGTCAACAAGCGCTCGAGCGATGTAGTTAATCAGATCTTTCATGAGTCCATCTCCTTTTCTGGATGCATTGACGCCGGGTTTACAGGGGCGATTTTATACTCAGGCGGAGGTCTGCTTGATAATGCTTTTCACTGTGGGCGAGGGAGTGGCCCCTTGTTCCAGCCAGTAGTCCACCCGATCTCTTTTTAAATCAATCAGGGGCGTTTCCGGCAGGGGGTTGTATGTCCCCACTATTTCAAGAAATCGTCCATCTCTGGAAAATCGCTTATCCGCCACGACAATTCTGTAGAACGGACTTTTTTTTGCGCCATGCCTGGCCAATCGTATTGTTACCGCCATATTTTTTTCTCCTTTTTAAAACGGCAGGATGTTTTTCCCCATGCCTCGCATGCCGCTTTTGTTGAATTTTTTTAGCATTTTTAATAAATTGGTGTAATCTTTTAACAGTTTGTTCACTTCCTGAACACGGGTTCCGCTCCCTTTGGCGATTCGTTTCCGTCGGCTGCCGTTTATAATGGAGTGTTTTCTCCGTTCCAGGGGAGTCATGGAATTGATGATCGCTTCGATCCTTGCCGTTCCGTTATCATCAATTTTTAAGTTTTTCAAGTTTTTATTATTGCTTAGGCCCGGAATCATCTTGATGATGTCGGTGATGGACCCCATTTTTCGGAGGCGAACCATCTGGTCCCGGAAATCTTCCAGGGTAAACTGGTTTTTCCGAATCTTTTTTTCAAGATCAATGGCGGTCTTTTCATCAACGGAATTCTGCGCCTTTTCAATAAGGGTCAGAACATCCCCCATGCCGAGTATCCGGGACGCCATCCGATCGGGATGAAATGACTCCAGGTCGCTCGGGGTCTCCCCGACGCCGACGAATTTGATCGGCTTGCCCGTGATGGATTTGATGGACATGGCGGCTCCGCCCCGGGCGTCGCCATCCATTTTGCTCAATATCACTCCGCCGATGTCCAGCGCCTCGTTGAAGGCCCCGGCGCTTTTCACCGCGTCCTGCCCGGTCATGGCGTCCGCCACCAAAAGAATGTCCGACGGATTCATGGCTGTTTTGATATGGCCAAGCTCGGCCATGAGCTCTTCATCCAGATGAAGCCGCCCCGCCGTATCGATAATCATGACATCCAGCCCCTCGTCATGACAGAATCCAACGGCCTGTTTGCATATGTCAATGGGATCCATGTCGGATTCGGATGGAAAAACGGGCACGGAGAGCTGGGCGCCTATTTTTTTTAGCTGGTCAATGGCCGCCGGGCGATAGACATCCGCGGGAATCAGGCCGGGTTTTCGCCCTGTTTTTCGCAGATGGAGCGCCAGTTTTCCCGATGTGGTGGTCTTGCCTGATCCCTGCAACCCGACCATCATAATGGCCGCCGGATGGCTTCCCGAGACATCCAGAGGCGCGTTGCTTTCCCCCATGAGCCGCGTCAACTCTTCGTTAACGATCTTGATCACCTGCTGGCCGGGGGTCAGGCTTTCCATCACCTCCTGGCCCAGGGAGCGTTTTTTTATGTCCGCGATGAAATTTTTGGTCACCTTATAATGGACATCGGCTTCAAGCATAGCCATACGGACTTCCTTGAGGCCATCCTCAATGTTTTTTTCCGTCAGGGAGCCGTGCCCCTTGAGCTTTTTAAATACCCCGTTTAATTTTTCGCTCAGGTTTTCAAACATAAGAACCTATTTTTTCGCCCAGATTTTTAACCACCCAGATTTTCAACCACCCAGTTTTCAACCCTGGAAATACAGACAAATGCATGGATTTTTTAAATATATATGGGACCGCTCTTCGGCCCCCGCATGTCGCGATTTTGTCAAAAATAAAGAATCAGAAAAAAATTTACAAAAGATCGAAAATAGTTTATAAACGCCGTTATGTCAAGAAAAATAATAACAACCCAAATAAGGTCGAAGCGATGCCATCCATGCGTCTGACAGATATCAATGATTTATCAAAAAGCGAGCTGGGCGAATGGCTGGAAAAGCATGGGGAGGCCTCCTATCGCGGGGAACAGATATTAAAATGGATTCACAAGGGCCAGGTCGATGACTTTTCCGAAATGACCAACCTGAAAAAAGAATTTCGGGCCCTTCTCCAGAGCCATTTTTCCATCAACCGTCTGAAGCTGAAAAAGACCGAGACGTCAACGGACGGGTCCAAAAAATTTCTGTTTGAATTAAAAGACGGACATGGCGTTGAATCTGTTCTGATACCCGGAAAAAATCGCCACACCCTGTGCATATCGACCCAGGCCGGATGCGCCCAGGGATGCGCTTTTTGCCATACGGGCCGGGGGGGATTGAAACGGAACCTGACCGCCTCTGAAATCGTGGGGCAGGTCCGGGACGTGAAAAATAGGCCCGACGTTCCGTTGAATTTCACCAACATTGTCGTCATGGGCATGGGGGAGCCTTTGGCCAATTACGACAATGTGGTCAACGCGCTGGACATCATCATCGACCCCATTTCGGGGCTTCAGTTTGCCAGCCGGAAGGTCACGCTCTCCACCTCGGGCATGGTTTCCAAAATGAAGGATCTGGGCCGGGACACCAGTGTGAATCTGGCCATCTCCCTGAACGCGGCGGACAACAAAACCCGAAGCATGCTCATGCCTGTCAACCGACGGCATCCCATTGAAGAGTTGATGGCCGCCTGCCGGTCGTATGAGCTGGCCCCGAGGCGACGAATCACCTTTGAGTATATCCTCATCCAGGGGGTGAATGATTCCCCGGCGGACGCGCTGGCCCTGGCGCGACTGCTTTCCGGCATGCGAGCCAAGATCAATCTGATTCCGTTTAACCCGTTTCCCGGAACCGACTTTCAGCGCCCGGACAAAACCGCCATCGACCGGTTTCGCAATATTTTGGTTGAACAGAATCTGACCGCCATCACCCGGCAGAGCATGGGGGCGGATATTTCGGCGGCGTGCGGCCAGCTCAGCGCCCAGACCGAATCGCGACCCGCTGGCGACGCGGCCCCATTTTCATCTGATCCGCCAAAGGGGTCATGAACCGGTCTCTTGACGGTCCATAGACGTTTGGGTTGTCCTGGGGGGGTGAACGAAAAATAACGCGACATTTTCAGCGAACCCTTGGTTTTTTCAGCGCGACGCAAAAAAAACGTTGTCGCCGTTTTTTTTATATAAATAAAATAGTCGCCTTCCCCCAGACCATCGCCGCGCGGCTTCAGGTAGCCCGCACCTTATGTATATTGGTCGCATATGAAGAATTTTGGACTTTGGGGCCGTTTACCGCATCGGCCAGTGAAAATGCTTGACAACAGAAAAGAGCGATGGTAAATTCGCGACTTATTTACTATAGGGTTGGCTATGAATGGGTCGCGTCCCATGAGCCAATGGCCCAAAAAGATAAAACAGTTGAATAATATTGAGATTTTTAAAACGAACGATTTTTTGTTTTAGCTTCAGATAGATTAATTTTGCGCGTTTCCATGATTTCAAGCGATGCAAAGGAAGGAGGTTTAACAGACATCTTTTGTTGTTTTAAGGTTAAACACATTTAAAATTTAATGTTTTATTAACGAATCAGGAGGATTAATAAATGCCAAGTTTTGTAATAAATGAAAAATGTGACGGCTGTAAGGGAGGGGACAAAACAGCGTGTATGTATATTTGCCCCAATGATCTTATGGTTTTGGAACCGAATGCGATGAAGGCATACAACCAGGAGCCAGATCAGTGCTGGGAATGTTTTTCATGCGTCAAGATCTGCCCCACGCAGGCCATTGAAGTTAGAGGATACTCTGATTTCGTGCCGTTGGGAAGCAGCATTATGCCCATGATGGGAACAGAAGACGTCATGTGGACATGCAAGTTCAGAAACGGGACCATCAAACGATTCAAGTTCCCCATCCGAACCACATCTGAAGGCACGGCCAACGCGTACTCGGATCTCAGAGGAAAAGACATTGAAAGCGGTTTGCTTTCAACCCAGGAGACTGACGGCGTCGTTCTTCCTGTTCCGCAAGAGACTGTATAGCTTTGTTTTTAAACGAATCTATTTAAATCAGTCTATGATTCAATGAAAAAGCTGTTTAGAAATCACGTGTAAAAAATCAAACATGTATATGTATTTTATATAGGAGGCAATATATGGCATTACCTAATAAACCGATTGGCGAGCTCAAAGCCGTCAGGGATCCCGAAGTCGAGGAGCGCGAAGTTGACATACTGATCGTTGGCGGAGGCATGGCTGCCTGCGGAACGGCGTTTGAAATTAAAAAATGGATGGCCGAAGGCCAGTCTGTTCTTCTGTGTGACAAAGCCGCCATGGAAAGAAGCGGCGCGGTTGCCCAGGGACTTTCAGCGATCAACACATACATTGGCGCCAACAGCATCGAAGATTATGTCCGCATGGTCAGAAACGACCTGATGGGACTGGTTCGTGAAGATTTGATTTACGATCTGGGTTGCTACGTGGATGATTCCGTTCATCTGTTTGAAGAATGGGGACTTCCCGTATGGAAAAAAACAGACGACGGAAAAAATCTCGACGGAAAAAAAGGTCTGAAAGCTGGAAGCCTTAAAAGCGGCGCGACTCCTGTTCGCACAGGAAAATGGCAGATCATGATCAACGGCGAGTCTTACAAAAGAATCGTCGCCGAAGCCGCGAAACTGGCTCTTGGCGAAGAGAACATTATTGAAAGATGCTTCATCGTTGAATTGCTTCTTGACGCCAACAGAGAAAATCAGATCGCTGGCGCGGTTGGTTTCTCCGTTCGTGAAAACAAAGTGTACATCATCAAATGCAAAACCATGATGGTTGCATGTGGCGGAGCCGTTAACATTTATCAGCCCCGTTCCGTTGGAGAGGGAAAAGGCCGCGCATGGTATCCAGTATGGAATGCGGGCTCCACCTACACCATGATCATGAAGGTTGGCGGCGAGCTTTCCATGATGGAAAATCGTTTCACCCCAGCCCGTTTTAAAGATGGATACGGCCCGGTTGGCGCATGGTTCCTTCTTTTCAAAGCCAAAGCTCTCAATGGTCTTGGCGAAAATTTTGCCGCTGGCGACGCCGCGAAAGCCGAGCTTGCAAAATACGCTCCTTACGGAACAGCCGCCATCACTCCCACCTGTCTGCGAAATCATCTGATGCTTTTTGAGATGAAAGCAGGCCGCGGCCCGATTATCATGGACACCGTGACCGCTCTGGCCGAAATCGGCAAGACAATGGACAAAAAAGAGTTGAAGCATCTTGAGTCTGAAGCATGGGAAGATTTCCTTGACATGACATGCGGACAGGCCAATCTGTGGTGCGCCACAAACACAGAGCCGGAAAAGAAAAATTCCGAAATTATGCCCACCGAACCTTACCTTCTTGGATCTCATTCAGGATGTTGCGGTCTCTGGGTATCCGGCCCGGATTATGAATGGATTCCTGAGTCATACAAAATCAAAGCGGACAACGGAAAAGTTTACAACCGTATGACCACTGTCAACGGTCTGTTCACCTCCGGCGACGGCGTGGGTTGCTCCGGTCACAAATTTTCTTCCGGATCTCATGCTGAAGGACGCATCACAGCCAAACAGATGGTTCGATACGCCAATGATCACGCCGACTTCGCTCCCGCCCTGTCTCAAAGCAAGGACGAGCTGGTCGACATGATTTACAAACCGGTCAGAACCTATCTTGACAACTGCGAGTACACCACCGCCGCGGACGTCAACCCCGAGTACATCAAACCTGCCGGAATGGCTCTCAGACTGATGAAAGCCACTCACGAGTATGGAGCGGGAACAGCCACTTACTACATGACCAGTAGCAAGAATCTTGAAATCGTCATGGAGCTTCTGTCCGTGATGCGCGAAGACTGTGAAAAACTGGCGGCTGGCGATCTTCATGAATTGATGAGAGCCTGGGAAATTGAGCATCGTATCTGGACCGTTGAAGCTCATCTTCGTCACATCCAGTATCGTAAAGAAACCAGATACCCCGGATTCTACTATCAAGCCAATTATCCTGGACAGGATGATGAAAACTGGTTCTGTTTTGTCAACTCAAAATATGATCCAAAGGCCAAGAGCTGGGATGTCTTCAAGAAAGAGTACGTGAAGCTGATTAGCTAATTGAATGTCTGTTTTTTAGATATTTGATCGTGTTTCATAAAAACCTCCAGGCGTTGAAAAACGTCTGGAGGTTTTTATTACTGTCAAACGATTTTCATTTGGGCAGTGATTCATAAATAAAAATAAAGTCAACATCAAGACGAACAAGAAAAAAAAGCCGATCTTCTGCGGAGCGGATTTTTTTCTGCTCGTCAGGAATGCACGGAGGGATGGCACATGACAGAAGACAAAGCAGCCCCGACAAGCGGAAGCATTTTGGTGGTCGGCGGAGGAATCAGCGGGTTGACCACAGCCCTCGAAGCCGCCGAAGTGGGGTATGAAGTGTTCCTGGTCGAAAAAAATCCTTACCTGGGCGGAAGAGTGGCGCAGTTGAACCAGTATTTTCCAAAGCTATGTCCCCCGACCTGCGGTCTTGAAATAAATTTCAGAAGGATTAAAGACAACCCCCGCCTAAAGGTTTTTACTCTGGCGGAGGTGGAAAAAGTGGAGGGCTCTCCTGGAGCCTATGATGTGACGTTAAAGCTGAATCCAAGATATGTGAATGAAAAATGCACCTGTTGCGGCGACTGCGAATCAGCCGTTCAAAAGGAGGTCGACAACGATTTTGATTTTGGAATGAGCAAAGTCAAGGGCGCGAGACTCCCGTTTGAGATGGCGTTTCCGTCACGCTATGTGATTGATTCATCCATCAAGGGCACGGATGACGCCAAACGATGCCAGGACGCCTGCAAATACGACGCCATTGATTTTGACATGGAGCCAAAGACCATGAAAATCCAGGCGGGCGCGATTGTATGGGCCACCGGATGGGTCCCGTATGACGCCAAAAAGATTGACAACCTCGGATTTGGAAAACATGCCAACATCATCACCAACATGATGATGGAACGGATGGCGGCCCCAAATGGACCGAGCAAAGGAACGATTTCCCGACCGTCCGATGGACAGGCGCCTGACAGCGTCGCCTTTGTCCAATGCGCCGGATCACGGGATGAAAATCATCTCCCCTATTGTTCATACATCTGTTGCATGGCCTCATTGAAACAGGCCACATACATCAGAGAACAATTCCCCGACGCAAAAATTTATATTTTTTACATTGATCTAAGAGCCCCGGGCCAGAGATATGAAAAATTTTATAAAAAGATAAAGGAAGATGAAAATATCTTTTTTATCAAAGGCAAGGTGGCGGAGGTTTCTGAAGAGGCGAACGGCGATATCATTATGGTGGCGGAGAATGCCGTGACCGGTGAAAAAATTCGTCAGACCGTCAGCATGGCGGTGTTGGCCACCGGAATGCAGCCCACCGCGGCCGCAGAGGGAACCAAACTTCCGGCGGATCTGCAATACACGGAAGATGGTTTTATAATCAATGATTTTGAAAAAGGCGGTATGTTTGCCGCCGGATGTGCCAACAAACCGGCCGACGTAATGTCATCCAACCAGAATGCGACTGGCATGGCCTTAAAGGCGATTCAAACTCTGGTCAAAAACTAGGAGGTATCCATGGACAAGAAGTATGGCGTATACATCTGCACAGGATGCGGAATAGGGGATGCCCTCGATATCAAAGCGTTGGGTGATGTGGCTGATGAAGAGGGGCTTCCCGTACAGCAACATTCCATGTTGTGCGGACAAGAAGGCATTGAGCTGATAAAGAAAGATATTGCTGAAAAAAATATAAACACGCTGGTGATCGCAGCCTGTTCCCGCCGCGTCAATTTTGATATTTTTAAATTTGACGGTTGCATTGTGGATCGGGTTGATCTGCGCGAGCAGGTGGTCTGGTCCCATCCGCGGTCGGAATTTCCGGCCCTGGAAGAAGATCAGAAGGACGATGGAGAACATTTTGACCGTCTTCAGATGCTGGCCGAGGATTACCTGAAGATGGGCATGGCCAAGGTGGAAAAAATCACCCTGCCGGAGCCGTATCTTCTGGATGCCATCAGCCGGAAAATTCTGGTCATTGGCGGAGGCATCGCCGGCATGTCGGCGGCTCTGGACGCCGCCAACGCGGGATATGATGTGACCATTATTGAGAAAACGTCGGAACTCGGAGGACAATCCGCCGCGTACCGAAAAAATCTTCCCGTGGCCAACCCATATGAACAGCTGATTCCGCCGGTGGCCCCTGAAAAAATAAACGCGGTGAACGCCCACGACAAGATCACCGTCAAAACAGAGACCGTGGCCGCTCGAATCGCGGGCCAGCCCGGCGAGTTTACCGTGACGTTTAAAAAACCCGGCGAAAAGATTGAGTTCGATGTCCCATTTCCGCTTCCCGATGAGATGAAGGTCGATGAAAACGGCAAGGATCTGGACGTTGAAAAACTGGCCGAGGTTTACAAAGAATACAACACAGGAAGAAAAGATATTTTAACCCTTGATCCCAATGGAGAGCTTTTCGGCGCCGTGCTTCTGGCCGCCGGATGGACGCCCGCCAAACTGGAAGGGGAAGAATACGCTCATCTCGGTTATGACGAATTCCCGGATGTGGTCACCAACGCCGAGTTCGAAGAGATCGCGAAAAAAGGAAAGATCGCCCGGCCCTCCGATGGAAAAGAGGCCAAATCCGTTGTATTTATCCAGTCCCCGGACACCGATGACGACTCGGATTTCCAATACACCGGCTCGGTGACCAGCATGGTCGCGTTGAAACAGGCCAAGTATGTGCGGGAAGATTACAATGACGGCAAGGCGTTTATCTTCTATCAGCACATGCGGACCCCGGGTCTTTCTGAGAATTTTTACAAAAGCATTCAGCAGGATCGAGGCATTTTCCTGACCAAAGGGATGATCTCAGGCGTCTCAAAAAATGGGGACAGCCTGGTGGTTGAGGCCAAAGACACGCTTTTGGGCGAAAAGGTTCAGGTCAAAGCCGATATCGTGGTTCTGGCCGCTGGAATGATTCCCGCCACGGCGAATGACCCGGTGGTCAATCTGGCCTATCGCCAGGGGCCCGCTTTCCGGGACATCGGTCTTTTTGACGGCTATTCGGATTCCAATTACATCTGTTTCCCCTATGAAACTCAAAGAACGGGCATTTACGCGGCCGGATGCGTTCGGCGAAGCATGACCGTGGAAGAATCCATTGAAGACGCGGCCGGCGCGGCCTTGAAAGCCATTCAATGTGTGGAATCGGTGAATCGCGGCGTTTCGGTTCATCCGAGATCCGGGGATTTGACCTTCCCGGACTTTTTCTTCCAACGTTGCACGCAATGCAAACGCTGCACAGAGGAATGCCCCTTTGGCGCTTTGGACGATGATGAAAAAGGGACGCCAAAACCGAACCCGACCCGGTGCCGTCGTTGCGGAACCTGTATGGGCGCCTGTCCTGAACGGATTATCGGCTTTGCCGATTACAATGTGGACAGCATCGGCTCCATGGTCAAGGCCATTGGCGTTCCATCCGAGGATGATTATGACGAGCCGCCCATGCGAATTCTGTGCATAGTCTGCGAAAATGACGCCCTCCCGGCCATCGACATCGCGGGGCTGAACCGGCTCTCCTATTCCGCCGACGTCCGGTTTATACCGGTGCGTTGCCTGGGGTCCATGAATGTCATCTGGATCAAAGACGCGTTGTCCCAGGGTATGGACGGCGTTTTCCTTCTGGGATGCAAACATGGGGACGACTACCAGTGCCACTTTATAAAAGGAAGCGAGCTGGCGGACATCCGCATGAAGAAAATAGGCGACGCGCTTTCGAGTCTGGCTCTGGAAGAGGAGCGTGTGGCTCAGTTTAACGTGGCCATAAATGAATATGACAAATTACCGAAAATCATCAACGATTTTGTGGATGTCATAGAAGGACTTGGTCCAAACCCGTTTAAGGGATTCTAATACACGCGCAACATTGACGGATTTTTCATTTCCCTTGGGTCTCCCTGCTCGCAAGCCGGGCGCCCAAGGGTTTTAAAATAACTATTTTCATTGTGCGCAGGAGGTTTTTACTATGGGTGAAACATATATGCTTGAACCTGATTTGGGGTTTATTGATGAAGTGGCTGGATTGGGGGGAGGAGATCTGAAAAAATGTTTTCAGTGCGCCACCTGCTCAGTCGCATGCCCCATCGCCCCGGATGACAAACCGTTCCCAAGAAAAGAGATGATCGCCGCTTCATGGGGATTGAAAGATAGACTGGTGGCCAATCATGACATATGGCTCTGCCACAATTGCGGCGATTGCACGTCCATGTGCCCCAGAGGAGCCAAACCTGGGGAAGTATTGGGAGCCATCCGTTCTTACGCGGTGTCTGAATATGCGATTCCAAAATTTATGGGAAAAGCGGTGAATGATCCAAAGAAACTCCCGTTTCTTTTGGGTGTTCCGGCGTTGTTGTTTATTATTGTGGGACTGCTCACCGGCCTTCTGAATTTTAACCCGGCCGGGGAAGAGGTCGTGCAGGGGCATTTTTTCTCCACATGGCTGGTGGACCTGTTTATGGTTCCGGCCTTCTTCTTTTCCGTGGTGGTTTTTGCTCTGGGGTTGAAGAGATTTGTGAACGATATTCATGAAAACGCCATTAAGACGGGCAAGACCGAAGATAAAAAATTGGATATGGGAGGCCTGATCAAAGGCTTGATCGCCGCGCTTCCGACCATCCTGGCCCACAAAAAATTCGATGAATGCGGAGACAACAAAGATCGCTCTCTGGCGCATCTTCTGGTCTTTTATTCATTCATCGGGCTTCTGGTGGTGACCACTATCTTTTTTGTGGCTCTGTATATTTTGAAGATACATGGCCCCTATTCTCAGCTCAATCCGGTTAAATGGCTCGGCAATATTTCTGGAGTGGCCCTGATTGTCGGCAGCTTCTTGATGATTCAAAACAGACGCGCCAAAACCGATCAGTCATCCAGCTACACGGACTGGTATCTTCTGGTTCTTGTTTTCGGGCTGGGGGTCACTGGAATGGGAACTCAGATCACACGACTGATGGATTGGGGTTTTATCACGTACGCTCTTTATTTCATTCATCTGGTGATGGTGTTTTGTCTGTTTTTGTACACGCCCTTTTCAAAGCTGGCCCACATTGTTTACAGAACGGTGGCCATGGCTTACGCTCAGTACACGGGTCGGGTATAAATTCGGATGTGATTTTTTTCATGACCCGTCTTTTTGACTTTTTTCACATGGTCATTCGACGGTCTTGACGGTTACAAAAAAAAAGGAGGCGATGGATTCGTCTCCTTTTTTTTGTTTTTTTTTAACGAGCCCCTTCTATTTGGAGCCGCCGGTCTTTCATTTTTATTTTTGGCCGTCTTTACTTTTTCCCGTCTTTACTTTTTTGCCAAACGGACAGACGTTGATGCAGATTCCGCATATGGGGGCCCCGATGTCAGGCATTTTCGCGAATTCTTCGGTCAGTTTTTTGACGCATCTTTGAAAATGAAGCGCGTCGTTCCGACGGCTGTAATGGCTGTCTGTATTGACACCCTTGATGGCCTTTGCCGGGCATGCGTCGCGGCAGTTGACGCAGGCCCCGCACCGGTTTTTGATGGGGCCGTCAACCGTTAACCGAGCCTGGGTCAGCAGGGTCGCCAGCCGAACCCGTGATCCGTATTCCGGGGTGATCAACAAAAGATTTTTTCCCTGCCACCCCAACCCGGCCATGCGGGCCACCGCTTTATGGCTGATGGCCCCGCGCCAGTTTTCACGGTCCAAAATCTGGGAGGCTGGAATGGGGAGCGAGTAATGCCCGGCCTTTTGAAGCTCTCTGGTCGCCTTGAACACGATGTCGTCCAGCAACCGATTGGCGGTCTGATAGACCGAGGCGTAACCTGGGGTGGGCGCCTGTAAAATCGTTTCGAAAATGGAGATCGGCAGTTGCACGGCCATGGAGATGGCGGTTTCAAAGGGCTTAAGAAGATCTTCGGGTATGGTTTCAAGGCCCTCCAGGGATTTTACATCCGCTATGCCGACCAGATCGGCGCCCCAGTCCACTATTTTGTTTTTGATTTGATTGACATCGTCCATGCCGCCCCCGCCCTCCCCTCGCCTATTTTTATCGGGTTTGTTTAAACGCCCCCGTCGTTGGACGCAGTCTCTCTCTCCACATCCGCGTCAAAGTCGTTTTTTTCCTCTTGCCATTGGGATACTCCGGGGTAATAGCGGGAAAATGTCGCCAAAATTTCATCTAAAGGAACATCGGAATAGTCTCCCCGGTCATTGACGTATTCCATGTGCTGTTTCCCCTTAAGATCAAAGGAATGAAACAGGGAATCATTTTTTCCGTCGAATTCAAGGGGCTTTAGCTGGAAACGTTCGCACAGCTCAATGTTGAAGGCCGGAGTCGCTTTGACCCAATTCCCGTTTAAAAACAGGGACGCGTATCCATGCCAGTAAAAGATATCGGTGGTCATGCTTTCCCGCATCTTTTGGGTGGAGAGATGATTTTTAACATCCGCAAAGCCAACGCGCGCGGCAATCCCCATGGCCCGGCAACATGCCGCCAGGAGAGCCGCTTTGGGAACGCACCATGCCCGTCCTCTTTTTATGGTGGCGCTGGCTCGCAGTTGATGGGCGGACAGATTGAGGGTATAGGGGTCATACCGGATTTTGTCCCTCACCGCGTAATAAAGCGCCACCGCCTGTTTTTCAGGTCTATTCGAATCCCCGGAATGTGTTTTGGCGAAGGCCAGAACGTCCGGGTGGTCGCTGTTTATGATCCATGTGGGTTGAGTGTCTTCTTTCATTTTTTTTTAATCGCCATCCAAAAGGGTTCAAAGGGTTTAGAGTTCGCTCACTTCATGCGTCAAAATATATATTTTGGGGGAATGAATGTCAATTCATTACATATAAATTTTGATGGCGTCGTAAAAACCGAGCAATCTGTTTTTTCGTTCGTTTACGGATGCAACATGTGTGGCCTCTCTCGGAAAAAAGCGTTGCGCCCTGGCTGGCGGCGCCATTTAAAAACAGATTAGGAAGCGCTCAATAATCTTTATAAACGGTCTTCATCCACCGCCCGGATGAAAAAGAATCAATTAAACTTGAAAATATATCACGCCCGTTATAGATTGAATCATGGGATACATATTTACCTTTAAAGACGCCATTGATTATGAAAAAGCGTTGAACAGCGCTCAGGGCCGATTTATCATGGATCTTCAGAAAAAATTTTTTCTTAAAATGCTCAAGCCCGAGCCTGAAGAGACCGCGATAGACATCGGTTGCGGAACCGGCGGCAACATGGTCGCATTGATCGATTCAGGACTTTCGGTCACCGGGATCGACGCGTCTCCCTACATGCTGGACATCGCTCGCAGAAAGGTAAAAAATCGCGCCCCGCTGCATCGAGGCGTCGCGGAATCGCTCCCATTTGAGGACAACTCGTTTAATCACGCCTGTTTGATCACCACGCTGGAGTTTGTGGACGACGCGGACAGGGCGCTGAAAGAGGCGTGTCGAGTGGCAAAGGATCGCCTGTTCATCGGATATCTAAACACGTACGCTCTGGCCGGGGCATGGCGCCGGGTCAATGGCATGTTTCACTCCTCGATCTACAATCACGCCGCTTTTTTCAGCTCAGGAGACTTGAGAAGACGGATTCAGCGTCTCATGGGGGATGTCCCGATCACATGCCGGACCATCGGACAGTTTCCCGCCGGGAAGTCGGAAATCATAAAAAAGGCGGAGTCGTTGGAAATTGTTCAACGGTTTCCCTTTGGGGCCTTTGGCGGGATGGTTGTGACTCTGGTTCCCCGGTACAAAACCCGCCCGCTGTCCCTTTCCCTTGGGACCAAGCGAAGGGAAAGTCCGGCCGCCGGATGACCGGGGACCACAGGAAAAGAAAGGGGAAAGAAAGGGAAAAGATGAGAGCGTCTCTTTTTGAATCGTTTGACGATCACTGCGTTAAATGCAATCTGTGCGCCCACAGATGCCAGATCAAAGAAGGGCGCCTGGGGATTTGCGGGGTTCGGGCCAACCATGATGGGGCGCTTGAAACTCTGATTTACGGGCGACTCGTGGCCCGGCACATTGATCCCATAGAAAAAAAACCGCTGTTCCATTTTTATCCCGGCAGCCGCTCTTTTTCCATCGCGGCGGTGGGGTGCAATTTCAGATGCTCTTTTTGTCAAAATTCCGATATAGCGAAAATGCCCTCGGATGAAAACGGGATGATTGCGGGGGATTTTTTCCACCCGGACGATTTGGTCCGGGAGGCCCTGGATGGGGGCTGCAAAAGCATCTCTTACACATACACCGAACCGACCGTGAATTTTGAATTTGTCCTTGAAACCGCCCGGCTGGCGGCCGCCAAAGGATTGAAAAATGTGTTTGTCACCAACGGATTCATGACCCGGGAAGCTCTGGAGAGGTTATCCCCCTATCTCCATGGGGCGAATGTGGATTTAAAATCGTTTTCAGATGATTTTTACAAAAAAATATGCGGGGCAAGACTTTCGCCGGTCAAAGAAAGCCTGCTCCATATGAAAGAGTCGGGTCTTTTTTTTGAGATCACCACCCTTATTATTCCGGGTCTTAATGACGGGGCCGGGGAGCTTTTTTCCCTGGCCTCGTTCATCGCCCGGGAATTGGGGGAAGATGTCCCATGGCATATCAGCCGGTTTTATCCCTCTTACCGGATGGCTCAGGCCAGAGTCACCCCGGACAGCGCGCTTCTGGGCGCCCGGAAAATCGGAATGGAAGCCGGGCTGAAATATGTCTATATCGGAAACGCGCCGGGGCTGAAGATGGAACATACGTTTTGCCATGAATGCGGGAAAAAAATCATTGAAAGAGACGGGTATTTGATCCGCGCCTGTCTCATTGAAAATGGGCGATGCGACCATTGCCAGGCTGAAATCCCGGGGGTCGGCATGCAGAGCTGGCTTTAGGGCCGGTTTATAACTCTTTGAACAGGTTTAAAAACGACCGGTTTGAACGACAGACGAGTCGATTTGATTCGACGGGTTTGGATGGCCTGGTTTGGTTTGACCGGTTTGACTTGACCGGGTCCCATGCGCCTTCCAAGTTATTTTTTTTAAAAAAAGTCGGGGCGAATGATCAGACTCGCCGCTTCATCAAGATCCGCCGTCACATGATCCGGGAATATATTTTTGGCCCGAAGAATTTTTTCCGATTTTGTTCCGGCTCCGGTTTTCACAAGGATTGATTTGAAACATCCCGCGTTTTTCGCGCATTCAATGTCTTTGGCGCTGTCCCCGGCCATCACAGAAAAATTCATGTCAATCTCATGGGCCTGTCGCGCCATGTCGATCAAACCCGGTTTCGGTTTCCGACATTGGCACCCGTCGGTCTCCGTGTGAGGGCAGAAAAACAGGTCCAAAATTTTCCCGCCATGCGCCTCCACCGTCTCTTTGAGCATGTTGTGAATTCGATCCAGGCCGTCGGGCGTCACCATTTTGCGGTTGATCACCGATTGATTGGTGATAATGATCACCGAAAAACCGTTTAAGGTCAACCGCCTGATGGCGTCAAGGCTGCCTGGGATAAATTTGAATTCCCCCCGATTTTTTATGTATTCCGGGGAATCATGGTTGATCACCCCGTCTCTATCCAGAAAAGCGGTTTTTTTAAGCATTTTTTTTTTAAGACGCCGGCCTCTTTATTCCGAGACAATAAAAGCGCCTCTAAATCCTTTCCCTATGAGTATGCTTTCGTACTCCATGGCTTTTTGCAACGTCGAGCATTTTCCCACCCGCACCCGGTAAAAACGCTCTTTCCCATCGTCAAAGTCGGATATGTGCGCGTTGTTGTATTTTTTATCCAGTTCTTGCCGCCACTTTTCGGCGTTTGCCCGTTCCCGGAAGGCGCCCACCTGGAGAGTGAAATTTCCAGTCTGATAATTTTTCCGCGCGGGAACATGATGGGCCGAAGGCCGGGCTTTATTTTCCCATGATCCCAGCGCCACGACTTCCACCGGCGCCGTGCCTGAATTGAGCATGTCCAGCTTTTTAGCGCCCGTATAAGACAAATCGACGATTCTTCCCCGAACAAAGGGGCCTCTGTCATTGACTCTCACCAGTATGGTCCGGTTGTTTTTTAGATTTTTAACCCGGATGCGCGTGCCAAGGGGCAGGGTCTTATGGGCCGCCGTCATGGCATGCATGTCGTATATTTCTCCATTGGCGGTTTTTCGGCCGTGAAAATCACGGCCATACCAGGAGGCCAAGCCTTGCTGTTTGAAACCGACGATATTTGTGATGGGGTGGTAGCGCTTCCCCATGATCACATACGGTTTTGTTTTCCCCGAAGTCGATGGTTTTGACAATGAAATCGGCGCGGACGCGCATCCATTGGCCAGTAAAAGTAAGAGGATTCCCAAGGCCAGAAATCCCAGCGCCGCGATAAAATGAAAAGAAAAGATTCTATTTTTCTCAATGGTCGTTAAACTCATCATGTCACTCCCTGTGATGTCAATCTCCTTTTTTTGGAAAAAAAAGATGGCGCAACCAGCCAGACAAGGTGTTCCCTTGCAACATCTCCCGGTCCAACATGTCCATTTTCTTGTCAAAGTTCGGGTGGTCTGAAAACAGGGCGTCCCGTTTTGATATTTTCACATCGGGATCAAATGTCTTGAGCGCCCGCGCCGGATTCCCGGCCGCCACTGTGTTGGGGGGCACGGAGCCGGTCACCACAGAGCCGGCGCCGATGACGCTGTTGGCTCCAATTGAGACCCCTTTGCAGATGATGGCGCCGTAGCCGATCCAGACATTGTCTTCGATGGTCACCGGAGATGATACCCCCGGCGAGATTCGGTTGTAGATGTCATGCCAGTCTGAGTCGGTTATATCGACGTTGCTTGCGATCATGCAGTTGTCCCCTATGACCACGGAATTGGCGGCTCCGATGCGAACCCCAGGGCAGATCAGGCAGTAATCCCCGATTTTGATGCGCCCCATATTTTTTTTTTCAGGCCAGACGGAGAATCGGACCTTATTATCGGACGTGGCGATGACATTGGCGTAGCGGCCCATCTCAATGGGTCCGCCAAAAAGTCGCACATTCCAGGGCTTCATGAAGGTGAATCCAGGCCCAAGGGATTTGAAATGGGGTTTTAAAAAATGCGCCGCATAAACAGACTGAAATTTTAAGTAGGCCGCTTTTATATAATAGGGACGGTGATCTTTTATCAAGATGTAAAAAAACCTTTCTTTTTGGCGGCGTTAAGGGCTCGCTGAAAATTGGCAATTTATTGTTGAACGGCCATAAACCGTTGTTCCGCGTCCGCCGCGTCAGGCGTTTTTTTTGGGAATAAATGAAAAATTTGTCCCGTCCCACGAATCATGAGAAAAAAACGAAGAGGCGGGCGTCAAATTAAACATCGCGTCAGCGGCCAGAATCGCGACGCCGTTTGTCCATGCCATCTTCTCTTCCGGCCAAACGACCATGTCCGGGTAAGTGTGTCCGCACCAGAATGACCCATCGTCAAAAACCTTGTCGGAAATCCAGTCAAAAATGATTCGGGCGAGTTTTTTGTTTCCCATGGCCGACAGAGCCAACACAAACTCAGACGTTTCGGCCATGGTGACCCACGGCTGGTCGGAAACGCACAAAACGCCCTGTCCGTTTACAATAAACTTTTTCCAGCGGGCATTGATTCTCGCTTCCGCATCGGCTCCGGTGATCGCGCCGGAAAGGATTGGATAAAACCAGTCCATGGAATAACGGGCTTTGGCGGCGTTAAACAGGTGCGGTTTTTCGTTTATGGCCTTTTTGAGGCGTTTCAGCGCGTCTTTCCAGCCGCCCGTGTCGCGTCCAAGGCGCTCCCCAATGGCCAGGGCGCATTTGAGGCTGAAAAAAACAGATGACGAACCCGTTAAAAGGGCCATTGTATCTATTTTTCCGGCGGAGTTTCTCGCCCAGAAGACTTCTCCCTGGTCGCTCTGCATTTCAAGGACAAATTTTATGGCCCGGCGGACGGGATCCCACATTTTTCGTAAAAAATCAATGTCTCCGGTGATCAGGTAATGATGAAAAACCCCTGCGGCAATGTATGAGGACATATTGGAGTCCCGTGTTTCATCTTCGGGAACGCCGTCGCGCCAGGCCGAATGCCAGCTCCCGTCCTCAAGTTGCATGGCGGTCATCCAGTCAAAAGCCCGTCGGGCGTCTTCCAAATATCCCCCTGCGGAAAGACCCATGGCGGCCTCCACATGGTCCCACGGATCGGTTTTTCCGTTGTCGTGCCACGGGATTTCCCCGTTTTTCTTTTGTGTGCTCAGTATCCGTTTACAGACGGCTTCGATATCCATGAATGGAGCCGGTTCTTTATTCGCAATGACAGATTTCATATAAGTCTCATGAGGGTCTATTTTTATTTCTAACAAAAACCCATACGTCTAAAACGATTTAAAATCAATAACAAATTTTTAAAAAGGGGGATACGGATTGAAAAAAATAATGGGGCGGATCCAGACCGTTGAATTTTGATACGTTCGTAAAAAGCAAAGACAGGTTGGATTTCGTCCCTCAAACCAACATACAAGTGACCGTAATTAATCACCATCTAAATTATGCAATGGTGTGTCTGCTTGAAAATCCGATTTTTTACGAGCGTATCAATCTTGGGCGGCCTGTTTTTTCAGGGGGGGGGTGAAAAAATGTGAAGAGAGGCGATCGGGGCCCCGGAACATAAAGGGACCCCCGCGCGCATTTATTTCTTCGGCGCTTTTTCCGCCGGAGCGTCTTTTTCAAAGTCGCTGGTTTTTTTAATCATGTAGGCCACGATTTTTTCTTCGAGATTGGAAAAAGAGGCTTTGATGGCCTGGGCAAATCCGTTTCCCCTGGACAGGTTCTCCTTTTTCCCGATGTCGGTTTTGTAAAACGCCGTGTATTCCTTCAGCTCTTTGTCCGTTATATTTCGATATGAGTAAAACAGAGCCGTGGTCACCTGCTCTTTCAGGCTTCCCCGCAACATGGCCCCAATGCTTTCAATCTGCGCTTCGACCTGGGCTTTGGGCATCTTTTTTTCCGGGGGCATGGCGTTATTCAGCGCCGATATCGTGCCGGTGAGAACTTCCAGGCTGATGGCAACGGCAAACTCTGTCTCCTGGATGGCGTTTTCCAGATCCTGAATCAGGGCCAGACGCGCCGGGGGAAGGGGATTTTTTTTCATATCCGCCATAAACGCCTGGACGCTGGCCGGGCTATTTTTTTCCACATCGTTTTTTTCCGCTATTACTTTTTTGGACAGAGGGCGTTTCAGCCATTCCAAAAACTTTTCAACAGAATCCCTATCCGTGGTTTTCAATATATAGGCGGATGTTTCGGCCAGCATCTTTTCTTTATCAAAGGCGCCTTTGAACAGGTCGGACACCTCTGTAAATTCCTCTTTTTCCTGATCGCTGGACATGGCCTGTTTTTGAGCGAGCATCTGCTGAATTTGACCTGGAAACGATTCAATCAACCCTTTGGAGCCGGAAAGCTCAATGTATTCCAAAACCAATTGCGCATGGGTTTTGGGCGGATCGGTGGCCTCCGCCGCATGGATGGTCGAAAGTGGCAAAATAAGAAAGGCGAAAAAAAGGCCGAGTCTTTTAATCTGTCTGGTGATCTGTCTGGCGCTCTGTCTGCTCATAGCGATGGTTTCTCCTTAATTTTTCAAGAAATCGTTGTCTTGTGCGATCTTTCAAATGAGATCGCACGATTTTTTTGATATATTGCCTTTTTGGGACATCCCAATGGCTTTTTTTTATTCAATCGAATCTTTATTCTTTTAAATTTAATTAAGCCATTAATCTTGGCAAAATATATATAAAAAGCAACATTGTCAAGAATGATACTCCATTAAAAAGAAGAAATACTTTTTTACTTTGAGATTTTCATGGCCCGCGCGGTCCTATTTGTGTTCGTGGGAATGCTCCCCAAACGGATGGATATGGAGATGCTGGTGAGGTTTTGGGATACCCTCGGCGGATATTTTTCCTTTGTCAATGACGCAGATGGAATCGGTGAGCCGTGTCATGAAATCCATATTATGCGAAATAAGGATCAGAGATATATCAAGATTCGACAAAACCGAGGAGAGCCTCTCTTTTGTTTTTTCATCCAGACCGTTGGCCGGCTCGTCTAAAAGCAGGGCCTTTGGCTTCATGGAGAGGGTGGTGGCCAAAGAGACCAGTTTCTTTTCCCCCCCGGAAAGTTTGTGGGTGATTCTCTCCCCGTACCCCTCAAGCCCCAGCAGGGCCAGGGTCTCTTTTGATATGTCAATGGCTTCTTTCCTGGTTTTTCCCTGGTTGAGGGGGCCGAAGGCCACATCCTCCAACACTGTGGGAGAAAAAAGTTGATCATCGGCGTCCTGGAAAACAAGGCCGATCTGTTTCCTCGCCGGGATGAAATCCGCCTCTTTGGTCATCGGTTGGCCCAAAATATTCAGGGTTCCGCCTGTGGGCTTCAAAAGCCCCATGATGACATGGAAAAGCGTGGTCTTCCCGCTTCCGTTGGGTCCCAGAAGCCCGATTCTCTGTCCCCTGGAAAATGTGAGGCTCAGTTTGTCAAGCACAGGCGTGGCTCCGGGATAACCAAACGTGATCTCTTTAAGCTGGATTAAAATATCGGTGTGATCGACCATTCAAGCGCCCCCAATGCCACCGTCGCGGCCAGACTGATCATCATGACGGCCACATCGGTTTTTTTTATTGAAAATTCGTTGATTCCGTAAAGTCTTCCGTCAAAGCCCCTGCAAAGCATGGCGTTGTAAACCCGATGGGCCCGGTCAAAACTTTTGACCAGGGTCATTCCGATGAGCCAGGCAAAGGTTTGGTATGTGCGCCGACTGTTTTTCGGGGCGAACCCCCGAATTTTAACGGCCCAAAGGAGACTGTTGTATTCCTTGTGTATGACATGAATGTAGCGGTATGTGAAAAAAAAGAGATGAACGATTTTTTTATGAATTCCCAGGGAAAACATGGCGCGGCCCATGTCCGCAATGGATGTGGAGAGGACCAGCGAGACCAGCGCCAGCATGATGGCGTTGGATTTTATCGAGATTCGGGAGGCGTGGATGACCCCCTCGCGAGCCAGAGTCAGGGGGCCGATGGAAAAAAAGGTTTCCCCGGCAAAGGTGAAGGGGAGGAAAAACCATAAAAAAAGGACCAGAACATTAACCGGGATCATGCGTTTTAAAATGTCGGACAGCGGCGCCCGCGTCATGGTCGCCATGCCAACGCTCATTAAAAGCAGAAGAAAAAGAACGGGAAACCGGTTTGACACCGCCGCCAAAGAGGAGAACGCAAAGATTGAAACGATCTTTGCCCGGGGGTCCAGGCCGCTGACAAACGAATCGACGATGGCGACATCTTTCACTGGACGCTCCTTTTTGTCTGGCTTTTTGAGCCTGGGGCCGGGCCGGTTTTTTTGCGGCGGCTCAAAAGATAGAGCGCGATTCCGGCGATGCCCATAATATAGCCGAACCCCGATATGATGTCGGCCAGAGGCGTTTTTGACATGGATGAATTCGCCATCATCTTCAAAACAGGCGCCAGCTTTTTGTCCAGAGCGTCGTCCACTATTTTTTTTATCTCCAGTTTTGTCGGCCCCGGTTGCCGGACCGTCTGTTTTCTCGCCTCTGTTTTTTTTATTTTTTGCGTCCCGGCGTCGAAAGCTCGGTTTTTCAGGGCTCGATTTTTTAATTTGGGAGGCTCGATTCTCGGGTGGCGCGACGCCGGGGGCGCCTGGGCGCCGGCGATGTCATCTGGAGACAACGACCACTCCCCCCGGTGCCCCAAAGAGGCGTTGAGAACTATTTTTACGCCAGTTTTTTTTTGGGGAACCGGGAATGAAAATTCGCCTTTTTCATCGGTGGCGCCCGTTAAAATTATTTTTTCATCCGGGTCCAAGACCACGATCTCCGAGTTTTTGGCGGGCCGCCCTCCGCTGAATTTGCTGATGGAATGAATCCGGTCGCCGTCCACCCAGGCAAAGACGTTGACTCTGTGGGCAAACGTCTGTTTTGCCGGAATCAGAAAAAAGAGAAAGAGGCTAAAAAAAATCAGTGGCGCCCCTTTTTGAATCTGTTTTAAACTCATGGGTCTCCTTTCTTAAAAAATCTCCGCCCGTTTGGAACGGTTTTTTTCCACCGGTTTGACCCGTTACAGCGTCAACAATTCCGGAGCTGTTTTCCGAAGAAACATGGCGCAGGCCGATGTGATGGCGCCTTCGATGATCATCACAGGCACATGGGCGATCACCGCCATTTTCGCCGCCGGAATAAACTCTTTTCCAATCAGAGAAAGAGACAGCCCGATCAGAATGGCTGAAAAAAAGATGGCGAAAAAACCGCAGAAAAAGGTGGCGATCATAAAGGAGCGGGGGGAGGAATCGACCCTGGCCCACCGTCGAAAAAGATAAAAGCAGACCACCGCCGGCAGCGCCATATTCAGGGTGTTCAAGCCAATGGTGGTGATCCCCCCAAACTGGAAAAGAAGGGCTTGAAGGATGATTCCCGTCATAATGGACGGGAACGCCCTCCATCCCAGAATCAGACCCAAAAGACCAGTTAAAACAAGGTGCGCCGAAAACGGGCCCAGAGGAATGTGAACCAAAGACGCCACGAAAAACGCCCCGGTGAGAATCCCCATGGAGGGAATGTCCTTATGGTCTGTCTTTTTAAGACCCACGGCCACTCCGCCAATGGCCATAACCGCTCCGACGACAAGAATTTCCGGGGTCATGATCCCTTCGGATATATGCATAATATTATTTCCAATCGTGGAATTTAACCCATATCACGGCGCCCAGTTCCACTTCCTTTTCAACGCCGTCATGCGTGAGAGTCTCATTCGCCTGGGTCAACGCGGCGAATCCCCACCATCCCGCCTTTGGGGCCGCGTAGCTGAACAGCCCGTTTGCGTCCGCCTTGATGGTCTGGGTGATCATATGCTCCGAGGGCGCATGGGCGCTTTTGTCTTGATTGTAAAATTCCACCTCCACCTGGGCCCAGGCAACGGGTTTCCCGTCCCGTTTCACAATCCCCTGAAACAGATTTCCGGCGTACAATCCGTATGGCTTTGACAATGGAACGATCTCGGTTTTCAAACCGATCTCCCGGTCCCATCCCTCGTCGTCTCCAAAGGCCGCGGCCACGGTTTTTGTGTAGTGGATAATAAAACAGTCTTCGCCGGACTCCCAGTAAGGCGCCGGCTCCATGTAAAAAATATGGGCGCCTGGGCGGGTTATTTTGTAATCGGCCGTCCAGGCGTCGGCCCCCATGATTTTTATTTTGCGCAAGTAGCCTCTCAGGTCGAGCGCCTCGTCATGGGCGACAACGCCAAAGACCGCCGGTTTTTTCATATTCATTCCGACGATTTCAAAGGGGTGCGAAAAGGAGATGTCCAAAGACAGGGCCCGCCGCTCATTTTGCGCGACCATGGAATCCGACGGGATGATCATTCCGAAGTGGGCATGGGCGGTTTTGGCCCCCCATTCCCCGCTTGCCGTCGGTCCTCCCGCGATCAGTCCGCATATGACAAAGGCCGGTATAATCAGGCTTTGCATGACAAAGCCCCGTCCAAAAGACGCGATGGCCCGGCCAAAAAATAAAGATAAAAATAAAGATAAAGATGAAAATAAAGATGAAAATAAAATGGGTAAATGGATTCGGTTCATGATCTCTCCCTTTTTTCCAAAAAAAAACCACGAAATAACATGCGTCTTCGTGACGCATATCGCCTTCGCGGCTCTATTTTTTTTTAAAAAACCTGGTTTTTTAAATTTTGTTTTTTAAACCTGGTTTTTCAATTTGGTTTTTATTTTTTTTTGGTCTGATCGGTTTGGTTTTTTAAACGCGTTTATGAATTAAAACCCGTTTATAAATTAAAAACCAAGATCATCAGGAAGCGTCTGCCACCCATTTTTTTATATTTGTTACTTTGTATTGGCTCCGATGTCAATTTATTTTTTTTACGGATTCGTCATGCATCGGCGTCATGGACCAACATGCCCGCCACGCTGTCCAGAAGCAACGCGCCGTCAAGGGTCAGGGAGAAACGACGCTCCTGTTTGCGGGCCAGTTTTTTTTTTGTCAAAATAGAGACGGAGCGTTCAAAAAGACAATAAAAATCAGAATGAAACATCTTTTCAAACTCGGCCACATCAATCCCCCGCCTCTGTCTGAGGCCCAGATACACCGCCTCGATCATCCGCTCTGATTCGGAGAGCCGCTCTGTTCCCGCCAGGGGGAGCCGTCGGTTTTTCAAATCGTCATAATAGCCAGCCACGCTTTTTTTGTTCCATGACCGAACGCCCGAGTCATGGGAATGGGCGGCCGGACCCAGGCCTGTGTACGAAACAAATGACCAGTATTTCCGGTTGTGACGGGACTCAAACCCAGCTCGGGCGAAGTTGGAGGTCTCGTACTGAAAAAATCCCCGGCTTTCAAGGAACCGCGTCCCGGTTTTAAACATTTCGACCAGGGTCTCTTCGGGAAGCGTCTCAAAGGCGCCCCGTCTTTTTTGAATGCCCATCGGGGTTTTTTCTTCATAGGTCAGCATGTAGCATGAGAGGTGGGATGGATGATGCGCCAGCGCCCGCGTCAAGGTGGCGATCCAGCTTTTGACGCTCTGGCCCGGAATTCCGTAGATGAGATCAATCCCGATGTCGTCAAATCCCGCGTCGCGGGCCTGTTGAATGGAACGGGCCGCGTCTGCGGCCGTATGAATTCGGCCCAAAAATGTTAAGATGTCGTCTGAAAAAGACTGAACGCCGATGTTGATGCGGTTGATTCCCATATCTTTAAAAAAGGCCGGGGCATCCGGCTTCATGGCGCCGGGGTTGACCTCAATGGTTATTTCACGATTTTCAGCAATGCGGTATGTTTTAAAGATGGATTGGAAAATGGCGTCCAATTGGCGGCGAGAAAGGATCGACGGGGTTCCTCCGCCGAAATAGACGGTGTCGAAAATTCCTTTTTGGGGGCGCATGGCCATTTCCCGGCCAAGCGCCCATGTGAAATCATCCATCCGGGAGATATCCGTGGAAGAATAAAAATCGCAATAGGGGCATTTTTTCAGACAAAACGGGATGTGGATATAAAGTCCGGCGGGCCGGAGATGGGGTTCGAGGGCGTTTTTCACTGTTTTTTTCGATTCGTTTTTTGCGTTTTTTTTTAATTCGGACTATTTTATTTAAGATTTTTTGACGGTTTAACATTTTTTCGTGGTTTAAGCTTGTTTCGCCGGTTGAACGTTGTTTCACCGGCGGCGCGAGGCCGGGCGATGAAACGGGCCGCCAGCTCAAGCGCTTCGGGTCGATGGATATCTTCGGACAGATGTTTTTCATGGATAAACGCCAGCGTCTTTCCAATCAGAGGGGATGGGTCCAGGCCGAATTGGGCCATCAGATCCTTTCCCGTTAAAATGGGGGGCCGGTCTATTTTTGGAAGAAATTCATGGAGACCCTCTCCCATCAGTCGCCGGGCAAAGCGTAAAAAGGCGTCATTTTGAGGGTCTTTGACAGGGCTTTTGGAGAGGATATCGGCCGTGGAATGAAGGATAAGGGCCGGCGCCGAATGCCCATGCTTTAGAAAAAATCGCCACCGGAGTCGTCTGGAGGCGCCGTCGGATTTTGACGATTTGGCGTCGGTTTCGGATATGAAAAGGAACAGGGGCGCCAGATGGTTTTTGATCATGCCGGACAACGCACACCTCGCGCGGTTGGAAAACTTCAAGCGGGCGCATGTTTTTTGCGCCATTTCAAAACCTTTGGATTCATGCCCGTAAAAATGGATCACCCCGTTTTTGTCCGTGGTCCGGGTCCGGGGTTTGCCGATGTCATGGAGCAGAATGGACCATTTAAGGATATCTATGGCTCGGGCTTTAAACGGCGTCGTCTGTTTTAAATTCGTCTCTTTCCCCAGGTGGAGATTCAGCGTTTCCCCCAGGCCTGGGAAAAAATCTTCGGGATCATTCAAGATGGCTTCCATGCGAGAAAACGCGCTCATGGTATGATCAAACACATCCATGCGGTGATGATGATTTTGAACGCAACCTTTCAAAAGGAGAAGCTCGGGAAATATTTCCACCAGAAGCCGGGTTTGGGCCATGGACACGACAATGGGGAACGATTCGGGGAGGGCCAGAATCAAAGAGAACTCGTCCCGGACCCGTTCCCCGGCGGACCGGCGAATCAAAGGGGCCTGTCGGGAAATGGCCGCCAATGTGTTCGGCTCAATGGAAAAATCAAGTTCTCCGGCTATTCTGAACGCCCGCGCCATTCGGAGGGGATCATCGGCAAAGGCGTGGTCAGAGACTTTCCGAACGATTTTTGACCGGATGTCATCGCGCCCGCCCATGGGATCAATCAGTCGCTGGTCATCCAGGGAAAGAGCCATGGCGTTTAGTGTGAAATCCCGTTGCATCAGGTCTTTTTCGATGGAATCCCCTTTTAAAAGGGAGATATCGTAGGAGATGTCTCTGGATACGACCCGGAAAAGTTCAAATCCTGGCTTTCCCAGTTTCACAAGCTTTCCAGACGTCTTTGAGGCCAGCTTGCGGGCAAAGCGCTCTGGCTCTTTGAATACCGCCAGATCATAGTCCCGACAGGCCCGCCCCGCGATCATATCCCGGATGGAGCCCCCCACGATGAAGGCGCCTTTCATGGATTTAAGGCTCCCGATGTCAAAATGGATCATGATTATTTTAAAAACCCCGGTATAATTGGTTTATCGAAAGAAAAAGCGCTTGACAGGCCATGCAACATCGTTTATATGTGGTCTTTATTTCTTTTAAGTAAGTTACGAATGTGGCCCGCCAGGGAAAGAACATTCACAGGGAAAGAACATTCACAAAGAAATCTTCTCTTTAAAAATCAAATTAAACATCACAGCGCTCATACATTATTTTCGGTCATACTCTATTTTTGCTCATGCATTATTTTCTGGGCGAGTTATTTTTTTTGGCGACTTTGCGCGGCTGGTCCATTTGAGCTGATCTGGTGATATAGTCCATTGATCTGGTCCCGCAGGTTGAGGCGGATTTAATATAGGCCATATGCGTTTGAGTGGCAATAGAAAATATTTTTTTTGAAATGGCGATAAAAAAAGGCGCGTGCCAAAACTCTTGCGGGAAACATGTAATCACAAGCCAAAAAATACTGACAACGAATTCCATATCCATAAAACGCCTGCTTTGAACGATCCCCAGTTATAAAAAAACATATGCCATCAAAGTCGGCGCGCGCGTATTATTCCTGCGTTCCATACGGATTCCCCGGACAAAATTTTCAGACGAACCATCTGAAATAACGTTGGCTGAAATAACGTTGGCGAAGGCCTCTCGCCACGTCGGGCATGCCAACCGGATGTATTTTAAAAAAAACGCGGGCCATGGCAAGGGCATCAAACAAAAAAACAACGGAGTCTCTTTTTATGAACATCATTGAGTTAAAAAACAAAAGCATCAAGGAGCTGACGCAACTTGCCAACAAGTTGAAGATCGAAGGCGTTTCCGGAATGAAAAAACAGGATCTTATTTTCTCTGTGCTTCAATCCCAGATAGAAAAAGACGGATTGATATTCGGAGAGGGCACCCTGGAAATTCTTCCCGACGGATTCGGTTTTCTGCGGTCCCCGTCGTACAATTACCTGCCGGGTCCCGACGACATCTATGTGTCTCCCTCCCAGATTCGACGCTTTAACCTGAAAAAAGGAGACGTTGTTTCCGGCCAGGTCAGACAACCCAAGGAATCGGAAAAATATTTTGCTCTTCTCAAGATCAAAGCCATCAACTACGAAGATCCTGAAGTCGCCAAAGACAAGATTCTGTTTGACAACCTGACCCCGCTTTATCCCGAAAAAAAAATCGTCCTTGAGCATGATCCTGAAAACTACTCCACGCGAATCATGGACCTGCTCACTCCCATCGGGTTCGGTCAACGGGGCCTGATTGTGTCCCCTCCCCGTTCAGGAAAAACCATGCTTTTGCAGTTTATCGCAAACAGCATCAGCCAAAATCACAAAGACGTCTGCCTGTTTGTTCTTCTGATCGACGAACGGCCGGAAGAGGTCACGGATATGCAGCGTTCCGTCAATGGAGAGGTCATCAGCTCGACGTTTGACGAACCGGCCGAAAGGCATGTTCAGGTGTCCAAAATGGTCATCGAGAAGGCCAAACGGCTGGTGGAGCATAAAAAAGACGTGGTGATTCTTCTGGACAGCATCACGCGGCTGGCCCGCGCCTACAACTCGGTGACTCCGGCCAGCGGAAAGATACTTTCCGGCGGGGTGGATTCCAACGCGCTGCAAAAGCCCAAACGGTTTTTCGGAGCCGCGCGGAACATCGAAGAGGGAGGAAGCCTCACCATCATCGCCACGGCTTTGGTGGACACGGGAAGCCGCATGGATGAAGTGATTTTCGAAGAGTTCAAGGGAACCGGCAATATGGAGTTGCAACTGGATCGAAGACTGGCCGACAAGCGGATGTTCCCGGCCATCGACATCAAGAAATCGGGAACCCGGAAGGAAGAGCTTCTTCTGCCCAAGACCGCTCTGGCGCGAATATGGTTGCTGCGAAAAGTTCTTTCTTCATTAAATCCCGCGGACAGTTTGGGATTTTTACTTGAAAAAATGAATGGAACAAAGGATAATGAAACGTTCTTAAATTCCATGAACGCATAAAATAAAAACAATCAAGGAGAATATCAGTATGAAGGTCGACACTCATCCCGAGTATTTCAACGCCACAGCCACATGCGCCTGTGGAAACGTAATGGAAGTCGGTTCCACAACACCGGAGATACGGATTGAGATATGCTCAAAATGCCATCCCTTTTTCACCGGCAAACACAAACTCATCGACACGGCTGGAAGAATTGAACGTTTCAAACGAAAATACGCTAAATTTGAGGCAAAATCGGCAAAGTAATTCACGTCGGAGCAGGCGGCTTATTTCATGTTTACCAAATTAAATGGAATCGAAGACAGATTTCGCAAAGTGGAATCTCTTTTGAGCGATCCTGAGATCGTTCGAAATCAGGATGACTACCGGAAATATTCCATGGAGCATTCTGAGCTGAACAAGGTTGTCACAGCCTTTCGAAGCTACAACGAGGCGCTAAAAGAGATTAAAAACAGCGAGGAGCTGTTGAGAGACCCCGACCCTGAAATAAAGGATCTGGCCAAAGAAGAGCTGGACTTGTTGAACGCAGACAGGGAAGCGATTGAAATCCGCCTGAAAAAACTGTTGATTCCAAAAGATCCCAACGATGATAAAAATGTCATCATGGAGATCCGCGCCGGAACCGGCGGGGAAGAGGCGGGGCTTTTTGCCGGGGATCTTTTCAGAATGTACGGCAAGTACGCGGAGACAAAATCCTGGAAGATGGAGATTTTAAGCCACAACCCCACCGGGGTGGGGGGCTTCAAAGAAGTCATCGCCATGATTCATGGCAAGGGGGCGTTTTCCCGGTTGAAATATGAGAGCGGAACCCACCGGGTTCAGCGCGTTCCATCCACCGAAGCTCAGGGAAGAATACACACCTCCGCCGTGACCGTGGCGGTCCTGCCGGAAGCCGAAGAGGTGGAGGTTCATATTGATCCTACGGAGATCAAGATTGATGTGTATCGATCCACCGGCCCTGGAGGTCAGTCCGTAAACACCACCGACTCGGCGGTTCGCATCACCCATTTGCCATCGGGTCTTGTGGTGACGTGCCAGGATGAAAAATCCCAGATAAAAAACCGGGTCAAGGCGATGAAAGTATTGCGGGCGCGGCTGTTTGACATCATCGAAAAACAGCGGAATGCCGAGCGATCCAAAGAGCGAAAAAATCAGGTGGGAACCGGAGACAGAAGCGGAAGAATCCGAACGTACAATTTTCCTCAGGGGCGCTTCACCGACCACCGCGTGGGCCTGACCCTCTATAAGCTGGAAAATATTTTGGCGGGCGACATTGACGAAGTTATTGATGAATTGATCACTTTCCACCAGGCACAGGCGCTTAAACATGACCAGACAGCCGACAGTCAATGAGTCGGAATGGACCACTCTTAAACTCCTGAACTGGGCGGGTTCGTATTTTGAATCCCGTCATGTGGAAGGTCCCCGGGCGTCCGCCGAAGTTCTTCTGGCGCATGCCCTGAATGTGGAGCGGATACAGCTTTACATGAAATATGACCAACCGCTAAACAGCGATGAGCTGGCCCGTTTTAAAACCCTTCTCAAACGACGGGCTCTATTCGAGCCTGTGGCCTACATCACGGGGTCCAGGGAATTTTGGTCCCTTGATTTCAATGTGACCCCCCATGTGTTGATCCCACGCCCTGAAACCGAATGCCTGGTGGAGACGACGCTTTTTTTTCTAAGACCCCCGATTGAAAAAGAACCGGAGCCTGAAAAAGAACCAACGCCTGAAAAAGAACCCGATCCTGAAAAAAAATCGGAGTCTGAAAAAAAACCAGCGCCCGAAAAACGGCTGGAAATTCAAGAGAAAACAGGGCCGACCAAACGGATTCTGGACTTGGGAACGGGTTCTGGAGCCATTATCATCTCCCTGGCCTCTGATCTCACATCGTCCGCCTCCATATCTTTGCGTCCGTCATCTTCCGATCTTGGGGCGTTGGATTCCGCCCCTTGCCCCAGGGATCAGAGCCGGTATATCTTTTTTGCCTCTGATCGTTCTTTCGACGCCCTTAAAATCGCTTCCATGAACGCCAGCCGCCACGGTTTGGAACATGCGATCCATTTTTTTTCAGGGGACTGGCTGGACGCCGTCAAACCAGAGGCCGGCTTCGATCTGATTGTCTCAAATCCCCCGTATATTCAAACCGACGGCCTGGAAAGACTGGCGCCTGACATTCGCCTCCATGAGCCGCGTCTGGCTTTGGATGGAAGCGGCGACGGTCTTTTTTCTGTGCGGCGGATCATACAGGCCGCCTCCGATTTTTTAAAACCCGGCGGAATGCTGGCCATGGAGATCGGGTATGATCAAAAAGCCAGCGCCCTTAAAATAGCGGAGTCGTGGGATCAGTACAAAGATATCGTCTGCTCAAAAGATTACGCCGGAAATGATCGGATCATCCGCATGATCAAACGGTGATGGGAGGGGCGGGCATGGCTGAAAACGGAGGCGGGCCTGTTTTTTTTTATGCTCTCTGGCTTTCGACAAACGGCAGACGTGATTTTTAATTTATTGACAAAAGGCAGACCTCATTTTATATTGGCACATGAGCTATTTAAGCTGGAATCTTGAAAAAAACAGACGTTTAAAGCGCGAACGAGGAATGAGTTTTGAAGAAATCGCGCGCCTCATCGAAGCGGGAAATATTCTTGGCGTCGAAGAAAATCCCGGGCATCCAGATGGAACCATATACATTCTTGAAATGGAAGGATACGCGGTTGTGGTTCCTTTCGTTGGAATAGATGATCAAATCTTTCTTGAAACCGCTTTTCCCAGCCGTAAATACACAAAAAAATATGGTTTAAAGGGGAAATGATGGCCGCGTTCAACCAAAAAGTATTCACGCCCATTGATCGGGAAGAAAAAGATTCGATGGAATCCATAGAAAGCCAGGAGTGGCGACCGGTTAAAAATGTCGGGAAGGAAAAAGAGAAAGCCATGAAAGCCGCTCGAAACACCCTGAAAAAAAATAAAAGAATCAATCTTCGCTTGACTCAAAAAGATTATCGCCAAATTCAAATCAGGGCCATTGAAGAGGGGATTCCATATCAGACGCTGATTTCCAGCATCGTTCATAAATATTTAAACGGCCATTTAATCTCCCCGCGTTAACGCCGGAAATGGGCCTTCAATGATGATGACGTCGTAAAAAATCCGATCCACTGCGTTGTGGTGGTTTTTCGCTCGCTTACGCATACGACATGTTCAACTAAGCCGCTACGCGTCAGAAGACCCCGCCAATAATTCCCTTTATAGATAATATTCTCATTATAACGGATTTTGGGGAGAAGCTGTAACATATTGATATTTAAGTCTATATATCTTAGTAACAATGTCGTATAGTTAGAGACCATCACATCAAGGAGGTCTCTAACTAAATGGAAAAAGCCGATAAAATATCAACTTTTCAAATCCCGGTGGGTTTAAACAGCAATGGGTGAAAGGGTATAAATGTTAGAAAGCTGAATAGCTGTTTTGATATCCCCGCGACGTAGGGAATCTCGAACATCATCAAGCTTTAACGAATCATCAAGCGACAAGTACGGAGACCAACCTTCATCAGTGTAAATAAGGTCAACGTCAACTTTAGCGACATATTGTCCCTCATGAATGTATTTTGTATGCTTCCGTTTTCTCATGATTTTCTCCTCAAATAATCATCTGACCATCTGTTTAGATCTGGTCTGTACGCAGTGACCAAAACAGCCGGCGATGAAGCGTTCTTTGGGATACCCCACACTGTATGAATCGGTTTATCTTGACCATCTTTCTGTAACAATAAAACACATGGTCCCTTTGAGTATTCAGGATAATCTTCAACGACAACAGCCTCTTTAATGCTGGACATTACATCCCTCACTAAAATATCGTCTTCTGCAAGTTCGTCATATCCATGTTCTGATATCAAAACATTTCTTCGTTCGACCAACTCAATAATCAGTTCAAATGTTCTGCTCATAATTATATATTAATTACTTCGGTTGTATTTTGCAATAACATTCATTTTTAAGCCGGAACGTCGCAGTAAGCTGACGAAAAAGCCGACGCGACAGCTTTCAAATTAAACGAAATCCAAGCTCGGCTTTTTTGGTCAGCTTGAATGCATTTGTTAAGCCCAAATACTGAGAATATTAAATATGAGCGGCTTGAGCCAAAACCTCTGAAGCCCACTGGTTAATGCTCTTTCCATGTACTTGAGCAGCAGTGGCAACGGCAGCATGAATATCTGACGAAACACGTAACATCAGCTTTCCTGAATAAGGTTTTTGTGCAATTCTGCCTGTTTCTTCACTAATTGCAATATAGTTGTCGACAGATTCATGAAAAGCATTTTCCAACTCAGTAACCGTTGTGCCATGAAAGCCAACAATATCCTTGATACCTGCCAGATGGCCGACAAAAATTCGATCTTCCTCATCATACTCAATACGAGCAACATAACTTTTGTATTTCATCATATTCATAATGTTATACCTGCCTGTTCCAGAAATTTACGAGCATCTTTTACACGATACCGCAAAGACGCTTTGTCGGGATGTGGGCGATGAAAATCTGCTCGTATATTGTTCAAAATAAAACTGACAGCAAAACCTGCTCTTTCAGTACGGATTGCACCTAAAGCCAAAAACAACGCTTCTATCTTACGCCACTCGATATTCCCATTAACTGGATTGGTGAAGATAATTTTAAGTGTTTGTTTATGTTTGCTGTTCATAACTTAAAGATAGCACAATTCGCCAGCATTGCAAGCATTAAGTGATAGCATGTGTTGATGGTTAGCTTGTTAGATTTGGGGGGGCTTAACGCTCACATCACCGGCGGCAAAAAGCAGAGCGACGAAGGAGCGATGCTTTTTGCCGTCCGAGTGCATGTGAATGTTATAATGTGTTTTTTTATTTCAGACCAACACCGTGTGTTTTCTAAAATCTGCAACCAAACAGCCCACCATCTTCTGTAGCATCGGTTAAACTTACTGGCAAAACATAATCATTCAGATTAAATCCTTCGATTGTTTCCTTGAAAGCATCATCCTCATTCAATGTAACAATATACTGAAACCCTAAGTTTTTGGCGGTTTGAGCGCCAATTTTTAATGCGCTTATAATTTGACGTCCATCTACCCCATCAAACAAATGGCTGTCATGAATTAAAAACTCTGAGCCAATATTTTTTTTATAACAGAGTTGCATTAACATCATATCAAAGCAAAATATCTGTATATTCTTAATTCCTTTACTTCGATCCCCCTGCATAGGAAATTCAAAAACCGGCCCATTGTTTGATGGTTCAATAGTCATACTACCAGCAGATTCATATAATGATTTTGATATCTCCTCAAAGGCTAAAATTGCCTCTGACAAGGCTGTTCCTTGCTCTGAGAAGTTTCTACGCAAACGCAGGACAAGATTGTTGCGCTCAATATCCAGCTCATTTCTTGTGCCTTCAATCTGTTCTGCTAATTCAAACCGCTTAGTTAAAGACTCAACTTCTGCCTCAAGACGACCTTGTTCACCCTGCAAACCGGCAAACTGTTCTAAAGCTCCATGGCTTTCTAAAATAGCCATGATTTCGGCACGGCGGTTATCCAGTTTCCCTTTTTCTTTTTCTCGATCATTTATTCTATTTTTTGCAGACTGTAACTCACCATCAAGATAGTCATGGCGGTTTCTTACAACAGATTCGTGGAAGCTGCGAACTTCATCATATTTTCTAAGTGCAACCTTTGGTAAAACCACACCAGCTTCGGCATAGATGGTTTTCAACAGGTCAATTCCTGGTGGTTTCTCCGCTTTTAGACTGTTTCCCAAATCTCGAATCACTGCACTGTCAATTGTGTTATCATTAGAAAGCTGATTTAAAGACCCAGTTATTTGATCAGCCTCCAGCTCCAACTCTCGATATTTGGGAAATACCTTAAATGATTTAACCTGATCTATAATTTCAGTTAATCGGGATTTTGCTACTGTCAACTTTGTACGAAGCTCAGCAGATTTTCCGATAAGGTTACCAAAGGCATCAGTATTTGATGCTTTTTTCAGTTCTTTAAGTGTCTTTTCACGATCCCTCACCTTTTGCCAATCACTGGCAATTGTCCAATCCAATCCCATCAGATACATTAACGCAACCTGATAGTCTCCTGCTTGTTGCATTGATGCCTGTTTTTCAGGTTTAATGAACGCATTGCTGTGCTCCCTGCGAACGAAGTAGGAAAACAATGACCTGAAAGTTGGCTTTCGTCCCGCGTAGTCAGGCAATACATCCAATGCAAACATATTTTTACTTAACCATTCAAGCCACTCTGAATTTGTATTGGTTTTATCGGTGGCCACCTTTGATGGTTGTTTACCCGTCCTGCTAACCTCAAGCTCTTCACCGTGAAGATCGAAATCAAGCCTGAAAGATTCAGTAATAAGGGTTTGGGTTCTAAGCAAAGATTGTTTATCTGCTTTCGCTCCAAACAAAAAATGAACAATTTCAATAAGACTGCTTTTACCTGCTCGATTTCGTGTTTGCCTGTCTGTTGCGCCACTTTCTTTTTTGGCGATTAGCACATTTAAACCATCATGAAACTCAAGTTCTTTGAAAGACGACAAGCTACTGGAAATTTTTTTAATCATTAGCTTTTTACGGAAAGAACTCCGTCCTCCATTTCAATAGCGTTTAGGGAATAGAGCAAATCCAGAGCCAGGATAAAACTATTGTAGCCAATAGTTGGCATGGCGATTTTGCAACTTGTTTTTGTTAACTCTTCCCAAATTGCCGAGACAGTTTTTGGCATTTTTAAATGCTGTAAGATTTTTGCTCCGACTGAAAGCAATGCCCTGTCTTGTGATAAATGTTTAGAGGGTAATATCATCACTTTTCCCCTCTTGGTTCTTCAAAAATATCACACCGTTCAAAATAATAGGCAAGCACAGTCAATACCGCCAATTCATGTTCCGGCATTCCTCGTTGCTCACCACCAACCCATGTTTGCAGTTCACTAAATATTGCATTGGGTGTACATTTTTGCTCTCTTAAAAATTTGTATTGTTCTCGGAATGCTTTGGCAATTTTATCTCCAAATTCAGGGTCATACCATTTATCAAAAAACTGTCGTACTAAATCAGCTTTGCTCATTCCCTCTTTTATTAAAATTGTCACGCTTTCAGAAAGCGCGTTTGCCTCTATTTTCCCTTGAGGGACATCTTTAACCTCTAAATTTAAAGAAACTGATTGGATTTCCAAACTCTCAAGAACTGGCTGTAAATCACTAAAGCCCAGCCTCATCTTGGTTTCCGCAGTTGGGGCAAGACCTAACCATGTCTGTTTGTCTTCCAACGAGATTTTGCGAAAAACTGTGCGTAATTCCTCAAGCCCCCAGGTATCTATATTGCCGTTTTTTTTTGCTTGTTGAAAATCAAGTAATACCTTCTGCACATGGGGCGGCAAACCATCATCCGCATTATGCACAAAAGTCCATTTATTAAAGGTGGTCCCCCAATGTTCTTTTGCCCCTTCAAAATCTTCAGTGATTTTTTTGATGGCTTCGGCTTCTTTCATTTCATTGGGTGCATAGACTTGAAATAGTCGTTGTTCTGATTTCAAGAAGCCATCATTTTTTCGATCGCCCCTATTTCCCCACGGTCGACAAGCCATAAAATCCGTTTTATAAGCAAGCCCCATCAGTTTTTCGAAAAACTCTTGAAAAGTATTGCCTTTTGATTTGAGAAAAAGATTTTCAAACCGCTGTTCATAGTAGGCCTGTTGTAAATCCATATTATTCCTCACCCCAGACTTTGATTCTGACGAATTCTTCTTTTTCTATCATTAATTTTCTTTTCCTTCTACAGCTTGGCTCGGTGGTTGTCGAGCGCTATAACGCTAAAATCAGCGGCGCGGTTTTTTGCGTCCGCTGGATTTTTTTGTTATGTGACGTTTTCGCCTTGTATGCTCCATCTTCAATTTCCCAAAGTCAATATTAGATTGGTATAACAATACCATGACCTTTGCGAGACATTTAAAAAGGCATATTGATAGCAGTATTGTGGAAGAACCATGATCCAGACCCCTCTATATGTCATCCATCATATTCCCAACTGCACCTTGGTCATCATTGCTTTGCTATGAGACTACTCTTTTCCGGGCCACGGTACGCCATGTTGTTCCTCGATCATATAGCAAAACCGGCTCCAGTCGAATTCTCGTTTGCTGAATGGACAACGCAATCTCACCTTATGGTCGGTGACCGCCGCCACCTCCCAATCTCCTTTTCGCGGGCCGCCTTCGATCACAATTTTTTGGCCGATATAAAAATCATACGGTTTAAACACCGAAACTTCATGGGGCGCCATCGTTCTACCTCCCATTGGACAAATGCAAAAATGTTGGTGTCGGGCACGTATAGGATCACAAGTAAAAAAAACATCGATCCGGGCCGCGAGATGCAGAAAGATCCAACGCTATTTCAGTTTATCGAGCTTGTCATGCCAAGCACACGCATTGCAAAAGGTTTCTGTGCCATCGGTAACCTCCGGGTATTCGGCCGCATCCAGTTCCTCCTCGAAGCAGACCTCGCCGTCCCGGCATTCGAACTCATAGATATCGTATTCGTCTACCGGATTTTTTACGTAAAACTGCATGCAGCCGCAGGCAGGACATTTAGATTGAGCCATTTTTCAGCCTCCTTGTTATCCCGAATCCGGACATCCGGATTATGAAATTTAATAAAAACTCTATACGCTGTCTATTCAATACCAATTAACCAATTATTAATTTTCTCCACAAAACTCTCATATAAATAAACCTTTTTGGTACACACATGCATGCCAAAGTGCTGACTCCCTGAAAAGTACACGATTGAGAGCCAAGTATTCACATTGCACCAGCGCCACTTTGTTCCTTTTATTTTTCATTTTTAATCCAATTTTGTTGATTACCCCAAGCCACATAACGCCTGCGCATAACCGGCGCCGCAGAGTGGCGTCCGCGTGCATGCGCTTGTTCAAGTAAGCCGCTACGCGGCAGAAGCCCCCGCCAATAATTCCCTTTTATAGATAATATTCAATTCCCACAAGTTGCAAAGCCCCATCCCATTTGTCATACCTTTCGTTAAACAATTAATTTATATCCCATAAACGAAAGGAGAGACACAATGAACGATTATTATCAAGAATCCATGAAAGCCCTGTCCCGCAAGGCGGGACAGGAATGAGCAAACGCGCTCAAGAGTGTTACACTCGCGCCGTGCGCATGCTATCCGATTTCTACCACAAAACCCCTGATCAGGTCAATGAACAGGAACTTCAAGACTATTTTCTTCATCGTGAAAATGTCGATAAATGGTCGCCAGCCACAATGCGTATCTGCTATAGCGGCATTAAATTCTTTTTCATCAACGTTCTTGGACGCGATTAGCACACGCTCAATTTGATACGCGCAAAACGAGAAAAACGCCTGCCCGACGTATTGAGTCTTAATGAAATCAAGGCCATTCTGGGAACCGTCAAAACCCCTCAAAATAAAGCATATTTGACTTTGGTTTATTCATGCGGTCTCAGGCTTCGCGAAGCCTTGTGCCTCTAGGTCGGTGATATCGACAGTGATCGTATGCGCATTCACATCCATCGCGGAAAAGGAGCCAAAGACCGATATGTCCCCTTTCCTGAATCGACCCTTAAAACGATTAGCGCCATCATTGATTGCCGAACCTCATATTCATATTATGGAGCAGCGATCTATAAATGCAACGCATGCGACCAATTTCACATCGTGTATCGGTCCTGCGGAAACCGGCATTGCCCAAATTGTCAGCATCATAAAACCCGGCTATGGATTGAAAAACAGATGGATCGGCAACTGTCCGGCCATCATTTCATGTCCACATTCACCATGCCCCAAGAGTTGCGCTCCCTTATTCGAAGCAACCAGCGGGCCTGTTATTCGGCCATGTTCAAAGCCTCTTCAAAAACTCTCAAGAAACTGTCCCGCGACGAAAAATACATGGGCGGAGATTTGCCCGGATTCTTTGGAGTCCTGCATACCTGGGGCCGCCAACTGCAATATCACCCGCATATTCATTACATTATTCCGGGAGGCGCCCTGTCCACTCAAGACGGGAAATGGCATCCGTCGCGCATTGATTATTATCTCCCGGCAAGGCCATGTCCAAAATGTTTAAAGCAAAATTCATTGACGAAATGAAAAAAAACGGTCTTTATTCAAAAACGCCATCCAATGCCTGGGATAAAGATTGGAATGTCAACGTCCAAGCTGCTGGCAATGGGGAGCAAAGCGTTAAATATCTTGCGCCGTATGTCTTTAAGGTCGCCATATCAGACAGCCGTATTATCAAAGTTGAGGACCGCGTCGTTTCTTTTAAATACAAAAAAAGCGGCAGTCAACGCTGGCGCACAATCTCCCTGGATGTCATGGAGTTTCTTCGGAGATTTTTGCAACATGTCTTGAACATATCTTGAACATGTCTTGGCAGGCGCTTTTATGAAAATCCGATATTACGGGTTTTTGAACCCCAATTCATCCGTCTCTTTGGATGAAATCGCCGCCCTTATACAACAAATGTTCGGCTTAAAAGTTGTGAATAAAAAAAATGAAATTAAGGCGCTTCCGACCCCGGTTTGCCCTGATTGCGGAGGCGATCTTGAGTTTTGCGCCTTAATATTGCCATTCAGGGTCATTCTGGCACGATCAGGATAATCCGGGACTAAATTTTATAATCCGGGACCGAATTTTCAACAGCGCTTTCATTGGCCGAAATCAACGATTGAAACGGCACGGGATATCTGCGCCCGCACACTTATAATAAGGCTTCAATCGTTTGATTATAAATTGCTCTGCCTTTGAATCTTCGGATAATTTTAACGGTTGTAGCTTTAATCATTCCAAATTGCCATGGAGTTATCGCATTCGTGGCATTCTCGCCACTGAGCATATCGAAGCAATACCCATATATACAAATACAGAATAACCACACCGGACTTCTTGAACAATGGATTGAGAACGACCTTTCAGCCTATTTATATTTTTTAAAGGATTCAAAGTCGTGTCAATCCTTAGGGTTAGCCTTTACCTTTGCTGTTCAAGCAATACAGAAGATGGCAGTGATACTGGTTATGGCACAAATGCTGACGTGGCCACTTCCAAGTGGCCGTGCTTTTTCAGGTTCACCAACACCTAACCCCATTGCGCGTGGTTATGATTGATTAATCCTATCTAATACTTTTAGAGCCACAAATGAAACAGTACTCATACAATTCTCAAACTGCTCATCAATAAATAAGTGTCCCCCATCAAAGCAGTAATGAGCAAACTCCCCCTGGCACAGCTCTTGCCACAGCTCCATCATCTCTGGCTTGGCATCAGGGTCATGCATTCCAGAAAAAACTGTAAGCCCACACGCAAGCCGGTCTTCCCAGGTATGTTCATAATTTGCCTCAATATTGAGGTCAGCACGGATGATCTTCGAAAAGATTTTCAACACCCGCTTGTTGGAACCTATTCCATTTGGCAATCCAATATAGTTGGCAATCCCCTCTAACATATCATCAGTATCCATTGCATAGAAAGGCTGGGCCGCTTTCCTTCGCACGTGCGGGGGGAGTGTCCCAGAGGCTATCAAGTGCGCTGGTGAAAATCCTTCTCGGGTCAGATAACAAGCGAGGTCGTAGGCTATCAAACCGCCTAAGCTATGTCCAAAGAGTATAAATTCGTGTTCCCCCTTGCTCATGATGGCCTCTGATAGCTCTTGAGTAACAGAATTGATTTGTTGATGGGGACTCTGAAGTAAACGATGCTCTCGACCGGGTAAGCAGATCCCTATCAGATCCACATATTCTGGCAACTGTTCGTACCAACTGTTATATACGCGAGGCCCAGCCCCAGCATATGGGACACAATATAAAGTGACCTTGGACTCCTTAGTCTCTCTGTATGGAACAAAACAGGGATAAGGTGTCTCAGCTTCAACAGGAACATCGTGTGAATTCACATTTTCCATAATATCACGCAAAAATATCAATTAACCTATAATACGCATACCCAATTAGCTTGGTACCATGGCGCCCCAAATATGCTGGGAACCGTTTGACGATCCGGTCGCGTAGGTAGGGCAATTCGTCCTTATGGCCCAAAAGACTTTCAGCAACCTTCGTTCCAAGAAAAGCCCCTAAACCCATTCCCCCGCCATTATAACCGATAGCAAAATATAGCCCGTCAATCTGACCAATCAGGGGCATATGATCGCGAGTCATACAGACATTGCCTGACCAAGCGTAATCAATGGAAACGCCTTTCAATTGCGGATAGGTCTCTAACATTGACCGGTATGTAGTCATAAATTGCCGCTGTGGTGAAAATGCCATCAAGGGTCTTCTTCCGCCAAAAAGCAGTCGCTTTCCATCAGGCGACAACCTGAAATAACTGAGCATCCGTAAAGTATCTGATGCTGTAAAGCTTTCTTCCATTAGAGATTTACATAAAGAGGAGGATAGCTTTTTTGTGGCGATTATCTGACTGCCTACAGCTACAGTTCGTTGTTGCAACCAAGGAAAAAGATCGCCCAAATACGCATTCGTGGCCAGTATAATGTTAGGCGCAGTGATGATGCCTTTGCTGGTCTCCAAAGTATATTTGCCGGACAAGCGGTGGATCCGCTTAACCTCTACATGTTCGTGTAGGTGGACCCCATAACGCCTTGCCGCGAGGGCAACACCATGCATAAACTTCAGCGGGTGCATAGATTTTGCCTGGCGATCTAGCGTAGCCCCATGATACTTGGTAGAACCAATATATTGGCTGACATCACTTTTACAAATATGCTCATATCGATGATTTATGTGTTTCTCAATGAATTCAGCATTTTCCTGCATTGCCGAATAATGCGTGAGCTTAGATGCCAACTCTACATGCCCTTTTGAGGAAAAGTTGCACTCAATTTTCTCTTCCGCAATAGTCCTTTCAACCAAATCGTATGATTGCAGAGCCATACGGTATAGGTCTACAGTGACCTCTATACCTAAGCGTTTGACCAAATCACCTGAAGACTGCTTATATCCAAGCGTTAAGATGCCCCCATTCGTACTACTGGCTAGGCCCGCGATCGTCCCAGCATCCAAACAAATGACATTGAGTCCTTTTCGGCTTAACAGCATACCCGCAAAGAGGCCTGTAATCCCAGCCCCCACAATCACAACGTCTGCAGACGATGGTAACGATAAAGAGGGTATATGCAAAGGGGCTTCCAAAGAATAGGACCAATAGTTACGCCCAAAAACCTCAGATTCGTAATTAGTAATCATGATTGATGCCGACCTCCATAGTCGATAAACTGGTGACGTTGCTTTAATAGATTGAGATGCATGCTCCTCAGCTCTGCCTCTGGAGCAGAACTCTCAACCCAGTCATCAAACGACATGCCGAACCCAAGATCCTCCCACAGTTTTGCGTTCTCAGCTTCATAATCACCGAAAGGCGTCAGATGAATGAGAGGCGTCGCTGTCGCCAACGAGTCAACCATCGTCATCCCCCCAGGCTTACTTACGATGGCCTTAGCCTTTTGTTTGCGTAGCAATAAGGCATGATGTTCACCTGCCTCTTCAAACTCCTGATAATTGCCGTCAAGCACCTGCCCCATAGGTGGGAAAGTGTGTTCACCGGCTTCATTACAGTTCCAGGGATTCCAGTTTGGACGGATCATCAAGTTACAAACATTATCCAGTGTATCCTCCTCTTCTAAGTTTTCGACGACTATATCAATGGACATGCCCATGTCGGGCAGATCGGCCTTGCGCTGCATATATGTACCGATCCCCCAGCCTCCACCATGCATGACCAGTCGGTGATCCCTTTCATCAAAGGGAACAACATCCACATCCGGCACACGAATTTCATGCATCTTGGAATGATCATGGGAAAAGAACCAAACATCTCGCTCCCTAAGAAGGTCATGGTTACTCGGGGCTATTTCCTGAATCAGCTTCTGCCAGGATACAGAAACCTTCGCGTCCATATGGCAACGATCAATGTGTAGGGGCCCGTTTTTGGTGCGGTGTGCATATTCGCGTAAAAGGGGCATCCAAAAACCCGAAAAAACATCAAAATACCGGCACTCCTGGGCCTCCCATGAGGCGAACAGGACTTCGACAGTTTTTTCGCAAAATCTGGACACCACATTTGAAGCCAATCTCTGCCCCATCAGAGCTATGCGAAAATTAGCATGAAATGCTTTTTTATTTTCCAACAAGCGTTTTTTCTGTGCCGGGTCATATAGGTTCTCCAGCACATCAATACGGCTCTTTTGTCCCAAGCCTTCAAAACGTAGACGCAACAACAGGGCCGGAAGGTAGACCCCTAAAGTCACACCAGAAGTCAACATGACGATGGGCGATTGCTTTGGACTTGTGGTGACTTCAATATTAGGCATAAAAAATTCCTTTTTAGACTTAAATTAGAGGGTCAATAGGCCAATACGGAGGTTTAAAGGCAACGACCTGTAAATCTTCCAGGGCTCGCAGCAGTCCCTCAAGTAAAACGCATTGACGGAAAGGTGGCGCAACAAGCAGAGCCACTAGTCGGCCGGGCACGGGGGCACCGGACGGGGACACGTACCCCGCCTGATTAAGTAGGTTCCCTGACAAAGGTAATATCCCATCTGCCTGCCCCGATCCATACAACAAGCCATGAGACATCAGTTGATCGGTTAATGAGGAAAAAAGCAGTCCTTGGGCACTGCTAAAATTCAGCATCAATAGGCGCGCGTCACTTGAGGGAGAGACCCGACGAACAAGTTCCGAAAAAAGGCGCCCCATTGAATAGCGGGCATTAACTTCCAACAAAGGTACCACAGCGCCATTCCTTAGCATCATGGAATCAAGACAAAGCGGCCCATGATAGCCACAATCGAAGGCTTCTTTAGCAACCTCAAGGGCAAGGTCAAAGTAACCTTGCTCCTCCAACACACTCAACAAAGCCGCATTGGCAAGCTTAGAACCACTGTAACTGAAATGACTGTTATTCATTACCGTCACTTCGTGGGTATCAATTACACTGGCATGTCCGATATCCAAGTGGAATGAAAAATCCAGTCGCTTGGCAAAAAACGGCTCCACAATCAAAGACAATTCTTTGCCGTCTGCCACTTGACCATGGATGTGCTTCAACAAGCGCTGCAACCGCTTCGGACTATCCACCTTTAGGTTCCCATTGCCGGACACACCGAAGGCTTCCTTCAAAACGATTGGCCCCTTATCCAGCATGGACAAGGCGGTCTGTTCTAAAGCATCGGGGCTATCCACCATAAAGCCCCGCAGTAGATGGGGGAATTTTTTGGCCATGAAATTCGCCGCGAAAGACTTAGAATTGACCTGCAACACACTCGTCATGCTGGGGACGGGTATAGAAGGAGCAAGCAAATTCAATATATCTACAGCCGAGGCATCAACACCAAATGCCCTTATGCTTTTCAGTTGCGGTAAGGATTCAGCCGCCGCTACCTCTTCCATCAAATAAGAAGCCGTGCTGCGCAGAAAATCATCCCGTGGATCATCAGGACCATCGAGCACAGAGTAGTTGGTCACCGAAGTTCCACAAACGTCATTGAAATAGACGAGATGATCCGAAACCAAGGGATATCGCGATACCAGAACCCCTTCATCCCAACAAAGGGGAAGAAGCACCTCATCCATGGCCTGCACCAGTATCCCTGTGCTTGATGGCAACTTAGGGAGCGTTACGACATCAGATTTCTCCCAATAGGCTTCAATACCCAATGGCCCCATCACGCAACTGGAGGCATCCAGCTTCTGTAAGCAGTTCATGAAACCAACTCCTGTCGCAAACATTAATTTGTAGCGCCTGGGCCACGCGAGGGGCATTGGTCCATCACGAAGTTCGTCAAGCTATTAACGGTTTCCAAAACCGACAACTCAACAGTTTCAAATTCAATTTCCAGATCAAAAGTATCTTCAATGGATAGAAAAAGGTTTATCATCTCCAGGGAATCAACCCCGACATCATCAATAATCCGGGTTTCCCCATTGATAGAATTTTTTTCAAAGCCTTCTTCTTTAAGCTTATACAGAATATCAACAACTTGAGACATGTAGTCATTCATGGCGTATCCTCCTCATTCTACTGCTGTTAACTGGTTTTGGATCGCAGCACTGAAAATTTTCTCGGTCAACTTTATACGTTCAATAGTCTGCTCAATACCCTGCTGCTCCCTATAGCCCTGCAGCACCTCTAAGCAATATTGTAGCTGATTCAGGTAATAGTTTTGCTCGGGGAAGATCTCCGCCACAGTTGGTTTTTCCTCTTGATGGATGTTCATCCGAAATTTGTAGTCACCAAATACCGGGCGGAAGAAGTTCTTGATTTCAACAACAGCCTTTTCAAACTCCAAGACCAACAGCGCCTCTCGCGGATCACGGTAAGATAGATAAGTATGGGACTTGACTTCCCCCGGATAGGTCAGGCTGGCGTTAAACGTCCAATCCAGATCATTGGGACCATCAAAATCTGAGGATGCTTCAATGTGGGAAACCTTAAGTCCTATCAGGGACTGTTGAATCTGAAGCCAATAAGGTGCTTCATCATAAAAGACGCCGCCCCCCATCTTGGGGGACCGCCTAAAGTTATCCGGTGCCAGATCCCCAAATTCTGAACAAATTCGGGTGCGCAGGTGCTTAAGAGCACCAAACTCTTTCTGAGTGACCATGTTATGCAGACGCCCCAACCATGGGTGATGGCAGATCATGACCGCTTCGACTACAAAACAACCGCTTGTGACAGCAGTGTTTGCAATCTGCTCTGCGTCATCCGAAGTCAGGCACATGGGCTTTTCAACCAACACATTCTTCCCGGCCTTCAGGGATTGCATCACCAAATCCGTCTGGTAAACCGGCGGCAGGGCAATGTAAACCAAGTTGATATCCTCATCCGTGATCAAATCCCTATGGCTTTCAAATGCTTTGATCCCTCCGTTTTCTTCGGCATAGCGGCGCGTTCGCTCCGGGTCGCGACCCGCTACGCCACAAATTTCAACGCCATCAATACGGGCGGACGGTGCTATCACAGCAATGGGCGCAATGTAAGAACACCCGATGATACCAATACGTAAATTCATACAATTTATCCTCCTCAACACAAGGGTGGCTATCCCCCCCACCATGCCCTGATTTACACAGGGATTACAGGCCTTGCAGATGCAAGACGATACATTTTGAACAAATCGGCATTAATCCTGTCTTCTCGTGAGTCTCTCGGAAACGGCTAAAATCTCCCCCTAACCAAAGATCTGAGACATTTTTGTCTTTCAGTGAGCCAATCTCGAATTCTGGGAATAACTTACACGTACTGACGCGACCGCTGCTCATCACGTCCATACGCGTATGCATGCCGGCACAATAACTGCGTTGATCCATTGTCGTTCTTTCGCCGATGACGAAGTCCCTTACTTCATTCGATTCAAGGGCAGGCTGCAAGCGCACACGAATATCCCACTTACGGGTCCGAATGCGATGCAGTTCTTCCTCTAACTGATCAACGCGCTGGGGCGGCAAGTGGAAACAGTATCCGTGCCAGCTTGCGTAACTCGCCGTTTTATTGTGATGCAGGTATTTATAATGCTCAGCAAAGTGTTCATCCATGGAATCCGCAACTGCCGAGGACAGATACCACGGGAAATTCAGATAGATTGTATTAACCTTAAGCTCCTCAAAATACGATACAATCTCATACAGGGAGTCGATATTCCCTTCATGAATTGTGCAGTTAATTGATACCTCACCCTTGAAAACCCCTTTGCGCTTTAGGTTCAGGAGCGTGTTGATCCCCTTCATGATTTCTTCAAAACTCTTTTTGCCACGTAGCGCGTCATTGACCGGCCCCAAGCCCTCCACGCTGATCAGCATCACCATGGTTTTAGAGCAGCGCAATAAGGAGTCCAACTTCTTCTCAATGAGAATCCCGTTGGTGCAATTGACTGTCCATCGCGGATCCAACTCAAGCAACTTAGTTAGTTCATCCCAGTGGCTATAAAACATTGGCTCCCCACCCCAGAGGAACAAACCGGACTGAGCGGAAGTCGTTTCTGCAAAAACCTTCTCGACAAGGTTAAAAGGCAATTCCCTATCTTGCCACTCCTTAGGCATTTGCTGATGGTGGCCATCTTTATTCCATTGAAAACAGTGAGCACAGCGTAAATTACATCGATTCGTGAGTTGCAACCCGATCTCGGCAGGCAACTTTAGTGTCGCCACACCACAGGTTCGCTTACGCGTATAGCTTAAGTTACCCAATGCCTTCTTGATTCTATCAAAAGACTTTTTATCAAATTTCACACTTGTCCTGGGTTGATTCATAACATTTCCCACCTAAATTTGTTGTTTCGCATATAACACACGCCTTAAGTAGAGGGCCATACTTTTTTAAGTAGAACAAATCTCTTTGATCCTTAGAACATGCCGCCCCCTTCGGGCGAAACGGAGGGTTTTATGGGGTCGGGCCGTCAGAACAGATTGATTTTATATCAAAAAGACTAAATTTTGCCCCTCAAAATAGTCTTAAACCTTACATTTCGGTATCCTGAAAAATATTTATTGAATTGATCTATTTTTCAATTTAAAAAATCAGATACTTATATATGGCCAAACCGCCACCAGGCATTTCGAAGATCGGCATAAATTGAGGCGGGGACTTCCAATAGCCGATTAATTTTTTTATGCAAACTTGTTATACCCTTAACTTCCACATGTATCAAAACTCCATCCCTGAATATTTCGCACAGATAAATATTTCGAAAAAAATATCTGATATTGTTCCAGGTCGGTTTTTTTGAGTTCATCCCCTGAGGTAAAATCGGGAGCTTGTCTATTTGTTCCGCTTTCATCTTACATTTCGGTATCCTGAAAAATATTTATTGAATTGATCTATTTTTCAATTTAAAAAATCAGATACTTATGTATGGCCAAACCGCCACCAGGCATTTCGAAGATCGGCATAAATTGAGGCGGGGACTTCCAATAGCCGATTAATTTTTTTATGCAAACTTGTTATACCCTTAACTTCCACATGTATCAAAACTCCATCCCTGAATATTTCGCACAGATAAATATTTCGAAAAAAATATCTGATATTGTTCCAGGTCGGTTTTTTTGAGTTCATCCCCTGAGGTAAAATCGGGAGCTTGTCTATTTGTTCCGCTTTCATATTCAAACGTATTTTTCGCTCAATCAACGACACAATCATCAAGGACACAAAGTACAGAAATAACATCGCTTCTATCCGTTTTTTCTTTTTCAAAAATACCGGAGCCACTCCCAAGACTGTTTTTTTAGTATACATCCGCTTTTCAAGAAATGGCTGTTCTTTGTACTTCCTTAAAACCTCGCACGCATCTAAAAGAGAATTTGTGATTAGCGGAAAAATTCCATCCTTTTTTGATGCTATGGCGATGGCCTGATCATCTTCTTCCCATTCGATTCTATGCGTGAATTCCCATTTGTTTTTATAAACGCTTTTAAGAGAGGGCCTTCCGGGTGAAATTTTTATTTTAACTTGCCTGCGTTCACTCACAACTTTCACCGATAAAAAATCTTTAATGTTCTTGCATATTTTATCAATGGCCGACTGAATCTCTTTCCTGCTTTTTAAATGATACGCGTTTAGCTTTGGAGACAATTCCTGCAACCCTTCTATAGCTTTATCTATTCGTTTCCGTCGCCGATTTTGGTCATCTTGATCTTTTGAACTGCTATGAACCCATATAATCCGAAATCCATCATTGGTTTTGCCTGGCTCATATGTCCTGTAGTTGACCACCTTGCCTTTCTTTCGTGTGCTTTCGA
>Ga0307987_1000081_pt1 | contig 54728 bp, 36 predicted proteins | sample EllFjometagen181_FD_203157 | JGI IMG/M metagenome (GOLD analysis project Ga0307987, IMG submission 203157) | Marine microbial communities from Ellis Fjord, Antarctic Ocean - #181 | ecosystem: Environmental > Aquatic > Marine > Unclassified | place: Southern Ocean | collected 2014-10-08 | reverse complement strand
GGCCCCCACGGCCCTGGGCACCACCCACGACGACTTCGTCCACATGAACACCGCCCACTGCGAGAGCGGCGTGACCGCCTCCCTGCTGGCCGACGCAGGGCATCCCATCGGCGAGCCCATGGCGTTTGGGGTGGGGGGCGGGCTGTTCTTCGCCCACATGCCCTTCGCCAAGATCATGGGGCTGCCCCTGACCACCTTCCGCAGCTTCCCCGGCACCTTGTTCAGCGCCGCGGCCAAACGCCTGGGGGTGCGCTTCACCAGTGAGAGCTTCCGCAACGCCGACCTGGGCATGGCCCGACTGGACACCCTGCTCGACCAGGGCCGGCGGGTAGGCCTACAGGTAAACATCTTCTGGCTCGACTACATCCCCCGCCAGCTGCGCATCCACTTCAACGCCCACAACCTCATCGTGGTGGAGCGGCGGCAGGACGCCTACCTGGTGAGCGACCCGGTGGTCGAAGAGCTCTACGAGTGCAGCGTCGCCTCCCTGCGCCGCGCCCGTTTTTCCGGGGGAGCCAAGGTCTGGGGCAGCGGCCGCCTGTACTACCCCGAGCATCTGCCCGAGCAGCTCGATCTCCGGGGCGCGGTGCTGGGAGGCCTGCGCCAGGTCTGTCACCGTATGCTGCGCATCCCCCGTGTGGTGCCGTGGTTCGGGGTCCAGGGCATCGGTCACCTGGCCAAGCAGGTAGAGCGCTGGCCCCGGACCCAGGGTGAGGATCGAGCTCGGGAGTACATGGCCAGCGTCGTGCGCATGCAAGAGGAGATCGGCACCGGCGGCGCCGGCTTCCGCTACCTGTTCGGCGCCTTCCTGCAGCGGGCCGGGGAGCAGCTGACCTGGCCCCAGCTGGGCGCCATGGCGGAGCCATCCACCGAGGTCGGTGACCACTGGCGGCGCTGGGCTCTGCAGGCCAGCCGCATGGCCCGGGGCAAGCCGAGCCAGACCTGGCAGGAGCTGGCCGAGGGCTTGCGCCAGCTGGAAGTCCACGAGCGAGCATTTCTACAGGAGCTGGACCGGGTGCGCCTGGAGGGGCCGAACGCCTAGCTCTCCATTCCGGGCACACCCACCGGGCACGCCCTTCCTCAACGCCACACCGAGATCCCCATGCTCCGTTCACCCCTACCTGTGCTGACCGCCTCGCTCATCCTCGCCGCCTGCCACGCCGACCCGGTCTGCGAGGCGGGGCGTGTGGCCAGCTGCCCGTGCCCAGGCGAGGTCGAGGGCGTGCAGACCTGCGACGACGACGGCGGCGCCTGGGGCGTTTGCGATTGCCCAGACGCGCCCGACACCCATGAGCCCGAGGACACCAGCGGGCCCGAGGACACCAGCGGGCCCGACGACACCGGCCCGACGGACGCTCAGCTGGTAGACACCCTGGATCTCCCTGGGATCTGGCTCGACACCCCCACCGGCTACGGCACCTGGCAAGCCGACGAGGCCGACCAGGTGGTCACAGGGCAGAGCACCGGCGGCGCCACCAACGTGGCCTGGACCAGCGATCTGGGGGGGGCGGGCACCGCCTCGGGTACCGAGAGATGGAGCACCACCCTCACGCTGCAGCAAGGCGCCCAGACCTTCACCTTCACAGCCACGGATGGCGAAAACGACGAAGCCAGCACCAGCCTCCGGGTGCTGTACCAGCCCGATATCGGCTTCGATCTGCGCCCCACCGTCACCCCCGACGTGGCCATCATCGGCCAGGACACCTCCGTACAGGTGCAGACCGGGTTCACGACCTCGGAGACGGTGAGCAGCGCCGAGGTCCGGCTGACCTGTTCCAGCGGGACCTACACCGCCGCGGCCACGGTCACGGCCACCGACGACGGCTTCCTGGCCAGCGGGAGCGTCACCACGCTGCCCACATCCCAAGACGACTGCCTGGCCAGCGTGTACGTCCAGCTCGCCACCGGACAGCGCGAGTCCCCAACCAACCTGGCCCGGGTCAGAGCCCTGGTCACCGAGGCGCGCTGGGACGAGCTGATTGCGCTGCTGGGAGACGGGAACACCGCCTACGAGGCCGACGGCGAACAAGGAGCCCTCGACTTCTTCGCCGCAAGCGGAGACGTGGCGCTGTACGGACCCAACGGCGACGGCGTCATCTGGGCGGTGACCACCGAGGGGATCCCCATGGGTGTGGGAGACCTGACAAAGTGGAGCGGGGAGCAGAGCGCCGAACCGCCGCCACCGCCCCCTCCCTCGGGCGGCCGTGGTGCGCCGGGGGAGAACGCCTACCTCTACAGCCCCTTCTCCTGCGACTTGGCAGCCTACGACGTCGGCGCCACCTGGCTATCGACACAGGACTGGAGCTTCGTGGGCTGCGAAGGCATGGTGGCCCATGGCCCGCTGCTGGACGACTACGCCGATCTGGCCAGCTTCGTGGACGGTGTGGAGGACGCCGGCCTCTACCACCTGTTCACCCACGGCACGCTGTTCCTTCCTGGCGCCTGCACCCCCTCCCCCGTCTCGGGCAGCCCCGGGTTGTTCACCTGCCCAGGGGCCTTCGCCCCTTCGGTCTCCTCCGGCAATGTGGGGCTGGCCACCATCATCGACCCCACCCTGAGCGGCTACGACCTGCAGACGACCCTGGATCTGTCGGCCTGGCGCCTGGCCCTGTTCGCCATCTCCCCGGTCCACGGCTGCGGCCGAGACTACCTGCTGGTGATGCTCCCCCCCTACTTCGACGCCAACCTCAGCGCCGGGGCCATGGACGACGCGCTGGTGTTCATGAAGGCCTGCTACTCGGGGGCCAACACCAGCATGTCCCAGGTGTTCTTGGACAAGGGCGCCCAGACCTACATCGGCTTCGACAACCCGGCCCTGGCCACCTACGCCCGCGACTTCTCCCAGGCCTTCTACGAGAACTGGCCCTTCGGCACCATGAGCGGCGACGAAGCCTTCGCCGAGGCCCTGTCCACGGTCGGGACCGCCGACGCCAACGGCACCCACCCGGTCCTCTACAAAATGCAAGGCGTACCAGCCCTGGATGTGGTCCAGAACGGGGACTTCGAGATGAGGCTCGCGGGCTGGCGTACCGAGGGCGTGGCCAGCTCCAACAGCTACCAGGGCGTGGCGCCCGACACCGATGGCGGCTCGCTCTATGCCGCCCTGGAGATCACCCAGTCGCCGCCCACCTACTACTCCCTGGCCCAGCAATCCCTCCCCGCCATGGACCCGGGGACCTACAAGCTCCGGTTCCGCTGGCAGGCCGTCTCGGACTACCGCAACATCTACTCGGACTGCGGCAGCTGGAGCACACCCTGGTTCGTGGCCCGCCTGGACAAGCCCGCGGGCAACGAGATCGTCTACGGCGTCTCCCCCTCGTCCGAGGCCGCCGCCTACCACGTGGAGGGCTACTGCGACCTGATGAGCGAGGACGCCCTGGGCAACTGGGTGACCGGCTGGCAGGAGGCGGAGATCCCCGTGGAGATCACCGCCGCCGACACCTCGGTGGCCCTCAACTTCACCGTGGGTTCGGACCACCTGTACGCCTTCGCCGTGCTGGTGGACTCGGCGAGGCTGGTGCCCTGCGAGTCGGAGTGATGGGCTGGGGCGGCCGCCCTACTCACATACGTTCGGGTAGAGCAGCCACTTGCAGGTCCCCAGCTCGTCTACGCCGATCGGACGGGCTGGTGATTCACTTTCCAGTTCTGAAGACTGGACCAGGCCCGGGAACGCTCGAACGACCCTGAGCGATATGGCCACTGTCATCGTTGCGGCCGATGGACGCTTCGATGACGGAAGCCACGGCTTCGGCGATCCCCTCGACGCCGACATCGACTGCGACGACACCAACACTGACGTGAACCCCGACGCGATCGAGCTATGTGACGGCATCGACAACGACCGCGACGGCGCGGTGGACGAGGACGAGTCCACGGATGCCAGCACCTGGTACGCCGACAGCGACGGCGACGGCTTCGGAGACCCTGCCACGAGCACCGTCGCCTGCGACCAGCCCAGCGGCTACGTGGCCGACGCCACCGACGACGACTGTGTCCCCATCGACACGGGCGACACCGACGTGGGCCCGGCCGACAGCGACGGCTACGAGATCGAGGGCGGCGGAGGCTGCGACTGCGCGACCTCAGGACGGGGTGCCGCAGCAGGCCTGGGCCTGCTGCCCCTATTCCTGGGTCTCGCCGGGCTGCGCCGACGGCGCGAGACCGCAGAGCTCGAGGGCGCATAGTGCAGCCCCCCAAGGGGGCCCAGCCCTACCAGTGCCCGCAGCCGTCGGTCTCGTTGGGGCAGGCGTCGGACTGGTTGGACTTCACGCAGTAGTCGCCGGTGAAGCCCTGCTTCACGAGCTGGTCCACCACGGCCATGGCGTTGCACTGGTACAGGTCGTAGTTCCAGCGGAACAGCACAAAGCGGCCCACGTCGGAGAGACCCAGCAGCGCATCGACGTCGGTCAGGTGCATGTTGCCGTTGATGTGCAGCTCGGACCCGATGGAGTCCAGGGAGCTCAAGGCGTCCAGACTCGTGAGGCTGTCGTTGTACTGGATCTGGAGGTTGTTGCCGACGGTCTCGAGCTTCTCCAGCCCAACCAGGGACGTCAAGCTCTCGGAGTCACCCACTGTGAAGGTGCCTCGGACCTCGGTGAGCTCGCCAAGCCCGGCGATGCTGGTGAGCCCGGTCTCGTCGATGAACAGATCGTCGATGGACTCGAGGCAGAACAGCGGGTCCAGGTCGGTGCAGGCCATGCAGTTGATGTAGACGGACTCTTGGATGTCCGTGTAGCCCTGCAGGTCTTCGAGATCGCCCACCGACTCCACCACCACCGAGGATGAAGGCCGGTAGCTGCCCTTGGAGCACGGGCCGGGATCGGTGTCGGCGTCCGAGTCGGCGTCGGCGTCGGCATCCGCGTCAGCGTCGGCGTCCGCATCGGCATCAGCATCAGCATCAGCATCAGCATCGGCGTCCGCATCGGTGTCGGCATCGGTGTCCGCGTCGGTGTCGCCCTCGGGCAAGGGCGCGCTGTCGTCCTTGTCGCCACAGCCCAGCGCCATCAGCGATGCGAGGATGAGAATACGGCTCATGTTTCTCCCAGGCCCCCAAGGGCTTGTTGGTGTTGGAGGGATGATAACGAAACCCCGAGGATGAGCGCCAGCCTGCGCCTCACACACTGAGTGCGGGCTCGCCGTCCAGCACCCGGCCGCCTCGGCGGCAACCACCGGGGACCTTCACGAATCGATCCGGAATGAGGCCCGAGCATAGTGGATCGATTTTCCAGGTCCCCGCCACTCACGAGGGAAGGGAGCGGTGCCGATTCCCGGCGCACCGCTCGTGGAGACGTCCATGGACTCGCGCCTGCGCTACGCCGGCCTGGCATCCTTGCTGCTGGCCGCCTGCACATCCGTCGAGGACTGCATCTTCGACGATGACACCCCGCTGGCACAGCCGAGGGACACCGCGGACTCGCGCGCCCCAGGGGACAGCGCCGACACCGGCCACACCGGCGACAGCGACAGTCCGACGGAGACAGGGGACACGGGCTGCGTGCCCACAGGCAATGAGATCCCCTACAACGGTGTGGACGAAGACTGCGATCCCACCACCCCCGACGACGACCTGGACAGCGACGGGGCGGGGGTGGACGAAGACTGCGACGACAGCGACCCCACCGTGGGGCCGGACGCCGCAGCGGAGTGCCACTACCGCCTGCGGGCGGACCTCACCCTCAGCGGCTCGTGGGAAGGGACCCTCGGAAGCGCCTTGCTGCGGGGGGACGATCTGGACGGCGACGGGGTGGCGGAGCTGTGGGTCGGGGCCGAGGAAGGGCAGAACTGGACCGGCGTCGTACACATGTACTCGGGCGCCCAGCTGATCTCGGGGGCCGCCCTGACGGACGACGACACCCTGGCCAGCTTCTCCGGCGCCGCCGAGTACGACCGCATCGGCAGAGCCGAGGCCATGGCATGGCTGGGGGACCGAGACGGCGACGGCGCCAGGGAGCTGCTGCTGGCATGCCCCTCGGCAGATCCTGGCGGGTTCTCCGCCACCGGCGAGGTCTACCTGCTGGCCACCGCTGGCACGAGCCTCGTAGGAGCCACCCAGCTGGCCTCTACCGCGGCCACCGTGCGCCTCCAGGGCGCGGACACCGCGGACCGCTTTGGCGACGCCCTGGGAGTGGCGGACTTGGACGGCGACGGGGTGGACGACCTGTTGGTGGGCAGCCCCGGCAACGACAGCGCCAGCAGCGAGGCCGGCCTCATCGCCCTGTTCCCCGGGGTGAGCACGGCGGGCGCCACCATCAGCGTGGACGACGCGTCAGCGCGCATGACCGGTTCCTACCTCGAGGGCCTGGGCAGAGGGGTATTGCGCAGCGCAGGAGACGTGGACGGTGACGGTCACGAGGATCTGATGGTGGGCAGCACCAGCGCCAGCGACCCAGCAGGGGTCGGCACCGGCGTGGTCTACCTAGTGGCCGGGAACGACGTGCGCGATGGCTCCTTGGCCGAGCTGGCCTTCGCCACCATCGCCGGCGCTGGCAGTGGGGACGAGCTGGGAACCAACGGCCGCGGCCTGGGCGACCTGGACGGCGACGGGCCCCACGAGTTCGTGCTCCAGGCCCTCAAGGGCGACGTGCTGGCCACCAACGGAGGCGGCTTGTACCTGTGGCACGGCGGCGAGCAGCTGGCGGGACAGCTGGACATCAGCAGCGCGGCGCTAGCGTGGGGCAGCGAGACCGGCCTGGCCCGGGCGGGCGAGCCACTTCGAGCGGTGGACGTGAACGCCGACGGGGTGCTGGACCTGCTGACGGCGACCCCTTGGCACAGCTCCGGCGGCAGGGTGTCCCTGCTGGACGGCGCATCCTGGGCGAGCTGGGGCGGTGGAGAGCTGGGGACTGACGCGCGAGTGTGGGTCTCAACCCACGAGGCTGACGGGCTGGGCACAGGGCTACTGGCCACCGACCTGGACGCCCAGGGTGAGCTGGACCTACTCGTGGGCGCGCCCGCAGCGGATGGCGCCAACGGCGTGGTGGTTGGGGTGCTGCGTTGACGAGTGGTTAGGGGACCGTTCCGCACAGGCCGCCCAGAGCCGGGAGCCGTCCCATGAAGAGAGTCATCGCTGCGTTGGTGCTGATCATCACTATCTGCGCCGTGGTGTTGCTATGGCTGGACCCAGCCGTTCCCGCGACCGAAGCAACCCCCGAGCCGGTGGTCGAGCCCGGGCGACCAGGCCTCGCCAAGCTCCCCGCACCCGCTGCTCTCCAACCCGCGCCCCCCCCCGTGCCCAGCAGCGCCCAGCGCGCCGCCCAAGCCCTCGAAGGCCAGCAGCCCAGCGAGGAACTGCTGGCCCTGCAGGAGCAGCTCGAGGCCAACCCCGACTACCACGCCGTCTGCACCCTCGAGCCCCCTCTGGCACAGGCCCAAGCCTACCTGGCGGTGGGCGATCCTTCGGTCTTCAACGGGCGCCGGGTGGCGGTGGTGTTGGGCCGCGCCTTCCTGCCCATCCTCGAAGAAGGCCCCGGCGCGGGGCTGCTGACGGTGGAAGGCTTCGCGCCGGTGTCCATCCAGTGGGATGCGGTGCATGGCGGAACCCCAGGCGCCTGCACCCCCGACCCCGTGGAGCTGCTGCCCGGCGGCACGGTGATCCTGGGACGGGTGAGCCACCAGGGCGGTGACGAGCCCGCCAGCAGCGCCTGGGTGGAGGGCTGCGGCGGCCTGGCCAACGCCGACGAAGACGGCGTCTACTACATGGAGGTGGTCCCCGGCCCCTGCACAGTGCTGGCCATGCGCCAAGACGGCCAGCTCCGCACCATGGGGGCGCCGGTGGACGTGGTGGCCACCGCAGGCCAGGACCTGGTGCTCGACCTCGAGCTCCCTGGCTACCGCCGGGCGGGCCTGGGGGTGCGCATCCGCCAGGTGGAAGAGGGATACGTCATCGAGGAAGCCATCGAGGGCGGTGGCGGCGCCGCAGCGGGCCTGCAGGCCGACGATCTGGTGCTCGAGGTCAACGGCGAGCCCACCGCCGACATGGACATGGCCACCTTCGTGGACGACGTGGGCGGTCGCGAGGGATCAGACGTCGAGCTCCTGCTCGAGCGCGACGGCGAGCAGCTGCAAGTGATGGTCACCCGCCTGCCCGTGAACTGAGCCCCCGCGTTAGCTCAGGGATATGCCACGCCTGCCCGCCATCGCTGTCGCGCTGCTGATAATGGGCTGTGATCCGCCTGCCCAGGGCCCGCCGGACATCATCGTGGTGAGCATGGACACCCTGCGTCCCGACCGGCTGGGCGCCTACGGCAACGGCGATGGCTTGAGCCCCAACATCGACCGCTTCGCGGCCGAGAGCGTGGTGTTCGAGGACGCCTGGGCGGTGGCCAACTCCACCCTCTACTCCCACGCGGCCCTGTTCACCTCGCGCTACGCCACCGAGACCGGGCCCATCTTCGAGACCTTCCGGCTGGACGACGAGCCCCCCACCCTGGCCAGCGTGCTGGGGGTGTACGACTACCAGACCGCAGGCTTCACCGGCGGCGGGCACACGTCCCCGAGCTTCGGCTTGGGCCGAGGCTTCGACCAATACGAGCGCAGCGCCAACTGGGGCAGCCTGTACCACAGCGTTCCCCAGGCCCTCGCGTGGCTCGACCAGCGCGACCCCGACCGCCCGAGCTTCCTGTTCGTACACGGCTACGACACCCACCACCGCTACATCAAGCCGGGGCCCTGGGGATTCTCCCAGGTAGACGCGTCCTACCGCGGCGCGGGGTCCGAGGTGAGCCGGGACACCCTGGGCACCCTGCGGGTGATCGATGGCTGGTTCTTCCCGCGCCACGCTCCCGACGAGCTGTTCGACCCCCAAGCCCTGCGCATCCGAGGCAAGGCCGAGCGCCGCCGCATCGATCGTATGGCCCACAAGAAGAACACCGCCGCCCGCAAGCTCAACGACGCCGATCTCGACTTCATCCGAGGCGTCTACGACGGCGCGGTGTCCTACGGCGACACGTGGTTCGGGCTGTTCCTGGCGGCCCTCGAGCAGCGGGGCGCCCTGGACACCAGCGTGATCGTGCTGCTGTCGGACCACGGCGAAGAGCTCGGCGAAGACGGCATGTTCCACCACCGCTACAGCCTCAGCGACGAGAGCCTGAAGGTGCCTCTGATGGTTCGGCTCCCCGGTGGACAGGGCGGCGGGCGCAGGGTGTCGGGCCTGGTGGACCTCACCGACGTCATGCCAACCCTGCTCGAGGCCGCAGAGGCCGCCCCCCCCGCGGGCATCCGCGGTCACTCCTTATGGTCGGTGCTGCAGGGCAGCGCCTACGAGCCCCGCCCCGCAGTCTACGCGCAGACCATGTTCCGTGGGGTGAGCGTGCGCACGGACCAGGGCCGCATGAGCTTCACCGGCATCGGCGCGGATTCCCCCTACCTGGCGGACATGGTGAACACCGCCCGCCTCGACGGACCTTCCTTCGATCTCGATCCCGAGCTCGACAAGGCCCAGCACCAGGCCATGCGCAGCGAGCTGGCCGCCTGGGCGGCGGGGCTGCACCGGCCCGACGACGCCGGCGAGGTGGAGCTGAGCGACGAGCAGCTCGAGGTGATGCAAGACAAGGGCTACTGGAGGGCCGAGTGAACCGCCGCTGGTCCGCGCTGCTGCTGCTCCCCGCGCTGCTGGGGGCGGCATGGTTCGCCCTGCCCCACCACGGCTTCGTGGCAGCCCTCAGGCCCGGGCTGCTGGCCGCGGACGAAGACAGCGACGGCCGCATCAGCTCCACCGAGCTGGCCCGCAGCTCCCCCACACTCACCAGCTTTCACAAGATCGATCTCGACCAAGACGGTGGGCTGGACGAACCCGAGCTGCTGGGCCACCTGCTGGCCGAAAACCCCTCCAGCTTCGACGGCGACCACAAGCGACTCACCCCCAGCCCCCACGACCACCTGCGCTACTCGTCCAATCTCAAGCAGGTGCGCACCCTGCGGGTGCTGTTCGAGTACATGCTCATCGAGGTGGTGTCGGTGAACAGGCGCATCCCCCTGCCCAGCGACGAACAGATGAAGACCGCCACCATGACCGGGCGGCTGGACAGCGAAGAGTCGCGCTTGGTCGCAGGGAACCTGGTGGCAGCCTACCAGGCCTGCGGGCTCCAGCCTCCCGACTTCCTGGCCGACGTAGAGCCGGTCCTGGCCGAACCGGGCCTGCGCCAGCCCAGCCTCTCAGAGCCCGACAAGATGCCGGACCCAAAGAGCGGCCCCCGGTTCGGCCCCCGAGGTCCGGGCAAGGCGCGCCAAGGTGAGGGTGGACCCCCGCCCCACGGGGCTCACCCTCCATCCATCCCACCGCAAAAGAACAGTCGATAGTCCGATACGGGCTAACCGGACCCCGTCAGGAGGACGCCGTGGCCACCCATCGTTTCCGCCGCATTCCCAACGCAGGCGCCCACCGCCCCCATGGCTCGAGCTGGGCCCTGCTGCGGGGAGCCCTGCACGCCTTCGCGCCGGATCCCGCGGCACCAGGACCCATACGCGGCCTGGAACAAGAAGCGGGCTTCCATCTTCACACCCGCCACGCGGTGGCCTTCGGATCGGCCCACCACGGGCTCGAACACTCGCTGCGGGCCCTCGCGCCCCCGACGGGCTCCGCTGTGCTGCTCCCCGCCATCGCCCAGGCCTGGGTCCGCGACGCCGTGCGGGCCGCGGGCTTGGTTCCTGTGCTGGTGGACATCCACCCCGACACGCTGCACATCGATGTCGACGCCCTCGAGGCAGCGACAGTGCCCGGCACCGCCGCTGTGTTGGTGGAACACACCGCCGGCGTGCCCTGCGATCTCGACGCCACCCGCGCCGCCTGCGATGCACTCGGGTTGCCCATGATCGAGCTGTTCGGCATGGCTGTGGGCGCCCGCTGGCGGGCCCAGCCGGTGGGCGCTCACGGCCGCGCTGGCGTGGCAGACTTGGACTGCGGACTTCTCACCGCCTTCGGTGGATGCCTGGTGACCAGCGATGACAGCGCGCTGACGTCCCGGTTGCGGGCCGGCCTCGAGGGAGAACCCGAGCCCCCGGCGTGGGCGGTGGCAAGCCGCATCGGTCAGGGCCAGCTCCGTGCCCTGGCGGCCCACCCCCTCGCCTTCGGCCTGCTGCATCGGGAACTGCCCCGAGACGCCCCCCCCAGCACGGGATGCGTCCGGATGCACCCCGCACAGGCCGAGGCCCTGCGCACCGCTCTGGCGCGACAGGAAGCTCACCTCGACCGCTGCCGCGAACGGGCCGCACAGCTGCGCTGGGCCCTACCCCAGGGCGTGTGGCGCCAAGACGTGCCCGACGGCGCTCAGCCCGCCTGGTCCCAGCTCCTGGTGCGCAGCCACGACCCCGCAGGCTGCGCCCAGGCGGCCCTCGACGCTGGCATCCAGCTGCGCCTGGGGCCGCTGACCGACCTCGGTGATGGCGGCTGCCCCCACGCTTCGCGGGCAGCTACCGAGTGCATCGCCCTTCCCTGCCACGCAGGCCTGAACGACGCGGATGCCGAGCGGGTGATCACGGCGACAAAGAGCTGGCTGATCTGATCCCGGAGGCCGACGCTTCAGCGCCCAGCCTCCCGTGACGGCCGAATACCACCAGCACGTCCCCCCCGCCCCACATGGTGTAGAGGACATATGTGCCCCCACGGGGGAAATCTGATCCATAATGCTTCGAAGAAGCTCACTCTCCCAGCTTGCGACGCATGGTGCGCAGCACCGACGCGGCGGAGTCGTCCAGCCGCGTCTGGGGCCCCAGCACGGCGTGGTCCTCCTGGGCCATGCGGGCCATCTCGTCCATGGCCTCGAAAGCGTCGATGGTCTCTAGGGTGAGCAAGGCCTGCAGGCGCACGCGGGGCTCAGGGTCGCGCAGCAAGGGAGTCAGGCGGGCGTTCACGCGACGGTCGCGGCAGTAGCGCAGCCCCAGCACAGCCGCCCTTCTGATCGCGGAGTCCTCATCGTCGACCTGATCGAGCAGCAGACCGATGGTCCGTGTGGAGCCACCCTGCTCGCGGGCGATGCGGGCCAGGGCAGAGACCGCGCGGATGCGCGCGCGCCGGTTCTTGCTGCGCTTCACGCCCTCGAGGCGGCCCAGGGCTTCGTCTCCCCAATCGGCGATCCCCTGGACACAGCGGGCCGAGACGTCGTCGTCGGAGTGCCCCAGGCCACGGACGAGCCTGCGGATGTCCGCCCTGCCGTCGGCGCTGCCGAGCTTCGAGCGCAGCTTGGACGCCGCGCTGGCGAAGCTCGAGGACACCTCACCGTACATGTCGTGGGTGTTGTTGGTGGCCGGGGTGAGTTCGAGGGCCCGCAAGGCTTTGGGGTCGCCGATGCGTCCCAAGGCCACGGCGGCCAGGATGCGCACGGCGTTGTCCTCGAACTCCAGGAGCATCGCCATCAGGGGTTCGACCGCCTGTCGACTCCCAAGCTCCCCCAGCGCCCGGCAGGCGTTCATCCTGGTCCGCACATCGGGGTGGTCGAGTCGACTGATGGCGGTTGCGAGATCCATGGGCGGCACCCGGGGACCGAGAAGCGGGAGAAGTCTCGAAGCCGTAGCACGGCCGCACCCTCGAACGCCCCTGTCGAGCTGCTCTCCTGCGAGAGAGTGTGAAGCACGCGCCGTGGGGCAACCCAGAGTACGGGCTGGCGCATGACCCGAGCCCTGTGCCAGAGTGTTCACATCAGGCGCCCGTCCACCGAAGGGGCGGCGCAGGACCAGGGTAGGAACAAGGTGGCTTTCTGGAACATGCCGGCGGGCGAAAGCGTCGCAGACCTGCGCAAGCGCGTGCTGGTCGCTGCAGGGTTCTTCCTGCTGGCCCATGTGCCCTACACCCTGTTGCAATACCTCGCCTTGGGATGGGTCTCGCTGCCGCCACTGGTGGATGTGGGTGTGCTGGCCGACTCGGTCCTGGCCAACCTGGCGCTCGATCTGTCGGCGCTGGCCTTCGTGCTGGTGAACCTCGCCGCTTCCAGAACGAAGCATGACAGCTGGACGACGATGTACGCCAGCACCTGCGCCCTGACCTCGGCGCTCATCGCGGGCTGGGGGCTGCAGCTTCACTACGGGGGTAGCCAGAGTTCCCACGTGCTCATCCTGATCCTGGGCACCATCGTGGTGGTCTCGTGGGTGCTTCCCCGCGGCACGGTGGTGGGTATCAGCGTGTTGACCACCCTGTACCTCGCGACGATCGTCCTGAGCGAGTGGCTGGGTGTGCTCCCCTATTCACCCATCATCCCCGCCACCGACCTGCTCCGCTCCCAGTACCTCGACGGACGAATCATCTGGATGAACGCCGTCATCTACCTGTGCACCTTCACCCTCACCATCGGCTTGGTGCTGCACCTGCAGCGCTCCCTCCGCCAGGCGAGGCTGGAGCTGGCCACCAAGAACCGAGAGCTGGTGCAGCAGAACCTGGACAGAGAGCAGGCCCAGAACACCCTGCGGCGTGCCGTGGAAGAGCTCACGACCGTCGCAGAAGCCCAGCGCCGTTTCCTCCAGGCCGCCGCCCACGACCTCCGGTCGCCGCTGCAAGCTATCGGCGGATTCGCCTCCCTGATCGAGGGGAATCTCGACGGAGAAGGCCAGGACCAGACTCAGCGGCGCCTGCTCCGCATCCAGGACAGCGTGCGTCACATGGGATGCCTTCTGGATGATCTCGGCCAGCTCGTGCTCGGCGAGGATCAGGGGGTACAGCCCGTCCCCTGCGACGTGGACACGGTGCTCGATCGGGTCCAGGGCTTCTTCTCGGTGGCGATCGGCGACAGCCAGGCACACCTGGAGTGGGGGCCCATGCCCACCGTGATGGCGGACGAGGGTCGCCTGACCCAGGTCTTTCAGAACCTGGTGGGCAACGCCCTGAAGTTCCGCTCCGGTGCCGCCCCGGCGATCGAAATCGAGGCGTCGGTGCAGGGGTCCGAGTGCACCTTCTCCGTGCACGACAACGGCATCGGCGTCGATCCCGAGCAACTGGAGCGTATCTTCGACCCCTTCGAGCGCCTGGTCACCCGCGACCAGTACGAGGGGAACGGCATCGGGCTGGCCCTGTGCCGCATGGCCGTGGAGAGCATGGACGGGCGCATCTGGGCCGAAGCCCGACCGGGTGGCGGCTCGAGCTTCCGCTTCACGCTGCCCGCAGCGCCGGGAGACAGCGCTCCTGCTATTCTCCGGTAGCCCCCTGCCTGGACCCCACCATGCGCGCATTGGCCCTGTTGCTGCTCCTGCCCTCCACCGCCTTCGCCGCTTGGGAGGTAGGGGTGGCACCCGCCACCCAGAAAGTGCTGCCCGACACCGAGGTCTCGGCCCTGACCGACGTCACGCTGGGAGCTGGCCTCAACGAGCACGAAGCCTTCCAGGTGCTGGTGCGGGATGCAGGAGGGCTGAGCGGGGTGGACATGAGCGTCACAGACCTGACCGGCCCGGATGGCGCGGTCATCCCCAGCGGCCGGGTAGAGCTGTTCCTCGAGCACTACTTCGACATCCAGCAGGCCTCGCCCCACTTCTTGGGGGAGATCGACGACCACCCCCGAGAGCCGGGAAGCTACCCCGATCCCTTGATCCCCTTCGTGGATCCCTGGGCGGAGGGAGAGGTGCCCGTCGCCGCACCCTTCGACCTGCCCGCAGGGGAGACCTGGGCGGCCTGGGTGGACGTGCACGTGCCCATCGACGCCACACCGGGCCAATACCGCGGCACGCTGACCGCCACCGCCAGCGGACAGGACAGCGTGGACGTCGCCATCGCGCTGACGGTCTGGCCCTTCGTGATGCCCCAAGAAAAGACCGTGGCCACCAGCTTCGGCTTCTCCTTCAACCTGCCCCGGCGCTTCCACGGCGGGCCCGAAGACGAACAGAGCGAGAACTACGACGCCATCCTGCAGCGCTACTGGCAGCTGATGCACGACTACCGCATCGACCCCACCCACCTGCCCGGCTCGGTGAGCTTCGGGTTGGACGATGACGGCGGGGTCGTTGAGCCCGACTGGAGCGAATACGAGGCGGCCGTCGGCCCCTTCCTGGATGGCTCGTACTTCGACGACGGCGAGCCCATCACCCGCTTCAACGTGGGCCACTTCCGCCCCGGCGGCGGCCAGGGTGAGTTCACCGACGCCCAGTGGGGCGAAGCCGCCCACCTGTTCTCCCAGCACCTCGACGAGCTGGGCTGGTGGGAGCGCGGCTACGTCTACAGCACTGACGAGCCCTACTACAACGGCGGGGACGCCACCTACGAGCAGATCCACAGCGACGTGGGCCTGCTGGCCGAACATGCCCCCCTGTGGGACGGCCACGTGCTGGTCACCAGCCCCTACAACGCCATCGTCGACGGTGACATCGACATCTGGTGCCCGGTGACACCCATGTACGACGAGTGGTTCTTCGGGCCACTGTACGAAGGCCGGGAGCTCTACGAAGATCGTCTGGCCATAGGCGAAGATCTGTGGTTCTACGTCTGCAACGCCAACTTTCCGCCCTACGCGGGCTACGACATCGACACCACCCTGGGGTACGAGCCCCGCATGGTGAAGTGGGGCACCTGGTACGAAGGCGCCACGGGCTTTTTGTTCTGGCGGGTCAACTACTGGATCGACGACGACCCCTGGAACATCTGGGCCAACTTCGAACACTTCGGCGACATGTTCGGCCGCAACGGCGACGGCGTGCTGCTGTACCCGGGAGATCACGACGGCACCTCAGCTCCCCTGGGCTCCCCCGATGGCGTAAACGTCGACGGCCCCATCGCCAGCTACCGCTTGGCCCAGATCCGCGACGGACTCGAGGACTGGGAGCTGTTCATCCTGGCCGAGGACCTCGGCGAGGGAGACTACGCCCGAGCTCAGGTGCAGCGCGCCTACCGCCAGTTCGGTACCGCACCGCGAGACGACTGCGACGACCCCCTGGCCTACTGCGACGACGATCCGCCCTGGACCCTCGACCAGGACCTGCTGCTGGATGTGCGCTGGAACGTCGCCAGCAAGGTGGCCCACCGGATGGACCCGGAAGCCTGGCCCGACCCCGAGGCCATGGGTGACACCGCTGACACGGCGACGGGCGAACCCACCGGCTGCGGCTGCGGGTCCACCGGCGGCGCAGGACTGGCCTGGTTGCTGGCGGCGATGGCCGCACTTGTCACGCGACGCATGCGGGCGTAGTAAGACATTCCACAGATTGCAGATGGGGCCTTTCGCGGTCCTTTCATCGGTCTTGCCGCCGCGGTCCGGGGGGATTCTCTTTGCTCCGACCGCAGGGGGCGCGCCCCCTGAACCAAACCCCGAGGATGCCATGTACGCCCTGTTCCTGATGGCCGCTGTCGCCGGCGCCGAAGAGGCCGAGTTCGTCGACACCGCCGACGCTGGCCAGAAGTTCGAAGAGCCCGAGACTCACCTCTCCGCCGAGCTCGGCGGCGCCTGGGCCACCGGCAACGTCGAGTACTACACCGCCAACGGCCTGCTGGACGCCTCCCACCGCTTCGCCCGCAACCAGCTCGCACTGGGCGCCGGCATCAACATGGGCCAGGGCGTGTCCGACACCGACGGCGATGGCATCCTCAGCGACGCCGAGCGCGACGCCGACAAGGTCGAGATCGCCCGCAAGTTCTGGGGCGACGCCCGCTACGACCGCTTCATCGGCGACAAGTCCTCGCTGTACGTGCTCGCCGGCGTGCTCTCCGACATCTACGCCGGCTACGACCTGCGCTCCCACGAGCAGCTTGGTTACTCGCGCATCCTGGTGGACAGCGAGAGCACCGACCTCAAGGTGGAGCTCGGCGCCGACGTAGCCCAGGAAAACTTCGTGGAAGGCATCGACCCCAACAGCGCGATGATCTACTCGGCCCGCGCCATGGTCTCGCTGACCCACCAGTTCAACGACTCGGTATCCTTCACCGACACGGTGGAAGCCTACGAGAACATCTTGGACACCGCCGACCTCCGCGTGCTCAACGAAGCCGCCATCTCGGCCAAGCTCTCCGACATCTTCAGCGTCAAGCTGTCCAACCAGCTCACCTTCGATAACGTTCCCGTCGAGGGCTACCGCAAGCTCGATCAGGTCACCCTGGTCTCGCTGGTCGCCACCCTCATCTAAGCCCTTTCCAAGCCAACCTATCCAGAGGCCAACACCATGGAATCCCTGCAATCCGTCATCGACTGGGGCCTGCCCTTCGCGCAAGACCTCCTGCTCGCTCTCGCCATCTTCGTCATCGGTTGGATCGTCTCCAAGTGGACCAACAAGCTGGTGCAGAAGGCCATGGCCAAGGGCAACACCGACGTGGCCCTGGGCCGCTTCCTGGGTAGCATCGCTCAGTACACCGTGCTGGTGGCCGCGGTCATCGCCGCCTTGGGCACCGTGGGTATCCAGACCACCTCGGTCGTCGCCGTCTTCGCCTCCGCCGGCCTGGCCGTAGGCCTCGCCCTGCAAGGCAGCCTGTCGAACTTCGCCAGCGGCGTGATGATCCTCTTCTTCAAGCCCTTCATCCTCAACGACATGATCACCGCAGGCGGCCACACCGGCGTAGCCGTGGACATCGGCCTGTTCGCTACCACGCTGCACACGCCCGACAACATGAAGATCATCATCCCCAACAGCGCCATCACCGGCGGCAGCATCGTCAACATCACCACCCTGGGCACCCGCCGAGGCGCCATCGATGTCGGTGTGGCCTACGGCGCTGACCTCGAGAAGGCCAAGGCCGTGCTCGAGAAGGCCGCCTCCAAGCCCGGCATGGTCCTGTCCGACCCCGCCCCCGCCGTGGCCTTCGTGGGCCTGGGCGCATCGAGCCTGGACTTCAAGGTCATGACCTGGTGCAATAGCCCCGACTACCTGGCCATGCTCCACGCCGTGCGCTGCGAAGTGTACGACGAGCTCAACGCCGCCGGCATCGAGATCCCCTTCGCCCAGATCGTCGTGCACCAGGCCGAAGCCGAGTAGCACACCCGTAGTCCGAAGCTGGAGCCGCGCGGTTCACGCCGCGCGGCTCTTCTGCGTTCGGAGAGCCTAGCGCACCCACATCCAGGCTTCGCTGATGCCGAAGCTCTCATCGGTGGCGCCCTGGTCCAGCTCGGAACCCACAATGAGGGTCATGCTGTCGGCGCTGTGGGTGAAGTAATCATCCACGAAGTGCAGGCTGTCGAAGGATCCGTAGTAGCCTCGATCCCAACCGCAGACCTCGCCGTAGAAGCTGGCATGGTTGTTCTGCGACCAGGCATCGATGGTGGTGGTGTCCACCTCGACATAGGCGGCCTCGCCATCCCAGGAGTCCAGGGCGGCGTAGTCGAGATCGATCCAACCCTGGCTGTGGGGGATGCCGAAGCAGTCCAGGTCGATGTCGATCTCACCACCGGCGATGATGCCGTAGCCGCCCAGCAGTACGCCCCATGGGCCGCAGGTGTAGGTGCTGGAGAGGCTCCAGCCCGGGTCCACCGAGCTCTCGAAGTCATCGAAGAAGATCAGCGTCCAGCCACCGCCATCGGTGGTCATGTCGCACTCCACCTCGGTGGCCACGCCGTCGAGGTAGACCCAATAGCTGCCATCGGCTGCACTGGGATCGTCGATGAGCGTCTCGAGGCAGCTTTCTGCGGCGCACAGCTCTCCCGTGCCCAGGGTGCCGCTGTCGGCCACGCCATCGCAGTCTTCATCCACGCCGTTGCAGAGCTCGGTCGCGCCAGGATTGATGGCGCCGTCTGTGTCATCGCAGTCGGTGTCGTCCGCCACGTAGCCGGTGGGGGCTGAGCAGCCGGTGGTAGTGCTGCTGGCGTCGCCGTAGCCGTCGCCGTCGTAGTCCAGGTACCAGGTGCCCGGGTCGGTGGCGCCTTCGTCCACCAGGCCGTCGCAGTCCTGGTCCATGCCGTCACACAGCTCGGTGGCGCCAGGGTGGATGTCACCGTCCAGGTCATCGCAGTCGGAGCTGTCGGCCACGTAGCCGGAGGGCTGGGCGCAAGCCGAAATGTCGTAGGCTGGGCTGCCATAGCCGTCGCCATCCACGTCGATGTACCAGGTGTCCGCGTCGGCGGCGTCTTCGTCCAGGGTGCCGTCGCAGTCGTTGTCCACACCGTCGCAGTCGTCGCTGGCCCCGGGGTGGATGGCCGCATCCGCATCATCGCAGTCATCATCGTCGCCCACGTAGCCACTGGGTGCGCTGCAGGCCTCGGTGGTGGAGCCGACGTCGCCGTAGCCATCCCCGTCGCCATCGGCGTACCAGGTGTCCATGTCCGTGGCTTCCTCGTCGATGCTGCCGTCGCAGTCTTCGTCGTCGCCGTCACAGGTCTCCGACGCGTAGGGGTGTACGTCGTCATCGTGGTCGTCGCAGTCGGTGGCGTCGCTGACGTAGCCGCTGGGCTGCACGCAGGCGTTGGCACTGCTGCTGGCATTGCCGTAGCCATCGGCATCGTTGTCGGCGTACCAGGTGCTGGCGTCGCTGGCGTCGTCCTCGTCCACAGTGCCGTCGCAGTCGTCGTCCACCACGTTGCAGACTTCGGTGGCGTCAGGACTGACCGCCGCGTCGCTGTCGTCGCAGTCGCTGTCATCGGCCACGGTGCCCGAGGGCTGGCTGCAGGCCTCAGTGGCATCGCCGGCGTCGCCGAAGCCGTCGCCGTCGCTGTCGGCGTACCAGGTGGAGGACCCGGTGACGTCGGGATCATCGATGTCCACCAGGCCGTCACAGTCGTCGTCCACGCCGTTGCAGAGCTCGCCCGCGCCGGGATTCACGGTGGCGTCACCGTCGTCGCAGTCGGTGGCGTCGGCGCTGTACCCGGAGGGTTGGGTGCAGCCCAGCGCGGTGGTGGTCGCATCGCCGAAGCCGTCGCCGTCGCCGTCCGCGTACCAGGTGCTGGCGTCGCTGGCGTCGGCCTCGTCGGCGGTGCCATCGCAGTCGTTGTCCACGCCATCGCAGACCTCAGCGCCACCGGGGTACGCCGAGGCATCGCCATCGTCGCAGTCGGTGTTGTCCGCCACGAAGCCGCTGGGCTGGTCGCAGGCATCGGCGGTCAGTCGTGTGCCGCCATAGCCATCACCGTCGAAGTCCACATACCAGGTAGTGGTGCCGATGATATCGGGGTCGTCGTCGTCCACCAAGCCGTCGCAGTCGTCGTCCACGCTGTTGCAGACCTCGCTGGCGCCCGGGTGCACGGCAGCGTCGCCGTCGTCGCAGTCGCTGCTGGCCGCCACGGTGCCGCTGGGCTGGCTGCAGGCCTCGGTGGCCGCAGTGACGTCGCCATAGCCATCACCGTCGCTGTCCGCGTACCAGGTGGCCGAGCCGCTGACGTCGGGGTCGTCGATGTCCGCCAGGCCGTCGCAGTCGTCATCGATGCCGTTGCAGACCTCGCTGGCCGCGGGGTTCACCGCCGCATCACCATCATCGCAGTCCGCGTCGTCTGCGGTATAGCCAGTGGGCTGGTCGCAGGAAACCTGGCTGGTGCTGGGGTCGCCGTAGCCATCACCGTCGGTATCCGCGAACCAGGTGCCCGCGTCGGTGGCGTCGGCTTCGTCGGTGGAGCCGTCGCAGTCGTTGTCGGCGCCGTCGCAGACTTCGGCCCCGCCGGGGTACGCGCTGGGGTCAGCGTCGTCGCAGTCGCTGCTGTCGGAGACATAGCCGGAGGGCTGCACGCAGGTGCGGGTGGAGATGCGGGTGCCGCCGTAGCCGTCGCCGTCGTAGTCGGCGTGCCAGACCGTGGTGCCGCTGACGCTGGAGTCGTCGTCGTCCACCAGGCCGTCACAGTCGTTGTCGATGCCGTCACAGATCTCGCTGGCAGCCGGGTTGACCGCTCCGTCACCGTCGTCGCAGTCGGTGCTGTCGGCCACGGTGCCAGCAGGCTGGAAGCAGGCGTCTATGCTGCTGCCAGCGTCGCCGTAGCTGTCGCCGTCCGCGTCCGCGTACCAGGTGGAGGTTCCGCTGACGCCGCCGTCGTCGTCGTCCACCAGGCCGTCGCAGTCGTTGTCCACGCCGTCGCAAAGCTCGCTGGCCGTGGGGTGGATGGCGGCGTCGGCGTCGTCGCAGTCGCCGTCGTTGTCGGTGTAGTCGCTGGGGGGCTCGCACGCGACGACGGTGTCGCTGGGGTCGCCAAAGCCATCACCGTCCGCGTCCGCGTACCAGACGTCCACGTCGGTGGCGTCGTCCTCGTCCACGGTGCCGTCGCAGTCGTTGTCCACGCCGTCGCACAGCTCGCTGGCCCCCGGGTTGGCCGAGGCGTCCAGGTCGTCGCAGTCGGTGAAGTCAGCCACGTAGCCACTGGGCTGGGCGCAGGCCGCGGTGGTCCAGTGGACGTTGCCGTAGCCGTCGGCGTCGGCGTCCAGGTACCAGGTGGAGGTTCCCGTGACGCTGCTGTCGTCGTCGTCCACGTCACCGTCGCAGTCGTTGTCGATGCCGTCGCAGATCTCCAAGCCCGCAGGGCTGACCGCGCTGTCGGCGTCGTCGCAGTCGGTGGCGTCCGCCACGTAGCCGCTGGGCTGGGTGCAGGCCTGGGTGGTGACGCCCACGTCACCGTAGCCGTCCGTGTCGCCGTCGGCGTACCAGGTGTCGGCGTCGACGGACCCCTCGTCCACGTCGCCGTCGCAGTCCTCGTCCACCCCGTCGCAGTGCTCGTCGGCGCCGGGGAACACGTCGTCGTCGGCGTCGTCGCAGTCGGTGGCGTCGGCCACGTAGCCGCTGGGCTGATCGCAGCTCACGGTGCTGGCCGCGCTGCTGCCATAGCCGTCGGCGTCGGCATCGCGGTACCAGGTACCCGCATCGGTGGCGTCGCTCTCGTCCACGGTGCCATCGCAGTCGTTGTCCAAGCTGTCGCAAAGCTCGCTGGCGCCGGGGTTCACCCCAGCGTCGGCGTCGTCGCAGTCGCTGTCATCGGCGGTCCAGCCACTCTCGGCTTCACAGGCCTCGGTGGTGGTGCCCGCGTCGCCGTAGCCGTCGCCATCTACGTCGGCGTAGAAGGTGTCTGTCACACCCTCGTCGGTGCTGCCATCGCAGTCGTTGTCCACGCCATCGCACAGCTCCGGATCCACAGGGCTGACGCTGGCGTCGGTGTCGTCGCAGTCCGTAGCGTAGGCGACGTCCACGTAGCCGCTGGGCTGGTCGCAGGCCGCGGTGGTGCTGGCCAGGTCACCGTAGCCGTCACCGTCGGCATCTACATACCAGGTCGCCGCGTCGGTGGCGTCGTCCTCGTCGATGTCACCGTCGCAGTCGTTGTCCACGTTGTCGCAGGTCTCGGAGGCGTCGGCGTTGATGGCCGCGTCGGTGTCATCGCAGTCCTCGCAGGCCGCGAAGCCGTCGCCATCGTCGTCGGTGTAGCCACTGCTGCCGTCGCAGTTGTAGTCGGCGGGGTCGGTGCAGTCGTCCTCGGTGGCGCCTGGGTTGTACGCGGCGTCGGCGTCGTCGCAGTCGCCGCCGTACTCGGAGGCGCCGCTGGGCTGCTCACAGGCTGTGATGGTGCTGGCGTCATCGCCGAAGCCGTCTCCGTCCGCGTCGGTGTACCAGGTGCTGGCGCCCACGATGGAGTCGTCCGCATCGTCGATCAGGCCATCACAGTCGTTGTCCAGGGTGTCGCAGATCTCGGTGGCGTCGGGGTTGATGCTGGAGTTGGCGTCGTCGCAGTCCTCTGCATTTTCGACCCATCCCGTACCGGGTTCGCAGTCGAAGGTCTCAACGCCGACATCACCGAAGCCGTCGCTGTCGGCGTCCAGGTACCAGGTGGCTTCGAGCTCTTCGTCGATGTCGCCATCGCAGTCGTCATCGGTGTCGTTGCAGAGCTCTTCGGCCCCAGGGTGGACGCTCGAGTTGCTGTCGTCACAGTCGGTGGCGTCCACCACCCAGCCCTCGCCCGGGTCGCAGGAGTCCAACTCCCGCTCGGCGTTACCGAAGCCGTCGGCGTCGGCGTCGGCGTACCAGATCTCGTTCAGTTCCTCGTCGATCTCGCCATCGCAGTCGTTGTCGACGCCATCGCAGCGCTCGGGAGCGTCGGGATAGCTGAGGGGGTCGGCGTCATCGCAGTCACCAAAGCCGTCGACGTAGCCATCGGGGACCACGCAGGCGTCGATGGTGCTGTCCTGGATGCCCCAACCGTCGGCGTCGGCGTCGGCGTACCAGGGGGTCGCATCCAGGGCGTCCTCGTCGATGACGCCGTCGCAGTCGTTGTCGATGCCGTCGCAGTACTCGTCGGCGCCAGGATGGATGCCAGCGTCGCTGTCGTCGCAGTCCTCGTCGCTGCTGTAGCCGTCACCGTCGGCGTCCACCGCGTTGGGGCCCGTGTCATCGATGGGAACGATGGTGTCGGTGTCGGGCTTGTCAGGATCGGTCCGACAGGCCGAGAGCGCGAGGATCAGGGCTAGGAATGCGACAGGGCGCATGGGATCTCCGGTGACGGAAGGCCTAGGAATCTTAGCACCAAAAAATAGTTTTTCGCTTCCTGACTGCTGATGGTTCTGTCAGGGTGGCAACAAAACGCCGACATCATGGAAGGAGACACACCATGAACCGCATCATCACCACCACCCTCATCGCCTCTTCCGTCCTGTCCGTGGCCTGCTTCGAGCTGCCCCAGACCCAGGAAGTCATGGGCAACTTCGACGTCGAGTACACCAACAACATGCGGGTGTACATCAACGACGAGCTCGTGGCCGAAGTCGCCGACGGCGAAGACGCCGACATCGAGTTCGACGGCGAGATCATCCAGGTCTCCACCCTGTGCTCGGAAGAAGGCATCGAGTGCCCGGGCGAGACCTTCTGGAACCAGGTGGCCGTGGACCAGCCCTGGGGCCCCGACTACCAGCTGCTCAACTTCGTCAACCTCGACATCGAAGACGAAAACGCCGGCGTGCGCATCGGCGGCGTGCTCGAGGCCGACGGCACCTACGCCATGCTCAGCGGCCTGGCCCTGGGCGCCAACGAAGCCTGTGCCGCCATCGGCATCGGCACGGTCACCGGCGCGTTCAGCGACGACGCCACCACCATGGAAGACGGCGTGATCGCCTACGGCTGGGCTGGTGGCTGCGTCATCGACGGCGTGGAGATCGGCGTGGCCATCCGCCTCGAGACCGACTTCACCGCCGCCCGCACCGGCGACTACGACGTCAGCACCGTCACCCCCGAAGAGCCCATCGATGACGAGGGCGAGGTGGTGGACCCCGAGGATCCGAAGGAAGAGTACGCGGCCGAAGAGAGCAATCCCTTCGCTCCCTAATCGTCCCTCTTCGATTCTGGCGGGCGCGCCCCCTTCGGTGGGTGCGCCCGCTGCCCTTCAGGCGGCCCGTGCCGGGGCGGCGGGGGAAGGTCCGATGACGGCCCCGCCAGATCCCAGTAGCCGCGTTCCTGCAGAGCGCGGCGCTCTCGCTCACCGACCTGGGGAACATGCTCCCCGGGCGAGGGCCGCCGCTGCGAGAGCCAGGCACCCAGCTGGGCAACCATGGAGCTCACGGTGTCGGCCTGCTGGGGGTAGAGGTCCACGGTCTCCCCGGGATCGGCCACCAGATCGTACAGCTCGTAGTGGGGGATCCTGCCGCTGGGGGGAGCAGGACTGCGCACTGCATCGCAGCGCCCCACCCGCAGCCCCTGGCTCAGGATGAGCTTCTGCTCGGGGGTGCGCATGGAGGCGTTCTCGCCCTTACTCAGACTGAATACGGGACGAGGCTCGTAGCTACCGGCGGCCAGACCCATCAGCGGCAGCAGCGACCGGCCGTCCAGGCCGGTGTAAGGCACACCCGCGCGTTCGAAGATGCTGGGCATGATGTCGGTGTTTTGGACCACCTCGCTCACCACACGATGTTCGAGATCCCGCTCCCACCAGACCAGGGGGATGTGCAGCACAGCGTCGTACAGGGTGCCGTGGTCAAAGCAGCTGTGCTCGAACAGATCCTGACCGTGGTTGGTGGTCACCACCACCACGGTGTCGTCCAGGGCGCCGGCGTCGTCCAGGGCATCGAGCATGCGGCCCAGGGCACGGTCGTAGAAGGCCAGCTGCCCACGGTAGTGCCCCACCACATGGTCCGCCGCTGCCGTGGAGCCCATCTCCGCCTCGAGGTCCCGGTAGAGAAATCCGGTGCCCGCATCGGGACAGGCGGGGTGATCGTCAGTGTAGCGGTGGAGGTAGCCCTCGGGGGCCGATGGCTCGGGGGTATGGAGGTCGATGTTGTGCACCAGCGCGAAGAAGGGCTCCCGCGCGTAGTGTTCGACCCACACCCGCAGGGCCTGGTCGAAGGGGGTGGCCGACGGCCCGCAGTGCAGCGGGCTGGTGTGATGAAAGGGGAGATCCGAGCCCACGCCGCAGGCCAGGGTGGAACCCCAGATGCCGACGGTGGTGTAGCCGTACAAGCCCATCACCTCGGGCAGGGTGTTGACCCCCGCCTGAGTGCTCAACATGCCCGCACCGCTGCCCCGCGTATCCAGCCGAGGGTAGCGCCCGGTCAACAGGGCCGCGAGCCCAGGCATGGTCCAGCTCCCGGTGGTGAACGCGTTGTCGAAGCTGACCCCCTCCCGCATCAGGCGGGCGAGGTTCGGCGCCGGATCGGGGTCCGAGCGCAGGTCCTCGACGGTCTGGGCGTCCAGGGACTCGATCACCACCACCAGCACGTTGGGCCGATGGGGATCACCAGGCTGAGGGGCCGCGGGCGGGGGCACCTGATCGTGGGCGACGAACAGAGCCTCCGGCGGTAGATCGGGCTCCGACGCGCAGCCGAGAGGAGCGAGTCCCACGGCGATGAAGAGCAGGGAGTGGAGCGCGGGCGCCTTCATGATGCAGGACCATAGCAGACGGCGTCCGCGGATTGGCGAGGGGGAACGCATTGCGTGATATCGTCCCGAGAACCGGGGCCCGAACAGCCCCCACCGAGACCATGCAGACCCACGACAAGCCCCCGAATCCGTGCCCGATGGCGCTGCTCGCCGCCTTCGTAATCCCACTGCTGGTGGTCTGCGCGCTGTGCTGGCCCATGCCCCTGCAGCCCGGGAGCGTGTGGAACCCCTCCTTGTTCGGCGCCAGCCACGCCTGGCTTGGGGACCACCTGTGGCGCGCCATCAGCAGTGGTGAGCCCCTGCACCAGACCCTGCGCGCCGGCTACCCCTGGGAGCGCAGCGGCCACTTCATCGGCTGGCTGCCTCTGCTGGCGATCCTGCCCCTGCAACCGGTGGTGGGGGCCATCGCAGCCTTCCACACCGCCGAACTCCTGGCGTTGCCGCTGTCGTCTCTGGCCGCCTGGCCCTTGCTGCGCCGCTGGAGCGGGGCGGGGCCCTGGTCCGTAGCGGCCGGCTGTGTGGCCTTCGCCCTGTGTCCCTTCGCCCTGGGAACCTTGTCGAGCGGTGAGCTGCCCAAGCTCTGCACCGGCCTGCTGCCGCTGTTTCTCTACGCGCTGGATCGGGCGCTGGGGGACGAACGCAGCTGGGCCTGGGCGGGTGCCGCGGCCGCACTGGCGACCATCACCGGCTTCACCTCCCCATACTTCGGCCTGATCATCCCCCTGCTGACCCTGGGAATGGTGGCCGCGGATGCCTGGCGACGACGACGCCTGCTGTGGCCCGCGGTCTGCGGTGCTGCAGCGGCGGCGGGGTTGGCGCCGGTGGCCCTGTACTTCCGGGGGCTCCACCAGGCCATGGTGGCCTCGCTGTACATGCCTGCTCAGACCGGCGGCCGCCAACCCACGCTCCCCATCCCCCATCCGGCCGCCTCCCTGCAGGACCTGCTGCTGGGACTGCCCCTGGACCCAGCCACCGCGTGGGACATGCGCCACGTGGCCTACCTCGGCAGCCTGCTGGTGGTGGTGCTGGCCATGCTGGCCTGGCGGCAGCGCGGCGAGGGGCGGGGGCGGGGGGCTGCACTGACACTACTGATTGCCGGCGCGCTCATGTCCCTGGGCCCCTGGCTGTACCCTGACCAGGAGCTGTGGGAGGTGCCGCTGCCGGCGCTGATCCTGGCCAAGCTGCGCTATCCCCTGGCCACGGGCGGCATGTACTACCGCCTGGCCGTGATGGGTTCTCTCGGCCTGGCGCTGTGGCTGGTGGTGGAGTGCGCCCGCAGGCCGCGCCTGGCCTGGCTGCTGCTGTCGATCCAGCTGGGGGACAGCCTGAGGGCCAGCGGTCCCTGGCCCCTGGGAGCGGTCCCCGTGCCCGGGGCGCAGGCGCTGGCCGAGCTGCAGGGTGACGACGGAGCCGTGCTGGACCTGCCCTTCGACGGTGGGCTGGTCCCCTCACAGCAAGCCCTGCTGCTGGCCGCCATCCACGGACGACCCACCACGGCCCTGCCCCGCATACTCCTGCCCGCAGAGCGTGCGGTGCTACGCCCCCTGTGGGGCCAGGCCCTGTCGGCCGAGGACGCCCCAGCGGCCCTACGAGCGCTGGGCATCCGCTACGTTGTGTCCCAAGACGACGATCCCATTGTCGAGAGCACCGTCAGCCAGCACCTGGGAGCACCGAAGCTCAGCAGCGGACAGCTCGTGGTCTGGGATCTAGGACCGACCATCCTGGTCCCGCGCCCCCTCGATGAGCTGACACTTCAGGCGAGGAAGCGGCCGATCGAGAAACATCGCCCCAAGGCGCCCCGTGGTATGCCACCCGCCCCGTCCCCATCCAAGCATCGCCGCTAGCCACACCAGGTCCAGCCCCCACCATGCCCTCGCCATCCCCGCACCGCAGCTGGCCGTGGCTGCCCACGGCCTTGGTGTTCCTGCTGGTGCCTCCCCTGGTGCTTTGGCCCATGCCCAGGGTGGGGCTCGACGCACTGCTCACCATGCCCCAAGGCGAGGCTGCAGGGCACCTGTGGGCCCTCGAGGCCGCGCTCCGCGAAGCCCGCCCCCTGTTCTTCCACACCGACATGATCCTGTACCCGGGCGGGGTGGACACCCTTCTCATCGACCCCGCCAACCTGCCCTTCTTCGCCATGGGCCAATTGCTGGGACCCGCTGCCGCCTACAACGCCATCCTGCTGGGGGGCTTGTTGTTGATGGGCCTGGCCGGGGCGCTGCTGGCCCGCAGCGCCGGCGGCGCCAGCTGGCTGGGGGCGTTGGCGGCCATGGCCTGCCCACCGTTTCTGGCCGGCACCATCCGGGGCGCCACCGAGCAGCTCGCGGTAGCGTGGGTGGGCATCGCCATCGCGCTGCTTCTGCTGGCCGTGAAGCGAGGGGGCGCCTGGCGCGTGGGCCTCGCCGCGCTGGCCGTGGGGTTCTGCGCCTGGGCGGGGCCGTACAACGGGGTGTGGATCGCCGGGGCCGGACTGTGCATCGGGGCGGCCACCCTGCTCCGCAGTCCCAGGCTCGCCCTGAGGCGCGCGCTGCCGGCGGGGCTCGGCGGCGTCGTGGTGGCCGCGCCCGTGGCATGGGGGATCCTGGCGCACTTCGCGGTCATGAACGATCCACGCTTCGCCCATCCGGAACCTCAGCAGGTGCTGGAGAGTTTCCGCTACCCCCGTGGCGGCAACATCGGCTTCGCAGATTTGCTGGACCCCTGGCTCCCAGCGCCATTTACCGGCCCTTTCTCAGAGCTATCCCAGACCACCTACCTGGGCATCGTGCTCATCCTCGCCGCCGTGGCGGCCCTGGTCGTACAGCGCCGCCTGTGGCCCTGGGTGGTGGGTGCCCTGCTGGCAACGGCCGTGGCGCTGGGGCCCTGGCTGTACCTGGACGGTCAGCTCCTGCGCTTCGGCGACAGCGCCCTGGCGGGGCCTGCCATGGCCTTGTCCAAGCTACCGTTCCTGGGCAGCATGACCCACTGGTACCGAGCAGCCCCGGTCGCAGGCCTGCTCTTGGCCGCCGTGGTCTCCACCTGGGGCCATCGGCGGTGGAGCCCGGTGTTGGCGATGGCGATCCTGGCCGACGCGTTGCTGCTGGCGCCCTTCTCCTGGCCCCACGCCGCCTTCGAGCCTCCCTCCGACGCCGCCGCTGGGGCCATGACCAGCGCCGGGGCCGTGCTGGAGATCCCGAGCACCACCCAGAACGATCCCCCGCCGGGGGCTTGGCGCAACGTGGGCGGACTGCACCAACTCTCCCACGGGCGACCCATCTCCAGCACCGTGATGCTGCTGAGTTCAGACAGCCCAGCCCCCCTCGAGGGGCACGCCCTGCACGAGCTCCAGCGTCGGGGCGCCCTGAGCGCTGGTGATGCTCGCGCGCTGGAAGAAGCAGGCTACCGCTGGCTGGTGGTGTACCCCGGCTATCGGCCCCGCAAGAGCCCCCCCCTCGAGCCCACCGCCCTCGAGGGATGCCTGGGTCCGCGCCTGGTGCGCGACGACGCGCTGTGGCTCTTCGATCTGAGCGCTGCTTTCCCCGACGGCTGCCAGCCCGCAGGGAAGTCACCATGAACCACCCCGAGCAGGACACGCAGGGCAGCCCTCCCGTAGGACGGGCCATCCGCCGCGCCGCCATCATGCTGGTGGTCACGGTGGTGGTGGGCGTCGTGGCGACGCTGGGCCTGTGGCAGGGCGAGCCAGGACGCGAGGCGCTCCGCCAGATCGTGGAGCGCGCCAACCCCTGGGGCATGCTGCTGGGGGTGCTGGTGATCACCCTGGCGACCCCCATCGCAGCGCTGCGCTGGCGCTGCCTGCTCCCGCCCGCCGTATCGACACCAGGCAGCACCTGGAACCTCACCCTGATCCAGTGCGTCGCCGTGTTGTTCAACTACGCCCTGCCCGGCCCGGTGGGAGAGCTGGTAGCTGCAGGGCTGGTCAGCCGCCGCTACCGCGTCTCCACCGCCGAAGCGCTGATGGCGGGGATGGTGGTGCGCCTGCTGGGCCTGGGTGTGGCGGCGGTACTGGCGGCGGGCATCTTCCTGCTGGCGCCCCTCCCCATCCCCGAGAACGCCCGGGACGTGGCCCTCATCGGTGTGTTGGCCCTGCTGCTGGGCGCAACCACCATCGCTGCGGCCGTGGCGCTGCCACAGCAGCTGAGGCGGCTGCTGGCGCGCGTTGCCGCCCCCCTCGACGAGCTGCCGGGCTGGCTGGGGCGCGGCATCCGCCGGGGTGTCGCGGTGGCAGACAAGCTGCTGCTGGCCCTGGTGGCCATCCAGCAGCGAGGAGCACGCCCACTGCTGCTGGCCACTCTGTGGACCTTCGTGGGCCACACGGTCTCACCCACCGGCGTGGCCATCGCCGCCTGGGCCATGGGCATGAAGGCGGCCTGGGCTGGGGTCGTGTTCACCAACGCCTTCGTCATCGTCGGCGCCCTGGCCCTGTTCCTCTTCCCCGGCAGCCAGCTCGGCTGGGACGCCATGTACCTCACCGTCTTCGCCGGCTCGACGGGGGTGAGCCTGGCGGACGCGGCCGCCATCACGGTGCTCACCCGCGGGCAGCAGAGCCTGCTGGTGCTGCTGGGTATCGCGGCCCTGCTGTGGGTCATGCGCTGGTGGGTGCGGGGACGCAGCGCCGACTAACGACGACGGCGCGTCGCCCAAGGCCGGCGGCGTACGCAAGCGATGGCCGGCAGCAGCCAGGCCAGGCCCCACAGTCCCACGGAGGAACCGGAGCAGCCGCAGCCCGGCGCCTGGGTGACCGGGGCGGGCTCATCTGGGGTCGGCTGTGAACCCGGGGGCGGTCCGGGGGGGCCGGGCAGAGCGGTGCCGGGATCGGCTCCCTGAGGCGAGGCCTCGTCGTTCCAGGGTGCGCGCTCGAGGGGCATCAGGTCGCCGGTGACCCGGTGGGCATCGAGCACCGAGGTCCAGGACGAGGGAGCCTGGGCGTCACCCTGTACCAGGAAGGTGCCAGTGAGCTCAGCGGCCCAAGCCCGACCGTCGGGCAGCCAGCCCAGGGCCGCGACGGTGCCCGATAGGGGGTCAGCCAAGGGGGCACAGCCATCGGTGCAGTGCAGCACCTCGCCGTCGTCCAGGGCGACGAGGAGCTCGTCTCCCCGCACCGCGATTGCACTCACGGAGCGCTGGGGGATGGTGAAGCGCCGCTCGGAGCCCTGCCACACGCCCCCGCCACCCGCCACCCAGCCCTGAGCGGCGCGGGCGTGGCGACCATCCAGTATGGGCTGGTCGTCCAGGGCCAGGGCACGCCAGGGATCGTCGCAGCCAGCCGGTGTCACGAAGCCGCCGGGAGTGGCCAGCAGGAGGTGCTCACCAGCACCGTCCAGGCGAAATCCACGCTGCTCGCAGGTCTGCCAGGTCTCACCGATCAGGCGGTACAACCGCCCCACCTGGTCCACCGCCCAGGTGACCCCATCGCTGTCCTGGCCCACGGAGCTCAGGTTCTGCCCGGGCTGTAGCAGTGGGTTGATGGGCAGGCGCCGCCAGCGGCCACCAGCATCCAGGGCGGCGATGCCCTCGAAGTCCACCACGTAGACCTCATCGCCCATGGCCGCCACCGCCACGGAGTCGGTCACCGGACCACTGCCGGCCCCGGTGCTCTGCCAGCTCTGCCCGGCGTCGGAGGAGACGTAGACCCCGGTGCCCATCAGCGCCAGCACGATGCGCCCGGTGCTGTCCACAGCCACCCCGCCGGTGATGGTGGCGCGGAAGCCGTCACGGGCCGGGGCCAGGGACTCATCGTAGACCAGCGGTCCCCGGCGAAAGCTGCCCACCAAGGCGCGGCCGTCGGGCAGGGACCAAGCGCCAGTGAGGTCGGCCATGGTGTTGTCGCCCCCCATGCGCCCCGGCTGGACCTCTCGTCCCCAGTCGCCCCGGAACAGCAGCAGCGAGTCGTGGCCCTGAGACACCCGTTGCACCGAGACCAGCACGCCGCGAGGCGTCTTGGCGAAGCCGGTGGCGAAGCCCCGCTGCACAGGCGGAAGCTCGTGCCAGCCGCCGTCGCGCTGTACCCGCAGCCCGCCGTCGGACAGCCCCACCCACGCCACACCGTCGATCCAGTCCACCGCCGAGACACCCTGCTCCACATCGAGCAGCAGCTCGAAGCTCACGCCATCGTCAGTGGAGAGGAACACGCCGGTGTCTACCGTACCCAGCGCCACCCGCGCGCCATCCACAGCCAGACACCACGGATCGACACCTTCGAGCACACGGGTCACCTCGCCGTCCAGGATCCGCAGCACGCCTGCTTCGTCGCCTCGAATCGCGGCGATCAGCGCGCCGGAGTCGGTGACGTCCAGGTCCACCGGCGTGGAACGGCTCTCGAAGAACACCACCCGCTCTGCCTCGGCATCCACCCGCCAGATCTGACCCGCGGGCGCGCCCCACGCGACGTCTCCAGGACCGTAGGCCAGACGTCGTACCTCGGGGGGGAAGCGCGGATCCCTCGACCACTCCCCCAGCTGGATGTCGGTGCTCATCACCCCGACCCGGGTGGCCACCGCCACCTGGTTCTCGCCCACGGCGGCGTGCAATACGTGGCCGCGCTCTGGGCCGGCCTGAACCCAGCCGGCAGCAGCGGAACCACACAGGACGATGACAAGCCAAACGACGCTCATATCGGCATGTTAACCATCCCGGTGGAGGCATGGACCACGGATGAGCCAGCAAGAGGCCATCACCACCCGGAAGCGCGTCGAGGGCCACCTCCGGCGCTGGGGTATCGACGCCTTGCTCCTGCTGGCGCTGCTGGTGCTGGGCCTGCTCTTCATGCCAGGGCTCAACAGCGACGCCTCCCGGGGCAACATCCCCGCCCTGAACGCCTGGGCCCAGACCCACGACGTCCCTTTCTGGGCCACCGTCGACGACCTGCTGCTGCTGGGGCCCGACGCCGGCGCCTGGGCCTCGAGCGCCCACGCCGTACACCAAGGGGACTGGACCGACCTGGACGAACACCGCATGCCCACCTTCTCCCTCCTGGTGGGGGTGATGATGGTGTTCCAGCCCGATGTGGCCTTGGCCGGCCACGCGGTCAACCACCTGGCCATGCTGCTGACCCCCCTGGTGCTCTTTGGCCTGGGCCGCATACGCGGCAGCCGCGGGGTCGGCTTCGGCGCAGGCTTCCTGGTGGCCTGCTGCGGCCCCCTCATCAACGCCTCGCGGCTGTATGGCGTCGACCCGCTGATCTTCTTCCTGCTGCCCGCCTCACTGCTGGCCACGGTGCTGGTGCGCCGCTGGTGGTGGCTGGCCCCCGCCGCGGCGGTGCTGGTAGCGGCGACCACGGCCACCCACTTCACCACCCTGCCCATGTGGGCGCCCCCCTTGCTGTTCCTGATCCTGGTGGGTCCCCGCACCTGGTGGAAGCGCCTTGCGGCGGTAGCGCTGTTCCTGGCGACCGGCGCGGGCCTGCTGTGGCTGCTGTTCCAGGTCTTCCCCTTCCCTACCACCGCCGAGCTGGCTCACAACGTCAGCGAAGGCATCGCTCCCGGCTCCGGCTCCACCCAGACTCCCACCCTCAACGCCGAGGCCTTGGGCATCCTCCAGTCTGGCATGGGCACCGCCATCGACCGCGCCATCACCGACATCATGGTGGTGCTGCGGCCGTCCTGGGTGCCTTGGTACCTGGGCCTGGCGCTGCCCTGGCTGGGTGCCCTGGGCATCGGGCTCACCCGCAGGAAGCCCCGGACCGGTGCCAGTCCCCTGTGGAAGCGGATGCTGTTGTCGGTGGACCTCCCCATGGGTCTGGTGCTGTTGAGCTACCTGGCCCCCCTGCCCTTCCTGGCCGCCGCCCAGGCACCCGAGCGCTACGGCTGGAACCTGCTGCCCATCGCCGCCTTGCTGCTGATGCGCGGGCTCGCCTCCATGGCTCTGGTGGTCGAACATGGCGTGCACCACCTGTGGCGCCGCTGGCCAACGGGCATCCTGGCCATGGGCGTCGGGCTGGCTGTGGCCTGGGCCGCGTGGAACAACGGCCACGGTATGCGCTACGTGCTGCCGCCCTCCATGGACGGCAAGGAGGTCCGACAGCTCGGCGAACTGATCGAGGCCCACTTCGAGCCTGGCGGCGGCGCCATGTGCACCGTGCGCGAGGCCGCGGCCCACGCAGGGCGACAGTACTGCCCCCGCTCGCCCTGCCCCATCAGCCTGGGTGAGCGCTTCTTCGAGCAGTGCCTCACCACCATCGGTGTCGAGTGCTCCGGCGACGGGCCGGTACCCATGGTGGTCATCCAGCAGGCCACCCGGCTCCCGCACACGGCCCTCGAGCCCGCCGACGGCGGCCCCACCCGGCCCGAGCGCACCGCCTTCGATACCTGGATGCTCGAACGCTACGAACCCCTGGACAGCCTGCGGGCACGGCAGTTCACCGCCTACCTGCTGTCGGTGCCCCGAGAAGACCTCGAGTAGCGGGCCACCCCCAAGGCGCAGATCCCTGCTGTGGGCCGAGACTTCCGGGGTTACCCTGTGCGTCTTCGGAGTGTCCACCATGCCCCCCCGTCCTCGACACCGCCCGGTCCTGTGGCTGGCCGCCGCCGCTCTGTCCGCAGGCTGCCCCAAGCCCGACGACACCGCCGCGGTGCAGCCGGCGCAGACCGTGGTGCTCATCACCGTCGACGCCCTGAGCCCGCGCATCCTGTGGGGCAACGGCGGCGAGTGGGACACCGCCCCACAGCTCATGGCCATGTTCGACGAGTCAGTGGTGCTGCCCAACGTGCTCACGCCCCGCGGGCTGACCGCCGTGGCGCTGACCTCCCTGAGCACTGGCAGCTATCCCCGCGACCACGGCATCCGCATCAACACCGGGACCGTACGCCCCCGCCGCACCACCCTACCCGAGCGCTTCCACAACGCCGGCTACCTCACCCTGGGCTACTCGGCGAACCTCTGCTACCTCATGGACTACGGCGTGGACGAGCGCGTCTGCACCTGGTCCGGCGAAGAGCCCGACATGGGGGGACTGGCCGAGCGCGACGCCATACTCGTGGAGCAGCTCGTCACCCGGCTCCCCGAGCTCCCCTCCGACGAGCGGGTCTTCCTGTGGCTGCACCTCAACCAGCCTCACAAGCCCTTCACGGCCGTCGACGCCTACTACCAGGAGTTCCACCCCGAGCCCTACACCGGCGAGCTGGACCCCTCGGACGTCGAACAGACCTACGAGGTCGCCATGGGCACCGTGCCCTTCGACGAAGCCGATCGGCGCCACATGGAAGCGGTCTACGCCAGCCAGGTTCGGCAGATGGACGACAACGTCGGTCTGGTGCTGGACGCGCTGGACGCCGTCGGCCGCTACGACGACGCCGTGATCGTCTTCGGCGCCGACCACAGCGAAGAGCTGGCCGAGCACCACAACTTCTTCTACCACGGCTGCCCGCCCTACAATGACACCCTGGGCGTGACCTTCGCCTTCCGCGCCCCGGGCCGCCTGCCCCAGGGGGTTCGGATCGACACCTGGGTCAGCAACATCGACATCGCGCCCACCATCGCCGAGGTCACCGAGGCCTTCCCCTGGACCGACGTGCCGGTGGGGCGCTCTCTGGCGGACTCCATGCAGACGGGGCTGCTGCAGCCCGAGCCCATCTACCTCGAGCGCGGCGTAGCTACCGCCGGTGTGCTCCACGGCAGCGACAAGTACATCATGAGCGGCACCGAGGGCAACAGCGACTGCAACCCCTACAACGAGCTGGGGGGCGCCTACCCCGGGGAGCTCGAAGAGCTCTACGATCTCGACAGCGATCCAGGCGAGCTGACCAACCTTGCGAGCCAGCAGACCAGCCTGCGGGACGAACTGCGCACGGACGTCTGCACGTGGGTTCGCGCTGCGGATTGGGTAGAGTGGGAAGAGGTGACCGACAACCTGCTGCTGCAGCAGTGCGACGCCTGGATGGATCGTTAGCCGCGACCGCTGGGTGGATGGAGATCTCGGCATGACCACGCCCGCCAACCCCACGGACGCTCCCTCGCCCAGCCCTGCCGCCCTGCTGGCCCGGAACCGCCGGACCCTCGAGCACCCGGAGCGCCTGTGGCTCGAGATCTGACCATGGGCATCCTGGCAGCGCTGCTGCTGGCGCTCCTTCCTGGCCGGGTCCTGGCGGGCACGCCACTGGAGCTCCCCCTGGGCGAAGACCCCGCCGACTGGCAGGAGGCCCTCGAGCTAGGACGCCAGCTGGTGCCAGAGCTCGAGCTGGGAGACGCCGTAGGCGGAGGCCCCAACGTGCGCATCCTGGTGCGAGAAGACGGCTGGTTGCTGGACATCCAGACCACTTGGAACCACGCCGAGCCCGTGATCATGCCGGCCCCCGCCTCCCCCGCCGCACGCCTGGAGCTGCTGCTGGTCTGCGCCGACGCCCTCGCGCACCCCCAGGTGCCCAGCTCGGTCATCTCCGCCTCCAGCCCCTCCACCCCAGCACCCTCCGACGCATGGCGCTGGCGGCCGCTGCTGGTGCGCGCCGGGTTCGATGTGCTGCCGGGAGAACACCGCCCCCTGCAGTTCCAGCTCGAGCCCTTCGCCCTGGGTTGGCGCCAGCTGGGCTTCTCTCCCATGCTGGCCATGGCCCTGCCCGCCCGGGTGTCCGACACCCACAAGCTGGGCACCACCCAGCTCGGCCTCGAGGCCTGGTGGAGCACCGCGGGCAAGCTGCGCTGGCGAAGCGGCGTGGGCCTGGGGGTGGACCTCAGGGAGCTCCGCAGCCAGGGCCGGGTGATGCTCAGGGACTGGACCTTCGCCCCCAGCGTCTCGAGTCAGCTGGACCTGCCCATCCACGGCGGCTGGCGCGGCCTGCTGGGGCTGCGCCTGAGCAGCGCCGTCCCCCCCACCGTTCTGGTGCTCGAAGGCCAGGAAGTATTGCTTCCCACCTGGCGCTTCCAGCTGCTGGCGGGGGTGCGCCTGCCCTGGCCTCACACCCATCCCTGAGGTCCGAGGATCCAAACCGATCCAAACAGCCCTGATCGGCTACTTACCAACGATGAATATCAGTGACATCGAGCCCCGGACGATCATCCAGGCCCAGCACGGCGACGCCGCAGCGCGTCACCGCATCCTGGCCAGCGTGGCTACCTGGCTGCCCAGGGCGGTGGCCCTGCGCTACCCCGCCAAGCCTGGGCGCGAAGACCTCTGCCAAGAAGTCATGCTCCAGATCCACCTCGGGCTCGAGCGCATCACCCAGCCCGAGCACTTCGAAGCCTGGGCCTACGGGGTACTGCGCAACTGCACCTATGCACGCTTCCGCTCCGAGCGCCGGGATCGCAGCGAGCTGGTGGAGCACATCGAAGAACTGGGCGACACCAAGCAACAGGGCGCCGAACGCCAGCGCACCCCCGAAGAGCTCGCCGGCCACGCCCAGGCGTGGGAACAGGGCATGGCCGTCCTCGCGGCCCTGTCCCCCAAGCTGCGGGAGGTCTACGCGCTGTACCTCGAGGAACACACCCTCAGCGAGATCGCACTCATGCTCGACCTGCCCCGCGGCACGGTGGCTTCACGGCTCCGCACCGCCCAGGGCCTGGTCCGCCGCCGCCTCAGGGCTCGCGCGGAGCCCAGCGCCAAGGTCCACCAATTCTCCCAGCACAAGGGAGGGTGACACCATGACCCGAACCACCCCACCTTTCGACGACCTCCGAGACAGCCAAGCTCGAGAGCAGGACGCTCCCGACAACCTGGTGGAGCTCCCTGTGGTCGACGGTCCCATGGGCCCGCCGGGCGAACGTCTGGCCCAGGAACCACCCTGCATCGGCGCCTGGCTCGAGCATGCCGACGACCCAGGTCTGGCCGAGCGGCTCGCCGAGCTGGCCCACGAACTGGCCGAGGGCCCCCAGCCCGCCGCCGCGCCAAAGCGGCGCCGCTGGCCACTCTTCGTCGCCGTGGCGGCGGCCGCTGGCCTGCTGCTCACCCTGGCCGCCTCGGCCGTGTGGCTGCGCCCAGCACCCCGGCCCGCTCCCCCGCCCATCGTCCAGCCCATACTTCCCCTCACCGTTCCCACGCCCGCGCAGCCGAACATCGAAGCGCCCGTCCTGGCCCAGCCCGCCCCCACACCGCCCCCCGCGGTCACCCCCAGGCCTCGCAAGGCCCCGGCGAGGCTCCAGCCCCGCACCCTGGTGTCCAACGATCCCAGCCAGCCCCTACAGCTGGTGGATGGCGTCGAGGTGCTCTTGGATGGACAGCTCGAGCTCAGCGGCTCCCCCAGAGCGCCCCGGGTCCACCTCACCGGCTCCGCGGTGGTCGATGTGGTCCCAGGCTCCGTCGACAGCTTCGAGCTCACCAGCGCCGCAGCCCGGGTTCTGGTGCTCGGCACCCGCTTCGCGGTCGAAGAAGGCTCCGAGAACACCATCGTCAGCGTCGAGCGCGGCCGCGTGCAGGCCCGCTGCCAAGATGGCCGCCAGGACACCCTCGAGGCCGGCGAGTCCCTCGCGTGCGACAACGCCAACAGCCTGCACATGCAGGCCCTGCGGCTGCGCATCCAAGGCGCCCCCGCCGAAGAAGTGCTCGCCATCGTGGACGCAGGCTTGAGCTTCCCCGACTTCGCCCTACGACAGCGGCTCGAGGTGACGCGCATGGAGCTGCTACTCGAGCTCGAGCGCTATGACCTGGCCCGCCAAGACATCCAGGCCTACCTGCTGCGTGACAACGCCCAGCATCGAGCCGACGTGGAGCGATTGGCCGAGCGCCTACCCACCGCGCCCTGATATCCTTCTAGGTCATGCACCTTCGCCCCCCCTCCCTGCTCTTGCTGGGCTGCCTGGCCGCCTGCGACGCGCGGCGGGTGGTGGTCCCGGGCGACGACACCGGCCAGCCCGACGATGCCCAGGCCTGCCCCAACCTGCACCTGTCCAGCGGTTCCCTGGCATGGGACGAGGTCTCCACCGACGGCACGACGCCACAGACCCTCGGCGTGACCAACCTGTGCACGGGCGTCGGCGACCTGGCGATGGTCTTCACGCTCCAGTCCGACAGCTCGAGCGCGTTCTCTTTCGTGGCGGGTGATGGAAGCCTCGAGCCGGGGGCCAGCACCGTTCTGGTGGCCTCGTTCTCCCCCGACGACCTCGAGCGGCACAGCGGCATCATCACCGTGGACACCAACGAAGCCCACGGGGAAGGCTCCCTCATCGCCCTGTCCGGCCAGGCCATCGCCGACGCCGATGGTGATGGCTACGATGCCATGGCCGTGGGTGGAGACGACTGCAACGACAGCGATCCCGATGTGCATCCCGGAGCCGCCGAGGTGTGGGCCGACGGCCTGGACAATGACTGCGACGGCACCGTGGACCGCCTGGGGCCCGATAACGCCACGGCCTGGCTACGGGGCGCACCCGAAACCTACCTGGGTTACCGCAGCTCCATCAGCGTCGGCGACCTCACCGGCGACGGCATTCTGGACATCATCGCCGGTGGCATGTACACCGGCACCGATGCCGACAGCCAAGGCGGCGTCCGGGTGCTGGATGGCGCGGACTACACCAGCTTCGCCGGGAGCATCGAGGGATACGAGATCGCGCTGATCCAGGGCGCGGCTACCGAGAGCCGCACCGGAACCCTGGATCCCCTCCAGGGCGACCACGACGGTGACGGTGTGCATGACCTGTTCCTTGTGGCCAGCGATGTCATCAACGCCGACGACGGCAACAAGGCCGGTGCGGTCTACCTGGGCGGGCCGAGCTTCGGAGGCCAGCTCGACCCCTTCGACGCCGTCGTCACTCTGTCGGGCAGCGACTCCTTGAGCAGCCTCACCAGCCTGGGCAGCATCGACTACGACGGCGACGGCCTGGACGACCTGTTTGTGGGGGACTGGTACAGCGCCTGGGTGTTCAGCGGCCGGGTCTACGGTTTCATGAGCACCAGCGTCAGCACCGGGGGCGACTACGCTCTGCAGTGGGACCACGACCTGGAGTGGTCCGGACGCGACAGCGACGACCGGCTGGGCTGCGCCCTGTCCGGCGGTGACCTGGACGGCGATGGCTACGACGACCTGTTGGCTTCGGCGCCTAATGCCGACGTGGGTGGCCACGACAGTGGCTCTCTGTTCCTCTTCTCGGGGGCGGCGTCCCTACCCGACGACGGCATCGCGGATGACGTCTACGATCTCGAGTTCTACGGCAGCTCCGCCGACGCACAGCTCGGCTGGCTCACCCGCTCCCAGATCGCCGACTTCGACGGCGACGGCCGCATGGACCTGGCGGCGTCCACCCCCTCCACCGGCACCGTGTACCTGTGGCTCGACGCCGCAGCCCTGGTGGGCGGCCTGGTGGCCAGCACCACCGCCGACATCCAGATCCTGGGCGAAGGCGCCGATCAGTTCGGCTTCGGTCTGCAGCAGGGCGACGTCGACGGCGATGGGGTGACCGATCTCGTGGTGTCGGCCCCCGATCACGACGACCCCATCGATGCCAGGAAACACGCCGACCAGAGCGGCGAGGTCTACGTCTTCACCGCCCGCAGCCTCAGCCCCGGCACCCTGGGTTCGAGCCAGGCCACGGTGCTGGTGGGCGGAATCTCGGATGCCGACCTGTTCGGCCTGGGCATGGCCCTGGGAGACCTGAACGGCGACCACCAGGCCGAGCTGCTGGTGGCCGCGCCCAACGCCGGTTCGAGCCAGCAGGGCTACATCTGGATCTTCGATGGGGGGTAGCAAGCCTCACGCCCCCGTCAGCCCCCGCACCACCACACTGGCGCAGGCAAGGCCGAAGGCGCCGGTGACGAAGCCCGCGGTGCCGTAGATCACCCGGCGCTTGTCGCAGGTGTGGTGTTCGCGGGGACCCGGGCACATGCAGCGGAAGCCACGCCCGCCGTCGTAGTGGGGCGCGATGGGCTCGCGGATTGGCTCGAGGCTGTACACCGCCGGAATGCCCCAGGGACCACCCTTGGGGAAGCCGTGCTGCTTGCGCAGGAGCTTGCGGACCATGGCTGCCAGGGGATCCTGACGGGTGCGGGCCAGGTCGTCGGTGCGGATAGCGGTGGGGTCGATGCGCCCCGAAGCGCCCGTTGCGCAGACCACGGGGATGCCACGGCCATGGCAGGTGGCCAACAGGTGGCACTTGGTGGTGAGGTTGTCGATGGCGTCGACCACGAAGTCCACCGTGGGAGCTTCGGGAGGGCCCAGCAGCTCATCGGCGCAGTCCGCATCGTAGAAGCGCGGGATGGGCTCCACCAACACCTGGGAGTGAATGCTGCGCAGATACTCGGCCAACACCTGGACCTTGGACTGCCCCGCGGTGCCTTCGCGGCTCTGCACCTGGCGGTTGACGTTGGTGGCGCAGATGACGTCGAAGTCCACCAGCCCGATGCGGCCCACGCCGCTGCGGGCCAGGGCCACCGCGACATGGGAGCCCACGCCGCCCACGCCCACCACCAACACACGGGCACCGAAGAGCCGCTCCATGCCGGCGTCGCCCACCAAGCGCCCCAGGCGATCGAAGCGTCGATGCAGCTTGTAGCTGTCGTCGAAGGAAGGAACGGTCTCGTCAGGCATCTCGCCTCCTGAACGTCAGGCAGAGCAGACCCAGCACGCCCAGCGCCCAGGGCCACAGCGCCCGGCCACCACCGCTGCAGGCACAGCCGCCGTCGACGAAGCGCTCGCGCCCCTGCATCACCCTGGAGGGATAGGCTTCGCTGCTGTCTTCACCCACGCAGTTGCCAGCCCCGAAGTCCGCGCTCTGCTCGAAGGCGCAGGCATGGAACCAGAGCTGCTCCGCGGCGCCACTGTAGGTGAAGGAGAAGTACTCGGTGCCGGTGGCGCCCTGCTCGACGCTCACCGACTGCCGCTCGACCACCAGGCCGCGCCCGACATCCACCAGCTCCACCCCCAGCTCGCCCGCGCCGTCCCAGATGCCCTCGCCGAAGCGCACGCGGACCGAGAAGGCCTGATCCACCATCACGAAGCCGGGGACACCCACCAGCTCGATCTCTCCGGTGACCGGCGGCTCGCCCGTGTCCACCGGCTCGTCGCTACCCACCGTCGTGGGGCTGGCGGAGGTGTTGGCGTCGTCGTAGCGCTCGTCCCAGCCGTCGCCGAGGGGGGCCATCCAGGTGATGAAGACCACCTCGCGGGCGCTGTTCGGGGCCTGCAGCTCGAAGGCATGGTCGCCGTCCGGACCCTGCAGCCCGACGCCTTCGTTGTCCCAGGACAGCTCGTCGAGGGTGTTCCACGACTGGGCGTCCACCATGCGCAGGCCCAGCTCTGCCCGCATCCCGAAGGCGTGCAGGTCGGTCTCGTAGCCCACGGTCACCGTGAACGACTCCCCCGTGTCCAGGGTGGTGGGCAGCGCATCGAACCACACCCGCCCCGTGGGCTCTCCCGGGTCGGTGTCGTCGCTGGGGGTGTAGGACGCCAGCCCCGTCTGGACCTGAATGGCGTGCAGGTGGGCCAGGCCCACGGCGTCGAGGTTGTCGGGGTCCGACAGCAGCTCGGCGTTGCCCGACCAGGTGTCGATGAAGGCCATCTCGGCCAGATCGGCGGGCATGCTGGTGTTGACCAGCACGTAGAAGCTCTCGTACTTCACGCCCCGATCCCGAGTGCCCAGGTGGTCCAGGATCTCGTCCTGCACGTCGTGGGCCAGGCTGTCGGCGGTGCCGCCCGACGCGTAGGCGTAGGTCTCGGTTCCGTCGCCCCCACCCGCGTTGGTGTGGATGCTCATGAAGAAGTCGGCGCCCAGGCTGTTGGCGTAGTCACACCGGGACGACAGACCGACGTAGGTGTCGCTCTCGCGGGTCATGTACACGTCCCACTGACCCCCGCCGCTGCTGTCGCTGTTGTCCAGCTCCAGCCAGTCCTGGAACGCCAGGCCCGCCTCGAGGTTGAGCTCGCTCTCGTACATGCCATTGCCCGTGGCACCCGGGTCGTGGCCGCCGTGGCCAGGGTCGATGACCACGATGGTATCGGCCAGGGCGGAGCTCAGGGCCAACGCCAGCACTGCGAAGAGGGCGGGGATCACGGGGCCACCCCCACCACCCGGGCTACATGGACGGCGCCATCGCGGACCCAGGCCAGGCTCGAGCCATCGGGAGAGAAGGTCGGGAAACGATCCAGGTGTGCAGGGCTGGCGGTGAGGGTCACCGGCGCAGACAAGGCCGGGCTCCACATCAGCAGTTCGGCCTGGGTGAGCGCGTGGCCGTCGTCGCGATTGCGCTCGAAGACCAAGTGGTCCGAGCCCGGATGCCAGGTGGGCCAGCGGCCGGCTCCCAGGTGGGTCAGATCACCGCTGCGGATGTCCATGATGTGAAGGCCCGTGACCAGGCCGGAGAACACCACCCGGTCACCATCCGGGGACAACACGGGATCGTAGAAATGGTCCTCGCCCTGAGTGAGCCGACGGTCGCCGTCGGCGACCCGCAGCCAAATGTCGTCGCGCTGGGCGTAGACGGTGGGCTCGGACGCGGGAGCACCAGGCCAGCGGTGACGGAACACCGGACCCACCGGGGGGGCGAGCACGGGCAGGGGCTCACCGCCGTCCAGAGAAAACAGCCACAGCCCACCCTGACCGTGGGCGGACAGTCCATCGCCGGCGGGGGACCACGCCAGCTCACCCCAGTCAGCGGCGGCGGAGACGGCGTGGAGTTCTGTCAGGGAGAGCCCACCGGGGACCGGCGATGCGAGGGCCAGGCCAATGGGCAACGTGAGGATCAGGACGATGGGGAGGCTTGTCATCTTCGACTCCAGGTCGAGGGACAATAGCGGCTCGCACAGCTTCGAGAAAGGGCGAGGTGGCCCCTGTCATCGTTGCAGCCAACTTGTTCAGCGATGGAGCCAGAGGCGAGGTGGCCCCCGTGATCTACGCAGCCACCTTGTTCAGCGATGGAGCCAGAGGCGACCGCCGCCCATCAGGCGGCGAAGATGGGAGGGCCAGGGCTCCGGTGGAGCCCTGGCGGGCGAGGCAGGCGCGGGAGCGCTGGTCGCCGCAGGCGAGCGCAGCCCCGGAGGGCCCGTGTCGGGGGGGAAGAATCTGTCTTCCCCCCCCAAGAAAAGGGCTTCCGTCATCGTTGCGTCTTTGGACGCAACGATGACGGAAGCCGGCGAGGGACCACAGCGAGGCAGGTGACAGCGCTCCGGAGGATGTCCATGGGTTTTCCATCGATAGGGCAGCGCTTTCCATAGCTTATCCACTAATTTAATTACGTTGTTCGTGATTATTCCTCTTGCTTCGCCTTTTTCTCCGTGGTACCTTCCGTTTGTCGCAAGGGAAACGGACGATGTTTCTGCCGTCGGGACCGGGACCTCGCGACACGGCGCTTCGGCGTCATCCCCCTCGCGGAGGCCGCGTGGCCACCTGGCAGTTCATCCTCAGCTCAGATGGCCGGAACGCTCTCTTCCCCTCAGAAGCCTCCCGGAACGCCGCGGTCCGCGCCTTGGTGCGGACCGCGGCGCCTCACCTCGCGCTCTTCTGCATCACCGACAGCTCAGTTCACCTGGTGATCCAGAGCAACACCGCCCGGGCCGGCCATGTCGCCCGGGCGGTCTTGTTGGGCCTGCGCCCCCTCAGCCAGTGCCCCCTCGAGCCCGCTCAGCGGCGGCGCATCACCGACCACGAGCACCTCACCTGGCTGGCCCAGCACCTGCTGGCGCTGCCCATCCAGCAGCGCGATTGCCATCCGGCGCTGTGGTCAGGCTCCGCCATGCTCGACCTCCTGGGCGCCCGTTCCCTTGGCCCCCCTCCCCTGTTGCTGCCCCGACTGCTCCCCAGCCTCGACATCGGTGCCAATCTGGCCTCACTGGGCCTGCCCCCTGGCCCCCTCGAGCCCGTCAGCGATCGCCAGCTCATGCTCGCGGGTCCCGGGCGCCTCATCCACGGCGCCTCGGTTGCGCTGGCCGCCCACCCTCAACTCGGCGATCGCACCAGCCCTGTGGTGGCCGCTCGCCAGGCCGTAGCCCAGCTCGGGCAGCGAGCCGGGCTGCCCACCCGCACCCTGGCCGACGCCCTCAGCCTCACCACCCACGGCGTGCGTCGGCTCCAGCTCAGCCCCGCCGACCCGTCAGCCACCGCCGCAGTACGTCGCTACTTGGCCCTCGAAGACCGCGTCATCCAGTCGGCCCTCGCGGCGTCCTGAGTCCGACTACTCCTGCTCGCGGGCGTCCAGCTCTGCGAGCATCCGGGCGGCCTCGGGATCGTAGGGGTAGTTCCGGATGGAGCGCTCGAGCAGCTGCCTCGCTGCTGCGTAGTCGCCCTGGCCAATGCGAATGAGAGCCAGCTTGTTGTACTTCTGGTACTCGGTCTCGGGGTTGGCCTCGATGGCCGACTCCATCATCTCGGCCGCCTGCTCGTCCTTGCCCTGCAGCATATACACCAAGCCCATCCCCTCGAGGGGGCAGGTGAAGCCGGTGGGCTCGGTCTCGAGGGCCGCCTCGAAGCTGGCCACGGCGTTGTCGACGTTGCCGCGGTTCAGCTGCACCAGTCCCAGCTCGGCCAGGGAGTGGGCGTTGCCGGGCTCGAGGGCCAACACCCGTCGAAAGTGTTTCTCGGCATCGTCGAGCCGACCGGTGGCGTTGAGGCAGTTGCCCCTGCCAAGCAGCGCCATGATGGAGTCGGGCTCGTGCAGCAGGATGGCGTCGAAGTGCTCGATGGCCAGGTCGTGCTCGGCCTCGGAGGTAAAGGCCCAGGCCATAGCCAACATGGCCATCTTGTAGACCAGCCAGTCGTAGTCCCCCGAGTCCCGCTGCAGCCCAAAGTTGGTGTCGGCTTGCTGCTGCACGAAGGGACCCACCAGCTCGCGGGCCTGGGCGGTGCGCCGATGGGCCAGGGCCACATGGGCGGCGACCACCTTGGGCCCGGGGGCATCGGGATAGCGCTGCTGCAACGCCCCCCCGGCGGCCTCGGCGTCTTCGAAGCGACCCTCGGCCACCAGCAGGAAGCAGCGGAATGTCTCGGCACGCACGCTGGGCTCCACCGCGATGGCACGGTCGACGAGCTGAGCGGCCATGGGCCATTCCATGCGGTCGAATGCGCGCATGGCGGCGTCCAGCAGACCGTCTGGAGGCAGCGACTGCTCCCCCCCTTCCTGAGCCGCCTGCCAGGCCGTGATCTTGGTCTGCAGGCGGAGGTAGGCGTCCTTGTCTTCGATGGCCAGCGCCCGGGTGATGTAGTCGGCCGCGGTCTCGAGATCACCGTTGTAGTAGAGCTGCCGGGCCGCCAGATAGTGGTTCTTGGCCAAGAATGGCTCGAGCTCGGCGGCTTCGACCAACACGGTGGCGGCCTGATCGTCACGGCCCTGGCTGCGGTACAGCTGCCCCAGTGCCACGTGGGGACAAGCGTGGTAGCCCGTGCTGGGGGAGCGCTCGGCGTAGACTCGAACCTGAGCGTAGTCCTCGCTCAGCAGGGCCTCGGCTTCTTCGGTGCGGCCCTGGTAGCGAAGGCTGTTGGCCAGGAAGGCAGCGGCGTTGCTACGGGTCTGCACGGCCGCCACCATGCTATCGCCCTCGAGGTGGTCCACCACGTAGCGCAGCTGTTCATCGGCCTTGTCGAACGCGCCCAACTCCAGATAGATCGCGCCGAGCCCGACCCGGCAGTAGTGATGCTCCGGCTCGGCTTGGATGCAGAACTCCAAGTATCGGATTCCCTTCTCGGGCTGACGCACGGCTTCGTAGTAGCTGGCCATGCCGATGGAGGCTGGCACGTGGAAGCTGTCCAGGGTGTAGGCCCGCGCGAAGTGCACGCGTGCCTGTTCGAGCGTCACCTTGTGCTCGGCGGGCGGGACCCGGTCATTGCGCACGCTCAGCAGCAGACAGTTGCCCGCCTCGGTGTGCAGCACCGCGGTCTCAGGACCGCGCTCGATGTCGGCCCGAATCTCGGCGACAGGACGAGGCGGGACCGTGGTATTGGGCCCTGGATAGTGGCCCCCTCCCACAACTGCAGGCTCGACCGGCGCAGACTCCGTGGCCACGGCCCCGGGCTCGGGCTCGGGGACCGAGGATGCGGGCTCGCCATCGCAGGCCGCGACGAGGGACAACCCAGCACACAGCAGCAGGATCGCACGGGGACCAGGACGGTTGCAGGGAGAAGGCTTCATGAACGCTCCGTATCCGGGTCGCGAGCCTTCCTGCCAGCCGGCAACCACCCACGTATCCCGTTAGGGGCCCCCACCAACCGTCCCGGAGACGCCATGAACCCCCGCTTGATCCTGGCCCTGTCCCTGTTCGCCCTCACCGCCTGCCCGACCAAGGACGACACGGCGCCCGAGGACGACACGGCGCCCGAGGGTGACACCGACACCGACACCGACACCGATGCCGATACCGACGCAGACACCGACGCAGACACCGACATCCTGCAGGACCCGGACCTCCTGGGCTCCTGGAACCGGACCATCTCCGAAGGCGACCACAGCATAACGGTGCAGTGGACCGGCAATGCCGACGGCAGCTGCGTGGTGGCCATCGCCGAGTACCCGGACCAGAGCATCGACTGCACCTGGACCGGCGACGGCAGCACCTTCTCCATCCAGGACATCGACTGCGGGCCGGACTTCGGCACCTACGCCTACACCATCGTCGAGCCGCTGGTCACCTTCGCTCCTGTGGACGAAGGCTGCTCGGAGCGCGCCGACATCATCGAAGGCGAGTGGACCCAGGTCCCGTAGGCTCCACCGCAAGCTCCGTCCCTCTGGGCACCCGCCCCCACAGGGTGGCCCGACCCACCCAGCCCATGATGGGCGCTGGGCCAGTCCTGACCCGGCTCCACCGGGCTGACGCCCAAAACCACCGGCGCGCAACTGGAAGCCAGGGCGCAGGCGTGGGGGAGATCGAAGAGACTGCTTACAGGTTCCTGCGGTACTCCCCGCCCACCTCGAACAGGGCCTTGGAGATCTGACCCAGGCTGGCCACCCGCACGGTCTTCATCATCTCTTCGAAGATGTTGCCGCCGTCGACGGCGACCTGCTTGAGCCGCTCGAGGGCCGCGGGACAGGCATCGGCGTGGCGGTCCTGGAAGTCGTGCAGGGCCGTGAGCTGGCTGTTCTTCTCTTCGGGGGTGGCACGACGGAGCTCGATGTCTGGCTGCACGTAGTCGTCGGCCAGGGTGGCGGGGTCGAGGAAGGTGTTGATGCCCACGATGGGGTAGCTGCCGTCGTGCTTCTTGTGCTCGTAGTACAGCGATTCTTCCTGGATCTTGCTCCGCTGGTAGCCGGTCTCCATGGCGCCCAGCACGCCGCCGCGACGGCTGATGTGGTCGAACTCCCGCAGCACGGCTTCTTCGACCAATTCGGTGAGCTCTTCGACGATGAACGAGCCCTGCAGCGGGTTTTCGTTCTTGGTCAGGCCGAACTCCTTGGAGATGATGAGCTGCACCGCCATGGCGCGGCGCACGGATTCTTCCGTCGGAGTGGTGATGGCCTCGTCGTAGGCGTTGGTGTGCAGGCTGTTGCAGTTGTCGTAGAACGCCAGCAGGGCCTGCAGGGTGGTGCGGATGTCGTTGAACTGGATGTCCCGGGCATGCAGGGATCGGCCCGAGGTCTGGATGTGGTACTTGAGCTTCTGAGCGCGCTCCGAAGCCCCGTACTTGCGGTCCATCACCGTGGCCCAGATACGGCGGGCGACACGGCCCATGACGGTGAACTCGGGGTCCACGCCCACGGCGAAGAAGAAGGACAGGTTGGGCCCGAAGCCGTCGATGTCCATGCCCCGGGACAGGTAGTACTCGACGTAGGTGAGCCCATTGGCCAGTGTGAAGGCCAGCTGGCTGATGGTGTTCGCGCCCGCTTCGGCGATGTGGTAGCCGCTGATGGACACCGAGTAGTAGTTCCGCACGCCGTTGTCGGTGAAGTACTGCTGGATATCGCCCATCATGCGCAGGGCGAACTCGGTGGAGAAGATGCAGGTGTTCTGGCCCTGGTCTTCCTTGAGGATGTCGGCCTGGACCGTGCCGCGGACCTTGGTCAAGGTGGCAGCCTTGATTGTTCCCCATTCATCGCTGGTGGGGTGGCGGTCGTGCTCGGCCACGAACTGGTCCACCTGCTGGTCGATGGCGCAGTTCATGAACATGGCCAGCATGATGGGGGCCGGCCCGTTGACGGTCATGGAGACCGACGTGAGCGGGTGAACCAGGTCGAAGCCCGAGTAGAGGATCTTGATGTCGTCCAGGGTCGGCACCGACACACCGGACTCACCCACCTTGCCCCAGATGTCCGGACGCTCGTCGGGGTCCTGACCGTACAGGGTGACCGAGTCGAAGGCGGTGGACAGGCGCTTGGCGGGTTCGCCTTCGCACAGGTAGTGGAAGCGCTTGTTGGTGCGGATGGGGGGGCCCTCGCCCGCGAACATGCGCTTGGGGTCTTCGGCGGTGCGCTTGAGGGGGAACACGCCGGCAGTGAAGGGGAAGGCACCGGGGAGGTTCTCGGTGAGGCCCCAGTACAGCAGGTCGCCGGGGTCGGAGTAGCGAGGCAGGGACACCCGAGGGATCATGGTGCGGGCCAGGCTCTCGACCTTCAGGGGCTGGCGAATTTCCCGGCCGCGCACGTGGTAGACGAACTCGTCGCCCGACCAGGCTTCCTTGGTGGCCGGCCAGGCCTCGAGCCAGGCGCGGGACTGGTCGTCCATGCTGTCGCGCAAGGTCAAAGCACGGGCACGCAGCTGTTCGGACAGCTGTTCGGGGTGACGTTGAGCCGCGGCGCCATCAGCGTCGTCGGTTCGAACGTCACCGGCCTTGGCCGCCGCAGGTCGGTCAAGGCCAAGTTCGATGGCGGCGCCCTCGAGGTGACCGGCCCGGCGAGCGATGCTGGCTTGGTCCTTGGCCCAGACCTTGTAGTCCCGCACGGTCTGGGCGATCTCGCCCAGGTAGCGCTCGCGATCCGGAGGGATGATGCGGCGGCGGGGCGGGGTGGACCGGCTGGCGGGGGCGGTGAGCACCGAGGGATAGTCGCGACCGCAGAAGGCGCCCAACTCACCCAGCAGGAAGAGATAGAGCGCGTTCACGCCCTCGTCGTGGAACTGACTGGCGATGGTGGCGAAGGCCGCGATGTCCTCGTCGGGGGTGGCGAAGTCGTTGTGTTCGCGGCGCAGCTGCTTACGCACGTCGCGGAAGGCGTCTTCGCCGCCATAGCGCTCGAACTTGTTGAGCACGACGGCGTCGGCGCAGCCCAGCATCTCGATCTTCTCGAGCTGGCTCGCGGCACCGAACTCGGGGGTCATCACGTACATGGACAGGTCGGTGACATCCACGATGTCGCTGTCGCCCTGGCCGATGCCCGAGGTCTCGACGATGATGAAGTCGAAGCCGCCCAGCTTGCAGACCGCGATGGCGTCCTGGATGGAGGCCGACAGCTCGCCCTTGTTGCCCCGGGTGGCGAAGCTGCGCAGGAAGCAGCCACCGCCGTTGATGGCGTTCATGCGGATGCGATCGCCCAGCAGTGCCCCGCCCTTGCGCTTGCGGGAGGGGTCCACCGCCAGGATGGCGATGCGATGTTCCGGGAAGTCGGCGCGATAACGACGCACCAATTCGTCGATGAGGGACGACTTGCCGGCCCCTCCGGTGCCGGTGACACCCAGCACGGGGATGGCGTGGTCGTCGGGCACCGCGCTGATGGCGTTGCGCAGGTCGGCGGGTACGGTGCCCGGGCGGTGGGTCTCGCCCTCGATCAGGGTGAGCGCCCGAGAGATGGCGGTGACCTTGCCCTGCGCCAAGTCGCTGTGGGTGTAGCCGGCGTCGGCGTAAAGGTTCTGATCGCAGCGGGCGATGATGTCGTCGATGATGCCGGGCAGGCCCATGCGGCGCCCATCTTCGGGGGAGTAGATGCGGTCGATGCCGTAGGCGTGGAGCTCTTCGCACTCATCGGGCACGATGACGCCGCCGCCGCCGCCGAAGATCTTGATGTGGCCCGCACCGCGTTCCACAAGCATGTCCTTCATGTATTTGAAGAACTCCATGTGGCCGCCCTGGTAGGAGCTCACGGCGATGCCGTGGACGTCTTCATCGATGGCGGCTTCGACGATCTCTTCGACCCCGCGGTTGTGGCCAAGGTGGATGACCTCTGCGCCGGCGGACTGCAGGATGCGCCGGATGATGTTGATGGAGGCGTCGTGGCCATCGAACAGGCTGGCGGCGGTGACCAAGCGGACGTAGTCGGACTGGGGGCGCATGGGGACCTCGGGCTGGGGTCGTTGAGGCACGCCCTCTAACCCGCTGCGAGGGCTGCTTCAGGGCACATCACCTTCCTCCTGACATGGCGCCAGAGTTGGCTGACGGTTGCATCCCGTCCCTCATGCACCGGGAACCGCATCCGCCCCCCGAGGTCTGCGATGGGTAGAGCGATGGACTCGCGTCCTGGCTCCCACAGCGCAACCCGCCACCGGAACCAGCCCGATCCCGTCGAGCCCCTAAACGCACATTCCAGCTATGGAATGTGAGTGTGCGGACGCTTTTGACTTTTGCGACAAATATCATTGATTGTAATTATTCTCGCTTTTCGCGTTTTTGACTAAACTTCGGAACAAGTCGCGACCACAATGAAGGTGACATCCCCCTCACCCGTTGGTGTCGCATCCTCAGTACCCACGCCCGGAGAGCACCATGAAGCGCGCTATCCCTCTGCTCATCATTCTCAGTCTGACCGCCTGCTCCGTCAAGAACGGCAACGGTGACCAGAGCAGCGAGCTTCGTGACCACGACGGCTTCCTCGCCGTCAACAACAACACCAGCGTCACGCTGTCGGTAGAGGTCGGCCCCGCCGAGTCCGTCGAGGTCTTCTGCGACGAAAACCTTCTGCAGTTCATCGAAACCGAAGTGCGCGGCGACAGCCTGGACGTCACCCTGCCCGTGGACATGGTCATCACGCCCATGGCCACCTGCGAAGTGCTGGTCACCATGCCCAGCCTCGAGCGGGTGCGTGCCAGCTCCAACGGCGATGTGCTGGTCCAGGGTGAGCTGAGCGTGCTGGACTACGTCCGCAACAGCAGCTGGGGTGACATCTTCATCGACGGCCTGGCCAGCCCGGATCTCAGGGTCATCGCCCAGAGCCGCGGGCGGGTGGTCATGTCCGGCGTAGCCGAGGTGGTATCCCTGGACAGCGCCGGCGCCGGCGGCATCGAAGCCGCCGAGCTGGTCATCGCCTACGCCAACGTGCACAACAGCGGCAAGGGCGACATCATCGCCACGGTCACGGAGCGCGCCACCGTGCACATCGAAGGCACAGGCGACGTGGTCCTGCACGGCGACCCCGAGACCGTCGTGGTCGAAGACGACGGCTGCGGCGACGTGTACTAGGCGCCCAAGCGTCCCTACCTGCAGTACTGGTAGGTGGTGCTGCTGGATGAGTACGAGCAGGACCACACCGATGCCGAGCAACCCGTGCGGTACGAGCCGGTGGACCCACAGGACGGCGACGAACCGCTCCAGCCATTGGTGTAGCCGTCGCAGCTGAACCCGCTCCAGTGCACGTTGCAGGAGTAGGTGGTCGTGTAGTACTTCGACGAGCTGCCATCGCAGTTGTAGTCGTAGGATCCGTCCCCACGATGGCTGGCGTAGTAGCTGGTGGCTGCGGGGTTGGCGTAGGCGTTGCTGTCGTAGCAGTCCGAGCTGTTGGCGACATAGCTGGTGGGCTGGCTGCAGGCGGTGGCACTGCCCGACCCGCCATAGCCGTCACCATCGATGTCGATGTACCAGGTGCTGGCGTCCACTGAACTGCTCTCGTCGGTGTAGCCGTCGCAGTCGTCGTCGTAGCCGTTGCAGTATTCCGTGGCGCCCGGGTAGCTGCTCGAGCGGCCGTCGTTGCAGTCGCTGGCGTTCGAGACGTAGCCCGAGGGCTGGGTGCACTGCTGGGTCCAGTAGCTGGAGCTGCCGTAGCCGTCACTGTCGCTGTCCTGGTACCAGTAGGTGGCGGGATTGAGGCCCGCGTCGCCGTCGTTGCAGTCGGTGTTGTTCGAGACGTAGCTGGCAGGCTGATAGCAGCCCACGCTGTAGGAGCTGGGGTTGCCGTAGCCATCGCCGTCGCCGTCGGCGTACCAGGTGCTGGCGTCGGCCGCGTCTGACTCGTCGGTGCTGCCGTCGCAGTCGTCATCGTGCCCGTCGCAGTACTCGGTGGCGCCGGGGTAGCTGGTGGCGTTGAGGTCGTCGCAGTCGGTGCTGTCGGCCACGTAGCCGCTGGGTGCGTAGCACTGCACCGACGGGCTGGATGCGTCCCCGTAGCCGTCACCGTCGTCGTCGGCGTACCAGGTGCTGGCGTCGGCGGCGTCGGACTCGTCGGTGGAGCCATCGCAGTCGTCGTCGTGCCCATCGCAGTACTCGGTGGCACCAGGGTAGGTGCTGGAGCTGGCGTCGTCGCAGTCGCTGCTATCGGCCACGTAGCCCGAGGGGGCGACACACTGAACCACGGTGGTGTAGACCCAGCCGTATCCGTCGCTGTCGGCGTCATCGAACCAGGTGCTGACATCGGCGGCGTCGGACTCGTCGGTGGTCCCGTCGCAGTCGTCGTCGTAGCCGTTGCAGTACTCGGTGACCGCGGGGTTGATCGTCGCATCCGCGTCGTCGCAGTCCGAGCTGTCGGCGACAGACCCGCTGGGCTGGGTGCAGGCCACCGAGGGCAGGCTGCCGTCGCCGTAGCTGTCAGCGTCGGTGTCGGGGTACCAGGTGCTGGCGTCGATGGCGTCGGCCTCGTCGATGCCGCTGTCGCAGTCGTTGTCGATGCCGTCGCACTGCTCGTCGGCGCCAGGGTTGATGTCGTCGCTGGTGTCGTCGCAGTCACCATCCACCACGCTGCCACAGGTGGCGTCCACCGAGCCCTGACAGGGCCCCGACTCGCAGTAGCAGTCACCGTCGTCGTCGAAGGCTGTGGTGCCCTCGTCCACAGTACCGTCGCAGTCGTTGTCCACCGCGTCAGCCACCTCGACTCCGTCGGGGTTGGCGCTGGGGTCGGCGTCGTCGCAGTCGCCGGTACCCAGGCTGTCGCAGCCGTCGTAGATGCTGCCGTCGCAGCTCCCGCCCTCGCAGTAACAGTCGCCGTCATCGTCGAAGCACACCGTGTCCTCGTCGATCACCTCGTCGCAGTCGTTGTCCGCCCCATCGCACTGCTCCTCGGCATCAGGGTAGCTGTCGGCGTCGTCATCGTCGCAGTCGCCGTCGAGCTCGGTCCAGGTATCGCCGTCGTCGTCGTAGCCCACGGTGCCGTCGTCGACGATGCCGTCGCAGTCGTCATCCACCTCGTTGTAGAACTCTTCAGCCGTGGGGTGTACCGAGGGGTCGGCGTCGTCGCAGTCGCCCTGGTTCTCGCTCCAGCCGTCACCGTCGTCGTCCACCGCATCGGCCGAGATGACCTCGAGGTACACCGTGGCCAGGCCGGAGTAGCCGTCGAGGTCCACCGCCTCGAACTCGAGGAAGTGGTCGCCGGCGGGCAGGGCGTACAGGCAGGACACCATGCCCGCGGCGTCGGGGGTCACCTCGCAGAAGTCACCGTCGACAGCCTCGTGGTCGCTGGCGATGTAGACCAACAGATCCTCGGGCTCGTCCTGTTCGTCGCTGACGATGGCCTCGAACTCGTACTGCTCGCCCTCGACGCCGTATTCGCCGGTGATGGGGTGCAGGATGGTCACTTCCGGAGCGTCGGGCACGTCGATGATGGTCAGCTCCACCACGTCGCTGGCTTCGGCTGCGTCGGAGTCCACCGCGGTCAGGCTGATGGCGTGGTTGCCCGGCGTGAGGTTGGCGGTGACGAAGGTGACCGTGCCGTCTGCCTGGCCGGTAGCGCCTTCCTCGAGCACGCCGTCGATGTCGCTCTGCCACAGCAGGTAGAGCTCGTCGTTGGCGTCTCGATCGTCGTCCACCATGGCCGCGAATGCCACCAGGGTGCCCTCATCGTACTCACTGCCGTTGGGCGGGCTGGTGACCGAGACCGTTGGCTCGGTATTGGGTACCTCGACGATGGAGGTGTCACCGCCACAGGCGGCCAGGAGCGGGATCAGGACATGGACAGCGCGCACGAAGCACCTCCGACCGGGAACACCAGGATGGTACTCCCGAAGCCGGCCCCTGCACAATCGCGAACACGTAGGGGACACTACCCGGCCATGGTCATCGTTCGGGCCAGCAGGCCCGTACGACAACCCCGGCCTTGCTCACTGGTGGGGGGAGGCTGCCTCCCCCCAGACCGCTATCGCGCCCCCCTCCCCGCGCCTTATGGGCGCGCCGG
>Ga0307987_1000080_pt1 | contig 55390 bp, 55 predicted proteins | sample EllFjometagen181_FD_203157 | JGI IMG/M metagenome (GOLD analysis project Ga0307987, IMG submission 203157) | Marine microbial communities from Ellis Fjord, Antarctic Ocean - #181 | ecosystem: Environmental > Aquatic > Marine > Unclassified | place: Southern Ocean | collected 2014-10-08 | reverse complement strand
TGGCGTGTGGAGTACCTCGGGATGACTATATATTCCAATATAACGTAGTCTAAGACTTAGGCTAATCAACCGGGCTTACAAGTTACCTTGCAAGCCCCTGAGTCTTTAGCTCAGGGGTAGTTGACCTCTCTTGTCTGGCTGAAAATTCATTGTTGCTTTGAGAATAGGGTGTTTGTATATTTTGTGACTTCCCTTTTGGTTTCGAAAAGCAAAATCAACTTCTTCAGCTAATTTACAAATATCTTTAAAAGATGCATTAGTCGGTGAGCTCTTTAGTTTTTCATATAAATTTTTCTTTTTGTCTACCATAAACCTTCTTTTTTGTACCGCATGCGGTACCATCAGTGATTTCCCCTTAATACTCGATATCTATATTTTGGCACCCAAATAATATGGTATTGGCATTATGTGCAGTGAGTTATTATGTGGAGTCAATGTTAAAAAATCATAATTCTTCAATGTTTTCACTCCAATGACTCCACATAATATTCTCAAAAAAGGTAACTCTACAAAGAACTAAGCCATTCCATCAACCCCTTATTATTACGCCATGATGGTAACCTTACTGAAGGAGCCTTATCAGTGGCTTTTTGGAGGGCATGACGTTTCATTTTCATGTCAGCTCTTGCATAGATATCTGTACTTCTGATATCAGCATGTCCAAGGATTGACTGAATGACCGTTGGCGGGTTACCGGCCTGTAGTAAATGCATAGCTTTTGAGTGGCGCATAGTATGCGGGCTGATATTTTTCAATAGCCCAGGTCTGGATTTTCGTGCATCTGTAGTATATTTTTTCAATAAATAGCGAACACCAAAACGTGAAAGATGTTCTCCTCTTCGATTAAAAAATAATGGTGAATTTATGCACTCGGCGCAGTCCAGGCGGTGCTCGCACATATATTGGGTCAATAGGTTTGACCGTGCCTGACATAAGTGGCACTATTCGAGTTTTTCTTCCTTTTCCAGTCAACCAGATTTGAGCAGGAGGATTGAGCTGAATATCTTGGATTGTTATATCAACCAGTTCTTGGACACGTGCTCCAGTATCATAAAGCAGGCTGAGCAGACAAATATTCACCAAGAAAGTTCGTCAACCGAATTGCAAAATCAGTTGGCTTCATTGCTTTACCCTCCTTGGAATGACATGCCCTGCAAATTGTTCAAGTTGTTTGACAATATCTGGGAAAATTTCTGGTGTAAGATGCAGATACCATTGTGTACTGATGAGGTTTTTATGGCCCATATAGGTTGCTAAAAGCGGTAACTTTACACCCAAATCTGCACCTTGTCGGTACCAACTCTCAAGCCTATGAACTGCAAAAGCATGTCTGAGGAAATCCAAACGTTTGGATTTTTTCCGACACACCTTCAACACTTATATGCGGAAAGCTGGGGCGCATGATACGGTAACCATGGATATCACCGGCCATTCCACCAGAGAAATGTTTGACAGATATAATACTGTTGATGAAGCAGAAAAAACCGGAGCCGTAAAAAGAATGGAATCTTTTCTATTTGGTGAGGGGGATCAGGTCAATAAAAAAATTGACCTATGAAATGGAAAAGTTGACCTAATCGTTGACCTGAAACAAATAAATACAAAGAATTTCAGCTAAATTTCAAACCATATCCTCTTTTATTTCAGCATCTTAACAACTATACATAATAGCAAACAAATAAATACAACATTATTTAGAAAGGGACATGTTTCCGGGTAGATGTTACCCTAATGTTACCCTAATGTTACCCTAATGTTACCCTAATGTTACCCTAATGTTACCCTAATGTTACCCTAATGTTACCCTAAATAAAAAACTGGAGGTTTTGGGGGAGTAGAATGGTAATGCTTTTTCTTACTAAGATTGGTTGTTATCCAATTATTTTTTCATATCCGGCTTTGGTTAATGGACACTCAAGAAGTAGGTCAAAATCAGCCACGGTTAACCCCAATTGTCTGGCCATTGACGAATAGGTCTTCCGTGGAATTCCTTTTCGGCCTTTGGGAATGGTTATTCTTTTTGCTTTTTTCCCATTTAATTTGAACCAACCATTGAATTCTTTACCACTCCGGAATTCTATGTGTAGTTTTTTTTCTCCAACTCGTTTTACGTCCCTTACATCAAATTGCGAATTTTTCATAATTTAGAGATCGATAATTTGTTCTTTCAAGAAATGTTTAACTGCTTTCCACTCATCTGTGAAATCATCATCTTCCAACAAATCATCATATAATGATTCGATCTCAAATTTAAGTGCCTCAATCGCTTCAAGTCTGTCATCTCCATATCCGAACAGGGGCAAATCTACAGATCTTGCAATGAATCCTTCACCATCTGATTCGACAATTACATCCAAGGGGGTGCGGATCCTTTTGGTTAGCAGAATGTTTAATTTTACTACCGTGGAGTGGTTTTCTTTAAGAGCTTCAATTCCATTTTCTAAAAAAAATATTTTTTCAACGAAAAAAGCTATCTCTGGATAAAAATTCTTTTCTGAACCAATGGTTGGAGGATCAATGTCATACTTTACCGGTGCTGAAATTGAACCAAAACCTGAAAAGGTGCTTGTTTTTGTGGCAGTATATTTATGCCAGCTTACTGTTCTACTCTCGCCCATATTTTAGTCCTTTGAGTTTATCTTCTCTGCGATTTTTTGAGCAATTCCTTTTGCTTCATCCCATTTCTCAATTAATTCAAATATTTTTCCCGGGTCATCATTTGGGGATAAATCAATATTGAAATTATATGAAAACTGCAACGCCTCTATCCTTTTGTCTGGTGCCTTCATTTTGATTGGTTTTGCATCAAGGCGAAATCTTGTACCAATCAAGTCTTTACTGAAGTATCCTCCAAATCGGGCATCATCAGAGTCGGTATCTATGTCTTTAAATAAATTTGATTGCTCATTAAAAAATAAAGATCGGCTTAAGGAATGGATATTTTTATCTTTGGGCGTAATGAAAAATATAAAATTTATCCCAGCTGCTACAAAAGGAGTGTGTGGCAAAGTGTTTATTAGTTTTCCAATTTTAGTTTTAACTAAATCTTTTTGTCCTTCTGTATCAGGATTTACAGAAAATTGTAACCGATCAGGTGTAAGCTGCATTTGAAAGTATTCTGATTGCAACTGAACCATCACAGGTAAATTGGTTGATCCCTGCAATTCATCTTCAGTAAAGATTTGATTTTTAAATAACCAGACAGTATTTATGATGGAAAGATTAAAATTGTTTGCAACAATGACAAAATTACAATCTTTCAATTCAATGGTGGCGTTCATTTTTTTCTCCGGTGAAATTAGTTGAACACAACTAATTATTTCCATATGACTTCATATATATAATAAGCTTTTTTCTTTGGAATTCAAATAGCATAAAAATATATATTGAGCAAATTTTTTAAATTCTGAAAAAGAAAAACCCCAGGTGTTCACACCCAGGGCTTTCCCTCATACGAAAGGGATTCATATAACAATCACTGAATGGCCGATATATTAAAAACCAAATGCAGTGAGCACCTTTTATTTAATGTGGGAGGTTGCATACCCAAAAGGATCTCAGAAGAAGCACGCATGAACTGTGAACGCCTTTCATGGAAAATACCTATGGCTTCATTAATCTTGCTGTCTGCGGAGTCTTCAAGGGCCTTCTGGCAGTCTTTTTCCCTGCATTCAAACTGATTGGCATCAGCATACTGTTTGCATAATTTAACTTAAAGTTTTCGCTTCACGACACTATCCGCAATGGGGCAGACCTCTTCTCCTTTTTTTCAAACGGAGCAACTCTCTGTAAAGAAAATGTTCCATTTTTATAGACTGTCGTTTTTTGGATATTCCCGCCGCATGGCAATATCTTTAAGAAATCTGGTTCTTCTTTTGAAAGGCGCCCACGCATACTCTTGCTGACCAGTCTTAACCCTTCAACCATATCCTTGTCAGTCTTGGGTAAGCGCCCCTTCTTTTTTATCAATTTTCGAATCGGCTCAGTTTCCATAAAAAAGACAAGTCCTTTGCTGTAGGACACTTGTGCTTTAAATCCATCCTTTTTCGCCCCGGTTTGCATATCCACGAGACCCATAATGGCCTGGATTCTCATCTTTGAAGATTCTTTGGCGGCCTGCTTTGCGCCATCGGCTGCCTTTCGATAATCTTTCTTTAACTCGGTGAGGTCCCCTTTAAAATCGACATACACGCCAGGTATTTTAAAAGCCATAGTGACTCCTTTCTAAAATTAGTGAATCGTTGTCCCGGCTGGTGAACAAGCCGTAGTGTGTCAACCGTTTTTTTGGTAATTTTTCGCCGATCACATAGTAAATTATAAATAGGGCTTCTGTTTGAATTATTCTTTACAAGATCGTCCCATGCTTCCTGTATGCCTGATTTTGTATCCTGTTTAAAGCTGGGTTGCTTTGGTAGGTATTCCTTGAAAAGGTCTTTGATTTCTTTGCCGTAACACCATTGGTGAAAATCGATAATATCCATTGGCTTTTCATGGCATTGCCTGCAAAAGCATTTACCACTATCTGTTTTGTATACAAACCTGTCATCGCCGCCGCAAATTGGACAAGGACCACATGAGCTGCCTTGACCTGGTATTCAACCGGTCGAAAATTGAGCCGGTTACTTTCATCGTCTTTTAGCAATTTGTCGATTTTTTCAAGAACATGCCCGTGCTTTTTCTTGAAACTTTCAGCGACCGTTAAAGAATCGGTCACAACTTTTTGCCGTTTGGCTATGACAAGATTGTTTTCAATGGCAACTCCCTTCAGGAAGCCATGTCTTCAGCAATCTGGACAATGTTCCAAAACCATTTCCCACAGCGTTTCTTGGGCCTCACAGGGAAAGGATGTACAGCATTTTTTCGGAGAGAGTTATACAACGTCTGGGAATTTTTAAAACCATTTGCCTGGGCAGTTTCTTTAACACCCAACATAGCGTTTTGAGCTAAACTCTTTGACCATGATAACACCAACTTCGATTGATTCTCATGTTGAAAAACTCATTTTCAAAATTTGTAAGACATCTACACCAGTCTATCTACCGATCAAACCAGAAAGCTATGCAGAACCCCTATATTGCTTTCCTGCAGTTCAAGAAAAAATCAAAAGAGATGGCGGGCAAATGATTCTTGGTTGGCAAATATGGAAGGGGAATTTCCTGGTGGAGGGTGAATTCCATGCGGTCTGGGAATCCCCAACAAAAGGATTGGTAGATATCACACCAAAACAAGTTCCGTTAGAAGAATATTATTTTTACCTGATCCTAATTTAAAATATACGGGACGGCAGTTAGATAATATCCGTTTAGGATTGATCTCGAATCGATTAGTAAAAGACTTTATTGAAATTGCCAAAGCAAAATATCGCTTGCTCAATAAAGGGTCACTTGCTGAGCAACACGGTGAAATTAAACTCAAGGGAAAGGATGCTGATACATATAAGGTGATTCAGGAAGTTGGAGCTGGTGTGGAGATAATGATACTGAAGGGGTGTTCAAGAAAGAGTTCCTGTTTCTGTGGATCAGGTAGGCCATATAGGGATTGTCATGAAAAGAATAAAAAAGAACTCAGCAAAAATGAGGCGACCACTCACCCTAAAATTGGGTTCAGTAAAATAAACAGTCTGTCAAAAATAAAAAGTGTAAGTGTGGAACTGACCTGGACAGCAAAAAAAAGAAGACCGCATCATGGATATGTTGCCCGAGGCAAAGACAACTTTTCTTGAATTGACAGAATGGTATCTTGAACAACCCAAACTAAAAAAACTCGCCTATTATAATATTATCAAAATCAATCTTAATTCTTTTAATCAAGTTTTAGGTCAACTTTTGGTCAACAAAATCAAACCCATTGATCTTGAAAATTATCAGATCCAAAGGAAAGACCAGGGAAAATCTGATTCATATATTGACCAGGAAATAGGAGCTGCCAGAACCATGTTGAATAAAGCATGGGACAATGACAAGGTTTCCGGGGATGCCCTGAAGCCATTCAAGAAGGTCAATAAACTTCTGAAGAAAGGTGCCAATGCCAGGGACAGAATATTGTCTGTTGATGAGTTTGAAAGCCTTATGGGTGCCCTACCCCACCATGCCAAGAACATCTTCATAACCGGCTTTTTTACCGGTATGCGAATGGGTGAAATTACATCCTTGACCTGGGACCAGGTGAACTTGAAAGAAAAAAGGATTGAACTTGAACCGGATCAAACCAAGGACAAGGAAAAAAGGTTTGTCCCTATTCCTGATATGCTATTCAAAACCCTGGCTAATGTTACCCTAATGGTTACCCTAAAACAAAACAAGCAGTTAAGGTTTTCCCTAACTGCCTGTTTTTATTATGGTACCGAAGAGAAGACTTGAACTTCCACGCCTTGCGGCACTAGATCCTAAGTCTAGCGTGTCTACCAATTCCACCACTTCGGCATAATTCCCTTTTTTCAAAGTCAAATCCCTTAAATTTCAAGGAATTTTCTTTTTGTTGACCAATTTGTATATAGCAGATTGAGCAACGAGAGTGTTTATATAAAAAGTATGCCCAAATGTCAAGAACGAATCCCTCCCGATACGACAAAATAACTCAAAAATGTGAATCCTTCTATCGAACGTCAGGAACACTATAATGCGGTAGAAACAATTTTTCTATGGGAAAAATACCCGGACTGGAGTATAATAACAGCACTGAATTAAGCCTAAAATGTCCATCAATTTAAATATTAATAAAATATCAATAGAGTGAAACAATAAATTATGATCATAGATAACGCCAAAGAAGTCTTAAGAATAGAAGCCGAAAGTATCTTAAATCTTATTGAGAAAGTAGATATTTCATTTGAAAGCCTGGTAAAAGATATTTGTCAATCCAGGGGACGGGTCATCATTACGGGAATTGGAAAATCAGGACTTATCGGCAGAAAAATTGCCGCAACGCTGAGCAGTACAGGTACAAACGCTTTGTTTCTCCATCCTGTGGAAGCGGTCCACGGAGATCTTGGGATGGTAAGCTGCGACGATGTTGTTATTGCCATATCCAATAGTGGTGAGACCAGTGAATTAAACCAGCTGCTTCCGGTAATACGGGATGTGGGGTGTCGCCTGGCCGGGTTTACGGGCAACCTGTCATCCACCATGGCAAGATTTTGTGACCTGGTCATTGATACCGGGGTTGAACGAGAAGCCTGCCCCCTTAACATGGCCCCCACTTCCAGTACCACGGCCCAGCTTGCCATGGGAGATGCCCTGGCTGTGGCATTGATCCATGAAAAAAAATTTAAAAAAAGCGACTTCATGAAATCCCACCCCGGCGGTGCCCTGGGACAGCGGCTCTCCTGTAAAGTCGGAGAGATAATGTTTGAAGCCAGCACGGTTCCCTTTGTAACGATGGGCAACACCATGACCCGGGCCATTGAAGAAATGGATAAATTCAAATTAGGAGCTGTGATTGTCCTGAGCCAGACAAAACAGCTTATGGGCATTATTACGGACGGAGATATTCGACATTGTGTTGCTGTTTCTACTCCTGATTTTGGCCAGGTTGTCGTGGAAAAAGTCATGACACCAACCCCCCATTTCCTTGGTATTGATGCCTTTCTCTATGATGCGCTGAACCTGATGGAAAAATATGAGATAACGGTATTGCCCATTGTTGGAAAGGAAAATAGACTGGAAGGAATTTTGCACCTGCATGATATCCTTGGGAAAGGATCCTTTAAATTTAATGGAGGCAGTCAATGAAAACCGATGATTTCAATACAAAGATCTCCGTTCTGGGTGAGGCAAAAATCGATTCCCCCTTGAAAAACCATGGTATCCCCGGTGAAGGCGGTACAAGGTTTATTTCCGATGATGCCAGGATTACCGTGGATGTTGAAGTTGAAGCCATGGAAAGATTTATTAAAAAAAAACAGCCCCTGCCCAGCTTTGAGCAGACAGGTCCCAGGGAAAAAATTTATTTTGATCCCAGCAAGCTTAAGTGTGCCATCTCCACCTGCGGGGGGCTTTGCCCCGGGCTCAATGATATTATCCGGTCAATTGTTCTCGAATTGTATCATATTTATCATGTTCGAAATATTTATGGTATTCACCATGGTCTCCAGGGATTTATACCCGATTACGGGCATGATATCATGGACCTTAACCCGGCGAGTGTTTCCGGAATTCAAGATGCCGGCGGGTCCATTCTGGGATCCTCCCGGGGAACCCAGAATATCAGCATGGTGGTGGATTGCCTTGAGCGAATGAATGTGGGTATTTTATTCATGGTGGGGGGGGGCGGCACCCTGATGGCATCCAAACGGATTGCCGATGAAATTTTAACGAGAAAATTAAAAATATCGGTGATCTGCATCCCCAAAACCATTGATAATGACATTTTTCTGGTGTCCCGGTCATTTGGTTTTGATACGGCTGTTGACATCGCAACCCTGGCCATCAAGGGGGCCCATAATGAGGCAGCAGCTTACCCTTACGGCATTGGCCTGATAAAACTCATGGGAAGACACTCTGGGTTTTTGGCGGCAACCGCAGCTCTTGCCCAGCAGGATGCCAATTTTGTACTGATCCCGGAGGTGGATATTTTCCTTTACGGGAAAACCGGATTTTTCCAGGCCCTTGAAAACAGAATCAAACAAAGAAAGCATGCCGTGATCATTGTGGCCGAAGGGGCGGGCCAAAATTTTTTCGATGATCAAGAAAATCAATATGATGCTTCCGGCAATGTGGTGCTCAAGGATATTGGCATCTATTTAAAAGATAAGATTGCCCAGTATTTTAAAGAGAAAGAGATCCCCATATCCCTTAAATACATCGACCCCAGCTATATCATTCGCAGCCTGCCGGCAAATGCCAATGACAGTGTCTTTTGTGGTTTTCTAGGAAGAGATGCCGTCCATGCCGGCATGGCGGGAAAAACAAATCTTTTGATCAGTTTCTGGAATAACCACTATGTCCATGTCCCCATGGAGGCTTCTGCCGGCAAACGCAAAAAACTGGATCCCCGGGGAAGGTTATGGCAGTCCGTGCTGGAAGCCACCGGCCAAGATATGTTTTTTACTGACTGATCTCCATGAACCGTCCTCGTTTAACGGTGATCAAAAACAGTTCCTTGTGGACACTACCGGTATTATCAAACCAAGTGTTTCCGGTCACCCCTTCAAACAGTCTGCCTCCCTGGAGGGCATTTTTCAGGCTTTCCCTTGAGTCCACGGCCCCATCCAAAGCAACTTCAAATAAAATAGTGGCTGTGTCATAGGCAATGGCCTCAAGAAACCCGGGACGTGTCGCATATAGATCCTTAAATCCCTTTTCAAATCCGGCGGTTATGAGATTTTTGCTGTTTCCAAAGTATCCGTCGGTGATCACCGCATTTTTATTATACCCCTTTGCACCGGTCAGAAGACTCGCCTGGTGCCAAAGGTTGGTGCCCAGAAGCACCATGCCCGTGGCATCATTAAAGGCAAGCTGGGGAAGGATCAGGTTGACCCGTGACACAGAATCCGGGATAAAAAGGGCTTGAAAATCTATCTTGATTGCCTCTTCAATGGAGGTGGTAGCCCCCCCTCTATTATTTTGTAATATTTTACCTTCTTCGGGCACACCGGAAATTTCAAATTCCTCTCCCGGCAGTGTTTCCGATATTAAAAAATCTGGTAAAGGATAATATTCCCCGGTAAGTTTCCGGATGGGGGTGGTAAAATCGGTTTTCTTTCCATCATAGGATTCAACCCCGACAACCTGTCCGTTGAATTCATCCACAACATCCCAGAATAACTCCATATACCGCTTCCCATACCGTTCATCCGGATATAAAATGGCCACTTTTTTTAAACCAAGCTCCATGAAAACATAGGATGCCAAAGACCGGACTTGCATTTCAGGGGTAATGAAATTCAAAAAAAGGTAATCTCCCTGGAGGGGAAATTCACTTTTCTGGGTCAGGGCGATCAAGGGGATTCCTAAAGTTTCTGCCCGGGCACCCGCCGTCCTGGGGGTCAGCATAGGTCCTAAAATACCCATTACCTTTTCCTGGTTCAGCTCATCAACACATTGGGCTGCTCTTTCCGGGTTTGACCGGGTATCCTTGATAATCACATGAAACTCTCTATCATGGACTTTTGACAGGTCCTGGATGGCCAACTGGATTCCCCGCAGGGCTCTGTTGCCAAAAATTTGATATTTCCCTGACAACGGTAGCAGACACCCAATGGTATCTCGTTTAAACGTAGCTGATTTCATGGCAGCCAGTAAGTCCCGGGCATCTTCAGCATAGGCGTGATCAGGATAGGTGTTGATAAAAAGATCCAAAGCTTTTCCGGCTTCGAGATAATTATTTTGGGTTGCCAGGTTTAATCCCAGCCAATAGAGCAAAAGCGCATGGGGGATACTTAAGTTTTTGATTTGAAGAAACTCTTCAATCACAGGGGGGGAGGTTTTAGTCAACACTCGTTCAATCCCGGACAAAATTTGCTCCTTGTCCTTGCGTTCTGCCAGAGAAAGTGCTTGATTATAGACAAACAGGGCATCCTGATTGTTCCCTTCGGCTGAAAATTTCGCAGCTTCCGCCATGAGGATACGGGTCAATGGGGTACGTTCAACTTTTTCCTCTTCAATAACCACAGGCTTATCCGTGGGATGTTTTACGGGGGGATATTTTACGGGCTTTTTTGCACATCCCCACATGCCTGCAATGATGGTAAGAACCAGGAAGAAACAGGCGGTCTTCTGGATACAATTTAATTTTTTATTCATTTTATTTCGCAAATTTTATAAATTTTGGTCCATTCGCATCCCATATGGGGCACATCTTTTTTTAACCTGGCAACTATATGTAAAATTCAAGGTTATGTCAAAAATTCTTTTACCTGAATATTTACCGGGCGAATTGGCTTATTTTTTGCTAAAGAGGCATCCTCTTTACAAAGTTCATATTATTCTCTAATATTAATATTACACAGTTAAACACACAATAAAACACTCGTTTAAGACGGGAGGGTTGCCATGAGAATCGCCATTGTCGGCGCTGGAAACAAAAGTTTATACCTGATGAATATAATCGATAAATATAAGTTTCAAATAGTTTCTCCGGTTATCGTTGCAGTGGCTGATATTGACAATGATGCTCCCGGACTTGTGAAGGCCCGGGAACTAGGTTTTTTTGTTACCAACGATTATAATGACTTTTTCAAACTGGATAACATTGACCTCATTGTTGAGCTGACCGGAAACATGGATATTTATAATGATATTTTATCCAAGAAAAGCAACGGGACCCGGGCCATCGCTCACTCCACTGCACGGCTTTTCTGGGAAATCGACCATGCAGCCCAAAAGCACAACAAGACCCACCAGGAACTCACCGAAACCCTGGCATTGTATAATGTACTAATCAACGGACTCATCCATGAAGATGTTGTCGTCATAGGTTTGAATCACAAAATCATTGATATGAATGATACCTTCCTGGAGAAACTTGGATTGACAAGAGATGAGGTAATTGGACATTATTGCTATGAAATAACCCATCATAATTCTAACCCCTGTTCAGGCGAGGAGCATCCTTGTCCCCTTGCAGAAGTCATAAAAACTGGGAATCCATCTAGGGCAACCCATATCCATCAAGATCAAAATGGAAACAACCGACATGTTTCCATCTCCTGCTATCCGCTTCTTGAAAAGGATATTTTAAAAGGGGTTATCGAAGTTTCAAAGGATATTACCAAGGACATTGAGTTTGAAAAAAAAATGATGCAGCAGGAAAAACTGGTTTCCATCGGACGCCTGAGTGCCGGGGTTGCCCATGAAATCAATAATCCCCTTACCACAATCTTAACCTCTGCAATGCTGATACAAGAAGACCTGGAGGAAGGAACAGAGATCCATCAAGAGCTCGCCATTATCAGCAATGAAGCCCTGCGCTGCCGTAAAATCGTAAAAAGCCTGCTGGATTTTGCCCGTCAAACAAAGTCATTCAAACGAATGGATGATCTAAATGAGGTTATAAATGAAAGCCTGGTCCTTACAAGAAAACAGGCCAAATTCAAAGATATTGACCTGAGTGCCAACCTTGCACAAGGACTGCCGCCATTGGCAATTGACCGGGACAAAATTCAGCAAACACTTATAAATCTGACATTAAATGCCATTGAAGCAACCCCGTCAGGTGGAAAAATCTGGCTCTCTTCACACTATTTTAAAGAGAAAGATATCCTAGAGATTAAAGTGAGTGATACAGGGGATGGCATTCATCCTGAAAACCTTCTTAAAATTTTTGATCCTTTCTTTACAACAAAGAAAAATGGTACCGGCCTTGGCCTTGCCATCACCCATGGTATTATTGAACAGCACGGCGGGACTATTTCGGTGAACAGCACTCCCGGTAAGGGAACAAATTTTGTTGTCCGGTTGCCCCTAACCCAGGGAAATGACAATTGACCCTTGATCAGCTTATCTCCATTCTTGTAGTTGATGATGAACCACAGATTTGCCGCAATTGCTTAAAAATTCTGGAGAGCCGGCAATATGAGGTCGAATACGCACTCAATGGCGTTGATGCCCTGAAACGGATGGAATTAAAACGCTTTGATATTGTGATCACGGACCTGAACATGGAACGATTGGGAGGCATGGAAGTCATTGCCCGGATTAATGTTTCGTTTCCCCAAACCATTGTCATTGTGATGACAGGCTATGCCAGCGTATCTTCAGCTGTTGAAGTGATGAAAATGGGGGTTTTTGATTATCTCCCCAAACCCTTTACCCCCTATGAACTTCGGGCAGTTGTTCAACAGGCAGTCACCCGGTTAAAGCTTCGTGACCAACAAGCACGGCTCATTGATCAAAAAACACAAAAAAAAATATCCCATCAATTAATTGGGGAAAGTCCCGGTATAAAAAAAGTTATTCAAATGGTTCAAAAAGTTGCTGCCACAGATGCCAATGTTCTGATTTACGGGGAGAGTGGAACCGGCAAAGAATTGATCGCCCGGGCAGTTCATGCCAACAGCAACCGAAATCAGAATGTTTTTTTTGCCATTGATTGCGGAACCCTTTCAGAGGATCTTCTGTCATCGGAATTGTTTGGCCATGTCAAAGGCGCTTTTACCGGTGCGGACAAGGACAAGCCCGGCATTTTCAAACTTGCCCATAACGGGACTGTTTTCCTGGATGAAATCAGCAATATTTCCAGGGAAATACAGGCCAGGCTGTTAAGATTCCTTGAGGCAAGAGAATTTTTACCCGTTGGCAGTACAAAGGTTATAAAAGTTGATGTCCGTTTAATATTTGCAACCAATAAAAAGCTTGAGAAGATGATTAAGGCCGGTCAGTTCAGAGAAGATTTCTATTATAGAATCTTTGTTTATCCCATTGTCATACCGACCTTGAATGCGAGGAAAATGGACATCCTGCCCATTGCCTATTTTTTTCTGAACCAATTTTGCGAAAAAATGGGAAAACAGATTACAGGTTTTGACGAAAACGCGGCTAGCCGATTGATTGAGTATCATTGGCCGGGCAATGTAAGACAGCTAAAAAACGTTGTTGAGCGTGCCATCATTCTTTGTGACACCTCCTGCATTTCATTGAAAGAGTTGCCCCTTCTGGGGGAAATCAGTGAAATTGATGAAATGATTGAAAGCATCCCTAAAACAAATGAAGAGTTGAAACGATTGAAAAAGAAGATACGGCAGAAGGCCGTGAACAAGGTTGAAAAAAATTTTGCCTTAAATGCCCTTGCACAAAACGACTGGAATGTCACCCGATCCGCCCGGAAGACAGGCTTAACCCGAACAAATTTTCAAGCCCTCATGAAAAAACACAAGATATCCCGCCCCTGAACCCATTGGCTGTAACCCTTTGATAAATCCCCTTGTCTGCCAGCCCTTCCCCATCAACTTGGTTTTCCCATTTTTTATACACTGTATTTTTTTTAAATACACCCGGCCTTATAGCCTCCTAGTAGGGGTGCCTCCCGGTGATAAAGAAAATTTGTCATTTAAGTGTATATAAAAAACATACTAAACGCCGGACAGTCAAATTCCATTCTCGATAAATATTCAAAAAATACAGGCAGTTATAAAACAACATACCCCTGGCATGATCCCTGCTATGTATTCTTTTAAACGTAAATATTCAAATCCCATTAATTTTAATCTTTTAAGGAGGTATAAAATGGAAAATCAAATAAAAATCATGGTCGTTGATGATGAGCTTGGAATTTGTAAAAATGTTGAAAAAATTCTTACAAAAAACAATTATTCGGTGGTTCATACCCAAAGTGCAGCCCAGGCCCTTGAAATGATGAAAAATGGATCTTTTTCTCTGCTTATTTCTGACATTGTCATGCCGGAAATGAATGGACTGGAGTTGCTCAAGCATGTGGCAAGGGAGGTGCCGGGTATTAAAACCGTCATGATGACAGGATATGCATCCACCAACACGGCCGTAAAAGCCATTCGGTTGGGTGCCCTTGATTATATTCCCAAACCCTTTACCCCGGATGAGTTAAGAACAACGGTCAGCAATGCCCTCCTGGGTAAATTAAAGGAGATGGAAATCACCCAGGAAGAACGAGATGCCATTGAAGTGATGGATATTGATCTGGACTTTGGCAAGGATGCTGCCAGCAACCTTATTGAACCCGAAACCAAAACGATTATTGACCAAATTGTAGAAACCGAGCAATTTTTTTGCAGCGTCGGCAATATGACCTGCGATGTTATGGAAAAACTGGGCACCACCTGCAAAACAGGAACCAAAAAAAATTATTGCCCCAAACTCAAGGCCCTTGCAAAAAAACAGGCCAAAAAACAGGGAGGGAAAACTATTGCCTTTAATCCCAAGACCATGATCGGCATTGATCAGCCCTTTGATTATGACGAAGTTGTGGCAATTACAGGCCCTGAATATGTGCAGCATCTCAACGCAGACGGCTTTGCCTTTCTTCCCTATGAAGAACTGAAAAAAGTAAACCCGCTAACGGCTGGAACCCGGCACGCTAAAATTTTTGATCCGGCGTCAGAACCCTTGCTCAAAAATATTCTTGTGGTGGATGATGAAATTTCCGTGAACAACAATATCCGAAAAATCCTCGGGAAAAATGGATTCCATGTAGACCAGGCAGTGACAAAGGATGAAGCCATTGAACGGATAAATCAGCAGATGTATAAACTGGTTCTTCTGGACTTGAGAATGCCCGGCGTATCCGGCCTGGAACTTCTCAGGACCATTTCTGATGTCCAGCCCCTTGCCAGGGTGATCATCATCACGGGCTATGCCAGCATTGAAACCGCCATTGAAACCGCAAGAATCGGCGCGGTTGATTATCTCCCCAAACCCTTTACCCCCGATGAACTGCGAAATGTTGCTGAAAGGGCTTATACGCTGGCCGCATAAGTTATAGCGAACCCACAGCTCCTTAAAGTAGCTCCCCTGTATTGGCGTGAATACGCCGATACAGGGGTTTTTTATTGTTGCGCTATTCCCGTCGGTTTTGATTTATTTTTTTAAAAATTTTTCTATCAGTTCAATGGCGGTTTTGGTTTGGGACGGTTCAAGCCAAATCAAGTCCTTCTCCCTGTTAAACCAGGTAAATTGACGTTTGGCATAGCGGCGGGTATCGCGTTTCAAGAGCCTGACAGCTTCATCAAAATCAACCTCCTGTTTTAAAAACATGCCCATGTGACGGTATCCAATGGACTGCATGGGTTTGAGATCCAGGGAATATCCTCGTTCAATCAGAGAATTGACTTCATTGAGCAGCCCCTGACGAATCATGATATCCACCCGCTGGTTGATCCTCGCATATAATTGTTTTCGATCCATACGAAGACCAATGGTAAGGCTTTGGTATTTGGATTCTTTGAAGTCATGGGCCATTTGTTTGTTAGAAATCGGCTGGCCCGTTGTCTGAAAAAACTCAAGGGCTCGAATCACCCTGAAATTATCATTGGGGTGAATTTTTTTTGCAGCAATGGGGTCACAAATTTTTAATTGTTCGTGGAGGAAAAGACTGCCACGTTCCCCCTGCAGCCGGGTCAGCTCAGATAAGGTTTTTTCACACACGGGCCGGGCACGAAAAAGACCATGGAGCAATGCCCGAATGTAGAGTCCTGTACCACCGGCAACAATGGGAAGCCTCCCCTTTTCAGATAGAGAGTCGATCACCTTCCCCGCCTGGGCGGCATAAAGACCTGCATCATACTCGACCTTGGGATCCAAAAAATTAACCAAATGATGGGAAGCCATTTTTAACTCATTCGGGTCGGGTTTGGCCGTTCCAATATCCATATATTTATAGATTTGCATGGAATCAGCGCCGATGATTTCCCCATTGAAATGTTGGGCAATGGCAATGGCAAAACCGGTCTTGCCAATACCGGTGGGCCCACAGATTGTGATGATTTTTTTCATGCAGCGTTATATATCCGGTCTTTTGTTCAATAATAGTTGACAAGATTTAAAAGAAAGCTTTATAACATAAATTTTTGATTAATATAAATTAATTAAAATTATTTAAAGAATTGTGCTATAGGCTATTGATAAAAATGACAAGAAAAACCTAATTTTGATTTTGTATGATTAAAAACAGGAGATAATAATAATGAGCTCAGATAAAATCGGATCAGTAGTGGTGATTGGTGGCGGAATATCCGGCATGCTGTCAGCCCTTGATCTAGCAAATTCCGGGTATTATGTCTATTTGGTGGAAAAAAGTCCGTCCATTGGCGGTGTCATGTCTCAACTTGACAAAACTTTTCCAACAAATGACTGTGCCATGTGAATTATTTCCCCCACACTGGTCGAGGTCGGCCGGCATTTAAACATCGAACTAATTACATATTCAGACATTGAATCCATTGAAGGAACCGCTGGAAACTTCAAAATACGGGTCAAAAAACGGGCTCGCAGTATTAAAACGGACCTGTGCACCGGATGCGGAGCCTGTGTCGAGAATTGTCCTGTAACCCAACAGACTTCTGCAGCATAATAAGCGTTAAATTATTGATTGCGGCAAGAAGAACTACTAAGGAGAATTACAGATGGGTGAAGTGAGTACTCAAAACAATGGTGATGAAGAAATTGATTATCTGGAATTAGACCAGATGATTGAAAAAGAATTTGACGGCAACAAGGAGAATCTTATTATGATTCTCCAGGCAATTCAGCGCCGCTATAATTATCTTCCCAAGGCAACCCTTTTATATGTATCTGAAAAACTGGATTTACCCTACAGCAAAATCTACGAGGTAAGCACCTTCTATAGCACCTTCAGTCTTGAACCAAGGGGAAAAAACATCGTCTCTATATGCCTTGGAACCGCCTGCCACGTAAGGGGGGGGGAACGGGTCAAAGAGCAGATTGAAAAAACCCTTGATATCAAAGACGGTGAAACAACCCCTGACAAGCGATATACTCTTGAATCTGTTCGTTGCATAGGCTGTTGCAGTCTCGGCCCTGTCATTAAGATCAATGAAGATATGCATGGCCGAATCAAGCCGGATCAAATCGAAACAGTATTAAATCAATACGAATAAATCACAAGGGGTATGAATCATGATTATCCAGTCTGTAAAAGACTTAGAAAAAATAAAAGAGGAATACCGGTTAAAACTAAACCTTCCCGAAACAATCAAGGTGAATATCGGGATGGCATCATGCGGAATTGCCGCCGGTGCAAAGGATTCTTTTGAGACAGCAAAACTGGCGTTTTTAGACGATAAAAACATTGATATCTGTCAGACCGGATGCATTGGCTATTGCGAGGTTGAACCCCTGGTTGAAATTCTTTCCAAGGGCCGGCCCCGGATGATGTTTAAACATGTAACCAAAGATAAAATCGTCGATATCATCACAGCGTACACCAACAATGATTTCAGCGATAAAAAAATATTAAAACTTATCCTGGGACAGGTGAAAGATCCTAGGTCTCTTCTTGAAGATGACATGGACAACCCCCAGGAAAAGATTGACCCGCTGGAAGGAATCCCCTTTCTTGAAGAAACCCCGTTTTTTAAAGGTCAGGTTAAAATAGCCCTGAGAAATTGCGGGTATGTTGACCCGGACAGCATCGAAGAGTATTTTGGAAAACAAGGATACCAAGCCTTTCTCACTGCCCTTAAAGAAACTAAGCCCCAGGAAATAATCACCACGGTTAAGGAATCAGGCCTGCGGGGCCGGGGCGGCGGCGGATTTCCCGCCGGCATCAAGTGGGCCACCTGTGCCAGGCACGAGGGGGAACGCTCCATCATCTGCAATGCCGATGAAGGAGATCCCGGTGCTTACATGGATCGAAGTATCCTGGAAGGAGATCCCCATTCAGTCATAGAAGGGATGCTCATTGCAGGCCTTGCCATTGGGTCCTCTCTTGGATTCATGTATGTCAGAAACGAATATCCCCTGGCTGTAAAACGGTTGGTGAACGCCATAAAACAGGCCACTGCCTACGGTCTTTTGGGGGAAAATATCGCAGGAAGTGATTTTTCATTTAAAATTAAGATATCCACCGGGGCAGGCGCCTTTGTCTGTGGAGAATCCACGGCCCTCATGGCCTCCCTTGAAGGAAAGGTCGGCCGGCCAAAGGCCAAATATGTCCATACCGTTGAAAAAGGATTTCGGGATCAGCCCACCAACCTGAACAATGTTGAAACCTATGCCAATGTTCCGGCCATTCTTCTCAAGGGGGCTCCCTGGTATGCAGGATTCGGTACAGACAACTCCAAGGGCACCAAGGCCTTTTCTCTGGTGGGCAAGGTAAAAAATACCGGCCTGCTCGAGGTTCCCATGGGCATCCCTCTGCGGGATATCGTCTTTAACATGGGGCAAGGGGTACCCGGAAAGAAAAAATTCAAGGCCGTCCAGACAGGAGGCCCGTCCGGCGGGTGTATTCCGGAAAGCCTCATGGACACACCGGTCGATTACCAGCAACTTGCAAGTGTAGGATCCATCATGGGCTCCGGCGGCATGATTGTCATGGACGAGAACACCTGCATGGTGGATGTGGCAAGGTATTTCCTTGACTTTCTCAAGGAAGAATCCTGCGGCCAGTGCAACCCCTGCAGGGAAGGGATCAAGCAGTCATTGGATATCTTGACGGGCATCTGCGAAGGAAATGGCAAACAAGGGGACATTGAACTGCTGGAAGAACTAGGGTCAATGATTCAAAAATTTTCACTTTGCGGTCTTGGCACCTCGGCTCCCAACCCTGTTTTGACCACCATCAAATATTTCAGGGAAGAGTACGAATCTCATATCATCGATAAAAAATGCAGGGCAGGCGTCTGTAGAAACCTGTTCATTTATGAGATTGATGAAACGGCATGTACCGGCTGCGGGCTTTGCGCGAAAAAATGCCCCCAGGATGCCATCACAGGTACGAAAAAAGAACCCCACATCCTGGAACAGGATAAATGCATTAAATGTGGAATTTGTTACGATGCATGTAAATTCGATGCAATCGTTATCAAATAAACATGAGGGATAATATCTATGGTAACTTTTAAACTCAACGGTAAGCAAGTACAGGGAGAAGAGGGGCAATATATCATCCATGTTGCTGAAAAATACGGCGTAACGATTCCTACCCTTTGCCATCACAAAGCGCTGGAACCTGCCGGGATGTGCCGGATTTGCACCGTGGAACTCTTTGATGGCAGAAATACAAAATTTGTAACGGCCTGTAACTATCCCATCTGGGAAGGCATGGAAATTAACACCGAAAGTGAAGCGGTTCATCAGGGGCGAAAACTCATTGTTGAAATGCTCTATGCCAGGTGTCCTGAAGTTCCTTTGTTAAAAAAACTGGCCAAGCAATATGGAATTGAAACGCCCCGCTTCAAGATGCAAGATGATGATTGTATTCTGTGCGGATTGTGTGTGCGCATGTGTGAAAAAATGGGTAACTCGGCCATCAGTTTTATTGGTCGTGGAACCGAGATGGCGGTGGATACACCATTTGGTCTGCAATCGGATGTGTGCATGGCCTGCGGGGCCTGTGCCTCGGTCTGCCCCACCGGCCACATCACCCTTGAAAAAATTAAAGCTGAGTTCACAAAGGCAAATCCCTTTTTAATTCCATCGGAATATGAAATGGGCCTCAATGGCAGAAAACCGGTTTATGTGCCCTATGCCCAGGCGGTTCCCAATACCCCTGCCATTGACCGGAATGTGTGCATGCACTTTAAAACAGGCGGCTGCGGCGTTTGTGCCGAGATCTGTCAGATGGATGCCATTGATTATACCATGAAAGATGAGATCATCGAGTTGGATGCAGGGGCTGTGGTACTTTCCCCCGGGTTTCAACCCTTTGACCCTTCTAAGTTTGACAATTACGGATATGCAAATCACCCCAATGTGATGACCGCCATGGAGTTTGAGCGGATCCTATCGGCATCAGGCCCCACATCAGGACATTTAACAAGAATGTCCGACCACAAGGAACCCAAAAAAGTAGCCTGGTTCCAATGTGTGGGGTCAAGGGACATGAACAAATGCGACAACAAATATTGTTCCTCTGTCTGCTGCATGTACGCCCTGAAAGAAGCCGTCATTGCCAAAGAACATGCAGGAGATGACTTGGGTTGTGCCATCTTCTACATGGATATGCGTACCCATGGCAAAGATTTTGAACGATATTACAACAGGGCCAAGGACCAGGGAATCCGATTCCAGAGAAGTAGGGTTCATACGGTTGTGCCCGTGGGGGACACCGGGGATCTGAAAATCACCTATACCGATGACGATGGCAAAAATATCGAAGAAATTTTTGATATGATTGTTCTGTCCATTGGTCTTGAAATCTCCCCTGAAATCGTTGATATGGCCAAAAACCTGGGCATTGAACTCACCGACGGTAATTTTGCCAAAACCACCACCTTTAAGCCGGTGGAGACCAATAGAAAAGGCATCTTTGTTGCCGGCGCTTTCCAGGGACCCAAGGATATTCCCCAGGCGGTTGTGGATTCCTCTGCTGCTGCAGGAGAAGCAGGGGCATTGCTGGCAAGTGCCAGAAATACACTGACCAAAATTCCAGAGGTGATCCCGGAAACAAATATTGTGGGAGAACGGCCCAGAATCGGGGTCTTTGTCTGTAAATGCGGTACCAATATAGCCGGGGTTGTAAATGTACCCGAGGTCCGGGACTATGCAGCCACCCTGCCCTATGTTGAATATTATTCTGATAATCTTTATTCATGTTCCCAGGATACCCAGGATACCATGACCCAGATTATCAAGGCCAATAAGCTCAACCGAATTGTTGTGGCGGCCTGCACCCCGAAAACCCATGAGCCGCTTTTTCAGGAGACCCTGATAAATGCCGGTTTAAATAAATATTTGTTTGAAATGACCAACATTAGAAACCATGCGTCCTGGGTTCACAAAGACTCACCGGATCTTGCCACCCAGAAAGCCAAGGATCTTGTTCGCATGGCGGTTGCCAAGGTGGCGCTCATGGACCCCCTTGAAGAAGCAGAACTCCAGGTCAAACCCGTTGCCATGGTCATCGGCGGCGGCATATCCGGAATGGCAGCTGCAAAGAACCTGGCAGAACAAGAGTATGAAGTACATCTCATTGAAAGGGATGCACAACTTGGCGGCCAGGCCAACAAGCTCTATCATACCTATAAGGACGAAATAATCGCCCAAGAGCTTGCACAGCTTATCACGGATGTACAAGAGAATGAACGAGTGAACATCCATCTCAATACAAGTCTTGAAAATGTGGAAGGATTTGTGGGCAGTTTTAAATCAGAATTGCTAACCGACAAAAAAACATCCTCCCTTGAACACGGAGTTGCGATTATTGCAACGGGTGCACACGGGTTGACGCCCACAGAATACTGTTACGGCCAGGATGAGCGGATCATGACCAGCCTGGATCTGGACAAACGATTCATTGACAAGGACCCTGCACTCAAAACGCTATCGTCTGCGGTGTTTATTCAATGCGTCGGATCACGGGAAAAGGAACGTCCCTATTGCTCCAGGGTGTGTTGTACCCATTCCATAGACAATGCCCTGGAACTTAAACGACTGAATCCTGACATGTCCATTTTTATTCTCTACAGAGATATAAGAACCTATGGAGAAAGGGAGTATAAGTATCAGCAGGCCCGTGAAGCCGGAATCATTTTCGTCCGGTATTCCGTGGACAATAAACCCAAGGTGACACTCAAGGACGGACGAGTTCTCATCACTGCAAGAGATCATGTGTTGGGACGGCCCATTGAAATTGAAACAGACCTTTTGACCCTGGCCACGGCCATTGTTCCCAATAAAGATGAACGGTTGGCCAACTTCTTTAAGGTTCCCCTTAACGAAGACGGATTCTTTGTGGAGCGCCATGCCAAACTGGGGCCATCGGAATTTGCAACAGACGGGGTTTTCCTTTGCGGACTTGCCCACTATCCTAAACCCATTGACGAAGCCATTGCCCATGGACAGGCTGCTGCATCCCGGGCCGTCACCCTCCTGGCAAGAGAAACGGTCCACACCAGTGGTAATGTGGCAAGTATTGATCCCATGGCCTGCAGTTCCTGCGGGGTGTGTGTCTCCATCTGCCCCTATTCTGCTCCTGCCTTTGAAACCGGTGGCCGGTTTGAGGGAACCGCCCAGATCAATCCGGTTCTGTGCAAAGGATGCGGATTATGCGTATCATCTTGCAGATCCGGTGCCATCCATCTCAAGGGCTTTGACACAAATCAGATACTTGCACAAATTTTTGCGCTGAATGAAGCAGTATAAGGAGAGTTCAATAATGACACAAAACAATAATACAAAGATCGTTGCCTTCCTGTGCAATTGGTGCAGCTATGGCGCTGCTGATCTAGCTGGTGTCAGCAGGATGCAATACCCTGCCGATACCCGGATCATAAGATTACCATGTACAGGCAGTTTGAATCCTAAATATATCTTGTCTGCCCTCAGGGAAGGCGCTGACGCTGTCTGGGTGTCCGGCTGACATCCCGGTGAATGTCATTACCTGGAAGGTAATTATTATGCACGCAGGAAATTTGCTTTAATGGGCAACCTCTTGGAGCACATGGGAGTCGAAAAGGACAGAGTTCATTTCTCCTGGATCTCTTCGGCCGAAGCCACGAAATTTGTGGACGTGGTCAGGGAAGTCTCTGAAAAGGTAAGAGCACTGGGGCCCAATAAAAAATTTGTAAAAGACTATAACTAAAAAAGGTTATTTTTATGGATACCTGTATCAAAAAAATAAGAGAGCTTGCTGCCGACCTCCTAGACAAAGGGGAAGTGGAACGAGTGATTGGCTTTGCTAAAGGAACCATTCCCATGGCAACCAGTCCCATTGCCATTGGATCAAAGCAGGAAATCGAAAAACTTGTTTTTAACTCAACCTGCGGACTGAATCTTGCCAATTTTGCTAGAAACCTTAAGGGTAAAACAGCAATCATTGCCAAAGGATGCGATTCAAGAAACATTGTCACCCACATTGTAGAAAATCAAATCAAACGCGATCAAATATATATTATTGGCGTTCCTTGTACCGGCATGGTGGATAAATTTAAAATTGCCTCTCGTTTCAAAGATGAAATTACCCAATTTGAAGAAGCGGGTGACACCCTGACGGTCTCGTCATTGTCCGAGACAAAAGAATTAAAAAAGCAGGATTATCTGCGGGAAAACTGTTCGCTTTGCACCCATAGAAACCCGGTGTTATATGATGTTCTGGCCGCAGAATTGGTCGAAGAACAAGTGCTGGAAAATCCGTTTCCCGACGTGGATCGCATTGAAGCCCTGGACCCCGATGCTAAATGGCAGCATTTTAGCGATCTGACAAAAAATTGTATCCGGTGTTATGCCTGTAGAAATGCCTGTCCCCTTTGCTATTGCCCCACTTGTTTTGTGGACGAAGCCGGCCCCCAGTGGGTGGGGAAAGGACAGAACAAGACGGATGTGGACACCTTTCACTTTTTAAGGGCCTACCATTGCGCAGGACGATGTACCGATTGTGGTGCCTGTGTTGAAGCCTGCCCCATGGGGATCAATGTCAGGGATTTTACCCGAAAGCTTAACAAAGATGCGTTGGAACTCTTTGGCTGGGAAGCCGGGCTTGACATCACCAAACGGCCTCCTCTGGATACTTACAGTCCGGATGATCCCAATGATTTTATCAAGTAAATAAAAAGGGCAAATAAAAAGGGCAAATAATGAAATTTATAACGATTGATAAAAAGGACTGGACCCAGGGCATTGATAAATCCCGCAAGACCTATCAGCTTTTTGGTCCGGTTACAGATGAGAATGGCTGTAAGATAAAGGAACTTGATGCAGATGTCGCACCGGATATGGACTACCATGAATCGGTCATGTCTGCAAAATCGGTTCTTTTCCCCCAGTCAGAGACCATTTTAACCACAAGCCTTAATGAAGCTGTTGATGATCACCATATCATGAAACGGGCCGAAAATACTTACACCCCCCGAGCGATTTTGGGTATCAGACCCTATGATGCAAAAGCCATCCTCTTGGTAAAATTGAACTTTGACACAGATGACTATAGAGATCCCTATTGGTGTGACGCCTATGAAGCCACCACCCTTGTTGGTCTTGGTATCACAAAACCCGGGCCCTTTGATTTTTCTACATCCGTTGGGTGCGGTCCTTTTTGTGAAGAAGGGCTGGATATTTTGCTGGCGGATCTTGACGACCACTACCTGGCAAAGGTTCTCACCCCCAAAGGAGAGGCCTATGCCGCTGCCTGCGGGTTTGACGCAGCAGCAGATGATAAGGAAAGCCAGGCCTTGTTTGATATTTTACAATTAGAGGCAGAAAAAAATATTACCTCTCGTGTGGAAACAGACAAGCTCAAGGACAAAGTACTCTTAGATCTCCATGAGGCCCCCTTTTGGGATGATATTGCATTCGCCTGTATCAATTGCGGCACCTGCACCTATGTTTGTCCCACCTGCTGGTGCTTTGATATCCAGGATGAGGTCAAGCAAAAACAAAGTTCACGGTTTAGAAACTGGGATACCTGCATGTCCCCTTTGTTTACCCGTCATGCCACGGGGCACAACCCCAGAGGCGCAAAGGTTCAAAGGGTAAGGCAACGGTTCATGCATAAACTCAAATATTTTCTGGATAAATATGACCAGGGAATCATGTGTGTCGGATGTGGCCGGTGCGTGAAAAGTTGTCCGGTTAATATCGACATCCGCCAGGTTGCTCATACCATGAACACTTTTGAGAAAAAAGATTAGCGAACAAAAGGAGCCAAAGACATGGAAAACCCCTATTTGCCGTATCCAGTTCGCATTGATGATATCCAAATTGCAACTGAAGACAAATCCCTCAAAACCTTCAAATTTGTTTTTCTAAATGAAGGGGATGAAGAAAAATTTGCTTACCATGCCGGACAATTTGCAGAATTATCCATCCCCGGTGTGGGTGAAATTCCCATTGGTATCGCCTCATCCCCGGTTGAAAAAGGATTTGTGAAATTCACCGTTTTTAGAGCCGGTGTGGTGACATCCCATCTTCATAACATGAAAATAGGAGATATCATGGGAATCCGTGGGCCCTTGGGCAACTGGTATCCCTGGGACAAACTTGAAAACAAAAACGTTGTCATCATTGGCGGCGGATTTGCCTTTACCACTTTAAGATCTTCCATTGTATACATGCTGGATCCGGCCAACCGGTCGAAATTTAAAAATATCGATGTGGTCTACGGAGCCAGATCCCCGGGAATGCTGCTTTACCGGGAAGAGTTGTTTGAATGGGAACGCCGCGATGACATCAACATGCACATCACCGTAGACGGCACCGATGACCCTGACTGGAAATACCATACGGGATTTGTTCCCCAGGTGGTTGAGCAGAATGCACCCAAAGCCGATGAAGATACCTATGCCATCATCTGCGGCCCCCCCATTATGATTAAATTTACCCAGCCCTCCCTGACCCAGTTAGGGTATAAACCCCACCAGATTATCATGTCCCTGGAAAACAGAATGAAGTGCGGTATCGGCATGTGCGGCCGGTGTAATATCGGAAAAGAACTGGTGTGTAAAGACGGGCCGGTCTTTACTCTTGATCAAATTAACCAGACCCCGAAAGAGTATTAAACCTGTTGATTTTTAAAGGACAATTTTTTTAAAATTGTCTTATTCTTTGTTGACAAGTATTGGATGCTGAGATATGTTAAGTTTTCAATTATCGATGCGACTATTGAAGCCAAGACAGTTATGTCTTAAAATGATAGAAAAAATAACTTTTTACTGGAGGAACTTTTAAATGGCAACACAGGAGTTTAGCGGAAAAACATTCGAAATAGATGAAGATGGATTTCTTCTTGATTACAATCTTTATTGTACCGAGTGGGTAGACTACGTAAAAGGCCAGGAAGGAATTGAAGAACTGAATGACGAACACTGGCAGTTGATTAAAGTTCTTCAGGACTATTACGAAAAAAATGGGATTGCTCCCATGGTTCGTGTTCTATCCAAACTTACCAAATTCAAACTCAAACACATCTATGAATTATTCCCCTCAGGACCTGGTAAAGGTGCTTGTAAAATGGCCGGTCTTCCTAAACCGACCGGATGTGTATAGTTCAACCCATCCACACTTTTTTTTAGTTTATAAAGGCCCTGTTTCTTTAAACAGGGCCTTTGTTTTTAACGGCCCCGGAAGTTGATGATGCCCTTAGGAGTTGATGATGCCCTTACTTGATGATACCAATAAAAAGATTCTCAACAGCATTCAGCTTGATTTTCCCATTGATCCAAGACCCTTTAAAAAAATTGCAGAGAAACTTGATCTCACTGAAGAGGAACTCCTCCACCGGATCAAGACCATGAAAGATGAGATGCTGATCAGAAGAATCGGTGGAAATTTCAGTCCTGACCGCCTTGGATACCATTCAACCCTTTGCGCAGCCATGGTGGAACCGGACAAAATAGATCTGTTTACACAGACGGTGAACACCTATTCAGGAGTGACCCATAACTACCGGCGGGATCATACCTTTAATATCTGGTTTACCTTTATCGCCCCTTCCATAGACATCATCAAAAAAAGCCTTGAGGAAATCTCTGTAAAAACCGGGGTAAAGACCATATTGAACCTGCCGGCCACCCGGGTATTTAAAATCTCTGCCAATTTCAAGGTATGAAACCGCTTCGGCTGGCCTTTGTTGTTCAAAGATGTATCCCGGACGCATTTGAAAAAAATCTATCTGCAAGCCTTAGGGCCGTCGCCCATGCTGCCGACCAAAAAGCCCATATGGTTGTCTTTCCTGAAATGAACCTGTCCGGGTATATGGCAGGTCCAAAGATTTTATCCATTGCACAACCCGTGTCCGCAGAACTGATACAAATCTTATCCGCTGCTGCTGATGAATTTGATATATCTATCCTGGTCGGAATGGCAGAGGCAAAAGAAAATGAAATTTACGCCACCCACCTTGTCTTTTCCCCCAAGAGCCCCATGGAGCAATACCGAAAAATCCATATGGCTCCCAATGAACGCGACTATTTTTCGCCGGGAAATGAGATCCAGATTTTTAAACGAGAGACCCTTCATTTTGGTATTCAGCTTTGCTACGATGCACACTTTCCTGAACTTTCCACTGCCATGGCTGTTAAAGGGGCTGATATTATTTTTATCCCCCATGCCTCACCCCGGGGCACTCCAAAAGAAAAATACAAATCCTGGATGCGGCATTTAACTGCCAGGGCTTTTGATAACGGGGTGTTTATCGCAGCGGTTAATCAGACCGGTGATAATACCCGTGGGCTTATTTTCCCCGGGTTGGCTCTCGTAATCGGCCCCGACGGAAACATCATTTCCAAATTTATTGATCCCGATGAAAAAATTCACATTGTCGATATTGACCTTGGCGCCCTGGACAGGGTGAGATCTCACAGGATGCGGTACTTTCTGCCGAACCGGCGAGCTGACTTGTTTGATCAATAAACTATATTAATACACATCCTGGCCAATTGAATATTAAATTCTTCGTCGAAACGGGTTCATTATTTTAGCGTTTCTTATCGTTTTATTTCGCTTCTGCGGTTTTGGATATAGGCATTTCTAATGGCCACATAGGGATCCAGGGAAGCCTCCTTTAACGCTTCGTAATCACCTATTCTAAACGAGGTTCTGTTTATTTTATCGGTTATGTTTACACCCAGGTCGAGCTCCCAGGGTTCCACATAATTGACAGGGGTGATAAAGTAGTCCCCTGCCCTTCCAATTGCATCCCGAAGGGTAGATGGACCCAAAATTGGCAATACCAGGTAAAATCCATCCCCAATGGCATAGGAACCAAGGGTTTGCCCCAGATCTTCGTTAGCGGTTTTCAAATTTAAATGTTTTTGGGCAAACTGGTTAAATCCTAGAATACCCACGGTTGAATTGGCGAGAAAAACACCCACTTCATCCGAGGCTGCAACAAGTTTTCCCTGAAAAACTGTATTGATAAATCTAACGGGAAACATAAGGTTAAAGAAAAAATTATTAATCCCGCTACGCACGGGGCTTGGAACAATAAATTTATACCCCTGGGCCACGGGTTTTAATGCATAAAAATAGAGAAAATCATTAAATGAATACATGGCATAATTAAAATAATAGAGGGGATCTGCTACCCTTTGTACCGATTGGGCCTCTTGGTCATACTCATCAAAAAAGCTATCCTCTTCAAACTCCTCTTCAAACTCCTCTTCACCCGTTACGCCATCATCCTGGCCCCTATCTATTTCACGTGTTTTTTGGGTAACGGTGACAAGGATACCCTTTGTATCCATTTGGTTTACTGCCCGGAACGGGAGAACGGAAAACCTTGAAACTGAATCACCGTAAACGTCATCTGGCATATTATTAAGAATGGGGCTAATTTTTAAGAAGCTCTCTTTTGACAGGACCTGCGAGGCCTCAAAGGAGAATCCAATTAAAAATAAGCAGGCCAGGACAAAAACAGATTTTTTCATTTTTCAACCTTTTCCTTGAGTTCAGTGCTTATGGCTTCGGGTGTTTTGGATATCTGCTGTCTGTATTGTTCTCGGTAGTTGGCAGCCATACTTACCCCTGCCACTTTTATATCATAAATTTTCCAGTCCCGGGTCTTTTTTTTAACATCCGATAGGTGACCTATATGGTTGCAAGGATTTGATCCACAGATAGTTTTAAATGATCCAGAGTTTATCAGTTTCTAAGGCTTATCCGGGGCAAAAATAAATTTTCTGACCAAAGATTCAATATCCAGGGAAGATTCAGTATTATCAATTTCATCTCCATCTTCCAGTATATCATCGGACCCGCCCGGTGATATATCTATATATTTTTGGCCTATTATACCGGCTGTTTTTACCGAGGCAATACTATCCTCGGACAATTCCATGTCCCCATTGATAAGGAAGACAACTTTTGCCACAAGCCGCTCCTTGTTTATGCTGATGCTTGAAACCGTCCCAATTTCAACCCCGGCGATTTCCACCCGTGCCCCCTGTTTGAGACCTGTGGCAGAAGCAAAAAACCCGTGGAGCAGATACTGATTTTTGGGAAAAAAACTGACTTCGCCAATGGCCAGGATCAAGTATCCCATGGTGATAACGCCTATAATAACAAATAGGCCCACATAAATTTCTATTTTTCGTCTGTTCATAGTTATCCTCTTGCTGATATTTATCGACCTTTAAGTATCGGTTGGACACAATTGTTCATCGCCACGGATAAACGCATTTACGGTGTCGCTGCGTGAGTGTAAAATGTCATCTTTTGTGCCCTCAAAAATAATTTTGCCCTCATCAAGCAGGGCAATGTGCTGGGCAAGATCAAAAATCTGTGGAATATCGTGGCTGACAATAACAGCTGTAAATCCGAATTGTTCCTGGTATTCTTTAATCATGGTGTGAACCTTTTTTTTTCTCACAGGATCAAGCCCCGTGGTCGGTTCATCAAATAACACCACCTTGGGATCTGTGACAAGGGCCCGTGCAAGGGCCACCCTTTTTCGCATTCCCCCGGAAAGCTGGGAAGGAAATTTTTTCCCAATAGGACCCAGACCCAATTGAACCATTCTTGTAGTTACTTTTTCTTCAATGATGGATCGTGTATCCCGGGATGTCTCTGTAAGGGGCAAGGCGATATTTTCAAAAACATTCAAAAAATCAAATAACGCATTTTCCTGGAACATGTAACTGAGTTCTCGTTTAAAAAAAAGGCGTTCCTTTTTGGGCAGCGTGTGAAGGGGTTTCCCATCAATCAGCAATTGTCCTGAATCTTGATGAACAAGGCCGATAATATGCTTGAGCAGAACCGATTTCCCCGTACCGCTCTTGCCAATCACCACCATAATATCACCTTTATAGATGGAAAGATTAACGCCTTTGAGCACCTGGTTTGCACCAAAATTTTTTTTTATGTCGACAAATTGAATCAAGGGTAGGGTCATTTTTTTTAAACCAGAAAATAGGTGATGATATAATCAACAATCAGTATAAAAACACAGGACTGGACCACAGAGTTGGTGGTTGCCATGGAGACTCCTTTGGCACCATAACCACCCCCGGTGCTCAAATGGGTGTAATATCCACGATAGCAGCAAATGGTGGTCACGACAATTGCAAATACAAATGACTTCAAAAAACCACCGGCAATATCAACCATTTTAACGCTTTGGATTACTTTGTCCATGTAAATTGCCGGGTTTGTTCCCAGCAATAAAGATCCTGTCAGATATCCTCCGAAAATACCCACCACATCAAAGATAGCGGTTAACAAGGGAAAGCTGATAAGAGCTGCCATGATCCGTGGTGAAAATAAAAAACGGATGGGATCGATCTGCATGGTTTTCAGAGCGTCAATTTGTTCTGATATCCGCATGACACCGATTTCAGCAGCCATGGCAGAACCCGCTCTTGCTGTTATCATAATCGCCGAAAGAACAGGACCTAATTCTCTGATGATGGTAAGGGATACAGCAGATCCCAAAGCCGCCTCGGAACCAAATTTCACAAGGGAATAATACCCCTGAAGTCCTAAGACCATGCCCGTAAACGTTCCGGTCAAGATAATGACAAACAAAGATTTTACACCGATAAACCAGGTGTGGTCTATGATTTTGTCCGCTTGAAATGGCCTCACAAAAATGCGGGTCACGCCTGAAATGAAAAAGAGAACAATTCGACCAATGGATTCGACACCCCCCAGGGTTGCCCCCCCCAATTTTTCAATATATTTCATCTCCATACATGGCCTTATATAAGGTTTGTTCATAAAATACAAGCAACCCGCAACCATCAACTGGTGTGAAATTGTAAATAAGTGTAAATGTGGTGTGAAATTGTAAATAAGTGTAAATGCCAATTGACACGTGGGGGGAAAAAGAATACGTATAGATAAATTTGCACATATTATATATAAAAAGTCTCCATTTCAAACAGGATATAGGAAGAAAATATGGCCCAGAAAATAACATTGAGTATTCCGGATATGCTCCATGCGAAACTCAAGGAATGGAAAAATTCATTCAACTTTTCCAAAATGTTTCAAGAAGCGGTAACCGATGCTATTCAAAAGAAAGAGGAATTCCAAAAACGGTTTTCAGAAGAGTTTGATATGTCGGATATCATCAAACGGCTTCAACAGGAAAAACGCATCTGGGAAAAGCAATTTTATAAATCCGGGAAAAATGAGGGGATAAAATGGGCACGGTCTGCCCATTATGAAGATCTTTTATACGTAATCAACTTTGAGGACGCGTATAAATTGACCAATGACCCTAAATTTAAAACTTATTTTGAAGAGGTTCACACCAAAAATGAACTGGGAAAATATGCCAATGACACTGCAGTCGATCACGAGTTGATGTTTATGGACGGATGGTTTTACGGTGTGAATGAATTTTGGGCCCAGATAAAGGAAGAAATTTAAAATGAACGATGAAACAAAAAAAGGGTCTGGTATTCTCGGTATTGATGTGGGATCTGTATCCGTCAGTATTGCTGCCCTGGACGACAAAGAAGAGATTTTTCATCAAGCATCCGCCTATCACCACGGAGATGTAAAGCCTTGTCTTGCCGACCTTTTAAAAAACGATGCCCTTAAAAATATCGGATATATATCCAAAACCGCGTCAAGTCCTTCCATTATTTTCTCCCATAGTGTTTTTGATGAGCAGGTTTCAATGATCCGAACCGCAAGTCACCTCCATGGAAATTCATTTGCCGGAATTTTACAAATTGGTGGCGAAAAATTTTCCCTAAGCCTTTTTGATGAATTGGGCAATTACATCGGTGCAAAACATAACACCTCCTGCGCTGCGGGCACGGGTAGTTTTTTAGACCAACAGGCCGGACGTCTCAACCTTTCAAGTTCCGAACAGATCAGCGAACACGCCTTATCAAACACTAAGGATCGCCCGGATATTGCCACCCGCTGTGCTGTCTTTGCCAAAACAGATCTCATCCATGCCCAGCAGGAAGGCTATGATATTGCTCAAATTTGTGACGGTCTTTGTTTTGGTCTTGCAAAAAACATCGCCAATACCCTTTTCAAACAAAAGAATATGTTCAAGCAAAATGACCTTAATTCAAATGACTTTGGTTCAAATGACTTTGGTTCAAAGGTTCTTTTTTGCGGAGGGGTGGCCAAGAATATTTGTGTAAAGAATCACCTGGAATCCATCCTGGGAATCGCATTTTTTATGGATGATGCCTCCCAGTTTTATGGTGCGATTGGGGCGGCCTTGTGTCTGAAGGATCAATTAAACCAAGGTCTCCATGAACCCAAAATTTTGAATAATCTGGATGACTATTTTATAGAAACCGCCAGGAAAGAGAGTTACCGGTATCCTGAGTTGGCATTAAAACTATCGGATTATCCGGATTTTACCTGTTTTAAATCTTGTTTGTTTGAAGGGGTGGAAATAGATATTTACCAAGATCCAAAGGCCTCTCACATTGCCCAGGGATTCCTGGGACTGGATGTGGGATCCACCAGCACCAAAGCTATTTTAATTGATGAAAAAGGCCACCCCATTGTTGGATTTTACACAAGCACAGCATCAAGACCTGTTTTGGCAGTGCAAAAGCTCTTTAAAGCCTGTGATTCATTTTTAAGCGAGTACCACCTGGATATGGACATTGGAGGCTGCGGCACCACGGGGTCCGGCAGGCGAATCAGCGGGAAAATTATTGGGGCGGATATTGAACCCGATGAAATTACGGCCCATGCAACGGCTGCCGTAGACCTGAACAAAAACGTGGATACCATTATTGAAATTGGCGGACAGGATGCAAAATTTACCCTGCTTAAAAATGGAATGGTCACCTCATCTGTCATGAACACCGTCTGCGCAGCAGGAACCGGCTCTTTCATAGAAGAGCAGGCAAGCAAGCTATCGTGTCCCCTGACAGATTATTCCGCAAGGACAGAAGGCGTCACCTCTCCTGTATCAAGCGACCGATGTACGGTCTTTATGGAGCGCGATATCAATCATTTTTTTGCTGAAGGGTATGAAAAAAATGAAATCCTTGCCTCTGTACTCCACTCCGTGCGGGATAACTACCTGACAAAGGTGGCCAATATCGGAAAAATCGGCAACACCATCCTTTTCCAAGGAGCGACTGCCAGAAATAAGTCCCTGGTTGCCGCATTTGAACAAAAGCTCAACAAGCCCATCCACGTGTCCAAATACTGTCACCTCACAGGAGCTCTTGGCGTTGCGCTTTTGGTCAGAGAACAAAAGATGACCCAAAACCCGACCCAAGAACTGGTGGCTCAGAAACCGGCCCAGACAAATTTCAGGGGGTTTGATCTGTGGAAAAAGCAAATTCCTGTTCGCCAGGAGACCTGCCTTTTGTGCACCAACCATTGCAAATTAACCATTGCCGACATTGACGGAGATCCCCAGGCCTATGGATTTTTATGCGGCAGGGATTATGAAACCCAGAAAATGGCAGTTCAAAAAAACCGCTATGACCTGCTCGGTTTAAGAAAGCCGCAAGCCCGCATCAAATATGATACACCGGTAATACATGATTTTACCATTGGCATTCCCGCAGCTCTTCACCTGTTTGAAGACGTGGAATTCTGGCAGCACTTTTTTTCCAATCTGGGAATACGAACCATCACCAGCAAGGGATTAAAAAATCCGGTCAAACTGGGAAAAACCATTGCAAATGCCGAGTTTTGCGCCCCGGTTGTCTCTTTACACGGACATGTGTCCCATTTGATGGAACGAGCCGATTTTGTGTTTCTTCCCTTTTATTTTGAGGACAAACCAACGCAAAAAGAATTTCGACGGCAACATTGTTATTATACCCAGTTTTCCCCTTCCATCATCTCGTGTTTACAGCCTTTGGATCAAAAAAGACTGATATCACCCATTATTCAATATTTATACACCAGTTTCCATACCAAAATGCAGCTGTATAAATCCTTAAAAGCCCTGTCCCGAAAACTGTCATTTTCTTTTTTTGATATTGTGATGGCCCATGACAAGGCCATTGAATTTAAACAGCAATATACAAAAAGATTAAAGGGAATATATCAGGAACAAACCAAAGATTCCCCGGGCATCAAAGCCGTCTTTCTGGGACGACCCTATACCATTTTGTCAGCGTCCATGAACAATAATATCCCGGGAATTTTTGCAAACCTCGGGGTAAAAACATTTTTCCAGGACATGCTGGATACAAAAAATCAAGATTTTTCACTGATCCGCCCGTTGCTCAAAGAGGTTCACTGGAAACATGCCGCCAATATTCTTGAATCAGCCTATATTGCGGCCACCACCAAAGATCTCTATCCTGTCTATATTTCTTCTTTCAAATGTTCCCCGGATTCTTTTGCGGTTGATTATTTTAAAGAGATCATGGAGCAGTTTAACAAACCTTATCTGGTGCTAGAACTTGATGAGCATGATTCAAGCGTGGGATATGAAACAAGAATAGAAGCAGCTGTCCGTGCCTTTACCAATCATTATGAACAAGGGAAAAAAACCATTCCCAAAACGACCCATTCCTTTGAGCCATCCTATACCGACTCCCTGGAACAAAAAACCATTATTTTCCCCAACTGGGACCCCTTTACAGGCAAACTGCTCGTGGCAACATTGCGAAATGAAGGATATGACGCCCTGCTGATGGAAGAAACCCAAACAACCCTCAAGCAGAGCATTCTGACCAACACAGGCCAATGCATTCCCCTCAATGCCATTGGTGCAGGGTTTATCCATACCGTCAAAAAACACGGCATCGACCCTTCCAAAGCGGTTCTATGGCTCAATCATTCGGAAATAGCCTGTAATATAAAAATGTACCCCTACCATATCAATAAAATTTTTCAACGGGAACAAAATGGGTTTGATCAGGCACAAATTTATCAAGGTGCGCTGTCCTTGTTCGATATTTCCTTTAAAGCTTCCACCAATGCCTATTATGCCTATATGTTTGGCGGGCTCCTGAGAAGTATTGGCTGTAAGCTACGCCCCTATGAGGTCAACAAGGGAGAAACAGACCAGGTTCTTGCCAGGGCCTTATCCATCATAGGCGCTGCCTTTCTCACCGGAGGATCCAAGGAAAAAGCCTTACAGGAAACCATTTCCATGCTAGAAAAAATCCAGGTCAAACGAGAGAAGAACCGTCCCAAGGTGGCCATATTTGGGGATCTTTATGTCAGGGATAATGATACTATGAACCAGGATCTGGTTCATTTTATTGAGGATAATGGCGGGGAGGTTGTCACCACACCCTATTATAAATATATCAAAATCATTGCCAGCTCCTATTTTAAAAAATGGTTTAAGGAGGGCAAATACATGAGTCTGATTTCAAACAAAGCCCTGCTCACCGCCATGCAGACAATGGAGAAAAAATATTACAAATATTTTGAAACCATACTGGAGGAATCCGATCTTGTTGTGACCGGTTCCTATGAAAATCTTCTGGGGCAATATGGCATCTTGCCTGAGCACACCGGCGAATCCATGGACAATATCCTGAAAATTCACCACATCATCAACGAACACCCGGATTTAAGACTCCTGGTCCAGACCAATCCGGCATTCTGCTGTGCCGGGCTTGTGACCGAAGCCATGGCCGCCAAGATAGAAGCGAAAACAAAGGTGCCCATTGTCAGCATCACCTATGATGTGTCGGGAGGGAATAAAAACAAGGTGATCATTCCCTTTCTCAAATCCCAACGGAAAGCCGCCTATTCCCACAACATGAAGGTTTCGGTCTGACGTTTGCCGGGAAGGTAGGGTTTGATACTAGGATATTTGTGCAAGAATTCATTTTGGAATTCAATGCGCTTTACATTGAACCTATTGTGGGCGTCAACCGCCCTGCGGTACCGCAGATAGTATTCATCGTAATTTTTTAAATGCCCTTTGCTTTTAGCGTCTTTGATATTATAAAAATTGGTATAGGAATAGGTGAGCAAGGCTTCAAAATTATCCAGATATGCCTCAAGACTTTTATAATGAACCACAACATTTCGATTGGTGTAAAACAATTAAATCTGATACACCCAATTGAGATCTTTTTTAACAAAATAAACTTTATAATCCGTTGTAAACTTGACAAGCCTGGCGATGGAGGCCTGATTTTCATCCATCATGATTCTAAGAGTGCCAATAAAATCGATGGTCTCTTTCAGCACTTTGAGCCGTGATTCTACCGTTGAAACCAGTTCAAGGGTAACCAGGCCTTTGTCTAAAATAAGGGTGGTTTTCTTTAAATCATCCGCTAACCTTATGACCTGGCGGATGATGGGGGGAAGATGGGCATATTTGTTCGTTTCTTTCATTTGGGAATAGGTATAAAATTCAAAGGCCGACACCCCGGTAAAAGTGGCCAGAAATATCATAAAGAGAACCATCCCTTCACTCTTCCGGGATTTGAAAATAAAATAGGGGGTGGTGACGGGGGCCAGGAGGACAGCTGCTGCCCACCAGATAGGACGTTTTTTTTATGGCATTCAAAAAACATGAGACCGGCCAAGAGCAAAACATATGGAAAATAAAGATAATACAAGGTTTTTATCCACCTTTGAAAGTTAAAATATTGGTGTCAATGCCATCAGAGGATATGGTAAGCGCACCATTGATATCTGTCCTGAATACCGTATATCCCCTTTTCTGGTATCTTTCCAGGACATCCGGGTGTGGAAACCCATAGGGGTTACCCGCACCGCAGGATATTATTACACTTTCAGGCTTTACTTTATCAAGAAAAATTTTACTGCTGGAGGTTAAACTGCCATGGTGGGGTGAAATAAGAAGGCTGGATTTAAGCGTCATCCCCTTTTTTCTGGCAAGTATAAGTTCCCTCTCACGCTGAATATCTCCCGGAAAAAGCAGGGTAACTCGATTAAACCGGACCTGAAAAACCAATGAATTGTTGTTCAGGTTCTGGTGGGATGGCTCGGCAAGATCTGTGAAAAACACGAAAAGGGTCCTGTCAAAATCAAGCATGGCATCGCCTTGGGCGGGATGCCAGATCCGAATTTTTTTGTCATGGCACAGGGCCATTAACTCCCCATAGGTTCTGATTGATCGGGTATCTTGATTTTTTATCAGCAGGTTAACCTTAAAATTTTCCAGAATATACAATAGGCCGTTCATGTGATCAGATTCCGGATGGGTCAAAATAACGGCATCCAGGCAAAGAATTTTTTGGGACCACAAAAACGGTCCCACCACATAGCGACCAATATCAAAACTGGACCTGCTGGAAAAGCCACCGCCGTCCACCAAAATATTTTTCCCTTCAATGGTCTGAATCAAGGCAGAGTTCCCCTGCCCCACATCCAGAATGGTAATGGTCATTTTTTGAGGAAACATGCGTGTTTTAAGCCCGGTTCCAAAACAAAAAGAACCCGCCAAGACAGCCATGGACATAAGCACAAGACCTGTTTTTCTTTGACGAGAAACGATCAAGCAGATTGCCGCAAGAAAAAGATAGAGGATCACGGTCTCAACCCCATCAATGCCGACAATCCTGGACCATGAAAATTTAAAACGGGTTAAAAATTCAATATAGGTGATGCAAACCGACAGAATGCTCTGGCAGACAATGACCAGGGCTTCGGCCAGGCCGGGCGAAATCGGAAGAAATACAAACGTTATAAGTCCCAGGGGCAGACAAACAAAGCCCATGAGTGGCACCAACAAAAAATTAGACACTATCTGCACAAATGAAACCAAATTAAAATAATGGGCAATCAAAGGGAAAGTGCCCAATCCTGCAAAAAAACTTACCAGAACTGGCATTATGATGAGTGACATAATACCGGCCCTGGGGGTCCACCCCCGAATTTTCATGAGTGAAAATCCGATGATAATGGAAAGCAATGCACCAAAGGATAATTGAAAAGATATGGAAAAAAGGGCGCAAGAATCGATGATGAGGATAACCACTGCTGCGAGAGCCAGGGTATTCAATGGATTATTTTCTCGCTCACTCAAAAAGGCGATCATAAAAATAGAGATCATGATAAAGGCCCGCTGGGTGGAGGGAGAAAATCCCGAAAAAATTCCATAAAAGAGCAGGGGGATCAAGGTCAAAATTCCCGCTGTTTTTTTGGCAACCCCCGTCATTAAAAGCAGGGGAAACCAGGCAAGCACCGTGTAAAAAATAAAATAAAACCCCATGGCGACAATGGAAAGATGAAGCCCGGAAATAGCAAGGAGATGTGAAGTTCCTGCCTTTGAAAACAGATCTTTGAGTTCTAAGGAAATGGCTTCTTTTTTACCGGTAACCAGGGCCGATAGAATAGCACCAGCTCGTTTATTTTCCATTTTGTCCATGGTAAAATTAAAAAAACGATTTCGAAGCTGTTCAAGGCCCCGCATTATTTTGATGCGAACATCCATTGGATGGGGTATCACCCGGATTTTACCAGCGTTAGCATATGCCGATCCAGACACCCCGGCAAATTTCATATGTCGTTCATAATCAAATCCATTGGGGTTTGCAAAATTTCTAATGGGTTTGATGGCACTTGTAAATTGGACAACATCTCCATATTGAAAGTTTCCCTTTTTTTTGTCATAAATATTAAGCAGTATCAGCCCCTGAACTTTAACAGGCACCCTCCCTTCTCTTTCAACAAGATGACAAAAAAGGAGAACCCTGTGTTTAAGGAAATAATCCTTTGAAAATGAAACAATTTCTCCGGTAATGGTATATTTGGAGGAATCTGAAAACTGTAAAATAGAATCCGAAGAGACGTCCGGGCTTAAAACTCTGGCAATTGAAAGAAAGCCCCAGATCAGGGCGATAAGACTTAAGCCTGATACAAATGGTTTTGATCGAGAAAAGACAAAGGAGACTGCAAAAAGAAACGCCAGGGCTCCCAGAGCAAGGATGGCCCATGGCAGATCAGGAAAAAAATTCCCGACCAGGATTCCGGTTATCAATGATAAACAAACCGGAATCAAAGGTGGAAAATTGAGAGGTATTATTTTTTTCACATATTCACACCTGCTGCCCTTTTTTTACGAAAGGACTGGTTATTAAATACGCTGTCTATTGAATTCTTTGGATATCAGCCCCCAGGGATGAGAATTTTTTTTCTATGCCTTCATAGCCCCTGTCCATGTGGTAAATCCTAGAAATCACGGTGGTGCCCTGGGCAATCAGCCCGGCGATTACCAGAGAAGCGCTGGCCCGAAGATCTGATGCCATCACCGGAGCGGCCTGGAGTCTTTCCACTCCCCGGACCATGGCATAATTTCCATTGGTGATGGAGATGTCGGCTCCCATGCGCAACAGTTCATTGGCATGAATAAACCGGTTTTCAAAAATAGCTTCATGGATCATGCTGTTTCCCTGTGCAATGGTCATCATGGCCATGAACTGCGCCTGCATATCCGTTGGAAAACCCGGGTAAGGCTGGGTTTTTATATCAATGCTTTTAATGAGATCACTTCCCTTCACCCGGATCTGGTGTTCACCGATATCAAGGGTTGCACCGGTTGCCTTGAGTTTGTTGATAACCCCGCCCAAATGATCCGGAATACAACCCTTTATCAATACATCACCACGGGTTGCGGCAGCCGCCACCATAAAGGTTCCAGCTTCGATCCGGTCCGGAATAACAGTGACCTTGGCTGGATGGAGCTTTTCCACGCCTTCAATGGAAATAATGGCAGTTCCGGCCCCTGAAATTTTTGCCCCCATCTGAATCAGGGCATTTGCAAGACAGACTATTTCCGGTTCCCGGGCGGCGTTTCTCAATACCGAGGAACCCTTTGCAAGGACGGCCGCCATCATTAAATTTTCTGTACCGGTAACCGTGGGAATATCAAAATAGATTTCATTGCCAATCAGATGGTCCGCTTTTGCCTCTATATATCCATGGTCCATGCTAATTTTAGCCCCCAGGGCTTCAAGCCCTGAAAGATGCATATTAACGGGGCGTGCACCAATGGCACACCCACCAGGCATGGAAACTTTTGCATGGCCGAATCTGGCCACTAAAGGGCCTAAAACAAGAATGGAGGCCCGCATTTTCCGGACAAGCTCATATTCAGCTTCGATTTTATTGATACCAGACCCATCCACGGTTAAGGTGTTGTTCTCAAAAGTGCAGCCTGCCCCCAAATCTTCGAGCAGCATCTGGATGCTGGTAATATCCATGAGTTTGGGAACATTTGTAAATGTTGAGATGCCATCGACCAGTATACTGGAAGCAATCAGTGGTAGTGCCGCATTTTTCGCACCACTGATGGTAACTTCGCCATTTAGCCTTCTACCGCCATTTATCTGAATTTTATCCATAGATGAGACTTGCTTTTTAAGGATTAAAAAAGAAGAATCTTGCTGAAAATGCCAAAACCCTTTTTGTTCCGAAATCAAAACGAACTCAACCATTGAGTTCACCAAATTTTTACGCTGTTTTGCTAAAAAACTCAAGAATTATTTATCGAAAGAGCCCTGGGACATTCCCCTCAATTTTTTTCTATGGGGATTCAATTGGGATAAGGAGTTCTCGCAAATTTACACTTAATTTTCCTCAATCCGGAAATCGGGGTGACTCGTTCTCCATGAAAAATCAAAAAGGGTTAACCGATTCGGTGAACCCCTTGATTTTATTTGGTACCTGGGACGAGAATTGAACTCGTACAGACAATTTGTCCGAGGGATTTTAAGTCCCTTGCGTCTACCAGTTCCGCCACCCAGGCATAATCAGGCATAATCCCAGATTAACTATAACATTTTATTTGATTTTACAAGTTAAAAAATGGTCACTCTCTAAAGCTGTCCACAAATATGGATGATTATTTTGGTGGACTCCTGTCCATTGTCATACCGGTTTTTTTCTGATAAAAAGAGGCCATGAACCCTACAAAGCATATATCCCATGATCCCATCATCCTGGCATCCAAATCTCCCAGACGAAAAGAGCTGTTGGAACAGGCAGGTCTTGTGCTTGAAATTTTGGCATCAAATATCGATGAGAACGCTGTCCCCCTGTCTTGTCCCAAAGACTATGTCAAAGATCTGTCCCGGATAAAGGCGGATCATATTGCAAAGACCCGCCCGGATCATTGGGTAATAGGAGCTGACACCATTGTGGTGGTGGATGATCTCATCCTTGGAAAACCCAAAACCCAAGAAGACTCCATTCAGATGCTCAATGGCCTGAGCAATAGATGCCATTGTGTTTTTACAGGATTTACAATCTGCTGCCATACCAAGAAAAAATCCATCACCCGCTCCATTGAAACAAAAGTCTCGTTTAAAGACCTGTCCCAGGGGGAAATACACTGGTATTGTGCTACAAATGAACCCTATGACAAGGCGGGTGGTTATGGGATCCAGGGAATCGGTGCCTTTTTGGTACGAAAGATTGAAGGTTCCTATTCAAATGTTGTGGGCCTGCCCATATGTGAAGTCATGGAAACCTTGGTAACCCTGGGTATTATTAAATTTTAAGGAACATAAGAATGACAACCATACAAGACAATATTGATGCCGTAAAAAAACAGATAAACGAGACAGCCCTTGCCTGTGGCCGGGATCCTGAATCCATCACCCTGATCGGGGTGAGCAAGCGGAAAAGTGCCGACAGGGTTTTTAAGGCCATTGAGGCCGGCAGCACCCACCTAGGTGAAAATTACATCCAGGAGGCTGTGGATAAAATTGAAACCCTGGGCAAAACCTCAGCCTGCTGGCATTTTATTGGGCATCTCCAGTCAAACAAAGCCAAATTTGCGGTCAGATATTTTGATTATATCCACACCGTTGATACGGTTAAACTGGCCCGGGAAATTGATCGACAGGCTGCAAAAATTGGAAAAGTGCAAAAGATTCTCCTCCAGATCAATATAGCCAAAGAGGAGACCAAGTCCGGAGCGGGTGCAAAGGATGCGATTTCACTTGCCCGTGAATTCAGTGGATTTGAAAATCTCTCCCTGGACGGGCTCATGTGCATGCCGCCTTTTTTCTCTGACCCCGAAGATGCCAGGATTTATTTTAAACGATTGGGAATGATTCAAGGAGAAATCCAGGAAGCGGGTTTGGAGAAACTTGTCCATCTGTCCATGGGCATGAGCAACGATTTTAGAGTGGCCATTGAAGAAGGATCCACCATGGTAAGAGTGGGAACTGCTATTTTTGGAGGTCGGGATTGAAACTGCTGCTCCACACCTGCTGCGGCCCCTGCTCAATTTATCCCCTTCAGGTGCTTAAAGAAAAAAATATCGATGTCATGGGCTTTTTTTACCGCCATAATATCCATCCCTTTACCGAATGTATGAAACGCGAAGAGACCCTGAGGCAATATGCCGATGAAATCGAATTAAAAATGATCTGGCAGCAGGGGTATGAGCTGGAAAAATTTATCCAGTCCGTGGTATTTCGGGAAAAAGATCGGTGCCGATACTGCTACCATGCCCGACTAAAGGCCACGGCCATGGTGGCCAGAAAAGGAAAATTTGATGCTTTTTCCACCACCTTGCTCTATAGCAAATTTCAAAATCATCAACAGATTATTGAAACAGGACAGGCCCTTGCAAGGGAGTATGATCTGAAATTTTTCTACCATGATTTCAGGGAAGGATGGCAACAGGGTATCAAAATTTCAAAAGAACGCAACATGTACCGGCAACAATATTGCGGGTGCATTTACAGTGAACGAGACCGGTATTATAAAGATCGTCAAAAGGAAGGCAACAGTTGACAAGTCAACAGTTGACGAGTCAACGTTTGACGAGTCTAATATTTGACCCGTCAACAATTATAGCGGGGGAGGGTTAATTGGAAGGTCTGCTCTTTTTGATCTGATTGTGGATGTTTACCAGTTTTTTATCTGTCTGGTTAAGCCGGTTTGCAAGTACAGAAAAAAGGTGTTTGGCCACGTCTGGATATTTTTCAATGATTTCCTCCAGTTTATCCCCGGGAAACCGCTTGACCTTGGATCGTCCCTTTGAAATGATGGATGCGGATCTGGTAGATTGGGTTATGGCGGCCATCTCACCGAAATAATCGCCTGGTTCAGTTATTTCAGCAATCTTCTTGCCGCCTTTGACCACATGGAGCGCCCCCTGTTCCAATCGGAAAAAATCAATATCTTTATTGCCTTCCCGAAGGATGACATCCTTGTCCTCGTAATGCTCGAAATCCGGATTGATAAGATAGGCTGGCAACGCTTCCTTGGTAATAGTGGTTTTTTTCAAGACCTCTTCAAGGGAAGTTTCACTAGATCTTATTTTTACAAGCCCGGCATCCCTCAGGGTGAGCATCCCTTCATTCACCGCCACTTTTCTGAGTTGATCCTCGGCCACTTCTGCTGTGATGGCTTTTCCTACTTCATCGGTTACTTCCATCAGCTCGTATAGCCCTACCCTGCCCTTGTATCCGGTTCCATTGCAATGGCTGCATCCATTGGGGCCATAAATTTTCAGATCTGCAATTTCTTCTTTTAAGAACCCTTCTAACTCTAAATCCTTGGGATTATAGCCGGTGACAATCTGTTTGCACTGGGGGCATAGCCTTCTTGACAGGCGCTGGGACAGAACCATGGTGATGGAAGAGGCCAGCATATAAGGGGGAATGCCGATATCTATCAGTCGGCCAATGGTGGAGGGGCAGTCATTGGTATGGAGGGTGGCAAAGACCAGATGGCCTGTCATGGCAGCCTTGATGGCAATTTCAGCCGTGTCCATATCCCGGATCTCACCCACCATGATTATATCGGGGTCCTGGCGGAGAAATGCTTTTAATGCCGCAGCATAGGACATGCCCACAGAGTCTTTGACCGGCACCTGGTTGATGCCCTTAAAATTGAATTCCACGGGGTCTTCTGCCGTGAGGATTTTAATATCATCTTTATTGAGCCGGTTAAGAACCGAGTAAAGCGTGGTGGTTTTTCCGCTACCCGTTGGTCCCGTGACCAATATAAGACCGTAGGGTCGTGAAATACATTTTTTAAGGGTTTCATAGGTGGAGGCTTCAAACCCCAGCTTGGTCAGGTTAATGCTCAGGGCACTCTGATCAAGAATACGCATGACAATACTTTCCCCGAACAGGGTGGGCAGGCTGGACACCCGGAAATCAACGGATTTTTTTTTCCCAAGCCTCAACTTTATCCTGCCGTCTTGAGGGACCCTTCTTTCTGCAATATCCAGTTCCGCCAGAATTTTAATCCGAGAAATAACGGCATTTTTAATACTGATGGGCAGGTTCATGGCCTTGTACATGCTGCCGTCAAGTCGATATCTGACCTGAAAAGATTTCTCAAAAGGTTCGATGTGAATATCGGAAACCCCGTCATTAATGGCTTTGGTCAAGATGCCGTTCACCAACTTGATGATAGGGGCATCCGAGGCCATGAACTGGTCAGAGTCATCCTCTATATCTGCAAAACCGACTTCCACTTCCCCGGCTGCCTCGGAGACAAGGGAACCAAAATCTTCCACAGAGGTAATCGGCTCATCATCATCTGAATCCTCTTCAAAATGAAGAAACCCTTTATAATCATCGTCACTGATCTTGTAAAAATCACGATAGGCCTGGATAATATCATTCTCTGTGGAGACAAAGACCTTGATATTTTTCTGGGTTTTTTTTTGAAGCTCCTCAACAATGGCGGTATCCGTTGGTTCAGACATGGTAACCGTCAAGTCATCTCCCTCCAATTTCAGGGGAAACACCAGGTGGTCCTTGGCCATTTCAAAGGGAAGAATTTTTAAAGCCGCCGGATCCGGTTTTATTTCAGCGAATCGGGCCACATTGTAGTTGTAAATCCTGCCCAGAACATTGATGATCGTATCCGGATCAATATATCCCTTGTTTAAAAGAATGCTGCTGAGGCGCTCATTGGTTTTTTTGTGAACATTAAGGGCCTCGGTGAGCTGCATGCTGGTGATCTGTCCTTCCTTTGAAAGAATTTCACCAATTTTGGTTTTGCCGGCACCTGACTGATCTTTAATGGTTGATTTAAGGCTGGAAACTGATTTTGCCATTCACTTTTTCCAATGATCTGTTTTTTGTATCTATCGTTTATAATTTTTAAACACTCTGATACCGCCTGCCAGAATGAGTAATGCACCCAGCGTGTAAAAGCAAAATTTGACCAGAATCAATTTTTCACTAAAAAATTCTATGGCCGCAATCCGGGGCATTACCTGTGGTATGCGATAAAAGACCCCTACCCCTACGGCAATCAAAACGAGTCCATAATAAAATGTAAAAGTTTTTTTGTCCATCTTAATTACACCTTTCCAATTCATTGAGCTCTTGGTCAAAGCTCTTTTTTTTAATTTCCATTTCATCCATTTGACGTTCAAGTTCTTCAAATAAAGCGTCAACCTCTTTTTCAAAGCCAGCAAGCTCCTTTGCAAGGGCGGCAATCTTAGGCCCGTCCTGTTCCTGGGATGCGATTAAAAGACTTTCATTGATATTTTTGGTATGGGCTTCTTTTTCTTCTATGGCATTTTCAATTTTGTTAATTTCCCGTTGAATCGGCCCAATTATCTTTGAACGGCCAGCAATTATTTCAGATTTTTTCTGGCGCAACTCCTTTTTTGACAAGGTGGCGGGTTTTTCTTTTTTGGCCGCTATAAAATCTTGCTCTTCCTCCCAGCCTTCTTTTTCCAGAAATTGTGCATAGGTGCCTTCAAAAATGGAGATTCCTTGTTTTTTAAATACCACCAACCGGTTGGCCAGGCCATGGAGAAATAGTTCATTATGGGTGACCAGAATAACGGCCCCTTCAAAACAGCTTAATGCCCCTTCAAAAGCGTCACAGGCTTCAATATCAAGATGATTGGTGGGTTCGTCCAACAGCAGCAGGTTTAAAGGGCTGATGAGCAATTTTCCCAGCATGACCCGTGATTTTTCCCCGCCGGAAAGGACCGATATCTTTTTCAGGGCAGCGTCTTGTTCAAACATCATGGCCCCGCAGATATTTCTGGCTGCCTGGCGATCAAAATCCGGCTGGGAATGCATGAGTTCCTCTTCAATGGTAAAATTGTCATTTAATGACTGCACATTGGTCTGTTCAAAATAGCCTTGGCAAACACCGGGATTCACCATGACTGATCCAGTCCCAGAACCTAAGCTCTGGGTGAGCAACTTGAGCAGGGTGGTCTTTCCCTTCCCGTTTTTACCGATAATGGCAATTCGGTCTTCAGGATAAATGGTAAGGGAAAAATTTTGTATCAGCGGAGTTTTCTTATCCCAGGAAAAAGAGAGGTTTTCAGCGGTCAGCAACTGTTTCCCGGCAAAGGGAAGATAGTTAAAGGAAAAGGCCAGGTTTTTCAGCTGGGCCAATTTTTCCTTTGACTGATTTTTTGCAAGCGTTTTAATTCGGGATTGAACCATGTTGGCAAGTCTGGCCTTTGCCCGGAAACGGGTGACAAAGAGTTCAATCTCTTTATTTTTTTTCTCTTCGTTCTGACGGGTTTTCTCATAGATTTCTTCATCCTGGGCCACCTGGAAATAATATTTCTCCGTATTGCCCTTGATTTTTCTAATTTTTTGCCGGTGAATACCAGCTATATGGGTAACCACATTGTCCATGAATCCCCTGTCATGGGTGACCAAAAGAACTTCCCTGGGCCAGGCGACCAGAAACTGTGAAATCCACCGGATGGAGGTGATGTCCAGGTAATTGGTGGGTTCATCTAAAATCAGAAGATCCGGTCCTGATATCAATACCTTTGCCAGGTTGAGACGAACCTGAAACCCGCCTGAAAAAAGACTTGGGGCCTTTGCCATGTCAGATTGGGAAAAACCTAGGCCTGCCAAAATTTTTTCCGCTTTCCAGGAATGGTCCTTTTCATGAGCCAAAAGACCCAACATGGCCTCTTCTAGAACACTATCCTTTTCAAAGGAGATCTTCTGGGACAAAACCCCTATTCTATATCCGGAAGGACAGGTGATCCTGCCGTCATCCGGGTGATCGGTTTGGGCAATCATGTTCAGCAAGGTGGTTTTTCCATGGCCGTTTCGGCCCACAAGCCCCACCCGTTCCCCGGAGTTGATCTGCAGGCCGGTATCGTCTAAAAGAATTTGGTCTCCAAACCCTTTTGAAATGGACTCAATATTCAGCATTCACTCATCCAATAAAAAATCAAAAAAAATTTATTCCTAATCTCTCTTTAAAACGTGTAGCATACCACTGCCTGATTAATTTTAAAACATAAGATTTATCTTGACTTGATTTTTTAAGGTCTTAATAGTTATTCTATTAATTTTATTCTTGATACTAAAAAATAGAGGAAAATATGACCCAATATATTTACGAGTTCGGCCCGAAAAAAACCCAGGGAAATGCAACCCTAAAAAATCTTCTGGGGGGAAAAGGGGCCAACCTTGCTGAAATGGCAACCCTTGGACTTCCGGTCCCCCCCGGCTTCACCATATCCACAGAGTGCTGCAACCATTATTTTGATCTTGACGGGCGGTTTCCAGACTCCCTTGAAGCCAAAATAGCCTTGGCCATGGAAAACATTGAACGACAGATGAAAATGAAATTCGGGGATAAAAACAACCCCTTATTGGTTTCCTGCCGTTCCGGTGCCAGAAGTTCCATGCCCGGAATGATGGAAACCATTTTAAATGTCGGTCTTTGCTCAAGTACCATCCCGGGACTCGTTGCCAAAACCGGAAATGAATGGTTTGTCTATGATGCCTATAGACGTTTGATCATGATGTATTCCGATGTTGTCATGGAAAAGGCGGAACAGATTAAACCCCAGAACGGCATGGGCATTCGTTTAAATCTTGAAATGATGATGAACAACCTGAAAAATGACAAGGGGTATACAAACGATACTGATATCTCCTGCGAAGATATGAAGGGATTGTGCAGCCGGTTTAAAAAGAAGATCCATGAAACCTTGAATATTGAATTCCCCGATGACCCGAAAGAACAGCTTATGGGGGCCATTGGAGCTGTTTTTAAAAGCTGGAACGGACGGCGGGCTGTCTCCTACAGACGAATTGAACATATTCCGGACAACTGGGGAACCGCCGTTAATGTCCAGAGCATGGTGTTTGGCAATATGGGAGAAACTTCTGCCACAGGAGTTGCCTTTTCACGGGACCCTGCCACAGGAGACAATAAATTTTACGGCGAATGGCTGGTCAATGCCCAGGGAGAGGATGTGGTGGCGGGTACCAGAACCCCCAACCCTTTAAACAATGATACCAAAAACCCGCAAAACAGGCACCTTTCTTCCCTGGAGGAAGCCATGCCCGCCCTCTATGCCCAGCTTTTTGATATCAGAAACACCCTGGAATCCCATTATCGAGATATGCAGGATATCGAGTTTACCATCCAGGAAGGCCATTTATACATACTCCAGTGCCGCGTGGGGAAAAGAACGGCCACAGCCGCCCTTAATATGGCCATGGACATGTTTGAGCAGGGCATGATTGATGAAAAAACCATGATCTGCCGCCTGGACCCGAAGGTGTTGGATGACATGCTCCACCCCATCGTAGATCCTGCCGCAGAAAAGACAGCCGAAAAGATAGCAGAAGGATTGCCGGCCGGACCCGGCGGGGCCTGGGGCCAGATTGTCTTTACCTCTGAAGATGCGGTTGCATGGACCAAATCAGACAAACACGTTATTTTACTCCGGGAGGAAACCAACCCTGAAGATATTGAAGGCATGCGGGCCGCCTGTGCCATTTTAACTGCCAGAGGCGGTATGACAAGCCATGCCGCCCTTGTGGCCAGGGGCTGGGGGAAATGCTGCATCGTCGGTGCCGGTGCCATGAAAATCAATGCCAAAACCAAAGAACTCAGGGTGGGAGCCAAGATTTTCCATGAAGGAGATTTTATCACCTTAAACGGCACCAGGGGAATTGTTTACCAGGGCCGACTGAAGATGAAGGATTCTTTGGAAAATCCAAGGTTTCAAAAATTTATGGCCATTGCCGATTCCTACAGAACCATGAAGGTCAGAGCAAATGTGGACACACCGGAAGATGCCAAAATCGCATTGGCCTTTGGGGCAGAAGGTATCGGGCTTTTCAGAACCGAGCACATGTTCTATGGATCTGATTCCGGCAAACCGCTATTTTTACTCCGGAAAATGATCTTGAGCAAATCAAAGGAAGAACGGCAGGTGGCCCTGGATGAGTTATTTCCCTTTGTAAAACAGGAAATCTCCAACACCTTGTCTGTCATGGACGCCCTGCCGGTTACCCTGAGGCTTTTGGATCCGCCCCTGCATGAGTTTGTGCCCCAGTCCCAAAAAAACCAGCAGGAAATTGCTGATGCCCTCAGGATAGATCTGGAAGAAGTGTTGAAAAGAAGCGCCCTGCTCAAAGAATCCAACCCCATGATCGGTCACAGGGGGGTACGGCTTGGCATTACCTTTCCCGAAATAACCCGGATGCAGGTAACCGCTGTATTTGAAGCCTGCGCTGAATTGATCCAGACGGGCAAAAATCCCTTGCCTGAAATCATGGTTCCGGTTACCTGCAATGAAAAAGAGTTGGCATTCACCCACAAGATTGTCACGGATTGCCATGCCAGGACCCTTGCAAAATATGAAATCAAAACCATTCCCTATCTGTTTGGTACCATGATCGAGATCCCGAGGGCGGCATTGATTGCCGACAAAATGGCAAAATATGCTCAGTTTTTCTCCTTTGGCACCAATGACCTGACCCAGATGACCTTTGGTTTTTCACGGGATGATATTGGATCTTTTATGAATGAATATATCGACAATGCCATATTAACATCTGATCCCTTTGAAACCCTTGACCAGGAAGCCGTGGGCAGCCTGATTGAAATTTCTGTGGAGCGGGGCAAAAAAACGCGGCCGGACATAAAACTTGGGATCTGCGGAGAGCACGGCGGAGATCCGGCGTCTGTGGTATTTTGCCACAAGGCCGGTCTGACCTATGTTTCCTGTTCTCCTTACAGGATTCCCATTGCTCGGCTGTCAGCAGCCCAGGCCGCAATTTTAAACTAATTTTAAACTTGTTCCTGGTCCTATCTAATCCATGTCCACCCAGTAGCGGGACCAGGGGCATCTTTCCTTATAGGGAAATTTCATCAATTCAGTGGCAAGGATGGAAAAATCAGCGTCCCGGACGGTATAATAGGTCACTTGTTCCTTGTCCAGAATGGCTTCAACCCCAACGGCCACATAAAGCAGCTGATGACTGTCCCCGACAACACAGCGAACAGAACCGGCACTTGAAAATTTAGTTTCAAATCTATTTTTTATCGTTTGATTATTGTATCCGGTTTCAACCAGGATGGGTATTTTATGATCTATTTTCAGGAGATACTCCACAAAGGTCTCTGTTTTCATTCCCGGCAGGTCTTGAGTGGCAATGACCATTTTAAATTTTTCAGGTTGTATCCTGAAGGTCTTGAGTGCCTCGGCACCATTTTGAAAAACCATTGCCTTATATCCCATATTGCGGATCACCGTTGAGATCAATTGGCTTCTTTTCCCATTGGCATCAATGACCAGGATATGGATGTTTCCTTCCAAAGCTGCAACATCACTGGATATGGGGACGTTTGATATCCAGCGTTTACCATTAACAGGATGGATATTGGTGACATCTATCTCATAGGCTTTAGAAGAGATAAAGACATCATTTTCCGCCTCCGAAACCTTGATGATTAATTCTTTATTGGCAGCGATATACTGTCTAAGCCATTTGCGGTATTCAAGGTTATCGCCCGTAAGAATCAGCAGCTTGGGGCCGGCCTGGGAATTGACCTGGGAATTGACCTGGGAATTGACCTGGATGGAATGGTAAATAAGCGGCTCATTGGAATATGCCTTTGTGGTTTCCTTATAATTTTCTTCGACAAATTCAACCATAAAATCCCTTGCATGGCAGAGAGAAGAGAAAATAAAACTTGTTAAAATGAACAAAACTATTTTTTTCATGGATACCCAGCTTATACATCAAATTATAAAAAAATTATCATAAAACAAATTATGGTAAAGCTATCGACAATTCCTTGTAAATCCTTGATCCTTATATACTCGTCACATATGTAAAAAAGAGGACAAGATACAAAAAACCAAGAAGAATTAAATGTTTTTTATAATCTGTTTGCCTCCTGGCCCGAAAACGACTCAATCCAAGCCCGAGAATACTGACAATCGACCCAAGGATGATGGTGGATACAAGGTATTTAACAAAGACCATATCCCAGCTGGTTCTGAGATCCAAACGATAAAATTTATCAAAAAAAGTTTCAAATTCCGGCTGGGCCCGATGAAACACCAGAAGTGAAACAAATAGGCCCCCCAAGCACAAAAACTGATCAAAATAAAAAGATATGTCCAGAAGTCTCGGTGTTTTCGTCTCTCAAAGGGCGTCCCTGTTCGTTTAATAAAATGCTCCCTGTCTCGTTTTGTTTACATTTCTTTGGATAATAAATTATTTTTTTTCAATGAATTCCATTAAAATTTCAGGTGACTATATGCGCATTTGCCATAAATCGCCGGGTAATCATTTCAATGATTTCCTCAGCACTGGTTTCAATGGGTTTGTTGCTCACGTTAATCATTGAGAATCCCCGTGTAATATAATATTTCTGGGCATTTTGTATTTCATCTTCAATATCTTGTTTTGAAACATATGAATAGATATCAGCAGTTCCCAGGCTTTCTTGTCTCATCTTCCGGTGGGAGGAAAGCTGCTCCACGTTAATATTCAACGCAATCACCCGTCTTCTGTCCACTGCATCAAGGATTCCTGGCATGGGAACCCCCGGAACATACGGGATATTGGCCACCTTCCACCCCATGACCGCCATGTACATGGACAAGGGTGTTTTCCCGGCACGGGATAATCCCAGGAGGACAATTTCTGACCCCATCAATGTGTCTGGATTTAATCCGTCATCATGGGCAAGGGCAAAATCAATGGCAGATACCTGTTTTAAATTTATCTGATGAATTTCCCTGTAAAGGCCCGGTTTTTCAAGGGGGTCCTTGTTTAAAAATGCCTGAATCTTAGACAGGATGGGTCCCATTAAATCAATGGTGACAATATGATGTTTAATCCCTTTCCGGGTCAGGTATTGTCGAAGCTCAGAATTTACAATGGTATGAACGATAAGGCTTTCAATATCTTTTACCTTGTCAATGAGTTCATCCACCTGACTTTCGGAACGGATATGCGCCACTTTTACAACAGAAATCTCACTGTCGGGAAACTGGACCAGGGTCGATTCAACGAGGTTAAAGGCATTAATGCCCTCCCCGCAGGAGGCAATGTAAATCATTTGAAAATCATTGGAGGCAATTTCATCTATCATAAAAATTATATCCTTTTCCCTTCATTTAGCTTATACAAGGAGTCTATCGTAACCCTTAAGCAGAGTCAAACAGGAAGGCACCATGGCACACCAGGACAAAGGACATTACGCAAATAAACACCAGGAAGAAAGGATCGATGAAACCATCTCCAAAAAAATCCATTCCCTGGCAGAAAATGGCAATGTAACCTGTGCGGCTGCACACAGAATCGCTAAAGATTTTGGGATTTTACCCTTGGAAATCGGGGTTCAGATAGATCTTTTGGAATATCGGATTTCCCAATGTCAGAATGGACTTTTTGGACATTTCCCTAAAACAAAAAAAATCAATCCGGATATTGAGGTGTCAAAGAAACTCAAGGGTGCATTGGATGAGGCAAATACGGATAACCGGCTTTCCTGCGCTGGGTGCTGGAAAATTGCCGCCACCTTGAAAATCAAAAAAGTTGCGGTAGCGTCTGCCTGTGAAAAAATGGACATCAAGATTAAACCTTGTCAACTTGGTGCCTTTTAAGGTTCATCTGGTTCCTTTTTTTCCGTTTTTGTTTCTGTTTTCGAATTTTCTCAACTTGTTGTGTTTCCAGATCATTTTTACCCGTCATTTTGGCTTCAATTTTTTCAACAAGACTTCTTAACGCAAGGAATCGGTTTAAATGCTGGGACCTGTGTTTACCAGCCTTTACACTAAGCCCTGTTTTTTCATGGCTGACAAAAACGGCAGATGAGGTTTTATTAACTTTTTGCCCCCCCCTGCCCGAGGCTTTGATAAATTTTTCTTTGATGTCTTCCCGGTGAATCCCTAATTCTTTCATCTTTGCTTCCAGGGCCTCAATCTTTTTTTTATCCGGTCCCATTATCTCCTCTGGCATACGCCCTTTTTCCATTGAATCTGTCTTTTCCCCATATGATACATTTATACAAGGCGCCATAAAAATTATCCAGTGACAAACTCAAATAAACCCTTTAAAAAGAAGATTCATTTACAATAACGTTAAAACCGCAACAAGCTGGAGATATTTTTCCATATGAACACCAATTGCCTTCCCAATGGATTCCACCATGTGGAAAATGGTAACCGGTCTTCTTCAGGTATTCTCTTTTTACTTTCTGTCTCCGTCGGGGTGGCAATGATCGGCCTGGGAATCATTTGGCCTATTATACCGGTATATGCCGTGGAGCTTGGGGCCGGCGGCTTTTTAGTCGGGCTCATTATTGCCTCTTTTAATATTTCCAAAACTCTGTTCAATCCCCTGGTCGGGCGCCTTTCCGACAAATTGGGACGCAAGAACTTTATTGCGACAGGACTTTTGCTCTATGCCCTTATTTCAGTATTCTATGTATTGCCGACCCGGGCTGAATCCCTGATACTGATTCGATTTTTCCATGGCATGACCTCTGTACTTGTGGTTCCCATTGCCATGGCCCTTGCCGCTGATATTGCGCCCAAACAAAAATTAGGCCTGTATATGGGCACCTTGAACATGTCGGTGATGCTGGGCCTTGGCATAGGACCTGTGCTTGGCGGGATGATTCGTGATCATTTCGGAATGAATGCTGCCTTTTATGCGATGGGGGGGTTGGCCCTGTTAACGAGTGTATTGGTAATGATCTTTATACCCCCTGAAAAAAAAGGTCATTCCGGACAAAGTTCTGGAAGGGTTTCCTTCAGGAAAATGCTACAGCACCGGGTTGTTCTGGGCATTTTCTTAACGCGGTTTTTCACGGCCTCGGGTCAGGGGGCGGTGTATACCTTTTTACCAATTCTTGCGCTTGAACTCAACCTGACAAGTTCCCAGGTCGGCATCATTTTAGGCGCCAACATATTTCTCATTGCATTTCTTCAGCGTTTCATGGGAACGCTTGCAGATCGGATTAATCCCAAATATTTTATAATTTCGGGCACTTTTGCCTCGGGGCTGATTGTGTTGTGGATGCCGTTTGTCGAAGGCTTTACCATGATCCTTTTCCTGAATATCCTCATGGGCATGGCCAACGGTCTGGCCCTGCCCGGAGGCCTTGTCATCACAGGGCAACTTGGCCGCACCATGGGCATGGCAGCACTTATGGGCATCACCGATGCTGCCTGGAGCCTGGGCATGATTGTCTCCCCCATTCTTTCGGGGATTATCCTGGATCTTTTTGGCCTTTCCCAGGTGTTCATCACTGGAAGCTGTTTAATATTAACGGGAAGTGTGGCCGTTACTTTTTTTCTCAGGGATTATCAGCCTGACAAAGCATAATTATTTACAGACATTCTGAGCAAATAATTTTCCAGGCAGCCACCGGTGGTGTCCCATCCCAAAGGCAATGGAAACAAAAATATATGAAAACCAGGTAAAGGTACCAAGGGCGTATCGTGTGAAATTGATATTAATGAGAAATCGCAGGGCAAAAGATCGCCAGAACAATTCCTCCATCACAGGGACTACCAGAACAGCACCAAAGAGATGGCTTGCCAAGATATATACATAGGGCCCCTGGTATGTGCCAGACTCTGGGTCTGAGATGTGTTTTATTTCGGTTTGAGGGGTTACAGGATCGCTCTGGGTCCTATTCGAATGATACATCATGGTAAGAACATTCCCTGGCTTGATATGCTTAAGCACCTTGGAATCCTTAAGCACCAGGATGCCAAATCCCTCCGAGGAAAAGTC
>Ga0307987_1000079_pt1 | contig 56200 bp, 47 predicted proteins | sample EllFjometagen181_FD_203157 | JGI IMG/M metagenome (GOLD analysis project Ga0307987, IMG submission 203157) | Marine microbial communities from Ellis Fjord, Antarctic Ocean - #181 | ecosystem: Environmental > Aquatic > Marine > Unclassified | place: Southern Ocean | collected 2014-10-08 | reverse complement strand
AACGGCACCATCGTCCACAAGGTCAGCGGCGGCATCTCCCAGGGAGCGCTGATGGCCGCACTGGAGAACCTCGAGTGAAGCCCAACCTCACGATGTTCGCCCTGGCCCTGAGCCTGTGGGCCCTCCCCGCCCAGGCCACCCCCGAGCGGGCGGCCCAGATGCAAGCCGCCGAACCCGCCCCCCAGGCTGCCCCCGCCGACATGGGGGCCATGGGCATGGGTGCCGACGGCGAGTTCCCGCCGGCCATGATGGCGGCCATCGCCGCCCAAGAAGCCGGGCTGGCCCAGCAGCCCGACGCGGCTGCGATGCCGCCCGCGGGCATGCCCGCCGCTGCCATGCCCGCTGCTGCCGTGCCCGCACCAGCGGAGCCCGAGCTCGACGCCGAGCCCGCCCCCCAGCTCTCCGAAGCACCTGCAGGCGAGCCCGTCACCGACCGTGCAGTCATCGACGCACGGGCTCGGGTCATCTCCGAAGGCCTGCGCTGCCCCGTCTGCCAGGGCCTGTCCGCCGCGGACTCCCAGGCGGAGTCCGCCATCGCCATGCGCACCCGCTCCGGCGACCTGGTGGCCGCTGGCTACAGCGACGCCCAGATCAACACCTACTTCGTGGAACGCTACGGTGAGTGGGTGCTGCTCGAGCCCCCACGCTCCGGGCGCCACTGGCTCATCTGGCTCGGTCCCCTCGCCTTCCTGGGCCTGGGTGCACTGATCGTGGCTTGGCGCATGACCGCCCAGCCCGAGCCCGCCAAGTCCACCATCACCGTAGATGATGCCGACGAAGATCCGTACGAAAAGCGGATCCTCGACGAGCTCGAGGGGAACTGACGTGGACTGGAACACCTGGCTCCCCCCCCTGCTCGCCAGCGGCGTCGGACTGGCCACCGGCGCCGTGCTGGTGTGGAAATCCTCGGGTGGCGACAGCCCCGCCGAAGAAGCCCACACCCTGCGCGCCCACAAGTCCGGGCTCATGGAACGGCTGCGCGAGCTCGAGGTAGAGAAGCCCAAGCTCGCCAGCGACGCCTATCAGACCGAGCGCAAGGCCCTGGTGGCCCAAGCCGCAGCAACCCTGCGGCGGATCGAGGCCCTCGAGGCCCGCGGCCACCACCGGCCCAGCAACCTGGCCACCCCCATCGGCATCGTGGTGGCCATCGGCCTGGCCAGCGTCGGCGTGATGGCTTGGCCCGACAGCAGCGGCGGTGTCGAACCTGTTCCTCTGGACAGCCCCCCCGCGCGGAGCCGGGCATCGTCCGGCGGCATGGGCGGCCAGGCCATGCCCAGCAGCATGGCCGAGGTCACCTCTACGGCGGGGGACCTCCCCGACGATCTCGACGAGCTCAACGCCATCGCCTACGGCGCCATGCTCGAGGGCCAGCTGCCCGTGGCCATGAGCGCGGTCGAGAAGGCCCGCCAGATCGCCCCCGAAGACCCACTGGTCCAGACCCACCTCAACATCATGCGTCTGAACGTCGGCATGGTCGACAAGGCCGCTGACGGCCTCGAGACGGTGGTCAAGGAGCACCCGGATCAGGTGCGGCCCCTGCTATGGCTTGCCTACGCCCGGGGCAACCAGGGCAAGGACGACGAAGCGAGCGCCCTGCTCGAGAAGGTCTTGGACATGGCCCCGGATAGCGACGAGGCGACCTTGGCCCGACAGTGGATGATGGAGATCGACAAGACTCAGGGACAGTAGGGCCTCCAGGTCTCGGCTCGGACCTCCGGTCCGACCGGCGCTGACCGCGCCTGCCTCGCCACGCAAACAGCCCACTGGGCTGTTTGCGCCCCTGCTGTGGCTGGCCTACGCCCGGGGCAATCAAGGCAAGGACGACGAAGCCAGCATCTTGCTCGAGAAGGTGCTGGACATGGCCCCGGACAGCGACGAAGCGATCCTGGCCCGGCAGTGGATGATGGAGATCGACAGCGTCCAGTCGCCTTAGGCGACCGGAACCACCACCTCCGCCACGAGCCACCTCGAGGTAGGGCGCTTCGAGGAAGCCAGGGCGCACTCGGCATAGATGCCGTAGCCCGGCTTGGTGAACACCGTTGGCGCCCCCCCCTCGCGGTTCGAGGCCTCGGCCAGGCCGAGCTGCCGGGCGAGGTGACCGAGCCTGTGGGCCGAGTAGACGAGGACGACCCGAGGGGGGGGGGAGCATCATCTTCCTCTGTGGATCATGTACGTCGACGCACGACGGCCCGGCGTCCACTGGACACCGGGCCGCTACTCGATAGTCTGGCCGCTACAGGGGCGCGTACTCGATCTCGAGACTGTAGGTGAAGGTGGCTACAGGGCCTTGCCACGGCAGCACTGCCAGGTACCAGGTGCTGCCCTCGAGCAGCGGGTTGTCCGAGACAGCCGTGTCGATGCTCTCGGGACAGCCGTTCCAGGAGTAGTCCATCAACTCCCCGAGTTCGTTGTACAGGTGGAGGTCCACGTCCGCAGAGCAGTCATCCCAGCCCAGGGTGAAGGTCGCGTTGAGGTCCTCGGTCATGGTGATCGCGAAGACATCGACGTAGCCGTCTGCCCACAGGGGCTCCTCGGTGTCGCAGGGCAGATCCCCATAGATGATGTCGGTGATTCCCGGGCCGCTGGGCTCAGGCAACACATTGGCGTTGACGAGATCCTCGACGTGCAAGATGTAGTTCATCTCCTGGTCCGGAACGACGTCGTTCGGCTCGACCTCGACAAATTCCCAGCCGATCACACGGGGCTGGATGGTGTCGATGCTGACCACGATTTCACCCGTCGGGGCAGCCACAGGCTCGGGGCCAGCGGTGTCTGCCGTATCGGTCTCGGGTGTGGTCTCTTGGGTGTCTTCGGCTGTATCGAGGCCCCAGTCGCCCACCTGGGAGCTACCGTCGCCCGTGGCGACCTGAACGGCCTGGGATGAGAAGAGAGCACCCGAGGGAATCGAGGCATTGAGGGTAGGCCAGGTGCCGCCCATGAGCCAGACCGTCGGGTGACCCTCGGTGACGGTGTGTTCTTCCTCGCAGACCTCTTCTTCTTCGGTCTCGCACACGCACTCTTCCTCACAGTCGTCGGCGAGCATGCACTGGCCCGTCTCTTCTTCGTAGGTGACGGAGCAGCCACAGTCGCACGAGCAGCGGGTCTCCACGACGCAGTTGATGTCCTCGGTGACGACCGACTTGATGTGAACGATCTCGAACTTGCCCATCCACATGCCGTTGAGCTCGTCCCACTCCATGTCGTAGACCGAGGCACCACCCACGGGATCGCCTCGCACCTGCACGTCATCGCTCAGATAGGCACCAACCAGGAAGCTGTCGTCGACTGGCTCGAGGGCACCCAACTCGAGGGTGTACGGCATGCTGCTGCCTGGATCGTACTCGGTGGAGTCGGTGGAAATGACCAGCACGCCGTAGTTGCCACCGGAGACAACCGGCATGGTGAACTCGACGTAGCCGAGGGTGCCGTCGGTGCCGCCACCAGTGGTGGCGATGGGCACACATGTCTCGGTCTCGACCACTTCCCAGGTGCAAGTCTCCTCGCAGTCATCGGCCTCGACACACTCGCTGGTCCCCTCGGCGTAGGTGGCCTCGCAGGCGCAGTCGGCGGCCGCACAGGAGTACGCGGTGGCGCATTCTTCTTCGGCGTTGTCCAGGTCGTACAGGTAGAGCTCCAAGATGGTCTTGTCGCGTCCCATGCCCTGGGAGGTCTCGAAGTCGAGGATGACAGAGAGCTCGCCATCAGCCACTGCCGCGAGAGTGTAGTGGTCACCGTTGCCAACAAGCGAACTTTCCATGTCGCCGAAGTCCTGCGCCGTGCCGTTGATGGACGTCCGACGATAGGTGAGCATGGGCAGCTCTGTGGGCATGTCCCAGCTGTCGTTGGCAGTCTCTCCACTGTCGGCGGGCTCTTCGAAGCTGCTGGGTGGAATGACGATGTTGCCGCGGATGGTGGTGGTATCGATGCCGTCCTCGGTCTTGGCGCACGCTACGAGGGCGAAGAGTGCGAGGGTCTGTGTGAAGCGGTTCATCAGAACTCTCCCCGGATGCCGAACTGGAAATAGCGGGGCGACAGGTAGCCGGTGGCCGAGCCGTAGAGCACGTCCCCATTGCTGTCGAGGTAGATACCGTCGTCGGTGGTGGGGTCGTCGTAGGCGGTGTTCGTGCCGAGGACCGTGCGGCTGTTGAACGCGTTGAAGCACTCGGCCGTGATGTCCCAGGTGGTCTGACCTGCGGCCACTGTGATGCCGGCCTTGAGGTTGGTATGGGCCACGGCAGGCAGGCGATCGGGAAGCTCGCCGTCATCGCCATAGTTGGTCCAGCTACCCCCGCTCCAATAGTTGTTGTAGTAGGACTTGCGGTAGGAGTAGCCGGACCGCATGAAGAAGTCCCAGCCGCCGAGCCAGCCGATGCCCACCTTCTCGCTGATCCGCACAGCGTGCGGGTCGCGGTACGAGCCGGCCAACTTGAGGTAGTGCGGGATGTCGTACGACAGAACACCCTCTTCGAAAGGTTGCTGCACGGCATTGTCGAACAGGTAGGTGGCGCCGTGGTCGTCGTGGGTGCCGTAGGCATGCGACCAAGTGTACGACGCGATGAGGCCCCAGTTCTCGTCGAACTGCTTGGTGGCCTTGAACTCGAGTGCCGTGTACTTGGTGTAGGCCTGCTGCGGGGTGCGCTGGCGGAAGATGTACTGGTTGGACCCGTTGCGGTAGCCGATGACGTCAGTGCCTTCATGGTTCCACATCAGGTTGACCTCGTCGTCCTCCCAGAAGTAGCGGGAATGCTCGTAGGTGTAGGTGACGTCCGCGCCCCAGCCACCGCCGAGATCCCGGGACAGGCCCACGTCGAACTCATCCGAGTAGGGGTTCACCAGTGAGTCGTGCTTGAGGAACTTGTCGGCGGAGCCTTGGCTGCCCTCGCCCCAGTCGCCCTGATGCTCGTCCCAATTTTCCTGGCTGGTGCCACCGGTGTTCTCTTCGAGGATGCTAGCGATGGCCAGGAATCCAGTGTCGTAGAACCGACCGAAGTAGACGTGGATGGCGGTCTTGCCGTCACCGGTCAGATCGAAGGCAGCACCGATGCGCGGTGCGACGGTGACCGACTGGAAGACCACGTTGTTCGCATCGTTGAGCAGCTGTGATGCGTCCAGCCTCACACCCGGCCGCAGGGTGAGCCGGGGGATCGGCTGCCAGACATCCTGCAGGAACGCGGTACCCATAAAGCCCTGCAGGAGGGACTCCAGGTTGGTCTCATAGGCGGTGCGATAGCTGGGTTCGTAGCTCTCGAGATCGCCAGGATCTCCGCCGTGGGTCCAGTAGGGATCGCCGTTGTCGGAGAGGCGGGGGTAGTTGGAGTAGGAGTTGAGGTATTCGCCCTGGACGCCGAGCTTGAACTCGTGGCTGCCCATGAACTCGGCGTACTGAGTGAGCTTGCTGCTGAACGAGGCCCGCTGGCGGCTGGACTCGTAGCCGAAGGGGGAGATACCGGCGCTGAAGCCGTCGGGATCGGCGGAGTACCAGCCGACCTCCTCGCAGCGCAGTGGGTTGTCCACCGAGTCGCGGTAGTCGTCGCAGTCGTCCCACATGGAGTCATAGTTGAGGAACGAGGTCTGCATGTAGGCCTGAGTCTCGACGATAGTGGAGCGCGAAGGCACCCACATGTGGCCAAGAGAGGCCAACCAGCCGCCCTGCTTCCAGAGGATCTCACCGCTCTCGAGGGTGTAGATGTCTCGGCTGGCGTTGTTTTCGACGGTGGGGTCCCACTGGCCATGGACCCAGAGTTGGTGGTTGGGGTGGGGCTTCCAGGTGAGCTTGCCGAAGAGGTACGCGGAGCGCCACTTGCGGGACTGCATGGGCTCCGGGCGCTGCACATCCGGAGGCACCGAAGGTGAGCTGAGCAGGTAGTCCATCTGCAAGGAACCGAAGTACCAGAGCTTGTCCTTGATGATGGGACCACCCACGTTGAGGGCCACGCTCTGGCTGGAGTATTCGGAGTCGTCCTTGTCTTCGCCGGGCATCGGCTTGTAGACCCGCGTGGCATCGCTGCTGTAGAGGATCTGGGCGTCGCCCTCGAACTCGTTGCCACCCGAACGGGTGACGATGTTGACCGCACCACCCAGGGCCCGACCATACTCGGCGTCCATGCCACCTGTGATGATCTGAATCTCCTTGATGGCGTCGAAGTTCATGTTCATCGAGAAGGTGTTGGTGAGCGGGTCGGTCGTGTTGACACCATCGACATAGTACTGGTTCGAGCTGCCGAAAGAGCCGTGCATGTTGGGGTTGCCCCCACCCACCACACCAGGTGCGGTCGACATGGCGCCCTGGTAGCTGCGCCCTTCGTTGGGGATGTCCCGCATCATGTCCTTGGTGAGCACCACGCCTGTCCTGGTGGAAGTGACGTCCACTACAGGGGCTTCGGCTTCCACCACGAACTCTTCGCCCGCGGTGACAACCTTCAGCTGAGCTTCGAGGGTGATGGTCGAGCCGGCTGTGACGTCGACGCCGGTGGCGATCCAGGAGCTGAAGCCAGGCTTGGTGGCCTCGATCTGATACTCGCCCGGGGCCAAGCCCACGACGCGGAAGCGACCGTCGGCGTCCGTGCTGTCGCCGCCCTGGCCCTGGAGGGCGGGGCTGGTGACGACCATGGTGACTCCGGGAATCCCGAGGCCCTGGTCATCCAGCACCGTACCCTTGATCTGGCCCTTGAGCTCGACCGCCAGCGCCGGTGACGCCAGCAGGAGCGCTACCAGGATCAATACCATCCGTCTGATCATGCGTTTCTCCCTGATATTGGGCCTCCCGGCCCGACTTCCTGAACGGTGCACCCATACCGCGAAAAACGCGCACCGCCAAGCATTCACAGCGGAAACCGTAGGGTATGATGCAGGCTCGATTTCCCTGTTCGCACCAGCCCGCTCGAGCGGCGGAATGCGACGTCGGTTAGGTCGCTTTCGAACCCCATCCCCAATGAGGCACCATGCGCACCCTCACCTTTGCTCTCGCGCTGTCCATCACCCTCGCTGCCTGTGAGACCCAGACCCCCGACGACGCTCCCACCGAGCCTCCGGCCGATGTCGATCAGGCGGAACAGGGCGACCAGCAGATCGAGCCCGTCAAGCCCGCCACACCCACCGAGATCCCGGCGCCCGACAACGTCGCCGCGGCCCCCGCCGACGCCGAGGTCACCCCCTCGGGCCTGGCCTCCAAGGTGCTCACCCCAGGCACCGGCGAAGCCCGCCCCGCGGCCACCTCCGTGGTGGAAGTGCACTACACGGGCTGGACCACCGACGGCAAGATGTTCGACAGCTCCGTCGCCCGCGGCGAGACCACCGAGTTCCCGCTCAACCGCGTCATCGCGGGCTGGACCGAAGGCCTGCAGCTGATGGTTGCCGGTGAGAAGCGCCGCATCTGGATCCCCGAAGATCTCGCCTACCAAGGCAAGCCGGGCCGGCCCGCGGGCATGCTCGTGTTCGATGTCGAGCTGGTGAACATCGTCAAGCAGTAGGGACCGAGACATGTGGATCTTCGTCCTGCTCGCTGTCGGTTGCTCCCCCGAGATGCGTTGGTCTGTCCTCCCGGACGACTGGCGCAGCCCATACGGAGACGACCCCGGCGACACGGACACGGACACGGGCGAAGGGGAGGTGGACGACACGGATCGTCACCTCCCCTTCGACACCGCCCCGCCCGAAGACACCGGCGACTCGGGCGACTCGGGCGACCCCGGCGATACCGACCCGCCCCCTGAAGACCCACAGGCCTGCTACCCTGGTCCCAGCGGCGCCTGGACCACCTGCGTGGATCTGGTGGACTACAGCAGCTCATGGGGTTCCGACTACAGCTACCCCGCCCCCTACGGCGGATCAGCACAGTACGCCGAGCCCCTGCGCTTTGTGGACCTCTCCGCGGTGGACCCCGATCTCGCGCTGGCTGCCAACTTCGTGCTCGACGAAGTGATGCAGGAACACAAGGGCCGCTACGCCGTGTACCAGACCCACGTCATCGAGCACATGCAGTCCATCCGCACGGCGGCGGGCGGCGCTATCAACGTCAACTCCGGCTACCGCTCGCCCGCGTACAATTCATCCGTGGATGGGGCCACCCACTCCCGGCACATGTACGGCGACGCCGCGGACATGTCCGCCTCCGCCGTCTCCCTCAGCCGACTGTCCGATCTCTGCGACGCCGAAGGTGCAGGCTACATCGGCATGTACTCCAGCTTCGTACACTGCGACTGGCGCTTGGACGCCCTCGACCCGGCGTTCTACGGCGGCTCACGGAGCGCCGAGCCCGCTCCCCTGCCCGTCCACACCGCGCGCATCGTGCGCCAAAGGGACGGCGCCCTGGGAGCACCGGCCACCGGCTTCGACGAAGGCGAGCCCTATCGGCAGTGGCGGGCCTACGACGCCAGCGGCACGTTGTTGATCGAGTCCGTGGGGTCCAGCTTCGAGCCTCCCGCCGACGCCGCCGAGGTGTTGGTGGAAGTGGGCGGCCGGCTTGCGGTGCGGCTGGAGCTTCCATGAGCCTCGTCCTCATCGCGCTGGCGCTGCTGGCCGCCTGCGGCTCCCAGACCGAGTGTGACGAAGGCCAGGTGCGGCTCGACGACGGGTGCCAGGACTACGCGCCTGGCGACCCCATCGATCCAGGCGATGCCTGGTCGCCAGCACCTGGCACCTCCTGGCAATGGCAGCTCTCCGGCACCATCGACACCAGCCTTGATGTGGTCATGTACGACGTCGACCTGTTCGACGCCCCCGACGCCACCATCGACACCCTGCTGAACGATAGCCGCGTCTTGATCTGCTATTTTTCCGCTGGCTCCATGGAAGACTGGCGGGAAGACGCCAGCGACTTCCCAGAGGGGATCATCGGATCGGGCCTCGACGGCTGGGACGGCGAGTACTGGATCGACGTGATGGACCCCACGGTCCGCACCATCATGGAAGCTCGCCTGGATCTGGCCGTGGCCCGCGGCTGCCACGGGGTCGAACCCGACAATGTCGACGGCTACGCCAACCGCAACGGCCTGGGCCTCAACGGCACCGAGCAGCTCGACTACAACCGCTTCCTGGCCGACGCGGCCCACGAGCGAGGGTTGAGCGTGGGGCTCAAGAACGACCTGGACCAGCTCGAGGATCTCGAGCCCTGGTTCGACTGGGCCCTGAACGAAGAGTGCGCCAGCTACGACGAGTGCGGGCAGCTCAGCACGTTTACCGACGCCGGCAAGGCGGTCTTCCACGTCGAGTACGTCGACCAGTGGAGCGACGCCCAGGGACTGGCCGACCAGGTCTGCGGAGCGGTGGGGCAGCTCGACACCCTCATCAAGACATGGGATCTCGGCAGTGAGTGGATGAGCTGCGGGTAGGCCCAGTCCGGGCTCGACACCAGCCCACGTAGGGGAGGACTTCACGTCCTCCCGAATGCCCTTGGATCCCAGCCACCTCGCCATCCCGACATCGGGATCGGGGATCGGGGATCGGGGATCGAGCAGCCAGAGGTGCGGCGGCGAGACTTTCGTCTGATCACCGGCCCAGGCCCTGGAACCCGCCAGTCGGCAGTCCTCAACACAGCAGAAGGCCTCGCGGATGCGGCTGACGATGACCGTTGGTGGCCTGGCTACTTCGCGCCAAGTACGTCGAGTCCCGCTTGTGGGCGCTTGCCCTGAAGCCCCCAGCCCTCACCGCCGCCGTCGGCCCCCGGGACGGCGGCCTGGCCTGGAGGGCCGATCTCCCCTCCCCCGCCTACAGCAGCGTCGTCTTGCTCGCCGGCCGCGGGGTCTTCACCACCAGCACCCGCAGATCCTGCTCGCTGCGGTTGAACCAGCGATGGGGGATGTCCTTGGGGCTCTCCACCAGCTGATGGGGGGTGATGGTGCGCTGCTCATCGCCCACCTCCACCACACCTTCGCCCTCGAGCACGTAGAAGAACACGTCCACCGGCGTGATGTGTCGGCGCAGCTGCTGTCCAGGCTCGAGGCGGATCACCACCGCCTGGGCATGCTCATGGTCGTACAGCTTGCGGGCGTCGACGCCGTGGGGGTTGGGCATGGGGCTGGTTTCACTGACTTCGATGACGCGCATGGTGGCCTCGGGTGTGTTGGTTGACTGGCAACCTGTGCACCTGACAGCCCGGCGCCCTTGATTTTAATCAAGCGGCCCCACCGCCGACAGGCTGACGGCCCTGTTCTACGGGCTGGTCGTGGGCGCTGGAGCCACGCTCGCACACCAACCGCAGCCCCCCCTTCCCGCCAAACAGCACCTCGTTCACGTTCCGTGAGAACCGGGTCACCGCATCGGCCACCTGTTGTTTACCAAAGCGCACCCGAAGCGACGGGATCTGCACCTTCAGGTTCACCATGAACCTGCGGTATTCATCTGCGTAGCTGTCGCTGAGGTCTTCCTCGGCCACCAGGGTCAGCGCCGAGGCGTCGATGATCTCCAGCCAGCGTTCCCGGCTGTGGATGAAACGCATCGGCGTACGGCCAGGGTCGTACAGAGCAGCATCGCGCACCGTGTACACGTCCACCCCGAAGCGCCCGCCGGGCTTCAACACCCGCGCCACCTCCGCCAGCAGCTGGGCCTGCTCTTCCACGAAGCCCAACATGCACCAGGCCATCACCCCATCGAAGCTGTCATCGGCCAGCGGCAGGTGGGTGGCGTCGGCGCGAACCGTAGGCATGGGCAGATCGGGGTTCTGCCCCCGACAGCGCAGGCAGTTGGCCTGCTCGAGGTCCAGGGCCAGGACATCCGCCCCCGCCCCCCGCAGCCAGTGGGCCGGCCCGCCAAATCCAGCCCCCAGATCGAGCACCCTCGAGCCCATGGGCAGCTCCATGGCTTCCCACAGCTCCATGGTCTCCGCAGGTCCGCCGGGATGAATGTGTTCATGCCTGCGAACGAGCTGGATCACTTCGCGATGACGGTGCTCCATGGATGACCTCCGGAGCAAGTCATAGCGCGCGCATCAGGCCCGCGGGCACTGTCCCCGTAGCGCCGCGCTACCCGGACACCTCTTCGGGTGTCTCGGCGGCCGGAGCAGGCTCATCAGCAGCAGGTGCGGGTTCTTCGATCGTTTCGGATTCTTCATCCGCCGGGACGGGCTCTTCGCTGGCCGCGGCAGGTTCCTCGCTGGCCGCAGCCGGCTGGCCCCAGCCCTCGCAACCCTGGGCGCTACAAGCGAGGGCCAGGGGCTGGCCCGCCACCAGCTCGACGCTGCCCTGGGCGACGACCGTGGCCGCCCCTTCGTCGGCGTACAGCACGATGTCGTGGCCACCCGGCGACAGGTTGAGCTCGAGGGGAATCATGGGCAGCGCTACCGCCTCGGCGCCGTCGATGGAGATCCAGGCGACCAACGCAGGGTCGGAGGTCAGGGCGACCACGGCCCCCTTCGAGAAACCATTCGCTGCCGGCTGCCCAGCGGTGACGCCGTCGCAGGTGTCGTTCCGGGCCACCACCAAGGTGCTGCCCTGCAGGGTGAACATGCCGTGACAGGACGTGAGGGTGCCGGAAGCGTCCGCCGCAACCCAGATCTCGTGCTCACCGTCGGCCAGCTCGATGTTGTGCTGCTTCTTGCCCTTGATCTTGCCCAGGGGCTCACCATCGACCCACACATAGACGGCGAACGGGCTCTTCTTCTCGAAGATGAGGCGACCAGCATCAGCAGTGGGCGCGAGGGTCAGGGCCAGCAGAGAGAGCACGAGGGTCATGGAGTTCCTTGTGGTAGGTGGCGGTGAGCTAACCCAGGCGCCTCCCTCCAGTACGCAATATTGCAGTTTCCAGCAATTTTTTTCCAATCTCGCCACCTCGTATGGGAGCCGTGATCCCAGCGCATACTCGATGTGGCCACCGCTTCGAGCGGATAGGATGCACAGCCCCCTCCCGAGAGATGAATCCCATGAGCGAAGCCCAGCCCGGTGTCTGGTTCTGTGAGCTCTGCGGCGAAGCCGTGTTCTCCATGGGCAAGCCCAGCCGCTGCCCCGCCTGCGGCGCCTGGCCTCAGCTGATGGTGGAGCCCACCAAGCCTCCCACGGTGCTGGCTCGGGGCCAGACCTACAGCCCCGAGGTCATCGCCGGCGCTCAGCGAATGATCGTCCAGGAGATGGATACTTCCGAGATCTACTCGAGGGTCCAGGCCTCGGCCGAACACCCCCTGCTTCGGGTCACCTTCCGGTCCCTGCAGCGCATCGAGGGTCGCCACGCCACGCTACTGTGCGCCATCTTCGGGCTCAAGCGTCCGGCCCCCACCCAGCGCCCGGACCTGAGCGCCTTGACCGACCGAGAGCTGTTGGAGCTAATCCGCCCCCGCGAAGACGAGACAATCGTCATGTATCAGCAAGAGATCGCCCACGTCGAAGGCACCGAACTGGCCCGCGTGTATCAGGCGTTGATCGACATCGAAGAAGACCACAACGCCCTGAGCGCGCGGCTACTGGGGATGTTCGCCTGACGCAGCCCAGGTCCCCATAAAACCCGTATACGCAATGGGCTGGGGCAACAAAGGCATCGGCCACTCTCGGCCCCCAACCAGCTCGTTTCACAGGGACGGCGGGTGGAGTTCGAGGTGAGCGCGCTGGGTGACAAGGCGCACCTCACAGGGATCAGGTTGACCCGCGGCCTCCCCCACGCCCCGGTCGATTAGCGGGTCGAGGGCGCATAGGCCCCATCCTCGTCCGGCTGCGGTGGCAACGCGAAGGGCGATGGCGGCACGGGGCCAGGCTCTACCCACTCACCCGTGGGGTCCGCGCTCACGTCGTGGATGGTGCGAAAGATGACCTGCAGGCCCCGCAGCAGTTCGGCCACCGAGACCCGCTCGTCGTCGCCGTGGATGCCCTCCATCTCGTCTTGCCCAAGCAGGAAGGGAATCAGGCCGTAGGCCTTCACGCCCACCTCGCGCGCCAGGATGGAGTCGGTGTAGCCCACGGAGATCACCGGGCCCGCCACGGCGTGTTCCAGGCCCTGCACGCTGTGGTGGGCCAGAGCTCGGTAGAGGGGGTCATCCCAGTCGGACACGCCTGGCACTTGGTGGTTGATCTCTTCGAAGCGGATGTGGGGCGAGTCTACCAGGGTGTCCAGCTCGGTTAGCAGCATCTCCCGGGTCACCCCAGGCTGCAGGCGGCAGTCAAGGTTGGCCCAGGCCTCGGAGGGCAGGACATTGGGCTCGTTGGCCCCGCCCAGGCCCGTGATGTTCACGGTGGTGGTGACGGCCGCCCGGGTGAGTTCGTTGCCCATGAGCTTGCTCTTCAGCATCAGCTTGACCAAGGCAGGGTGCTGCAGCACGAAGCCGGACAGGCCACCGTGCTCTTCGCCAACATTGTGCAGGGCCTCGAGCAGCGCGGGGTGCCAGACGGGTTCCACATCGCGGGACTCGATGGCGACCATAGCGCCGCGCAGGCGCTCGATGGCGCCGTCAGCCCGGGGGGTCGATCCGTGCCCAGGCTCGCCACTGGCCACCATGCGCAGCCACAAAACGCCCTTTTCGCCGACCGAGATCGCGTAGAAGGGCTGGCCCTCGAAGAACAGGTCCTTAAAGCCGTAGGCTCCTTCGTTCACCATGTGGGAGCAGCCGATGTCGTCCCACAGCTCACGCATCACCAGGCCCATGCCGCCCTGGCCCACCTCTTCGTCGGCGACCGCCAGCAGCACCACGTCCCGACTCAGGGGCACGCGATGACGGGCCAAGAGCACCATGGTGTACAGCTCGATGGCACCCATAGCCTTCATGTCCAGGGCCCCGCGGCCCCACAGCACACCATCGCCGTCCACCCTGCCCGACAGGGGGCCGTAGCCCTCGCGCCAGTCCGCCTCGACACCTGGAACCACGTCGATGTGGGACAGCAGGCAGATGGGCTCCTGGGCCCCCGAGCCCGGCAGGCGCGCGATCAGGGTGCCGCGGCCTTCGGCGTGCTCGTGAATCTCCCAAGGGATGCCCTCGCGGCTGAGCACGTCCGCCAGGAACTCCGCCCCCCGGGTCTCGTTTCCAGGGGGGTTGACTGTGTCCACCTGCAGGTGGCCAGCCGTCAGCTCGGTGAGCTCGGCTCCAGCCTGTTCCCAGTCGATGGGTGGGTAGGGTGTGTCGGACTGGGCGTGCGCCGCACCCAGCAGCCAGGGGAGCCATGTGTTCATGGCTGATACTATAGGGAGCCCCACCCTGGGAGGCCACGCTGCTCCGACCGCTGATCACTCTATGGGCCGCACTGTCCCCGTGCATCGGTGCCGCTGAAGCATCCGATCCCGAACTCGAGCGCCGCGTGGGCGTATTGGCCATGCCCATCGGCAGCTTCGACACCGACGACGGCCTGGGCTTCGGTGGCCGGGTCGAGATCAACCTCCGAGAGCCCGGCCACGAGCCCTACAAGGCCGCCTGGATGGCCCAGGGCTTCGCCACCTTTCGGGGCTACCAGAACCACGAGCTGCGCTACGACCGACTCGACCTGGGGCCCCAGGGCCGCAACCGCATTTTGGTCTACGGGGCGTGGAGGCAGTGGCTCAACGACGGCTACTGGGGCGTCGGCAACGGCACCGTGCGCGAGGCCGCCTATGCCCAGGAGTTCGAGGCCGACGACCCGCGACGCAAGCGCTACCGCTACACCCTGAAGCAGCCCTTCATGCACGCCACCCTGCAGCACGAGCTGGGGGAGAGCAGCCCTTGGAGCGTCTACGGGGCGGTCAACCCCAAGTACAGCGTCATCGAGAGCTACGAGGGGTCTCTTCTCGAGGAGCAGCAGCCCTACGGCATGTCTGGTGGGCTGGCCATCCAGCTGATGGCCGGAGTCATCCGCGACACCCGGGAGCCCGAGATCGCGCCGCGGCAAGGCCACCTGCTCGAGTTCGGGGGTCGGCTGTCCCCTGCCCTGCAGGGCGAGGCGGGGGGCTTCGCAGGGGTGATGGCGTCAGCGCGGGGCTATCGGCCCCTCGGAACACGGGTGGTCGCCGCGGGCCGCATCATGGGCGAGTACCTGCTGGGTGACGTCCCCTTTTACGAGATGGTGCACTGGTCGGGGCTGCGACCCATCCAGGGCATCGGCGGCAGCAAGACCGTGCGGGGCATGTCCTTCGGGCGCTTCCGCGCGCCGGGCAAGGCGGTGGCCAACGCCGAGCTGCGGGTCCACACCGCATCGTGGACCCTACTGGGCCGGCCCTTCGACGTGGAGCTCGCATCCTTCGCCGATGCAGCGACCGTGTTCGGCGCCAGCGACCACGCCACAGCGCCCGCCCCGACCCTGCCGGTGCACCCGGCGGCAGGCGTTGGGGTACACGTCATCTTCGATCACAGCTTCGTGGGCTGCCTGGATGTGGGCTGGGCCCTGGACCCCGTGCTGACGGCGGACGGCACCCTGGAACAAGAACCCACCCTGGGGCTCTACATGGCCTTCGACCACGCTTTTTGATCACCATCGTGTGACACGCGATGGTTCGAGGGTGTGCGGGCAGATAACCATCCCCATGATCGAGCGTCCCCCCCTCTCGTGGTCCCGCCGTACGACCTGGCTCATCTGCGGTCTACTCACCGCCGTCATCGGCGCATCGCTGGTGCTCACCCTGGCACAGCTCCGTAGAGGCACGCTCGAGGTCGCGCGCGCCCAAGCGCGCTCGTCCTTCGCACAGGACGTGCTGTACCGCCGCTGGAACGCCATGCACGGCGGTGTCTACGCACCCAGCAGCGACGCTACGCCTCCCAACCCCCACCTCGAGACCGAGCGCCGGGACATCACCTCCCCCAGCGGCGTCGAGCTCACCCTGGTCAATCCGGCCTACATGACGCGCCAGGTCCACGAGTTGGGCTTCGATGATGGCGGGGTCATCGGCCACATCACGAGCCTCGACCCCATCCGGCCCGAGAACGCCGCCGATCCGTGGGAGACATCCGCGCTGCGGGCCTTCGACGAGGGCGAGCCCGAGGTCAGCGGCCTCGAAACGCTGCGAGGGGCCGACTACATGCGGCTCATGCGACCGCTGGTGACCGAGCAGCCCTGCCTGGCTTGCCACGCGGACCAGGGCTACGTCGAGGGCCAGGTGCGCGGTGGCATCAGTGTGGCTGTCCCGTTCACGCCGCTGCAGGTCATCGAGCGAGGCGCCCGGCGCAGCCTGTTGCTGTGGCACAGCCTGTTCTGGCTCCTGGCCATGGGCGCCACCTGGGCCTGGGACCGCTCCATCAGGCGGCGCTTCCTCGAACGAGAGCGCTGGGACCGGGATCTGCTGGAGCACGCAGAGCGCTTCGAGCAGATGTTCGCCCGGCACGACGCCGTGATGATGCTGATCGAACCCGAGACAGGTCGGATCGTCGACGCGAACGCAGCCGCCACACGCTTCTACGGCTACGCCCACGATGAGCTCTGTGGCATGGCCATCCAGGACATCAACCAGCTGTCGCCCGATGAGGTGCAGGACGAACTGAAGAACGCCCTCGAGCAACAGCGGAACCTCTTCGTCTTCCCCCACAGACTGGCCAGCGGAGAGCTGCGTACGGTCGAGGTGCACTCCACCGCCTTCGCGCACCGAGGGCAAGCGCTGCTGCTCTCCATCGTCCACGACATCACCGAGCGCGAGCGTGGCAAGCTCGAGCGGAAGCAGCTCTCTGAGCAGCTCACCCAGGCTCAGAAGATGGAGGCCATCGGCTTGTTGGCCGGCGGCATGGCCCACGACTTCAACAACATGCTCATGATCATCATAGGCAACGCCGAGATGGTCCGCGAGGACATGCCCCCCACCGACCCGAACCTGGAGTACATCGACGACATCATCGATGCAGGGGAACGCTCCAAGGATCTGACCACCAAGCTGCTGGCCTTCGCCCGCAAGGGCACCCTCGAGCTCCGCAAGATTTATCTAAGCGAGGTGCTGTTCGAGCTCGAGGCGCTGATGAGCCGAACCTTGTCCAAGAAGATCGATCTCACCGTCGCGATCCAGGACGATTGCCTGGTGAAGGCAGAACGCACCCAGCTCCAGCAGGCCCTGCTCAACATCTGCATGAACGCAGCCGAGGCCATGCCACAGGGCGGTCAGCTGACCCTCGAGGTCCGGCTGCTGACCGCAGTAGAACAAGCCGTCGCGCCGATAGGCCCACAGACGCCCCCGGGATGCGTGCTCACCATCACCGACGAAGGCTCCGGCATGGACGCCGAGACCGCAGCCAGGGCCATGGAACCGTTCTTCACGACCAAAGACCTCGGCAAGGGAACTGGACTGGGGCTCTCGGTCAGCCTTGGGATCATCCACAGCCACGATGGCAGCCTGAGCATCGACAGTTCCCCCGACGCCGGCAGCCGCGTGCGGGTCTATCTTCCACTGGCCGCCGGTGATGAAGACCAACCCCGCCCTGTGGCGGACGACGAGCATCCGGGCGGAGACGAGAGCCTGCTGCTCATCGACGACGAGCCGAGCATTCTCCGCGTGGCGGAGCGTCTGTTGACGCGGGCAGGCTACACCGTCGTGTGCGCGGAGGGTGGCCGACGCGGGCTGGAGCTGTACCGGCAGCGCGGGTCGGAGTTCAGCCTGGTCATCCTCGACATGATGATGCCAGAGCTCTCAGGGCCCGAGGTCTACCAGGCGCTGGTAGAGCTGGACCCAAAGGTGCGGGTGCTGCTCAGCTCGGGCTACAGCCGCCAGGGCGAAGCCGAAGCGCTGCTCGAGCGAGGGGTCGCTGGTTTCGTGCAGAAGCCCTACGCGGTCGCAACCCTCCGCCACGCCGTGCGGAACGTGCTGGATGATGCTTAGGGTTTAGACGTCCAGCTCTTCGACCTCGTCCACCCGCGCCATGATCTCGTGGTAGCGGGCGGCGGGGTCACGGCCAAGCAGGTTGGTGATCACCTTCTCGGTCTCGGACAGCTGACCCTCGGGGATCGTGACCTGCAGCAGGCGACGCTTCTTGGGGTCCAGGGTGGTCTGGAACAAGGTCTTGGGCATCATCTCGCCCAGACCCTTGAAGCGCATGATCTCTGGCTTGACCCGGGCGGGGAGTCTGGCGAGGATGCGTTCTTTTTCGCGGTCATCGGCCGCCCACCAAGTCTTCTTGCCGCCGGACACCCTGTACAGGGGCGGCTGCGCCAGGAAGACGTACCCGCCCCGGATCAGCTCGGGAAGGTAGCGATAGAAGAAGGTGAGCAACAGGGTGGCGATGTGGTGGCCGTCGCTGTCGGCGTCCATCAGCAGGATCACCTTGTGGTAGCGCAGGCGAGACGCGTCGAAGTCTTTGTCCATGCCGCAGCCCAGGGCCTGCACGACGTCGGACAGCTCCGCGTTCTTGCGCACCTTGGTCAGGCTGGCTTGTTCGGCGTTGAGCACCTTGCCCCGCAAGGGCAGGATGGCCATGGTCTTGCGATCGCGGCCTTGCTTGGCCGAGCCGCCGGCGGAGTCGCCCTCGACGATGAACAGCTCGGAGATGCTGGGGTCGCTCGATGAGCAGTCGGCCAGCTTGCCCGGCAGGTTGAGACGCCGGCTGATGGCCGACTTGCGGCGCACCTGCTGCACCGCCGCTCGGGAGGCCACGCGGGCGCGAGCGGCCTGGATGGCCCGGGAGACGATGACGTCGGCCGAGGTGCCGTTGTCGTACAGCCACTGCTCGAGGGCCGGGCGCAGGATGGAGTCGATCTGGCCCCGCACTTCGGGGTTGTTGAGCTTGTCCTTGGTCTGGCCCTGGAACTGGGGCTCCACCAGGAACAGGCTGATCACGGCCACCAGGCCTTCACGGATATCGTCAGCGGAGATCTTGAGGTTGCGAGGCAGCTTGTCGTGGGTCTCGGCGTAGTTGCGCACCGCCTTGACCACGGCTTCTTTGATGCCTTGCTCGTGGGTGCCGCCGTCTTGGGTGGGGATGCCGTTGACGAAGGACAGCACTTGTTCTTTCGGGCTCTCGGTCCACAGCAGGGCCAGGTCTGTCTTGACCGGGAGACGGAAACCACCGCCGTTGACCGCGCCGTTGTCGACCCTTTCCATGGTGAATGGCTCGCCCAGGATGGAGCGCTGCTTGGCCTTCTTGAGCAGGTGGTCGAGGTAGTCCTTCAGGCCACCAGAGTGCTCGAGTTCGGTGGTGACGCTGCGGGCTTCGTCCCGCAACACGATGCGCAGGCCCGGGTTGAGGAAGGCCTTGATGTCCAGCTGCTCGCGCACCTTGTCCGGGTCGAAGGCGCGCTCGCCAAAGATCTGATCGTCGGGGGTGAACTGGATGCGTGTACCCGAACCCCGGGCGTCGCCGACCCGCCGCACATCACCGCGGGGCTTGCCCCGGCGGTATTCCTGCCGCCACTCGCCGCCATCGCGCCGAATGGACACCGCCAGGTTGGACGACAGGGCGTTGACCACCGACGCGCCCACACCGTGCAGGCCGCCGGAGGTGATGTAGGCGCCCTGCTCGAACTTGGCGCCCGAGTGCAGCGAGGTGAGGATGAGCTCGAGGGCCGAGCGTTTGTGCTTGGGGTGGATGTCCACCGGGATGCCGCGCCCATTGTCCACCACGGTGACGGTGCGGCCGTCTTTGTGGAGGATCACCTGGATATGTGAAGCGAAGCCGTTCATGGCTTCATCCACAGCGTTGTCCACCAGCTCCCACAGCAGGTGGTGCAGCCCGTCTCGGCCTGTGCCGCCGATGTACATACCCGGGCGCTTGCGGACGGCCTCGAGGCCTTCCATGACCGTGATGGCGCTAGCGTCGTAGTTCTTCGAGGCCATTGTTATTCCTCACCCGCCTCGTCGAGGATGATCACGGGCTCGCGGCGCCAGTCCACGAACTTGCCGCGCTTGAGCACCACGGCGCCCCGACCGGCACGGCTGCCCGCGAAGCGGCGTGGGGTGACCAGCACCTCACGGCCACGCTCGGTGTGCACCAGGGCGCCGCCGGACCTGTTGGCCGACAGCTCGAAGGCCAGGATGAGGTCTTCCGGACGAAGCTTCATGGCCATCACACCCTTGCCCGCAGCGCGGAGGATGTTCACATCAGCCACCGGGAACGCAAGGGCCCGCCCCAGCTCCGAGGCGATGCTGACCCACTCTTCGCCGATGCAGGTGTACACGGCGATCACGCCGTCGTCGCCCTTGCCCACACGCAGGTAGCGACGGCCGCTGCGGGTGGAGACCTCGCTGTGGGCCATCAGTGAGAATCGCGCGATCCGGCCCTGGCGAGAGGCGGCGATGCCCCAGGGCGCTGGCGGATCTCCAGCATCGTCCAAGGCCAGCTGAACCTGACCTTCCTCGCCGACCAGTGGCGAGATCTGGGGCATGTTGCGGGGGTCGAAGCTCTGCACCGCCACCACCCGTTCGCGGTCTGCGAACTGGAAGTGTTTCTGTACAGGACCGCCGTAGCCCGTGGTGGCCTGGACATCGTCCACCATCATCACGTAGGCGGAGCCTTGATCGGTGAAGAAGGTCATGGCGGACCGGGTGGAAGCCCGGATGAGCCACTCGATGCGATCACCGTCGCGGATGCGAATCTTGGAGATGTCGGTGAAGCTGCTCTGCCGCTTGATCCAACCGTCACGGGTCACGATGACGAAGCTGTCTTCGGCCACGATGTAGGCGTCGTCGCGGTAGTCGAGCTCGTCTTCGTCGCTGGCGCCGATGCGGGTGCAGCGCTTCTTGCCGAACTTCTCACGCACGGACAGCAGCTCGTCGCGCACCACGCTCCAGAGCTCGCGGTCTTCGGCCAGGATGGCTTCGATCTTGGCCGCAGCGGTGCGCTTCTCGTCCAGCTCGGTGCGGATCTCGAGGATCTCGAGCCGGGACAGCCGGTAGAGCTTGAGGTCCAGCACGGCGTCGGTCTGGATGTCGTCCAGGCCGAAGCGGTCCATGAGACGCTCTGCGGAGTCCCGGCGGCCTTCCGAAGCCCGAATGATGCGGATGGCTTCGTCGAGATCGACGAAGATGATCTCGAAGCCTTCGAGGATGTGGATGCGTTCACGGAGCTTCTGCAGCTCGAACTCGAAACGCCTGCGCACGGTGTCGAACCTGAAATCGAGCCAGTGCCGCAGCATGGCCTTGAGGTCGAGCCGAGCCGGCACAGGCACGTCGGAGCCCCGCTGGGGCACCAGCGCGGTGAGGTTGACGTGGTAGGTCTGCTGCAGGGGCGTGTGCTTGAAGAGGTAGGCCATGGCGGCCGTGGCGTCGGTGGGGCGACGGAGCTCGAGCACGATGCGGCAGATGTCGGTGCTCTCGTCACGGACATCTTGCAGCTGCGGGACCTTGCGATCGGCGATCTGGGCACCGATCTTCTCGATCAAGCTGGCCTTGTTCAGGGAGTACGGGATGGAGCTGACGACCACGTAGTGCTTGCGGCCGTGCTTCTCGACCTCCCAGGTGCCCTGGACCCGGATGGGGCCCGAGCCGGTCTCGTAGATGGTGGCCAGCTCGGCGCGGGAGTTGAGCACCAGCCCGCCGGTGGGGAAGTCGGGCCCGCGCACCTTGCGGCAGAGATCCGAGACCTCACTCTCGGGCTTGTCGATGAGCATCAGGCTGGCGTCGATGATCTCCCGCAGGTTGTGCGGCGGGATGCGGGTGGCCATGCCCACGGCGATGCCCTCGGTGCCGTTGACCAGCAGCTGGGGGAAGCGCGCTGGCATGACGATGGGCTCGAAGAGCTGGCCGTCGTAGGTGGGCCGAAAGTCGATGGTGCGCTGGGCGATCTCCCGCAGCAGCTCGAGAGCGATGGGGGTGAGCTTGCACTCGGTGTAGCGCATGGCCGCTGCGCGGTCGCCGTCGGGTGAGCCGAAGTTGCCGTGTCCGTCCACCAGGGGGTGCAGCAGCGAGAAAGGCTGCGCCAGGCGCACCATCGCCTCGTAGATCGATGAGTCACCGTGGGGGTGGTACTTGGCCATGCACTCGCCCACCACCGCCGCCGACTTGCGAAACCGGCCCTCAGGCAAGAGCCTGAGGTTGTGGAACATGGAGTACAGGATGCGTCGCTGCACCGGCTTCAGCCCATCGCGCACGTCGGGGAGCGCGCGCGAGGTGATCACGCTCATGGCGTAGTTCAGGTACCGGCTGCGCGTAGCTTCGTGGAGTGCAACCAGCTCGATGCCGCTCATGGGCGCTCCGCAGAAATGGCAAGGAGGTGGGGGGCAGGGGCTTGGTCGCCAACCCGGGAGGGAGGGCGGGGGGAAGTGCGACTATATCACGTCCTGCACGGGTTTTCGACCTATGTGCCGCACCGCCTCACAGGTCCAACTCCCGGGTGAGGGCCGCGAACTGTTCGACGCTCAACACCTCCGGACGGTGGCTCGAGGGTATGCCCGCCGCCTCGAGGGCCTCGAGAGCCCGGACCTTGCCGAAGGTCCCCCCCAGGGACTTGCGCAGGGTCTTGCGCCGCTGGTTGAACGCGGTGCGCACCACCTGATCCAGCTGAGCCAGGTCCATGCCCACCACCGCCGGATGCAGGCCCAGGTCGATCCGGATCACCGCGGAGTCTACCTTGGGGGGCGGGTGAAACGACCCCGGCTTGATCCGCAGCATCATCTCGCAGCGAGCCCGGGACTGCATATCGACGCTCAGGGCACCGTAGGTCTTGCTGCCGGGCTCGGCGCAGATGCGCTGGGCCACCTCGAGCTGCAACATCACCACCAGCCGCCGGAACGTTCCGGGCGTCCGCACCATGCTGCTGACGATGTGGGTGCCCACGTTGTAGGGCAGGTTGCTCACGCAGGTCCAGTCCGACCCCTCGAGCCTCTCGGACCAGTCGATCCTCACGGCGTCGTCGCGGTGAAGCTCGATCTCTGGCCAGCGCTGGATCAGCTCATCTGCCAGGCGCTCGTCGCGCTCCACAGCCACCAGCTGGGCCCCCGCAGCGAGCAGGTGCTCGGTCAGAGCGCCCAGGCCTGGGCCCACCTCCACCACGCGGGCCCCCTGCCCCACCTCTGCCAGCTGCACGATGCGCTGGGCCACCGACGGGCTGGACAAGAAGTGCTGACCCAGGGACTTGCGCGGCGTGGTGTGCATGGCGCGGAGCTGGGATGCGGGGCCCTCGCCCTGGCGGCCAGTCATGCGGCGTCCAGGGGCCACACCGAGCGGGCACGGAGGCCCATGTCGTGGCGCTCGCCAAGCAGCAGGCGCTGTCGGCCAGCGTGGGCGATCATGGCGCCGTTGTCGGTGCAGAAGCGGAACGGGGGAATGTACACATTGAGGGGCAAGGCCTGGAGACGGGCCCGCAGGCGGCTGTTGGCCGCCACACCGCCGCTGACGGCCACGCGGTGGATCCCCTCCTGCCGTGCCGCCCGCATCACCCGGTCGGCCAACACGTCGCAGACGGCTTCTTGGAAGGACGCCGCCACGTCGGCTGGCGCCAGGTCGGGCTGCCGCTCGAGGGTGCTGCGCACGGCGGTCTTGAGCCCGGAGAAGCTCATGTTGAGGCCGGTGGCCTTGGGGCGCGGAAAACGCACGGCGGCGGGATCGCCCTGCTGGGCCAGGCGATCGATGAGCGGACCGCCGGGGTAACCGAGGCGCAGCATGCGGGCGACCTTATCGAAAGCCTCCCCCGCCGCGTCGTCCACGGTCTGAGCCACGGTGCGGTAGCTGCCGATGGCATCGGCCCGGTACAGAGAGGTGTGGCCTCCGGAGACCACCAGCGCCAGGAAGGGCGGCTTCAGCTCGGGGTTGTCCAGGCTGGGGGAGAGCAGGTGCCCCTCGAGGTGGTTCACACCCACGAAGGGCAGATCCCAGGCCATAGCCGTGGCCTTGGCGAAGGCGAAGCCCACCAGCACCGCTCCGATCAGCCCAGGGCCCGCGGTGGCGGCCACAGCGTCGGGGCGCTCGATGCCCGCCTGCTCGAGGGCTTCGCGCACAGTAGCGGTGATGCGCTCGGCGTGAGCGCGGCTGGCCCATTCGGGCACCACACCGCCGAAGCGCGCATGGATCTCCTGGGTGTAGGTCACATCCGACAGCACACCATCGGGACCCACCACTCCCGCAGCGGTCTCGTCGCAGGAGCTCTCGATTCCCAGGACATTCACTCGGCACCTCTCGTCAGGGCGCCCCCCTAACCGGAATCGTCAGACCTCATCCCCTCCACGCGCCTGCTCGCCCTCGGCATTCCGTGGTACATGCCCGACTGAGTAGAATGCGAGCCCGAACGATGTGGGAGATGAAATGAACGTAGTGACCAAAGCGACCGTTGCAGTGCTGCTGTCCAGCGCGCTGACCACCGGGTGCGCCCCCAAGATCAGCCTGCGGGTGCTCGAGCCCGCAGCGGTCGCGGTGCCACCTCACATCGACAAGGTCGCCGTCGTGTCGCGCACCCGCCCGAGCACCACCGGCCAGAAGGTGCTCAACGTCCTCGAGGGCGCCCTCACCGGCGAGGCCATCGGCGCCGACCGAGTTGGCGCCGCCACGGCCAAGCAGGGCGTGGTGATGGCCCTGGCTGAGTCCCCCCGCTACGACGTGGTCATGCCCGCCCTCGAGCTCCAGGGATGGGGCGGCGGTGGGACCGCGGCGCCCCTGGCCTGGCCACGGGTCGAGGAGATCTGCCGCGACGTCGGGGCCCAGGGTCTTGTCGTCCTCGAGGCCTTCGACACCGACTCCCACGTCGAGGAGCATGTGGAGAACCGCACCCGCACCAACGACGCGGGCAAGGAGATCCACTACAAGGTGTTCCACGCTCGGCGACGGACCACGATGTCCTCCACCTGGCGCTTCTACGACGCCACGAACCACCTGCTGCTCGACGAGTTGTGGGACCACGAGACCGCGCGCACCTGGGATGAGACCAGCGACACACCGGCGCACGCCCGCAGCCAGCTCCCCGCCCAGATCCACACCATCGAGAATGTGGCCTCCGACGCGGGCCAGGACTACGGCCGCCGCATCGCGCCCTCGTGGCTGATGGTCAGGCGCAGCTACTACGGCAAAGGCGACCCGGACCTCGTGCAAGCCAAGAAGCACGTCAAGGCTGGTCAGTGGTCCCAGGCCGAGGAGATCTGGACGCGCCTGTCCGAGTCCAGCGATCCCGATCTGAAGGGCAAGGCGCTGTTCGATCTGGCGCTGGCCCGCGAGCGGGAAGGTGGCCTGGATGCCGCCGCCAACCTTGCTCGCCAGGCCGATGCGCTGCTGGGCAAGAGCCGGACCCGATCCTACGTCTCCACCCTCGAGATCCGCCGAGCCAAGCAGGCCCGCCTCGAACAGCAGATGGCTCCCGTGGCGCCCCCCCTCGCGCCCGAGGCGCCGGTCCACTCCCCAGCACCGCCGCCCATGGAAGACAGCGGGGACAGCGGGGACAGCGGGGACAGCGGGGACAGCGGGGACTAGCCCCAGCGCCCCCAGAACAGTACCCGAGCAGCCAGATGGCGAACACGTCGTCCATGTAGCTGGAGCCCGAACCGTGGGGGATTGGAGCAACAACCCGCGAGCTGTACGGGAGAGACCCCGCGTGCACAGGGAGCCCGCCCAAGAAACGAGGTATCGAGAAGCGCCTGGAGCGGTTGGCCGTGGAGTCCGGGACCTCGAAGCGGCGCTCGCGCGCTTTGCCACCAGGCCGGCCCGAGCCAGCGGCTCACCAGTGAATACACAGCGTACAACGGTCACTTCCTGACCGCGCGCCGGCTTGAATACTCTTCGCCCTGGGATAGATTGATCCAGAGCAAACGAAGATCCAAGAGCAACCAACCAGGCATGGAGCAACCCGACCTGCGCGCGAGCGCAGAGGGCGGCTCGCGCGCAGGCGTCCCGAGAGGGCGCAGGGCCCAGAGCGCCAAGATCAGCAACCTCACAAGGCCAGCTCGAGCACCGTTCCAACAGCCCGCCTCGAAGATGCCGACCGCCTGCTGGAGGTGATGCTCGAGCTGGCCGGTGCTGGCAACGCCATCGACCTCCGCATTGCCCGCCTGGCGGCGTGGGTCAAGTGCCAGGATCCAGCCGACTGCGGCTACGCCTCCCACACGGCCATCTTCCGCGAACACATCGGCTGGCAGGACTCCTGGCTGCAGGCGCTCGTGCGGCTGGCCGAGTGCGATCTTCCCCTCATCCAGGCTGCGGTCTGCCGAGGAAAGCTCCCCCTATCGGTGGCGGTGTGGGCGCCGGGCCTGGTCGACCCCAGCGAACAGTCCGCTTGGCTGCAGTGCGCCCTCGAGGGCGATCTCGGCCTGCTCCCGCGTCCGATGCGTCGGCCGAAGGCTCCGCCATCCGGCTCCACGCGCGTGGTGCACCTCGAGCGCGCCGATCTGGGCCACATCCACCAAGCTCGCGAGCTGGCGCGGCTGTTGTCGGGCAAGCCGCTCTCCGATCCTGCCGCCGACAACTTCGTGCTGGACTGCTGGCGCCGTGGAGTCAACGGCAAGGCGCTCATCGCCCACGCCAAGCTCGACCCACCTGCGCGCACCCCACCCAGCTGGTGTGGCCTTCCCGATCCGGCAACACCCATTCTCGGACCTTGGCGCCCGCCCCGCGATCTACCCCACGCTCTGCGCTTGCTCGAGCGCGCCCAAGTGGCCCGAGGCAGCCGGGTGGTGCTGCTGGGCCAGGCCTTCGACCAGATAGCCCATCGATCCCTGCATCACGAGCTGGGATTCACCACGCTGACAGCCCTCGCCTGCGACGGCTTGGATGTCCCCGTGCGTCAACGGGAGCGCCATCGCCGCCTGGCGCTCGACCTCCGCTGCCTGCCCGCGCTGGCTGGCGCCATCGACGCCGGCCTCGACCTGGCCCGGGCCAAGCTCATCGCCTCCATCGCCGATGAAACGTCCATCGACACTTGGCTCACTGTGGCGAACAACACCGGCGTCGCCGAACTGCAGCGAGCCTTGAAGCTCGCGGGACGAGCGGGTGCGCGGAGCGTCGCGGCTGCTGTGCTCGATCGATACCTTCACGCCATCAAGCTGGCGGCACAGCTGCAGAGGCTACCTGGCGACGCTGGTGGCCTGGGCTACTTCGCGCCCGGTACCTCAGCGGCTGACAAGTCACGTTCGAGGGCGCTTGCGACATATACCGGCGCTCCGATCCAGGTCTTCGTCAGCCTCCACGCCGCCTGGGCCCCGCCGCACGCACCCAAGCACGACCGGGTCCACGCCGATCTGCCCCAGGCCTCTCGCTGGTTCCCCGGACAGGTCCGACTCCACCCCCAGCGGGGGTTCGGCAAGGTCAAAGATCGCGACCACCACACCTGCCGCAACCCTGAGTGCGGGCGCCGCAGTCTACGGGTCCAGGCGCACCACATCGAGTTCAGCAGCCACGGCGGCAGCGACGTTCTCAGCAACGGTTTCACATTGTGCCCGGTGTGCCACCTGCGACTGGTTCACACCGGTCGCATCTCGGTGCACCGGGTCGGCGAAGTGCTGTTGTGGCGCTACCCGAGGCGTGCGGTGGTGGAGCTGTGACCGGCCCTCGTCAGCCACCCCGCGCCTAGTTGAACAGCGCCGCGACCTCCGCCGACTGCTCGATGCCCAGCCGCACCGCCTGCACCACCTGGTCCGCAGGCACATCCTGGGCACTGCAGGCGCTCTCGACTATCGGCTCCAGGTCCAACTTCTCGTCTTCGCCCTCACCCAATACCCCACCAGTCGCACGGGCAGCGGGGTGACGAACTCGGGCTCGTCGGACCCATGGTGGCCGCCGATGGCGTAGCCCAGGGTCTCCGGGAAGCTCCACTCACTGGCCACCCACGAGGCCACCAGCGCGTGGTCCCAGCCGAACTCACCACGCTCGAGGTTCTCGAGGGAGCCTCCATCGGCCGTGAACCCGGCACCTCGAGCTGGACCCGCGTGTCCCCCCTCGACAAAGGCTTACCGTGCAGCCAGCTCGTAGACCGTGGCGCCTCGGGTAGAGCCGCTCCCCCCGGCCGAGAGCCAGGAGAACACCAGCTCCGGCATACCGTCAGCGTCCACATCGGCGCTTCGCAGCTCACAGGGGAAGGCCGTGACATCCAGCACCTGCTCACCCAGACGTTCTCCGGATCGGTACAACGCCAGGCGCAGGGGGGCATAGGGCAACAAGGCATCCGCAGGCACCGGACCCGCCTCGAGTAGCACCAGCTCGTCGGGGGCCACACCGTCCATGTCCAGCTGAGTCCACGCCACCACCCGCTGGCCCTCGCCGGGAAACACCGGCGGCTCGAGGGCTCGGCTGGCGTCCCGATCGCAGTGCTCGCTGATGTCCGTGAACCCCGCGAGGCTCTCGGGTAGAACGATGGCGCTCTGATGAGCATCGAGGCGCACACCGGGCCGGCCCGCTTGTTCCGGCGCCCCCACCAGCAGGGTGTCCTCTCGAAGGAACACACGGCCGTCCAAGGCGCCGGTATGGCTGCGCAGCTCGAAGGGCGCCGCGCCCAGCAGGCAGAGAGTGCCCATCAGGGCAGCGAGGGACATGGAGCCTCCACGGACGCGATGCTAGGAGTTGCTCTCCCAGGGCTTGCCGTTGTAGTAGCCCTCGAAGTTGAGGTCGTTCTGGCGCCAGGCGCTGCCGGTGTCCCAGGGACGGTGCACCGCGTCGGGGCCTCCGTTGTACACGGCGTAGGCGGCCTTGGCCAGATCGTCGCCGGTGTAGCCCTTGGACGCTGCGTAGTCGTAGCTCCACTTCAGGATGGTGGCCCCGGCGTGGATGTTCTCCCGCACATCCGAGCTGATCTCGTCCCAGTCGTAGGTGCCCGACCAGGTGTCCTTGTTGATCTGCATCAAGCCGTAGTCGTGGCCCCCGATGAGCACCGATCCGTCGCTGTTCCACTGGGTCCACTTGGACTCGGTCCAGCCGGTGGCCATCATCAGCTGCAGCGGGATGCCGTAGTGGTCCGCCGCGAACTCCAGCATCGCCGTGACGTTGGCGAAGCTGTCGTCGTTGGGGAAGTCCGACAGGGCCGTGGCGTCGGATGGGCTGGAGCTGTCCGAGCCGTCGGTGCTGGTGGTGGTCGTGGTCGTGGCATCGATGTCGGCCACGGTGGTCTCGGGCTCCGTCTCCGTCTCCGTCTCGGTGGTGCTCTGGGTGTCGCTGGCGGTGGCCACGTCATCCACGAGATCCGTCAGGCTGCAACTGCCCAGACGACAGGGAGGACCCATGCCCGGAGGCGGTGGGCCATGACGACGCAGGTGGGGCCGGGGGCGCCGACGGCGGTGATCCGACTGCGCCTCGGCGTCGGTGGTGGCCAACAGGAGCAGGAGGGGGGAGAGCATGACGAGCAGGCGGAGCATGGCATCCTCGGGGCGACGCCAACCCGAATTGCAAGTTTCGATCCAGGCCCAGGACACCCCCTCGAGCCACGAACGCCCCATTCTGAGACGACGACGCCCCTCCGAAGAGGGGCGCGGCTAGCCCACAAGGGGCCCGAGTGTCGCAGGACTACTCGCCTGCTGGCTTCTCCGCAGCCTTGCGCTTGGCCTCGACGCCCACTTCGAGCGCCTGGAGGTCTGGCTGGCCCAGCGGCGCGCCCTTGACCGTAGGACGGACGGCAGCGCCACCGGTCAGGCTCTTCTCGAGCCGCTCTCGCCCGGGGAGGCCCATGGGGAGGTCCACCCGCTTGGGGGGCTCCTTGCTGTCCACCAAGCCCTTCTCTTCGAGCTCTGCGTTGCAGGCCTTGACCTTCTCGAGCGTGGCAGCGTGGTCGTCCCAGTTCTTGCCCATGGACTCGAGGGCGGTGGTGAAGGTGTTGGCCGGGGCGGTACGAGGCGCGGTGGCCGCGGCCAGCTCGGCCTCGAGCCGCTCGATCTCCTTGTTGTAGAAGGCGACCTGGCGCTCGGCCCGCTGCTTGGCGCGGTCCTCGGTGGCCGTACCCAGGCGCTCTTCGTTGCTGGCGAGGCGCTTGCGGTAGGAGTCGATGCGCTCGGACAAGGCCGATCCAGGGCTGGCGCCCTGCCAGCCGGTGGCGCCAGGGATGAGCTCGCCGGTGAGCAGACCGATCTTCTTGCCGCGGGAACCCGCGCCGAGCAGCCAATCGTTTTGGGTCAGCGGCCGGCCTTCGGGCAGGGTGAGGTTGCTAGCGGTGGCGATGAAGTCCACAGCCGGGACGGCTTCAGCCAGGGCCTGGGCGTTCTTGGCGTCCCAGGCGCCGAGCACCACCACCAGATCGGCGGGCTCGGACAGGGATGCGATGGCCGTCTGCACCGAGGGCACTGCTTCTGCGGCTTCACAGCCGGTGGCGTCGTCGGGCACGGGACCCAGGTATGCACCAATGAAGCCGATGCTGACGCCGCCACGCTTCACGACACGAGACGCCGGGAAAGGCTGGGCGCCGTCGCAGCTCAGGTTGGCCGCCAGGTAGGGCAGCTGGTGCTGGGTTGCGAGGGCCTGAACCTGTTCCCAGCCGATAGCCAGGTCCGCAGGGGTGAGCCCGATGGCGTCGATGCCGGTGGTGGAGAGGTTCTCGGCCACCACTGCGCCCTTGATGCGCGTGGCCTCGAGCTGACTCTCGGCCAGCCGGGCGCTACGCCAGAACAGCCCGCCGCCGTCGACCACGAAGGTGGCTTCGTTCACGGTCCGGGTCTTGTCGATGAAGGTCGCTCGCCTGGGCAGACCGCCCAGTTGATTGGCCTTTCAACCGCAGGGTTCGATCTCACCCGCCAGGTTGGACTGGTAGACGAGCTGGAAGCTTCGCGCGGTGGTGGATGGCGCTTCGGCGACGGTGTCGCCCTGGCCGCAGCCTGCGAGGATGGCGAGGAAGAGATGGATCATGGCTCGGTGGCTCCTGAAGGCTGTGCGGGAACGGCGCTGACCTGGGGGATCGGAAGCTCTTCGCCTAGGACCTGCTCCATGCGCTCGTGGCGCTCGTGCTTGTCCGCGTCGTGGCCCGCCTTGCGCTGGTATTCGCGCACCGCGTCTTCCGCCACATCCACCACGCCTTCGGAGACGCGGTAGACGGTGGTGTGGTCGTCGCAGCGAGCGAAGTAGCGGCGGTGTTCCCGACCCTCGGGGTCGATGTCGGGGTCAGTCTCGTCGCCGATGATGAGGGTGCGCACAGCCCCGGTCTTGTCGGTGAGCTGTACGGCGAGCCGGGGCTTGTCGAAGCCGTAGCTGCGGCCGTCGCCCGGATCTTCCGCGATGATGCTGTCGGCCTGGACCTCGGCTGCGCGCAGGGCCACCCGGGAAGGGGTGGACCCAGGCACGGGTACGCCGTCTCCCCACAGCCACTTGTCCGCCCGATACATCATGACCACCGAGCCCTCGAGGTCCTCGTCGGGGATAGCGTAGAGGTCCACAACCACGTCGGTCACCTCGCCCACGCGCATCCGCATGAACTTCTCCAGGCGCAGATCCTGGGGGTCGATCAGGTAGTCCTCGAGCATGTCGTCGGGGCCGCTGTACACGGTGAAGTCATCGCTGAGCTTCATGTAGGCATAGCTGCGAGGGCGACCGATGCTGTCGTCCACCTCGGCCTGATCGCCCACCGCTAGTTCGATGGGATCACGGCTGGCGAACTTGATGAGGATGCGGGCTCGGGGATCGGCCAGGCCGTAGGCCGCCAAGTCCTCGGGGTGATCCTCCACGAACTCTCGGGCCTTGAGGGCCGTGACCCGACCCAGAAGACGCCGGACCTCTTCTCTGCTGGCGGGGTACTGGATGGGTTCTTCGATCTGCCAGTGGAAGGGGCCGGTGCGTTGCAGCACCAGACGCTCGCCGCCGGGCAGGTCCGCTTCGATGCGGTCGGCGTCGTTGGCGTCATGGGTGGCGAAGCGACGCTCCCGGAACTCACCCGGCTCGAGGCTGTAGTAGTCCAAGGCGGACTTCTTGACGGTGTAGACGGTGCCCCCGGCGGCGGAACCCGTCAGCGGCTGGATGTAGAAGCTGACGGCGGACGGGTTGGGATCGCCAGCCAGGAAGCTGAGCTCTTCACCGTCGCGGAAGAAGAGCTCGACCCGAATCGCGTTCTCACCCAAGCCGTACAGCTCCGGAGCGTCGGGTTCGTCGATGACGGTGGCCCGGGCGCTGAGATCGTGGATCTGGTGCTTGACACGGTTGACCATGGAGCGGGCAGCGGGCCAGCCTGGGCCCTCGACGATCCAACTGCCGTCGTCCAGCTCTGCGAGGATCAGCGGGCCGTCGGAGCGATGGATCACCACCCGGACGAGCTCGGGTTTCTCGAAGCGGAACAGGGGAGCGTCCTCTTGGACTGCGACCTGCTGCGGCGCCGGATCCAACCACCACACCAGGCCCACGACGACGGCCAGCAGGGCCGCTGCGATGAGGGTGCCTCGGAATGCCTTCACGATGTGCCTCCAGGGGGCCGACTAGCGGCCACGACGTCCAGCCCAGACCGCCAGCCCGAGCATCATGATGAGCAGGGGCATCAGGACCAGGGCGACCCAGCGGATCATGGCGGTGTCTTGTTCGGTCAGTGCCAACTTGCGGACGGTGGTGGGGCGCCCCACCACGGACAACCGCGCGTCGTCGCGCAGCAGCCAGCGGAAGGTGTTGACCAGGAAGCTGGCGTTGCCGGGGCCATCGGCCACCAGCGCGTTGAGCGCCATGTCGCCGTCACCGACCACCACAACGCGACCCACGGGCTGGCCGGCCTTGACCACGCCCTGGCCTGGACCGAGCTCGATGGCGTAGGCCATGTCCACCGGGCCCTCGATGTCCAGCTCGGGCTCGTAGACCGCGGCGCCGCGCTCGAGGGCTCCCCCGCGATCGATCCAACCCTGGCGGCTGGTGCGGAGCAGGACGCTGGAGCGAACACCCTGGGGAGGCGGGTCGATCAGGGCCAGCGGGGCCACGTGGGCCATGACCGTGACCAGCCGCTCTTCGAGGAGATCCTCGGTGATGGGATGCTGGCGGTAGACCGGCACCGGGCGATCGTCGTAGGGGAACACCCGCAGCTGATCCATGACGTAGCCGTCCTGGACCACCACCCCCAGACGCGCCAGCGCCACCGGAACGGGCTGGCCCACGTCCAACAGCAGCAGCAGGGCACCGCCCCGCGCCAGGTAGTCCAGCAAGGCCTGATGCTCGGTTTCGGAGAGGGAGGCACGGGGCCTGGCGATCATCACCGCCGAGGCGTCGTCGGGCACCGCGGGGGCCTGGTGGGGATCATCGCGGTCCCGGACCAGGTCGAGGGTCTCGAGCTCGTAGTGTTCCTGCTCGAGGAGCTCGACGATGGTGGACATACCATCGGGGTCGGTGCTCTGGGGATCGGGCTCGCCATGACCCTGCAGCGCATAGACGACCCGCTTGGAATCGGTCATGAGCTGAGAGAACGCCTGGTTGAGGGCGGCTTCGCCCAGGAAGACCAGCTCTCGGTCGGCGCCCTTGCCCCGGTTGCGGAACAGGTCGCGGCTGCGAAGATCGACGCGGTCCTGGCCCCGCTGCACCACCACCATGCCGTAGTCGCGCACACCCAGGGCCTCGGCGGTGAGCCGCTCCCGATCGAAGTCGATCCAACGCACCTGGATGACCTGAGAGCCGTACTCGAGCTCTTCGAGAAGATCTTTGAGCTCCCGGTTCTTGAAGTAGGTCTCTTTCTTGCCGGCCTGGTGGGTGAAGCCGGTGATCTCCACCTGCTCGCCCTCGACATCCAGCAGCTCGATCTTGTGCATGGTGTCGCGCTGCAGCAGGTTGGCGGATTCCTCGGTGAGATCCCAACGGACGCGGTGGCGGTCGGCCACGCCGTAGATCACCACCACCACGGCCACCACCATGACGGTGACCAGGCTGGCGTTGAAGCCATAGCTCAGACGACGTTTGAGGGAACGCTTCATCGCCAGCGCCTCGACTCGAGGGTCCGGTAGGTCAAGAACAGGAATACGAACACAAAGCCTACGAAGTACGCGATGTCGGCCGTGTCGATGACCCCCCGGGTGAAGCTGCGCAGGTGGGTGAGGAACGCAGCCTTTTCGAGGAACGAGGCCAGACCCGGATGATCGGTGAGACGAGCAGCCTGACCGATGAGCCAGAAGGGCAGCAGGATGATGATGCCCGCCAGACCCGCCGCGACCTGATCCTGGGTGAGGCTCGAGGCGAACAGGCCCGCAGCACAGAACGCCGCGGAGCACAGGAACAAGGCCAGATAGGAGGTGGCCACTGTGCCCCAGTCCGGATCGCCGTAGTAGGCCAACACACCGGTGAACACCAGGGTGCCCGCCAGCATCAGGCAGCACAGCGCCAGGCTGGCGAGCCACTTGCCCAGGATCATGGACCAGGGGTGCACCGGCGCGGTCATCAGCAGCTCGAAGGTCCCGCTGCGTTGCTCTTCGGCGAAATGCCGCATGGTGAGCATGGGCAGCACGAAGAGCAGGGAGATGGACAGGTTGCCCAGCATCACCCGCAGGCTGGCTTCGCCCGTGAGCGTGATGCCCAGGTAGAAGAACACGCCCGCCAGGAACAGGAACACGGCCAGGAAGACGTATGCCAGGGGCGAGACGAAGTAGATGCGGAGCTCTTTGCGCAGGATGGCCCAGGTGGCTCTCATGGCTGACTCCCGGTGGTGGACGGGGCTTCCTCGCGGCCTACGATGGCCAGGAAGGCGTCCTCGAGGCTGGGCTGGACCCGCTCGATGGAGCGCACCGCCCAACCCGAGCGACCGGCCAGCGCCGCGATGGCGGTGCGGGGGTCCTGATCGGCGAAGACCTCGAGCACGTCGAAGCCGTCGGAGCCGTCGCTGGGCACCACCTGGCGCACTTCGTCGAGGCCGCCGACGGCACGGGCGATGTCCTGGCCCCGAAGCTCCACGCGATAGCGCACGCCGCCGGTGGCCTGGGTGCGGACCTGTTCCAGGCTTCCCTGGGCCGCGATGCGTCCGCGATCGATGACCACCACCTGATCGCAGGTGGCTTCGACCTCGGCGAGGATGTGAGTGGACAGCACCACCGTGCGCTCGCCGCCGATGGCGCCGATGAGCTCGCGGATGCCGACGTTCTGTGCTGGATCGAGGCCGGAGGTGGGCTCGTCGAGGACCAGCACCGGCGGATCGTGGACCAGGGCCTGGGCCAGCCCCACACGCTGACGGTAGCCCTTGGAGAGGGACCCTAAAATGCGACGCTCCCAGCCGGTCAGGCCCACCATCTCCATGACCTCCCCGATGCGACGATAACGACCACGGGCGGGAATCTCCCGAATCTCAGCCACGAAGGACAGATAGTCGCCGACGGTGAGTTCGGGGTACAGCGGCGGTGCTTCGGGCAGGTAGCCCACGCGGCGCTTGACCTCCATGGGCTGCTGGAACACGTCGAAGCCCGCCACCACGGCATCGCCCGCCGTGGCAGGCAGGTAGCCGGTGAGGATGCGCATGGTGGTGGTCTTGCCAGCGCCATTGGGCCCAATAAAGCCCAGCACAGTGCCCTTGCCAGCGCTGAAGCTGACGTCTTGGACAGCCGTAAACGGCCCATAGCGTTTGGTGATGCCTCTCGCTTCGATCATCCTTGTCACCCACCCGTGCAGCGGCCCGGGCCTCTCCGTGGAAGCCAGAGAGTGTAACGATCCCAGCGCACAGGGTAAAGACAGGAGCACCCTGAATTCGAGCCTTCATGCCTCTTCCCTTCCCCCGCGCCATCGCCGTGACCGCCGCCACCTTGCTAACGGCGGCACCGGTGCGCGCCGAGCGCATCGATCGAGTGGTGGCGGTGGTGGGAGATCGGGTGGTGACCCACTGGGATCTCCAGCTCGAGCAAACCCTCGATGAGCACATGCCATGCCCCGAGCCGGTGCTGTGCGATCCCCAGCGCCCCGCCTTGGACCGCCTGGTGGATCGCGCCCTGATTCGAGGGCTGGCCGGCGACACCGCCACCTACCGACCAGGCCCCGAGGACGTCGAGCTTCGACTGGCCGCCCTCCGCGACAGCTGGCAACCACCCGAAGGCTATCACCAGCTCCTGATCGCCATGGGATTGAGCGAACACGACCTGTCGGGCCTGCTGTACTCCCGTCTGGTGGTCGAGCACTATGTCCAGCGGCACGTGGCCCTGCCGGTTTATGCGGCGGGCGGAGACGAGCATACCTATCAGCAGCGCTACGACGACTGGATCCTCGAGCAGCGCGATCAGGTCCGCATCCGCACCATCGACGCCGACGACGGCCCAGCCCAGGACCCCGGGCTGGAGACCCCTTGATCCGGCGGGCGACCAGCGACGACCTCGACGGCCTGACCACCGTGGAACACCTCGCCTTCGGGACCGGAGCCTGGAGTCGGCGCAGCCTCGCCTCCCAGCTCGCGGATCCCGACTCCTGGATCGCCGTCGACACCGACGCAGTAAACATCCAGGCCAGCATGGTGCTGCGAGTCGCGGCCGACGAGGCGGAGCTGCTGCGGGTGGGCGTACATCCCCAGCACCGGTGCCGGGGGCTGGCCCGGCTGCTCTTCGCTGCGGGGCTCGCCTGGCTGCAGGACCAGGGCGCGGTGCGGCTGTTCCTCGAGGTCAGCTCCCACAACGCCCCAGCGCGCGACCTGTACGCCTCCCTCGGCTTCACCGGCTGCGGGCGTCGTCGCGACTACTACAGTCCCGGCGAGGACGCCCTGCTGCTCGAGCTCGCCCTCGACGCTCAGGAGCCGAGTTGAGAGCGCTGGCGCTGGTGCCGCTGCTGACGCTCGGGGTGGCGCCGCTTCAGGGGTCGCCGAGCTTCGAGCAACGGCCCGTGACCTGCCAGGCTGGCCTGTTGGTGGACGTGACCCTGGGACCCGACACCGAACTCGGAGCGTTGGTGCAGGCCATGGAGGCCATGGAGCTTTCCTGGCTCATCCTGACCCGCCCACCGCAGGTCGAGGGCCAGACTCCAGAGCTGGCGGCCCTCACAGCAGCGGAGATCGAGCTGGGCCTCTGGTTGGACTGGCCCCGCGTGCCCGACGATGTCAGCGCGCTGCCCCCGACAGCGTCCTGGGGCCGGCTGCGGCAGGATCGCCGTGAGCTCCGTCGCGCCATGGGTCAGCCACCCCGTGCGGCTGGCGCCAGCCACCTCCCCCGGGGCCTCGAAGGCTCCCTCGAGATCTTCGGCTTCACCCTGCTGCTGCCCGCCCCCGACGGGCTGTTCCAAGCACCCCGCCGGACGGTGGACCTCCAGGGCAACGCCGGCGCCGGGCTGGTGTTGTGGTCGGTACAGCCCCTGCGGCAAGACGGCGAACTCGGCCCGCAAGGTGGTCTCGAGGCACTCCTGGACCGCACCGCTGTGGCCCTCGCCCAGGTGGAGCACCCCGTGGTTCGGCTCTCTCTGCCCGCGCGCACCGTGCTAGCCCAGGGCGAACTGCTCGAGACCTGGCGTCTGCGGGTGCTCGAACCCTGCGGCGCAGAGCTGTACGACCGGGGCCAGGCCGAAGACGCCCTCAGGGCGTGGCTCCGCAAGCAGCCACGGGAACGGGGAAGCGCCGAGCTGCAGCCGGTGGCGCTGGCCGACCCCACCGATGCTCGAAGCATCGATGCCGACACCCTGTCCACCGCGGCCGCTGACCTGACCTGTAGCCCCGCCGGCACGACCCTCCCGCGACGGGTAGCCGACGGGCTCAGCCTGAGCGAGACCTGGCTGGGCTTATCCATGGCCTTGACCGGCGCCTCGCCCCCGTACACCCTCCACCCGGTCCAGCCCCCCCAGAGCTCCCCCCGCTCGGTCCTGCCCGCCGAGGGCGCCATCATTCCCCTCGCTCAGCTGCAGGCATCAGTGGCGGAGATCGCGCCCGCCCCGGGTCAGCAGCTCCCCTCGTTCGTTCGCATCGGAGCGTACGGGCTCACCTCTGCAGAGCTGCTCTGCGCCATGGCCGCAGGCGTGCAGGGCCAAGACCCGGTGCGCGTAGGCCGAACCTACAGCCCGAACCCCTACTCTCTCGGGCTGGGCTGGGACTGATCCGCGCTGGCTACTGGGTGCCGAACTTGTAGCCCTTGGCGAAGCTCTGGGGCTGCACCATGGGCTGGAAGCCCCACCCCGCGATGGCCTGGGACATGCAGGACTCGAGCAGGGCGTCCCGGGTGGACTGGGGCGCCACACCGATGTTCGAGGTGCGCCCCGAGGTGGTGATGGTGAAGCTGACGTCCCAGGTACCGGCGAGGTCCGAGGTGTTCTTGAGGCGCCGCTCGTAGCAGGTGTTCATCTGCTTGGAGTAGGCCTTGAGGGCCGTGCCGACGGACTGGCGGATCTCTTCGGGATCGCTGAGGGCCACCGACTCGAGGCCTGTCCGGCTGATGGATATCTGCGGGACGCTGAGGCCGACTCTGACGAGGTCTGCGCCTGGAGCGACGTCGATCTCGCGCTCGTGGAGCTTGGCCAGCTCGGGCTGGCCGGCGTCGGAGTTGCCGATGAAGTCGAAGCGATTGCCGCCCGTGGATCCGGAGCCCCCCGAAGGCACCGTGGTGACGGTGGAGCCCTGGCGGCCCTGCGCGGTGGAACCGGGGTTGGCCTGCTTGGGGGCTTCTGCCTTTTCGAGAGTGGGCAGCTGGTGTTCTTCGGCAGGCAGAATGTAGAACTCGGTGTCGGACTCGGCCTCGAGCTGGGCCAGGGCCGTGGCCTTCTTCTGCTGATCGATGCGCCACCACAGCAAGGAACCGGCACCGATGACCACCACAGCCGCGAGGCCGCCCACCGCTGCGTAGACACCCCAGCGGCGCTGACGTTCACCTTCGACCTGCTCTTCCACCCGTTTACCGATGCCGGGATCCGTGGGGGTCTCGTCCCCTGGGATCTCGATGACGCACTTCGGGCAGTGGCCGCCGAAGCGCGCGAGCTCCTCGTCGATGGAAGACTTGCAGAACGGGCAGTGAGCCATCGTGTCTCCGGGTTTCCCGTGCCTGTCGGGGTGGCCCCGTGTTGGACCGACCGATTGTATCACCTGCTGCGGATGCAGACCAGGACAGGGTTCCTGTGCTTCAGCCAGACACCCCTGTCGGCCTTCGGGTTCCAAAGCCGAAGCTTGATTCCAAGCAATCCGCGCTTCCAGCACGCGCGCCCTCGATGTCGTGCCGAGAGGGCTGGAAGAGGGGGTGCGGCGTGGATAGGTTGCTCCTTGGTCGGCGTGCTCAGCGCCAGCCGAGACACGGAGGCTCCGTGGGCACCACGCGCGATCTGGTCACATCCACTCTGGTGGATTCCGCCCTCCCCTACCTCGAGCGGGCGCTCGAAGACGTCATCTACGAGGTCCTCGACCGCCGTCGTGTCCCCACACGGACCGATCTCGACGAGCTCAGCAAGCGCCAAGCGCAGCTCGAGTCCACCGTAGGGGTCCTGCGCAAGCGCGTGGCCGAGCTCGAGTCTCGGCTCGACGAAGCCGAGCAGGACTAGCCGAACATCAGGGGGGCGCGATCACCCCGTACAGCGCGTCCTGGACGTGCACGATGACATTGAACGCCGCGTGGAGGAAGGCGCCGGTGATCACCCCGCCGCTGCGCTCCCGCATCAGGCCGAAGAGCAAGCCGGGGAAGAACGTGGCGAAGTGCCACCACTGCACCTCGACCAGCGAGTGGCCGAATGCGAAGAACAGCGCCGCGATCCACAGCCCGTGGCCAAAGGGGATGCCCGCCACCAAGAAGCGTCGCGGCAGCATCTCGTTGAGCCGGGTCTGCACGTAGCCTCGGTAGAAGAACTCTTCGGGGATGGCCACGAAGAACAGGTGGTAGGCCACCAGCACCGACAGGTGGGCGATCACGATAGCCCAGGGGTCGGCGCCGAGGCCGCCGAGGTTCTCGCTCAGCCAGGGGGTGGTCTCGGCCTTGCGAGCGTAGCGCAGCAGGTTGTTGAAGGACGCGCTGTGGCCGAACAGCTGGGTCTGGTACAGGTGGTAGCCCAGCATCCACGGCACCAGCCCGATGGCCAGCAAGCGCAGGTTGCTCACCAAGGCCTGCCGCCAGGCGTCGATGTCCCTGAAGGCTGGCACGAAGAGCCGGTAGCCGTAGCTGTCCACCCCCCGGAGCCGACACAGGGCGACGGGGCCGTAGATGAACAGGAAGGGCACCAGCGCCAGCACAACCTCGTGCATACCCAGCAGCTCCTGCAAGGCGACCACGCCTCGGATGGCCAGCAGCACCACCAACCACAGCAGGGTGATCTCCACCAGCACCCTTTTCAGACCGCGACGATCGGTGGCGAGGGTGCGGTCGCCGACGTCTTCGACCTCCGGGCGTGGCTGCTGCCCGGCCATCAGCCCTGCCCACCCAGGGCGATCACGGACTCGCCCGCGTCGATCTCGAGGACATCGGCGGCGGATCCGTCACGCACCGACAGCTCCAGCCGCCCGGTGGAGCCCACCAGGGCCAAGGGCTCGCCGGGCGCGACCTCGGCGTAGGCGCGCACCAGGGGCAGGCGCTGAGCACCCACCACGATCTGCGCATCGGGCTGCAGCTGGGAGGCCAGGATGCTGGTGATCAGGTTGCCGAAGTGGTCCACGTACAGCACCTCGCCCACCACCATGTCCAGCGTGGCCACAGCGCAGGGAAGCTCCAGGTTGGTCAGCGGACCCGCAGGCGGTCCCAGCGCATCCAGGGCCAGACCACCGGCCAGGTGAGCCGCCACGGGAGCCATGATGTCGCGGCCATGGAAGGTGCTCGAGCCCCCCGGGAGGTGGAAGCTCGGGTCGTCCGCCACCACGGCGCGGGCAGGGCCCAGCCGCTGCTGTACGGCGGTGAGCAGCCCGTTGTCGGGACAGACGAAGCGTCGAGATCCGATCTCGGCAGCGACCACCCGACGCTCGGAACCCACGCCGGGGTCGACCACCACGAGAAAGACCGTGTCGTCGGGGAACCAGTCCACAGCGCCATCGAGCCACAGGGCGCCCACCACGACGTTCTGAGGCGGGACCCCGTGGCTGATGTCCAGCACCGTGGCACCGGGCGTGATGCGGGCCACCACACCCTTCATGATCCCCACATAGGGATCGGTGGTGCCGAAGTCGGTGAGCACGGCGATGTGCGACGGCATGGGGAACTCCTGGACCGCGTCTCTATCCATCCGCCCTCGTTCCTGCCTGATGCATTCCGGTTAGTCACGCTCCCTTCACGGAGTGTCCATGAGCCACGCTACGTCCAAGCTCGCCCTCTCCGACCTGCTGGCCAACCCCCGCGACTTGGCCCGCTGGGCGTTCCAGGTGAAGCTCCGGGGCGCCCTGGATCCCCAGCGGCCACACCAGCTGCGCCGCCTGGGGCCCTTGTGGCGCCTGGCCTATCGCGCAGGGGGCGCGCAGCGTGGCCGCATGGCCGACGAGCTCCGAGCGATGTTCGGCCCCTCGGTGACCTCCCTGCAGATCGACGACATGGTGCGGGACTGCTACCGAGTGGCGCTGCGGGTACACCTCGAAGAGCTGCTGATGGGCAAGCTCGAGGCCGGCACCGTGGACAGCTTCCTCGAGCTGCGGGGCGTGCCCAACCTGGAGCGGGCCCTCGAGCGCGGCAAGGGCGCCATCATCCTCAGCGCCCACGCCGGTAGCTTCATGCTGCCCATCGCGTCGCTGTCCCTCAAGGGCTACCCGTACACCCAGTTCGCCGCCCGGGGTCTGCCCCCCGAAGATGTCGCCTTACTGCACCCCGAGGCCCTGGCCACCAACCGCTGGCAGCGCGAGGTGATCGCCATCAAGGAATCCCACGAGGACCGTCTGCCCGCCAAGTTCATCACCATCGACACCCCCACCCGCGCGCTGTTCCGCCTGCTGGAACGCAACGAGCTGGTGGCGCTGGCATTCGACGGTCGCCAGGGCAACCGCTGGGTGCGCACGCCGTTCCTGGGCCGCCAGGCCCTGCTCAACCCTGGCGCCTTCCGGCTGGCGGCCAGCACCGGCGCAGCCATCGTGCCCACCCTGTGCCGCACCCCCGCCAAGGCCACCAGCATCTGCCAGCTCGGTGAGCCCCTGATCCCACAGGGCAAGGACTGGCGCACGCTGATGCGGCGCTTCATCACCGAGCACGCCGATCCCTGGCTGCAGGAACACCCGCAGGAGTACGGCACCTGGATGGCCCACTGCCGGCTGCGGGCCGCCGTGGACGATCACCCGCTGTTCATCGACTACGCCGCCGACGAACGCTGGAAGAAGCACCCGGAGCTCTGAGCCCCCGGGCCCCCTGCCCTACCACATGCTGAACACGGGGTTGGACTTCTGAACCTCCTGCAGCTGGGCGCGCACGCCGCCGTAGTCGTGGCCGGGGAAGACCTCGTAGGGCTCGGTGACCGCGGCCAGGCGACGCAAGCTGGTGGCCATGTCCTGAGGGTTCGAGGTGTCCAGGTCCACGCGGCCGCAGCCCTGCACGAACAGGGTGTCGCCGGTGAGCAGCGCACCGTCGACCTGGAAGCAGGCCGATCCGGGACTGTGACCGGGGGTGTGCCACACCGTGATGTCCAGGGCGCCCACGGTGATGACGCTGCCTTCGTCGTGGGAGATGACCTTGGCTGGGTCGAGCTTGCAGCGCTCCACCAGCAGCTCCGCGTCGCCCCGCTGAACATGCACAGGCCCGACGCCGGCGTGCACCAGCTCGGCGACACCAGGCACCAGGTGGCCCCAGAGGTTCCCTCCGGCGTGATCCCCGTGGTAGTGCGTGACGATGCTGCCCACCACGCGCATCCCGTCTTGCCGGGCACGCTGCACCAGGCCCATGGGGTCCCACGAGGGGTCCACCACAAGGCACTCTCCCGCTTCGCGGTCGCCGATGAGGTATGCGAGATTGACCATCTGGGCAGCAGCGCGGTCACCCTTGGCGTGATCGCGGCCCGAGAGGCTCTGGACGAAGTAGCTGGGCAAGCTCATGGGATTCTCCTGTTGCTGGCAGCCTAACCCCCCTCGCGACCCCGCTCCGCGAGCCAGCTCACGGAAGCCTGTGATGGGCCCGCGCAGCGGGCTATCTTTCCCTGCTCGAACCTGGAGGAAACCAATGTCCCGCACCCTGATCATGCTGGCGCCCTGGCTGCTCACGGCCTGCCCCCCCGACAAGGAGCCGGTGGAGACCGCCGACACCACCCCCTCGGTGGACACCCAGCCCCCGGTCGAGACCGGCTGGGTCTGCGCGGACGACGCCAGCGGCGACATGCCGGCAGGGGTCACCTGGCTCGATGTCGGCGCCTCGGGCAACCGCTACACCTTCGCCGACCAGGGCATGCAGTCCAACTACCAGGGCTACAACGGCAGCTACGACCTCAACACCGAAGAGGTCTACGGCGCCGGTCACTTCTCCCTCGAGGCGCCAGCGGTCATCTACGGAGCCAGGGTGGTGTGGGGTCACCTTCCCCAAGCCGACATGGCCGCAGAGCTGTTCCTGTGGCGGGACTTCTCCTCGGACTTCTACGCCTTCGACATCTGGGACCCCTACGGCAGCTACACCCGCTGCCTGGGTCCCGAAGACGAGTACCAAGAGGTCACCTACGTCTTCTCCGAGCCCGTCACCGTCACCCAGCCCCTGCCGGTGTTCCTGGGCTACCACCGCGACCCGGTGCCGGACGGAGAAGACGGAGAGCCCGACTTCACGCAGCCCGAGCTGGTCTACCTGGCGCCCATCATGGGCGGCATCCCGGATCCCCCCGTGGCCGGCGTGCGCTGGCCGAGCGTCGACGACGAGACCTACCACGAGGGCATGATCATGTCCTTCTACGGCTTCTCGGTCGAGCTCGCCGTGATCTACGACGACAGCCTGGCCCCCGAGGACAAACCCTTCCAGGACGACGACGCCCTGCAGGCCTCGAGCCGGGTCGCCTGGGGCGACTACGACGGCGACGGTGACGACGATCTGATGACCAACGGCCCCACCCTGTATCAGAACCAGGGCGACGGCAGCTTCGCCAACGTCAGCTCCACCGCCATCCCCGCGGGCACCACCAACAGCTCCAGCGGCGGCGTGTGGGGCGACTACGACGGCGACGGCTGCCTGGACTACTTCGGTCAGGGCGGCAGCTACACCGCTGGCGAAGTCCTGCTGCACAACAACTGCGACGGCACCTTCACCGACACCTGGGCCACCTCTGGCATCGACGACACCCAGGACGCCCGAGACTGCGACGGCGACGGCCTCGAAGAGCACAGCCCCACCGAGGGCGTCGGCTGGGTCGACTACGACGGCGACGGCTTCCTGGACCTGTACCTGGCCAACTACGAGTGCTCGTCGTCCTACGACTACTTCGAGAACTACGACGACCGCCTGTTCCGCAACAACGGCGACGGCACCTTCAGCGACGTCAGCGAGGAAGTGGGCATCGAGACCAGCAACCAGGCGGGGCGCGGGGTCACCCCCGGTGACTACGACATCGACGGGGACGTGGACATCTTCGTGTCCAACTACCGCCTGGACAAGAACTTCTTCTACGAGAACCTGGGGGCCGGCACCCTGGACGAGCTCGCGTCTGCCAACGGCACCCAGGGCGACTACGACATGGACTGGCGCAGCTACGGCCACACCATCGGATCGGTCTTCGGAGACATCGACAACGATGGCGACTTCGACATGGTCCACGCCAACCTGGCCCACCCCTTCTACTACCACTTCTCCGACCGCACGATGGTGCTGATCAACGACGGCGCGGGCGAGTTCACCAACGAGGGTGACGAGCGGGGCATCTACTACCGCGAGACCGCCTCGAACCCCGTACTCTTCGACGCCGACAACGACGGCGACCTGGACCTCTTCATCACCAACGTCTACACCGGCCGCGACAGCGACTTCTACGTCAACGACGGCACGGGCCACTTCGAGCTGCAAAACTGGGAGTCTGGCCTGGTGGTCGACAACGGGTGGGGCGCCGCGGCAGCGGACCACGACAACGACGGCGACGTCGACCTGGTGGCCTACGACCTGTTCCGCAACGACGCCACCACCGACAACCACTGGCTGCAAGTGCGCGCTCAGGGCCTCGATGGCAACACCGCCGCCATCGGCGCCGTGGTGCAGGTGGACAGCGGCGACCTGTCACAGCTCCGCATGGTCAGCGGCGGCTCGGGGACCTCGAGTCAAGACAGCCAGACCCAACACTTCGGCCTGGGCGACCGCTCGAGCATCGACTCCATCACCGTGTACTTCCCCTACCAGCAAGAGCCGGTCACCATCGCTGGAGTGGACGTTGATCAGCGGGTCTGGATCTACAGCGACGGCACGCACAGCACGGACTTGGCGCTGAACCTCTAGAAACTACATGAACCCCTGGGTGAACCCCACCGCGATGGTCGTGGTGCGCTCCGCGGTATCCGGAATCTCGGGGTTCTCCGTGACCAGCCCTTGCTGCACGTGGTGGATATCGTCGGCGCCCAGGCGCACGGCATGGCTGAGTTCGAGGCTGATGCCCCGTCCCTCGCCAAGGTCGTAGACGGCGCCCAGCCCAGCGCCAGGCACCAGCTGCCACCCACCGTTGCGGTCGGGGTAGGCGAGATCGGTCAGGTCGGTGACCTCGTAGCCGTCGTAGCGACGGAAGCCGAAGAACGCGTGCACCGAGGGGCGCAGTGCTCCGATGGCCAGGGGGGCGACGGCGACACGGGGCTGGATGAGGCCCCGCATGGCGGGAGCGGCCTTGTAGTCCTGGATCTCGACGCTGCCCTGCTCGCCCTGAGCCCACCGTTCGTAGCCGGTGCTCAGGTACTTGCGGCCGGTGACCACACCCAGCTGGGCGCCGACAGAGAGCCACTCCACAGGAGCGACCATGATGCCGCCGCCGAAGGTGGTGCCCACGCCACCGGTGAAGGTGTCGTGCTCGTAGCGACCGAGTTCGCTGTTGGCAGAGCCCATCACGCTCATGCGCACGTCGTAGCTGCGGCCCACATCACCGATGGCCAGGCCCGCGAAGGCTTGGGCCTGGAGCAGGTGGTGCTCGCTGCTGGAGGCGCTGCGCTCGCGGGGTTCGCGTTCGGGCTTGGGTTCCCGCGGCGTGCGGGTGGACGCGCGGCTGTCGTCACGCTGTCGGGGCTCGCGCTCGGCCTTGGGTGGCTTGTCCTTTCGGCGGTCGTCGTCTTCGCCGTCGTCGACGTCGTAGTAGGACTGGTAGAGCTGATCTTCGGGGGTGGGGGCTGGCTCCGGATCGGGCTCGCTGCGGCCCGCACGGCCCCTCAGGGTGCTGCGTCGACCCTCGGGTCCGGCTCTGGGCACGTGTGTAGCATCGGGCTCGGGCGTGGGTTCCGGAGCGGCGGTGAGCCGCTGCACCAGCACTTCGGTGGCCTTGGCCAGGGCCGCGGCGAAGTCGGCCTCGCCGCCAGGCACGATGGTGCGCTCGACGGTCTTGAAGGGCTGGTAGCCGTCGCGCTCGTAGAACTCGACGCGCACTTCGATGCTCTCGCTGGCGGTGCCCATGTTGTACAGGCCCACGGTGCCCACCAGGGAGAGGCTCGTTCCCGGGAAGTAGGCCCAGAGACCCGAGGGGCAGGTGATGGACTCGCTGCAGCCCTCGGCATCGCTACCGGCGACCTGGCGCAGCTGATCCCCGTCGATGAAGGCGACGTCTCGCACGCGCAGTTCATCGACCACCAGCGAGTAGAACATGTAGGCGAGGGTGAAGTCTTCAGCGATGACCGGCGTAAACTCCGGCACGAGCACGTCTTGTGCGCTAGCCGGTGCGACCATCAGTGCAGGGATCAGGAACAGCGGATGCATGAGAGGAGCTCCAGTTCTCGAACGTGGAGTGTAACAGCCGAGCCCCACCAACGGCGCCGTCAGCGCCCCCCGGACCCGCGACAAGTGCAATTCCATCGAATAGAACGCCGCGGGATCCGTCGGCACGCCGCGCGTGCACAGCTCGCGCGTGCTTCGTGTCCCGGGCGACCGGGGCGCCCCCTACCCCGCCGAGGCCGTTGTCCATGTCCTTGATCCTCATCGCCACCGTCACCGCCCTGCAGGCCGCTCCCCCCGCCTTCGTGCCGGACGCTCGCTTCGGGCTGGCCCTGTACTGCCCCGAGACCTGCGACGACGAGCGCATCCAGGCCATCGAGGCCGCCTTGGACCCCATCCCCACCCGCAGGCGCATGCCCAGGGCCGCGGGCGAGCCGATGCGCACCATGGGGCTACTCACCGCCGACGACTTCGGGCGCCCTCACCTGGACACCCTAGGTGGCTTGTCCGATGGCCTGGGCGCCGACGCCGCCGGCGTGCTCGAGTCCAGCCGTGAGGTCCTCGTGGTGAGCTTCGCCGCCCCGCCGGAGCGGGTGAACGAGCTGCTGACCACCGCCTACCCCGCCTTCCTCGCTGCCCTGGAGTCCGGTGGCGGCGTGGTCGAGGATCTCACCACGGGTCGCCTGTTCGATGCTCCTGGCTTCGCAGTCCAGGCCGGCCGGGTCACCGCCGTCCCCATCGACACCAGCGCCTTCTTCGTGCTGCAGGCCACCGGCGACAGCGACGAGGACACCACGGACCTCGAGACCGTCGGCCTGCGGGCCCTGGGTCTGCACGACATGCGGGCCGAGTCCCTGACCGAGAGCCAGCTGGACGACTGGGCGGCGCTCATCAACGCCACGGCTCAGATCTCCTGGGAACAGGGCGGGCTCCGGGGGCGCACCTTCGTGGCCGAGACCACCATCGAGTTCCCGTCGGCGCGCCTGCGCGCGGTGGGCATCGAGGGCACCGTCTACGCCATGAACGCCAACTCGTCCTGGTCCACCAGCGTGGACCCTTTGGTGGTCCTCGGGTTCGACGGCCGCTTCAACGCCGCCCCCGCATTCCCTCTGGACAGCTACCCCACGGAAATGGTGGATGGCCCGGAGCCGGTCCCCGAGCCGGAGGTGGTCCCCGAGCCGGAGCCCGAGGTCGTGCCCGAGGTCGTGCCCGAGGTCGTGCCCGAGGTCGAAGTCGAGCCCGTGCCCGTGCCCGTGCCCGAGGTCGAGCCCGTGCCTACCCCGCCCGTCGAGGTCCACGCCCCTCCGCCCCCCACCCCCACCTTGATAGAGATCCAGACCCGTGCCCTGGTCAACCTGGACGGCCCCGTGCGCCAGGCCTGGGACACGGGCCTGTCATCCGGTGATCGTCTCTACGTCAAGGCCCCCTTCCACGGCCAAGACGGCGCGATCGAGTACCTGTGGGTCCAGGTGGTGAGCTGGCGAAGCGCCGCCATCGATGGCGTGCTGCGCTCCGAGCCCGCCTGGGTTTCCGAGCTGGCCGCCGGCGACGTGGTCGAGGTGGATCAGGGCGTGGTGTTCGACTATCTGTGGCGGCACTCCGATGGCAGCAGCGAGGGCAACGAGACCGAGGCCTTCCTTCCCTGATGCCGGATCAAGGCCTTGTCACCACACGGTCTCGTCCTTACCCTCCCTCGGCACCCCTTCGAGCCCCATCGTGTCCCAGCTTCCTCCCCCGCCAGGCATCCGGCTGAAAGTCGGCGCCCGCCCACGTGACCCCGTGGAGTTCCCTCCCGGGGACGACACCCTGGGGGAGAGCCTCGCCAGCATGGTGCTGCGGAGCGTGTCCAAGGGCGTTCCTCCCCCCTCGGCTCTGCTGCTCAAGCCCGATCACGTTGAGATCATCGACCTGCGCCCGATCCTACAGGCCGGCCTGAGCGTCCACCGCTTCATCGCCGCCGCTACGGGTCAGCCCGAGGTCGAAGCCGTGGCGCTGCTCGCAGTGCTGGATCTCGAGGAGCTCGGACACCCCCTCGGGCGTGGAGGCAGCGCGTTCATCGAGTGGCCCGACAATCGCTGGTGGCACGGCTACCACCTGCTGGGCCGCTCCATGCGCCCGGTGGATGACATCCCCCTGGTGGTGCGCCGCGCCCTGGACGGCCAGCCTCGACCCAAGGGCTTCGGTGGTTGGTTCTCCAGAGCCCGATTCCAGAAGCTCAGCCTGCGCCTCGAGCGAGTGGACCGTCCCGACGACGACAGCCCCGCAGAGCCCCAGCCCCTGGTGCATTGAGCGCATTCAGCTCAGCCGCGCCCCCACGGCCGCGTACCAACCCCGAACCCGGGGCGACCAGGTCCCATCAGGGCCCCGCATGGTGACCCGTTCGCGCGCCCAGGCGCCCACCTCGTTCCCGCCCTCGATGAGCACCAGTGAGCTGTCGATGTCGCAGCGCCTACGGGGGTGCAGTCCAGCACCGCGGATGGCATCCACGGCTTCGTCGCCCCGATCGGCCCGCAGGACGAGACAGAGCCTGGCGGCGTTTCGCGCAGCCGCCGCCACCAGCTCCGACAACCCACCGTTCAGCTCGGTACGAGCCGCGGCCTTCCACGGGTCGGGGCTGGGAGCTCCTTGGCCCGCCCGCAGGTACGGGGGATTCATCAAAGCCAGATCCGCGGTGAGTCCGTCGAGTTCCCGGACATCCGCCAGCTCGAAGCTCGCGCCCAGGCCGCTCTCCCGTGCGGACCGCGTGGCGAGCTCGACCCACTCCGGTCGCACGTCGACCCCCCTGGCCTCCGCCCCCAAGCGCGCCATGAGCAACGCCATAATACCGCTGCCGGTGCCCAGATCGAGGACCGAGCTGGGCCGGCCACCCTCGAGGGCCCAGCCGCAGAGTAGGAAGGGGTCCATGGCGTAGCGAAAGCCGCGCCGGGGCTGGTAGACCACCAAGCCGGGGGCCGGGGTCTCACGACTGAGCTCCCTCACCCGAGGTCTCCCGCCAGCAACGCGGCGATGGCCCGGGCCGGGATGGCCCCCTCCCGCAGCAGCTCGCCGGTGTCCGCCCGGACGATGGTCGAGGCGAGCGAGGGCGGCAGCGGGCCCACGTCGATCACCGCGTCGACGGCCAGTGTGACGTCCGAGAGCCGGTGCGGAGGCGCTGCGCCGGTGGGGTTGGCCGAGGTGGAGGTGATGGGCCCGACCGCACGCACCAGCGCCTGGGCCATGGGATGCAGGGGCGGCCGGACGGCCACGGTTCCGTCGGCGGCGAGCAGCTCGGAGGGCAGGCCAGGCCAGGCCGGGACCACCAGGGTGAGGGGCCCAGGCCAGAAGCGTTCCGCCAGCCTGCGTGCGAGCACCCCGCGCAGCAAAGGCTCGAAGGCCAGCACTATGAGCCCGCCGGGGGGTCGGCCCTTGATCTCGGCGATGCGCAGCGAGGCGGCCGGATCGTGGGCGCAGCCACCGATCCCGTACACCGTGGACGTCGGGTACATGACCACGCCACCGGGGCGGGACAGCGCTCGGGTGGCCTGCTCGAGGCCGATGTGCGCCTCCATGATCAGTCCGCCTCGCCCCCCTGCAGGAGGATCAGGCGGCGAGCTTGGTGGTCCAGATCGTCCAGTCCGTACGCGTCGCGCGCGGCATCCTGGGCCGATGATGCCTGACCCTTGCGGTACAGGGCCTCCGACAGGGCCCGATGGGCCGAGGGCACGTCCGAGACGAGCTTGGCGATGCGCTCGAGCTCCTTGACACCCCCATCGGACCGACCGATGCGCGCGTGGGCCAGGCCCAGCATCGCCGAGTACAGACCTTCGTTGCCTGGCGTGGCCATCATGCGCTGCAGGATGCCCTCGGCTTCGAGGTACTCGCCCTGCCGCATCTTGATCCGGGCCAGGTAGGCTCGCGCCACGTCGTTGGTGTCGCTCTCGGCCAGCGCCCTGCGGAGCGCCAGCTCGGACATCTCGTACTCACCCGCGTGGTAGGCCAGGATGCCCTCGACCTCCTGCATGGACTCGGAGAAGCGGAGGTCGTTCGAGATGGCCTCGCGCAGCGCCACGGCCAGCGGGCGCACGTCGGTGGGCATCAGCGGGCACAGGGAGTTGGGAGGGTGGGTTTCGTTCTGCTCGAAGTCGGTCTTGCCGATGGAGCGCAGCATGTCCACGGACTTCGAGAGGTTGCCCAGCCGCAGGTAGACCCCCACCATGCCCAGGCGTGCGTCCTCGCTGCCCGGATACTCTTCCAGAGCGCGCTCGTAGGCGGTCATTGCGGCCTTGTCCCGCTGCTGGTCTCGGTAGATGTGCGCCAGCTTCACCCAGAAGTTCGCCGCCTCCACCGGGCGCAGGGTGTCGCTCGGGGCATCCTTGAAGATGAGCTCGGCTTCCTGGAGTTCACCGGTGAGCGCCAGGACCGAGCCCAGAGCGTAGGCCGGAGGCGCCCAGTGGGGCTTCAGCTCCACGGCCTTGCGCGCATAGCCGAGGCTGCTCTCCAGCTTGCCCAGCTCAGTGTAGATGTAGGACCCGATGAGGTAGATGCGGGCCGAGGCCTGGTGGTTGCTGGTGTTCTCATCGTCCAGCAGAGGCTGCAGCGTCACAGCAGCGTCTGCAGCGCGGCCAGCGGCGAGCAGGAGCTCCGCGGCGAGCAGGCGGCTGTCGAGATCGGTGGGGTCGAGTCGAATGGCCTTCTCAGCATAGCTCAGGGCCTCGCCATAGCCTCCGGTGAGCCAGGCCAGGCGGGCGAACAGGGCCCAGCCTTCGGAGACCTGGGGGTACTCGTCCACAAAGGCCGAGACCATCGTGTGGGCCTTGTGGTAGCTGCCGGATTCCACCGCGGCCCCGCAGAGAGCGAGCCGGAAGCGAGGCACGTGGGGCGCCTGCTGGTGAACGTCCGTGAGCACGGCTTCGGCTTTCTCCCACTCATCGAGGCCCAGCAGCGCGATGCCCTTGTAGTACTTGCAGTGCAGGTTGCCAGCATCCATGTCGATGCAGTCTTCGGCCACACGACGGGCGTTTTCGTAGGAACCGGCCCCCAGGGCGATGACCGAGCGGGCGCGCAGCACCGCCGGCACGTTGAGCCCCAGTGCGTCGGCGCGATCCAGAACGATGACGGCCTTGTCGGCCCGGCCGGCTTGGTAGCGACCGGCCAGACCGTAGATCTCCGCCAGAGCGGCCAAGGCGGTGACATCGCGAGGGGCGGCCACGGCGGCCAGCTCGAGCTCTGCGATGGCGGCGTCGGGCGCGTCGGTGATCTCCTTCATGATGCGGTCGCGGCCACGGAGCAGGTGCAGCCGCGCGGGTTCGTCTGAGGTGGGCACGATCTGGGAGAGCTCTCGCATGAACTCATCGCCGGGCAGTTCTCGGATCTCCTGCCGCTGGAGCTGCTCGTCCACGTCGGTGGTGGCCACCTCGACGGTGGCGAGGAAGCCGCCAGCGATGTCGTTCCAGCGGGTGGAGACGGCCTCGATCCAGGTCTCGGGGATCACCGTGACGCGCTTCTCGATGGCCACGTAGGTGACGCCCACGATGCCCACGATGGCCGCGAGGGTGGCCACGGTCTTGCCCCTGCGCCCCCAGTCGCGGGCGATGTTGTCACGACGACGGGTGCTGACGGCCTTCTCGCGCTTGCGCGCGAGCTCGTGACCGGGCGTGAACCAGGCGCGAAAGTCGGGGTGGACGTTGAAGGGCTTCCACGAACCATCGACCCTGGCGACCTCGTCGCTGGGCCCCACGAGGTTGCGCATGATCCAGCCTTCGACGACGTCACGCTCGTGCGGACCCTGGGGCCGCTGCCCCTTATTGCGCACCATCCAGCGGAGTTCTCCGGCCTCGGTGCTGGGGTCCTCGGTGCGGCACTTGGGGCACATGGGTGCGATCTCGCCCACCTGGGTGCTCATCTCGGTGCCACATCCGAAGCAGAACGTTCGCTGCATCACGCCTCCAGACAGCTTCATCCGGGGGGGGCGAGCCGTCGTGTGTTCATTCTATCAAAACTCTGAAATTCACAACATGTAGAAGCTGCGCGCCGACCACGTAGCCGCTGATCATCACGACCTTGCCGACGTAGCGCCCGAGGCGTGCCGCGCTGGTGTCGTTCAGCACCAGCGGCATGCCGGAGCCCCGATCGTCGATGACCATGTTGCTGCCGTGCTGCCGGAGCAAACCGACATAGGGCACGGAGCCATCTCCGGCGTCCAGAACAGACCACTGTTGGACCAGTATCGAGCGCGCCATGACGGGTCCCTCGACCTCCACCGTACAGCCCCCCAGCGATCGCAACAGCTCCATCTGTTCGGTGGAGCGCAAGGCGAAGGAGCGCCCGTCGAGGGTCTCGAGGCGCGGGCCCGCCGGCTCACCGCCCACGCCGGACTCGAGCGCCACCAGGCCGCGATGGGTCGCGACGCAGCCGCTGATCAACGACAGCGCCAACTGGGCGAAAACGAGCAGGGTGAGGAACGGCACCGGATGGTCACGGGTTGTCATGGATAGATCCTATCCTCTCGGGAGCGACGAGTGAGCGGAACCCCGCGGACGACCTCGACTGTCCAACGACGCCAGGCACGGTCAAGTGCTGGTGAAATGCCGGTTCGATATCGCCTGTCCTCACGTTCCGGCCTTGACGTTCGAGCCCTGTCGGCGGTAACGTCCGGAGCCGAGCGCGGTTCGTCCGGTGTTGGGGTCCCGCGCAGCGAACGAATCCGTCCACGGCGACGGTGGTGAGGCACGTCGGGATGAAGAGTCTTCCCACGAAGTATGGCTCGCTCACCCTGGTGCGCAAGCTGGGTGAGAGTAGCACTGCGGAAACCTACGAGGGCTATCAGGCCGAAGGCGAAGCAGGACGTGTCCTGGTTCGGCGCGTCGCCCCTGCCCTCATCGCCGATCCGGCTGCACGCCAGGCGGTGGAGACCCGCATTCGGGACCTCATGGGGGTCAGACACCCCTTCCTGGTCCCGGTGTTGGATCTGATCACGCCAGGTGGCGAGTGCCTGATGGTCGAACAATGGGTCGAGGCCCTGCCGTTCTCCACGGTCATCGGCTGGTGCCATGAGCAAGGCGTGGGCGTTCCCCACAACGTCTTCCTCAACCTCTCCACCCAGATCTGCAACGGGCTCGAGGCGCTCCACGGACGCCCCGGCAAGGCCAGCGGCAATCCCAACGTGCTGCACATGGCGCTGAGGCCCTCCACGCTCTTCGTCAACCTCGACGGAAGAATCCTGTTGGGCGGCTATGGGCTCAGCCGCTCACCCGCCCTACCCGCCAGCGATGGCGACACCAGCGTCCAGCCAGGCTGGGTGGCCAACCTGGCCCCCGAGCAGACCGAACCCGATCAGAAGCTCATCCCAGCCAGCGACATCTTCGCCCTGGCGACGATCCTCTTCGAGCTGCTGTCCCTGCAGTCCTTGTTCCAAGCCGATACCGCGCTACAAACACTGCATCGCCTACGCCGCGCCGAGATCACCACCCAGCTGCTGGGGGTCAAGGACGTCATGCCCGGGCTCGACAAGGTGCTCTATCGCGCCCTGTCCTCGAGCCCCCGGCACCGCTACCAGCGGGCCTTCGTGCTGCGCGAAGACCTCCGCGGGCTCATGGCTGGCTACTCCTTCGCCAACATCGCGGACGACACCCGACGTTTCCTCGAGCCCATCGTCCAAGCCAACCCCTTCCCCGCGCCCACCCGCGTCGCCCCCACCCCCCAGGCCCAGCCGGCCTCCGGGCCCGTCGACGGCTTCGACGACAAGGTCTCCACCCGCATCGACCCTGACCCCCGCTCCACCGCCGCCTACGCCTCCCAGGCTCTGGCCGAGCGCACGGCGCGGGAACAGGCCCAGCCCGCCACCGCCCAGGCTGCTCCGCAGCCCGTGCCGATGCCCACCTCATTTCCGCCTCCCCGTGAGCCGGCGGCCCAGCCAGCCTCCACCGCGGCGTACATCGCCCAGGCGCAGGGTCGTCCAGTGGCCCAGTCCGGGCCCACCCTGGCGCCCCCCGAAGATCCCGCGCCCCAGCCCGCAGCGCCTCAACGGCAAGATCTGCCCCCGGTCAGCGCTCCTCCGGCCCAAGCGCAGCCCGCTGCGCCCCCCCAGCAGCGCCAGCTGCCCCCGGTCCAGCCGCCGCCACCCCAGGCCCAGGCCCCCGCAGCCCCGGTCGCCGTTCCCCTGACGCAGAAGCCCGCCCCGGTCGCCGCACCCGCGCCCACCCACCGCAGCTCATCCCTGGCAGCCTCCGCGCCCCCGCCAGGACGCAGCGCACAGCCCGCCGCTCCCGTGGCGCCCCCGCCCACCGCTCGCCCTGGTCCCGTGGCGCCCCCGCCCCAGACCGCCGACGTCGCGGGCCCGCCCATCCATCCCACGGCGCCGCCGGTCCAAGACTACGAAGAAGACACCGGCGACTGGGAGCCCCCCAAGAAGCGCGGCGCCGCCATGTTCATGCTCATGCTCTTGGGCTTGGTCCTGGTGCTGGGTTGCACCGGCGGCATCTGGGCCGCCTGGAACTACGTCGGCGCCGCTTGGTACGCCGCACGCTCCGAGATGGCCCAGCTGGACATGGACATTCCGGACGTCCCCGAGCCCGATCTCATCGAGCTGGACCCGGAAGATCCCGCCGAGGCCCCCAGCCTCGACGGCGTGGCCGACGCCGCCCCCGACGCCATCGACTCCGAACCCGAACCCGAACCCGAACCCGAACCGGCGCCCACCAGTGCGGCCTCGGGTGCACGGGATCAACCGGCCTACCAGGGCAGCAACAGTCGGTCCACGACCAGCCGAAGCACGTCCTCCGGCTCGACCTCCCGATCGTCCTCGAGCGGCAGCCAGAGCTCTGGTGGCTCGTCGAACTCGCGCACGTCGAACTCGCGCACGTCCGCGGGATCGAGCGCCTCGTCCGGTAGCTCGACCCGCTCGTCGTCCTCGCCCAGCTCCAGCAGCTACACCAGCCGCAGCTCGTCCTACCAGCCCGAGCCGGTCTCCTACGACGCCGGCGTGGCCGACCTGTCCACCACCGATCCCATCGAGTCCGATCCCGACGACTCCAACAACCTGCTCGAGCGCTACTCGGCCCAGGCCGCCACGGGCTCCCTCGGCTCGAGCGACATCATGGTCATCGAGATGGTGCAGCCCGAAGACGCCGCGTTCACCCGCAGTCGCCTGATGCTGGTGATGAACGCCAAGGCCAAGAGCGACGCTCCAGGAGTCAAGCGCTACCTCGACGAGCTCTCCATGCGCCCCGAGAACCAGTACAACCCCGTCGTGCTGGCCGAGTACTCCCGCTACTATGTCAACAAGAAGGACTACCAACGGGCCTTGGACAAGGCCGTGCTGGCCGAGCGCCACTGGGCGCGGCTACCGCCCGAGCTGGTGTTCGCGAAGAAGGCGGAGATCTTCGAGGTCGAAGCCGCTTCCTACCAGGGCCTCTTCTACAAAAGCGAAGACAACGTCGATCTGCTCGAGAAGTCCATCCGCCAATGGAAGAAGTACCGAGAACACGTCATGACCGAGTCCCGCACCGACCTGCAGGCCCGCGCAAACCGCGAAATCGAGAAACTGGAAAACATCCGGGAACGGCTCCAGTAGCCTCTGTTCAGGAGCAGCGATGCACCGCCTTCACCTTCTCCTTGGCCTAAGCCTGCTGCTGGCGGGCTGCAGCCGGCACCACGCCATCTATGGCAGTGTGCTCGACCGCAACGGCGAGCCCCTCGAGCGCGTGGTGGTCAGCCTCGAGCCTGGCAACGTCGAGCTCGTCACCGACGAATACGGCCGCTTCACCATCGACTACCTGCGCGACAACGCCGGTGCACGGGTCAAGCTGCAGAAGCGGGCCGACTACGAAGTCTCGCTCTTCAAGCCCGGCTTCCACAACGCATCCACCACCTTCTACTTCAAGGCCGGTGAGCTCGAGCTCGACTCGCTGAACATGACCGAAGATACCATCCGCGTCGACTCCGGAACCGAGAACATCGATCCCGGCCAATAT
>Ga0307987_1000078_pt1 | contig 56331 bp, 35 predicted proteins | sample EllFjometagen181_FD_203157 | JGI IMG/M metagenome (GOLD analysis project Ga0307987, IMG submission 203157) | Marine microbial communities from Ellis Fjord, Antarctic Ocean - #181 | ecosystem: Environmental > Aquatic > Marine > Unclassified | place: Southern Ocean | collected 2014-10-08 | reverse complement strand
GCGTCGCAGCGGGCCAGCAGGGCCAAGAACCGCGGTGGGATGCGGTGGGCCATGGCCATGATGTCCCGCTCGATGTTCCGACGCTGCATGGCCCAGTAGGGCACGGCGTGGAGTTGGATCAGGGAGCAGACGCGCTCCCGCGCGGCTCGTTCCACCCCGAGGCGCCACAGCTGACGCCGAGCCAGGTGCGAGCCCAAGCGGGTGTGCCCGATGGAGCTGATGGTGCCGCTGGGTTCGTGCTTGGTGGTGTCGGGCTTGCCCAGGTCGTGAAGCAGGGCTGCGGTGAACAGCTCCGCGCGCACGGTGGGCTCGAGGGCGCGCCACTCCGGTGTGTTCGCCATGGCTTGACCCACCATGGTGGTGTGGGTCCAGACGTCGCCCTCGGGATGCCAGGTGGGATCCTGGGGGCAGCCCACCATGGGGCGCAGCCAATCGAAGCGCTCCAGCAGCGTGTCCCAGTCCACGCGCCAGTGGGGTGCTGTCGGGCAGCCCAGGGCGTTGAGCTGTTGGGTGTGTGTGGGGTCGTGCACGGGGGCTCCCAGGAGAAGCGCGGAGGTATCATGTCATCCGCGCTCCGGGCATCGGAGCCACACTGCGTCAGCTCCATCCGGCTCGGTTGGCACTAACCGCCAACCCAGCGACTCTGGGGTCTGTCGGGCTCGGCGGGGGCGGGTGCCGGGCTGGCGTAGACCGGGAACAGTGAGGTGGTGTCGACGCCCTGTATCGCTGGCGTCCGGACGTGTTCCACCGGCTCGAACTTGGCCGCGCGGGCCAGGCACACGGGGCAGCGGTCGTGGGGCTCGCCCTCGGTCAGGTATCCGCAGACCACGCACACGTGGTACTCGACGGTCCGGTCCGCCAGCAGGTTTTCGAGGGCGACCTTGTACATGCTGGCGTGGAGCTCCTCGACGTCTCTGGCCTGGGAGAAGACCTTGGCCGCGCGGCCGTCGCCGTCTTCGATGGCCTGCAACAGCATGCGGGCGTAGGTCACGCCGTTGACCAGTTGTTCGGACTCGAAGGCGCGCTCGAGGTTGGTCTGGGTGTCCGCCACTCGCTCGAGCAGGGCGAAGTGGCGGCGGGCGTGGACGGCTTCTGACGCAGCGACGGCACGAAACAGGGCGGCGATCTGTGCCAGTCCTTCGCGATCGGCACGGTCGGCGTAGGCGAGCAGGCGCTGGTGGGCGCGAGCTTCCCCCACAAAGGCGTCCAGAACGTTCTTCACTGTACGTGGCTCCATTTGTGCCCTCCTTGGGTGCGGGATTGGACGAATCTTACGAGAATACTCCTTGCAATGGGCACTGTGGGCCGTTGTGTGCGAAGCGCCCATCCGCTGTCAGAACGCTTACAGCCGGCGGGATTCGGGCTTGTTTCTCGGCGAGTTTTGTTTGTTTCGTCTTGGGCGCAACCGTTCAAAATAGCTGAACAAATACTGAAATCGCCGAACGCTGCGTCCTGGACGGGCTCGGGAGGGCCTCGCGCGCGGTCAGAGGCTGTTCAGCATCCAGTGGCCGCGGCAGCTCCGGGTGTGGCCCAGTTCGCATGCTCGCTCCAAGAGTTGCTGTGCGCGGTCCGGGTCGAAGCTCACACCGATGTCGACATGGTACAGGGCCCCGAGCAGGGCGCAGTCGTGGGCCCACCCGTGGCCACAGCCTTCCTCGAGCAGCACCGCAGCCTGTTGAGGGTCGTGGGTGACGCCACGACCCGTGAGCCAGGTCCAGGCGAGCTGGTGGCAGGCGCCGGGATGGCCCTGCTGGCAGCCTCGTTCGATCAGCGCTTCCCCGGCGACGGGGTGCTCTCCCAGGGGTGCCACCTTGCCGTGGGTGAGCAGCAGACCCAGCTCGGCGCATGCCTCGGCCTGATCCCCCGAGCAGTCCCCCAGGGGGTCCACAGCAGCACAGCTGGCGGCCGGAGGGGGCGCCCCTTCGAGCTCGATGCCGGCCAGCCCCCGTACGCAGCTGCAGCTGGGGAGGTCTCCTTGCTGGCAGGGCCAGGCCAGCAAGCGCACGGCGGACGCCGGCTCGCGCAGTGCCGAACCGGGGGCGAGCTGGGCCAGGGCCCCGAGGTGGCAGCCGGTGGGGTCGCCCGCCAGGCATGCGTGCTGGCCCAGCAGTATGCGCTCGGTGACGCTGGTGGAGGGGTGGTGCTCGGCCAGGAACAGGCAGGCTTCGGCGTGCCCCGCAGCACAGGCGGTGGCCATCACAGGCAATGCTTGCGAGGGGTCCGAACCCGCGTGTAGACGTTCTCCGAGTGCGGCGCAGGCTTGGGCGCTGTGGGCGTCACAGCCACGCTTCAGGGTGGTCACGGCGTCGGCGCTCGCCGTGGCGCCCTCCGTGTGAGCCACCTGAACGTGGCACGCTGCAGCCACTCCCTTGCTGCAGGAAAGGGTGAGCAAGGACAGTGCCCGCGCCGGATCGGCTGATCCGCCGAGCCCCTGAGCCAGCTGCAAGCCCAGGCGATGGCAGGCCACAGCATCTCCCAGCTCGCAGCCCCGCTCGTAGTAGGGGCGGGCCTTGGCGGGTGAGGGCACGCCATACATGCCGATCTCGGAGAGCAGGCCTCGGTCGGCGCACGCATCGGCGTCGCCTTTCTTGCACGGCTTGTTCAGCACTGTCGCCCCTGTCCCCAGGGTGGCGTCGCGGTGGTCTGCGCCCTTCTCCAGGAAGCCCTCCCACGCGCAGGCCATGGGATCTCCCAGCCCGCAGGCCTGGTCCAGGCTCGAGCTGGCGGCGGTGTTGTCACCGAGAAACTCCAGCTGCAGCTTGGCCAGCAGCAGACAGCTCGATGCATCTCCCCTCTCGCAGCCATGTCGCAGAGCATCGCTGGGCAGCTGGGGCTCGGCATCGTATTCGGCGGCATCCAAGAGGAAGGCGCCGTAGCCGCGGCAGGCCCGGTGGGCCCCCAGGATGCAGGCGCGCTCCATCCGCTCGTCGCCCCGGGCCACGGCTCGGTCATCGTCTCGTCTCATGAACAACGCAGCGCCCAGGGCCTGGCAAGCCAGGGGGTCACCGGCCTCGCAGAGGGGACCGAGCTCTCGCTCCAGGAGCGCGAGAGCCTGGGGTTGGGTCAGCGCCCCGCTGATGAGCTCCCGTTGGGTGGTGCAGGCCAGCAGGTCGGCCTGCTCACAGCGCTCGTCGTAGTGCTCGTGCCAGGCGTCGAGGCTGCGCCGCTGGAACCAGCCCTCGGCGGTGTCATCGGACCAGGGCTGCTCCGCCTGAACCAGCAGCGGTGCGAGCAGCAGCAACAGAGCGCAGATGTGCATGGGTGTCCCTCCACGAGCCGACGGGGACCCCTATCACCATCACCGGCTCACTCCACCAGCTCCACGCTCACCCCTGCGGGCAAGGCTTGTTGCTCGATGGTGGCCAGCACCGCCTCGCGCAGGCGGCGTTCGTTGGCCTCGGTGCTGGTGATCTCCAGCCGCAGGGCGGGCCGCAGGTCGCTGCGGAACAGGGCCCCGGGGGCGCTGCGGAGCTCGATGCTCGCCACTGCGGTGATGGGCACCACGCTGCCATCGGCGGTGGTGACGCTGGCATCGAGCAAGGCCTGGCCTGGGCTCTGACCGGGCTCGGTGCTGCAGATCACCACGGGGATGCTGTCGCCCGGCGTGCCCAGTTCGCCCGCGGGCAGGCAATCCGTCGCCGCGCGCACCGCCTGGGAGATCTGCATGGGGCTCAGGCCGTAGGCCCCCAGGCGCTCGCGGTCGAGGTCGATGAGAATCTCGGGGCTGACGGGCAGCGAGCCGTCGTGGACGGCGGTCTGTTGGTCGGGCAACCACAGGGCTTCGGTGAGGGTGTCGGCGACGCTGGCGAGCAGGTCGTGATCCTCGCCACGCAGCATCAGCTCGGCCCGGCTGCTCGGATCTTCCCAGCCCAACACCTCGAGCTCCGGCTGGGTGCGCAGGGTGCCGATGAGCTTGGCCATCACGTCCGGGGCTGGCGCAGGGTCGAAGCGCAGCAAAATGCGCGCGCGCTCGGGGGCGGCGACCCCCAGGCTGGGGTGTGCGGGGCGGCCCAGCTCCAGCAGCACGTTGGCGGGCTCCATGATGCGGCCGATGGCGGTGATGCGTTCGGCCAGCTCGTACCGGTGGATCTCGTCACCAGGCAGCTCGAGGTCTACGGCCAGCACCCCGTCGCTGGGGGCCATGTTCAGGCTCAGGGGGGTGACGTCGCAGCGAGCGAGCACGCGCTCCATGGCCTGCCCCAGCGCGTGAATCACGGTGGCGTGCTGGGCGTCGGGGTGCCGGTAGAAGGACAGCAGGGCTGCGGCCTGACCGTCGAGAGACACCGCGCTGGCCTGGGGATCGGTCTCGATGCCGATGGTGGCGACGTCGGAGAGGTAGATGGGCCTGGCGTCTCGCTGGGCGATCACGGTGCGAGCCAGGTCCTCGATGGAACCCGGCTTGGGTTCGAGGATCCGGATCAATGCCCCGGAGGGGTGCGGCACGCTCCTTGCCATGACGCCTTGGAGGTCATCCATGCTCAGACCGGCGGCACTCAGGCGGGCAGCGTTCACACGGATGGCGAGGCGCTGGGTGTCGAGGCCGGCGGCCAGGGCGCGGTCTACGCCGGGCACCGTCATGGCTTCGCGGGTGAGGGCCCGGGCGCAGGCCTGCCAGCCGTCACTGCCCGTGATGGCCACACGGGTGAGCATGCGGTGCTGGGGGGTGGCGTCCCCCAGGTGGGGGGACTCGGCGTCGTCGGGGAGCATGGCCTGGGCTTGCTGCAGGCGCTCCATCAACGCGACCCGCAGGGTGTACATGTCGGTGTGCTGTGGTGTGTACCAGGCGGTGACCACCGAGGCGCCCTCCAGCGACAGGGACTCCACGCTATCCACGCCGGGGACGCCGACGATGCTGGTCTCTACGGACATGCTGATGCCCTGCTCGACTTCCGCAGGCGAGGCCCCCGGGTAGGCCGTGGTGATGGTGACCCCTCGCTGCGTGGGTTCGCGCTCCATCAAGGAGCCCAGGCCTCCGCAGCCCAACACCAGCAGGCCCAGGCCGCCGGCGGCCATGAGGGTGGGCGGGCGTAGTGCCATGCTAGTCCAGCACCTTCAGCTCGACCTTGCCCCGGCGGGCCCTGCGCTTGCTCTTCTTGCCCACCTCGCCCAGGGGGTGCAGGGCGGGCCCCACCGGCTCGGCCAGCAGCCAGGTGCGTTCGTCTCCCCGCAGCTCGGCCTGGCCCTTGTCGGGCTCGAGGCCCAGGGCCACGAAGGCGTGGCCAGGGATGTAGACCATCGCCAGTGGCAGATCGGGCCAGGCCTGGTGCACCAAGCCCAGGAACAGGGTGGCCTTGGAGTCGCAGTCGCCCCTGTTGCGGCCCAGCAGAGACAGGGGTCGGCGGTAGCGGTCGCGCTGAAGCGAGGCCTGCTCGTAGGGGATGTTCTGCACGAAGCCCAGCGCCAGCTCGGCGAAGGCGTCGGGGCTGGCGCCGGGGCCTCCCAGGGCGCTCACCACGGGGGCCAGGTCGGCGGCGTAGTCCTGGACGTGGAGGATGTGGTCGGGGGCGATGGCCCCGTCGATCAGGGTGAAGCCGTGTTCGGCCCGGAAGCGGGCCGCGGCCTGGTCGCGCACCTCGGCCGCGTCGGCCAGCGCCTGCTTGATCTTGTCGCGGCTCTTGCCCGAGGCGCTGATCTGCACGCCGCCACCGCCGGCCTTCGCTGTGACCTTGGGGCCTTTGCGGTCGGACGCCCAGCTCCGGACCGCCGCTACGATGTACTCGTTGGCCTCGCGGGTCTTGTAGCGCAGGGGTTCCTGCAGGTCGGCCTTGACCTGGGCGGTGGGGAGCTCGAACTGGGCCCGGTGTCGGGCGCCCCCGGCGTCGCTCCAGCGCACGTCGAAGGCCCACTGCTGGGCGTTCTTATCCACCTCGAAGGCGATCTGGTCGGCGAGGACGGAGCCAGACAGGAGCAGGCTGCAGATGAGGGTAGGGAGCATGGCGGCCTCGGCTAGGGCAGGTCTTCGAAGAGGGCATCGAGCTGGATGAGGGCGGGCTCCGAGCTGGGCGCTGGGACACCGGTCTCGGGTGCTACGAAGACGTACAACTCCCGGCTGGCGGCGTCCATCACCACGCTGTGGGCGGTGGCTTCCCAGCTCACCGACTCCATCAGAGCGCGGGCCCCTTCGGCGTCCAGGCCTCCGCTGGCGGCGGCTGCGTTGAGGCCGGCGCGCAGGGTGTCCAGGCGCTGGGTGGAGTCGTTGTCGTCGGGCGGGTCGCTGCGCTGCAGGTAGTGGTTGGTGCAGGCGATGCCTTGGTCGCCATCGATCTCGAGGTCGAACCCGGGCTCTCGCACGGTGACCTGCCCGTCGGCGTGGTCGCTGGCCCCGTCGAACTCGAAGACCACGGCGCCACCGCCGCTGCCCCGGTCCAGGGGGAAGCTCAGGTGCAGGTTGTTGCCGGCCCGCTGGGGAGCGGCCTCGAGGGCGGCCTCGGCGGCGGCCACGATGTCCTGGGCTTGCCAGGTGGCGGTCAATGCGCTGCGGGCCGCGAGCATGCGGGGGTGGATGCCGATGGCCTGGGTGGCGTCCAGGGCTTCCCAGATGTTGTGCATGGTGAGCCCCACGCCTTCTTCGGTGAAGCAGGTGATGCAGCCGATGAGCCCCGGGGTGGTGAGGGAGGCGAAGCGTGCGCCGCCTTCTTCTTTGCTGTCATAGACCTTCAGCACGTGCTGCTCGAGGAAACGTCCGTCGGGGTCGATGGCCCAGTCGAAGTTGCGGCCGTGGATGGGCTGGCCGGTGGCGGTGAGATCCCCCCAGGCGGTGAAGCTCGAGCAGCCCCAGTCCGCCAGCACGTTGGCCGCCACCAGGTCGATGTAGTTGATCGCGCGGGCGCCGTTGGCTTCGGGCTCGAGGTGCTCGCTCTCGATCCACAGCTGTTCTTCGGTGCAGTGTTCCTCGGCCCCGGCCCACAGGGCCTGCAGCTCGCGCTCGTCGTCGGGAGGCAGGGTGATGGCGTTCTCCACCAGCGCGAGCACCAGGGAGTAGGGCACGCCGTAGTCGGCCACCAGGTACTCGAGCACGTAGTCCTTCAGCAGGGCCGGCATCTGCTCGCAGTACAGCGCGCCTTCGGCGTAGCCCATCTCTTCGCGGGTACCCCAGAGCTTCAGCACCTCGAGGCCGTCCACATTCTCGATGCGACCGTGGAGTCCGTCGTCGTCGGTGGGTGCGGTGTCGTCTGTGGGATCGGAGCTGCAGCCCAGGGCGAGCAGGGCGATGAGCGGGAGGTGGCGCATGGGTTCCCCGGGCGCGTGTGGACCGTCAGCCTATCAAAAAGGCGCCGTGGTCACGCGCCGATGATGGCCACCTTCAGGGGATGACGGCCATCATTGCTGGGGTAGTCCTGCTCTGGCGGGAGGATCTCCACGCTGCGCAGGGGCCGGCCGGCCTTGTGTGCACTGCGCTCGAGGCCAGCCACCCAGGCGTCCAGATCCACGGTGGAGACATGGTTGGTCGCCACCAGGGTGCCACCGGGCTTGGTGGCAAGCAGGCTGGGCTTGAGCAGCGAGCCGTAGTCGCGCACCGGATCGATGGCGCCGAAGGGCGAGGTGGCCCAGGTGGGTGGGTCCAGCACCACGATGTCGAACTGGCGAGCCTCGAAGCGCGGGAAGCGCCTCCGCCGAGCTCCGCGGCCCTTGACCGGAAGCCCCGCGAGCTGGCGAACGGTGGGGATGACATCGGCCTGGATGTTCACACAGCTGTCGACGTCGATGTGGTTGTGGCCCAGGTTGCGGGCGCCCACTTCGAGGGCCGAGCTCGCGAAGTCCACATTCCAGATCTCGCTGGCCCCGCCGGCCTTTGCGGCCAGGCCCACCCCACAGGTGTAGGCAAACAGGTTGAGCACACTGCAGCCGTCCGCGTGGGCGCGGACCCAGGCCCTGGTGGCCCGGAAGTCCAGGAAGAGCCAGGGGTCCTTGCCCCACGGTCGCGTCTCGATCTCGAAGGCCAAGCCCGCCTCGCGGACGATGTGCCGGCCGTTGGCCCCTGGCGGAGAGCTGTACTCGCCCGCGGGGTGTTTGGCCTGGGCCCGGTGGTTCCAGACGGGAACCAGGGGCAGATCCAGGGCCTGCCAGGCGGCTTGTTCGAGGGCCTCGAGGGCCCCGTCGGGGAGCGGCTGCTTGAAGGTCTGCACCCATAGCAGGGGGCCGTAGCGATCCACGGTCAGCCCGGGACAGCCTTCGGTGGCACCGTGCAGCATCCGATAGCAGTCGGTGCCCTCGCTGTGGAGACGCTCGAGCAAGGAGGCGCGGGCGGTGATGCTCTGGGTGAGCAGGGTGGCCAGACTGGAAGGTGTGTGAGTGATCATGGTGCCGAGACTATCCCCAGGTCCACCGCTTGGCTCGAGTTGGCCTGATCTGGTTCCCGCAGAGGAAAATGTGGAGAATTTTTGACACATTGGGATTGCATGTGCAGCGTTTATGGGAAATGTGGAGAGTGAACGTCAACGGCACACTCCGCCGAACGAGGAAGACGCCATGCGCACCCAACTCCTTTCCCTGGTCCTCCTGTCATCCCTCCTGCTGGTCGCCTGCGGCGATGATGATTCGAAGATCGACGACACCGAGATCGACGACACCGACACCGACACCGACACCGACACCGACACCGACACCGACACCGACGCCGACGCCGACGCCGACACCGACACCGACACCGACCCCGACCCCAGCATCGCCCGGGTCGAGTACAACTTCGGCGAAGGTGCGTGGGGCTACTCGGTGAACAACCGCGAGATCGCGAACTCGACCTTCATCGAAGTCGCCGGCCAGGTCGGAGGCACCCAGCACAGCGAGAGCCATCGCCTGCGGCTGATCAGCACCAACAAGAAGCCCCCGGGACAGATGTGGGCCATCACCCTGCCCGTGGTCGGGAGCATCGAGGATCAGGTCAACGGCACCAACACCGCGTTCCCCGATGACGCCGGCACCGAATCCGGCCTCACGTGGATGGCCACCGTCACCGGCACGGGCGGCCCCACGGATTGTGGTGTCTGGGGTGCAAGCCCCAACATCTACCAGGAATACGGGTGTGCGGCGATCACGCCCGTGACGAGCGGTACCCAAGAGCCCCCCCCGGCTCGTTAGTCAGCGAAGCTTCGCGCTCCCTTCGTCCAGGGCTGCGATGCGCTGGATGAAGGCCCAGCTCTGCTCGGCCACCCGGTCCCACTCCGCGTCTACGGTCAGGCAGTGCCCTGAGTTGGTGAGGGTGACGAGCTGCTTGTCCTCCGAGCCCAGCCCCTCGAGCACCTCCTGGGCGCTGGCCAGGGGTACCACCGTGTCGAGGGTGGAGTGGAATATGATCGCGGGGCAGACGATCTCCGCCAGTCGGGGACGCACCAGGCGCTGTCCCCGCCAGAGCTGCTGTGCCGCGCCCATGGGTTCCTGGTCGTAGCTCCAGATGAGTCGGTCAGCCGTGGGGTCCACCAGGTTCTTGGGGCCCTTGGGCCGGGTGCCCATGACCCGCTTGGCCAGACAGGCGAGAGGTAGCAGGCGATTGTTGATGCGCAGCGCCGGCGCGTAGAGCAGCAGGCCCGCCACGCGGGGACTCTGGGCAGCCAGGTGCAACGCCAGCAGGCCACCCATGGACTGTCCGCCCACGAACACCGTGCCGCAGCGCTGCTCGAGCCAGGCCAGGGCTGCTTCCACGTGTTCGCACCAGTGCTCCCAGTGCACACGGTTCATGTCCTCGACCTGGGTGCCGTGCCCCGGCAGCAGGGGCGCCACTACGGTCAGCCCCTGCTGGTGCAGGTCCTCGGCCATGGGGCGCAGCTCGGGTGGCGCGCCGGTGAAGCCGTGGATGAGCAGGACTCCGGTGGAGCCACCATCGAGCCGGAAGGATCTGGGGTCGATGTGGGCGTGCTGGGTCATGGGCTGAAGGCTACACCCAGCAGCCAGGGAGGTACAAGCACCCCGACACCCGCCGCGTTGTGGTGCCCACGGGCAGCCTGATCCGAAACGGCGACGGCGATGGTTCGTGGGAGCTTGTCGAGCTCGGCTGGTGAGCCTGGCCTGTCTCCCATGGTAGCGTTGCGCTCGAACGACTCCGAGGTCCTCCATGCCCAGCCGCTTGGCCGTCACCCTGCTCGCCCTCATCGTGCTCCCCACCGCCATGGCGGGGGAGTCGCTGTCTCCCTCCGACAAGCTGACGCGGTCAGAGCTGGTGCTCGAGGTCCGGTTGCCCGTGGTCGGGGCGATCCCTGCGAGCTGGCCCAACCAGGCCTACGATCCGCAGGGCTGGGCCTTCCCGGACGCGCTGGTGACCACCGGGCGCGAGGGTGCCGAGATCACGCGCGTGGTTGTCGGCGCTGGCGGTATCGGCACGCTGCCTGCGCCCGGGAGCTTCCACATCTTCGGCTCGGGCTCGGCTTGCTGGTGGCTGGCCCACCAGCGCGGCGGGCTGCGGAGCCTGGTGTTCCTGGAGCAGCGTGACGACGGCAGCTTCCATCAGATCTTCGGCACCGAGCAGGAGTGGGGTGGCTTCACCGACCTCGAGCCTGGCTACGAGGCCCTGGTGGCCGCTCTGGATCGGGCTGATACCTGGAACGACGAGCGCGCCAGCGCGGTGGCCGTCCCCATGCGGTGGCAGGACCAGCGTGCTGCCCTGGTGAGCGACGATCCCTACCTGCTGGTGCTGGCCCGGGACTTCCTGCTGGCCCAACAGGCTGCCTCGGTGCTGGACGAAGTGTGGGGCGCCGCAGGCAGTCAGGAGCGCAGAGCCTGGGACGCCAAGGCCACCTGGCCCCACGATCCAGGGAGCTGCGTGGCGCAGCTGGCGCCCGACGCTCAGGGCAAGAGCAGGTAGCTGGGCTCGCCGATGACGGGGATCTCGAAGGCGCCGCTCACGGCGGCGACCACGCTGGCTTCGCCGGTCATGGGCAAGAGCTGGGCCTCGCCTTCGCCTGGCAGCGTGATGGTGCCCGGCTCATCGGACGACCACAGCACCCAGGTGCTGCCATCACCCCCACCGAGCTCGTAGGCCCACAGATCATCGCCCAGGCCCAGCCACGCGGCCTGGTCTTGGATGCTGTCGTGATCTCCAGCGGCGCGCATCAGGTTCTTCCAGGCCTCGACCCCGCGCTTGGGCTCGGGCTCTGGGGCCACGGTGGGGTCGGCGTCGTAGCCCCACAGGCCGAACATCTGCTCCTGGTCGGCCTCGTTGTCGCCCCCGTCGTAGAAGGTGTACCAGAGGTACATCTCCTGCCCGTGGGTCAGGCCCGAGACGAAGGAGCGCACCATGTAGGCCGCCTGCTCGTCGTGGCTCACGCCCTCGAACAGGGCGTCGGGGGCCGTGTGCCAGCCGATCTCGGTGATCCACAGGGGAAGCGCGCCTGCGCCGTGAGCCTCCAGGATGTCGATGGTACCGCAGAGGTCCTCGAGCCAGCTGGGCTGCCAGTCGTCGCTGTTCTCGGGGGCGGTGAAGGGGTAGCGGTAGGGGTGGACCGCTACTGCATCCACCTGCTCGAGCAGGGTGGGCTGGGCCTCGATGGCGGCGTCCAGGAACTCGAGTCCGGGAGTGTTGAAGGCCAGCCCGGGTAGGAACAGGCCGCCCAGGGACAGCTCGAGATCGGGATCTTCGGCGTGCAGGGCTCGGGCCGCGGTGACCACCAGCTCGGCGTAGGCGGCGGGGTCTTCCTGTGGCATCCAGAACCGGATGCCGCTGTTGGGCTCGTTCCAGATCTCGTAGCGGCGGATGCGGTCGCCGAAGTGCCGGGCCGTGGCCACGGCGTAGGCCGCGTAGTCCGCGGGGTCGTCCGGCGGGTAGCCGTGCACGTCGCCTTCGGCCGAGGCCCAGGGGTTGCCGTAGACCAGCAGGCCCAGGGGCTCGACGCCCACGGACTCCACACCCTCGATGAAGGCGTCGGGCCGGGAGAAGTCGAAGCTTCCTTGCACGGGCTCCACCCCGCTCCAGGTGAGGTCCCGGCGGGCGATGCCCATGCCTATCTCTTGCCACTGGGCCAGCTCGAAGGCGCGCTTGGCTTGGCTGGCTTCGTCGCTGCCATCGGACAGGTGGGTGGAAAGGCCGAGGGTGTCGGCGATGGGGCGATCCAGGGTGGCCTGGGCGCGGCAGCCCTTGGTCTCGCCATCGCCTGGGGGCTCCCAAGGTTCGGGTTGGCAGGCCACGAGCAGGGCGAGGGCGAGGGGGATCACGGTGGGGCTCCGTTGTCCGAGGGTGCAGGGGTGGGGACGAGCCCTCGGCGAAGGATCTCTGCGGCCAAGGCGCGGGCGAGTGCGCTGTGGCCCGCGTCGCTCAGGTGCACAGCGTCGATGAACATGCCGGCTCCCGCCCGTTGCAGCAGGCCGTGGCCGTCGAGGCTGTGGACATCATCGCGGGTGGCGGCCAGGGCTGACATGAGACTGTGGTAGGGGGCCAGGGGACCGGCGCTGGCGTTGTCGTGGCCTTCGGCCACCAGCAGTAGGTCGGCGCCCTGCTGGCGGCAGAGCTCGGCGATGGCTGCGATGTTGGCCTCGGCTTCGCTGGGGAGCACCGCGGGGCTGGGCTGGCCCGGAAGAAAACCCAGCATCATGGAGGCCAGGCCCCGGTAGCTGCGGCTGCGGCGTAGCGGGCCGGCCACGGTGTCGATGCGCCTGCGGCCCTTCCAGCGCGCGTGCTGCTGTTCGTAGCTGAGGGTCATGACCCGGGCCGAGTCGTTGTTGCCCGTGTACAGCACCACGAGGTCCGGCTCGAGGGCCTCCAGGTGCTGTGCTGCGTACTGGTGGATGTGGAAGGTGGTCCAGCCCCCTACGCCTTGGTTGAGCACCTCCACTTCGGGTCCCAGCAGGGCCTCGAGGCGGGCGGGGAAGAAGTCGTCCAAGCTGTCGTTGACGAAGGCTCCACCCGTGGACGAGCCCCCGAAGACCACCACCCGAGTCGGTGTGCTGCGGGAGGGGTAGGCCACCGGGTAGCCCCGGCCCGGGTAGGTGCTGTGCTCGCCTCGCTCCAGGTCCACGAAGTCGCGATTGGCCATGGCCTCGGCGTCTTGGACCGGCTGCTCGATCCAGCCCCGGGACCAGCGGTAGGCCTGCTCCCAGCCCTGGCCCGTGGTGCTGAAGTGCAGGCTCCCCTCGATGCACAGCAGGGCGCTCACCGCGGCCCCCAGGGCGATCCAGTTGAAGGCCCGCAGTTGGCTCGCGTTGACGTTGGCCCACAGCAGCACCCCTCCGCAGGTGGCGGCGCCCGCCGTGAAGCCCAGGGCTCCTGGGCTGCGGCAGCCCACAGCCAGGGCCCAGACCAGCACCGCCAGCACCAGGCCCGCCAGGGTCAGGGGCGGCCGCCATCGGGGGGCGTCCGCCATGCGCAGCCCGGCGCCCGCCAGGATGGTGACGCTGAGGCTCCACGCGCTGGTGAGACCGATGCCCAGGGCCAGCCAGGGATGGTCCAGCCACTGCATGCGAAAGCTGGCGGCGAGCTCAGCGGGGTCGTGCCGGAGGGCGGGCCAGCCTGCCATCAGGCAGCAGCAGCAGAACAACACCGCACCCTGATTGCAGCCCAGCAGTCCCCGAGCGATACCCACCACCGCTAGCAGGGTCACCATGCCCACGGCCATGGCCGCGGCCAGCACCCCGACACCGAGGGGGCGCCCGCCGATGCCGGTGACCTGAACCCGGCGGGAGCCGGAGAGCAGCGTCAGCGCGCCCGTACCGTCGCTGGGCTCGACCTGGGACGATTCCTGGCTGTTGCCGAGCACCAGGTTGCGCGGTCCTCGCTCGCCGGCCATCATGGCCACGGAGGCCCGGTCGTCGTCGGTCTCGAGGACCAGCAGGCCTTGCCCCGGGGGAGCGTGGAGCTCGAGGCGCGCCCCATCCTGCAGGCGCACCTTCAGGAGCGGTTCCACCAGCACGGCGGGGGCGGTGAGGGCCTCGTGGTGGTCCAGGCTCCAGCGCCAGGGGGAGAGGGCGAGATCCCCCACCACCGCTGGGCTGCGGTATGGGACCTCGGCTTGGACTTTCCCCCACCCAGGGGGCGCCTCGATGGAGCGCGCCAGCCCCCAGCCCCAGGCCCAGAGGCCCCCCACCATCAGGCCGATGATGGCGACGCCCACCCAGAAGATGGCGACCGCAGCGGTGCTGGGGGTGCGGGGATGGCCCGTCATGGGATGGGCATAGCCGGCCCTGCTCGTAGAAGCGTGCGATTGGCTATGTCTGTCTTGGCCATGTCCTTCACCCGCGCCCTTCGCTGTCTCCCCCCCCTCGTGGCCTTGCTAGGCTTGGCCCTGGCGCCCGCCCCTGTGCTGGCCCTCGACAGCACATCCTCCGTCGTCTTCGAGGATCAACGCTACGCTCAGCGGCTGCAGATTACGGGGATCCCCGCGTGCCCGGATCTGCTGGACACGCTGTACGACATGCAGACCATGCGGCGGCTCACGCCCTTCGTCGATACCATCGAGATGCTCGATGAGCGGCCAGACGCCCACGTGGTCCGCGTTGGATTCTCCATCCTGGGCTTCTACACCCGCCTGGTCTACGAGCGGTTGCTGTTCAGGGACGATGGGCGCATCGAGCTTCGGCTGCTGTCCCACGAGAGCACCTTCCCCCTGGTGCAGTTCCCCGCCGACTTTCTGGCCACCTACCGCGTGAGCCCGGATGGTGACGGCGCCCGTGTGGACTACGCCCAGGATGCCACCATGCAGCGCTCCGCCTCCCTGCCTCACCAGCTGGTGGTGCGGGCCCAGGTCGCGGGCTTCGAGCGCCGGCTCGAGCGGGTACTCCAGGAGGCCTGTCCTTGAGTTCCACGGTGTCGGATCGACCCATCCCTCTGTGCCACCCCCAACGTCGGGTGTGGATGAGCGAGCTGATCGCCCCGGGCACCGGGGTGGGCAACCTGGCGGGCTGCGTTCACTTCCCGGGCACACCCGCCCAGCTCCCGGCGCTGAAGGACGCCATCGTGGGTGTGCTGCGGGCCCACGATGCGCTGCGTCTGCGTCTGGTGGCCGGGGACGGCCCAGTCTGCCAGCAGGTGATGGGTCCCCCAGTGGAGCTCGACGCGCTCACCTGGGATCTCGGCGCGGATCGTGGTCGGCTGCACGATGACAGCGCCCAGCCTTTCGAGCTGCTGGACAGCCCCCTGTTCCGCTTCCGGCTGCTGCGCTTCGAGGCCGGGCGCATCGGCTTCTTCTTCGTCTACCACCACATCACCATCGACGCGTGGACGGTGGCGCTGCTCAACAAGCAGATCCTGCGGGCCTTCGTGACCGGCCAGGCCCCCCAGCCCGGGCCTTCCTACACCGAGTTCATGGCGCGGGAGCAACGTTGGCTGGCCAGCGATGAGTGTGATGGGCACCGGGCCTTCTGGCACGAGCACTTGGCGGGCTTGCGGCTCGAGGGTGGTGGCGGCGTGGGCCCCATCGCCACTCAGCGCTACGAGCACGAACTCGACACCGATCTCAGCGCCGCCATCACAGCCTTGTGCGCCGAGCGTGAGAGCACGGTGTTCCGCTTCTTCCTGGCGCTGTTCGCGTTGCACTTCTCAGGTGGCGTGGGCCGGGACGAGGTGGTGCTGAGCACCGGCCACCACAACCGGCTGAGCCCTCGGGAAAAGGCCATGGCGGGTATGACGGTGAGCACCTTGCCCATCCGGCTGCCCGTGGTGGGCGAAGAGTGCTTCGCCGACATGTTGAGCCGGGTACACGCCACCTCGTCCACCTGTCTGCGGCGGCAGCAATACCCCTACGACCTGCTGGCCCAACACCTGCGCGGCTGTGGGCTCGAGCCCTTGCGCCTGCTGCGCTGCTTCGTGAACCATGTCCCCAGCTTGCCCCCCGCTACCGACAGCCAGGCGCCGCCGGTGGTGGTGGAGCGCTACTCGCCCCGCTCGGACATGGCTGAGCTGAACATCAAGATCAACCCCAACCAGCGTCCCCGCAGCGCGCCGCTGCAGCTGGGGGTGGACGCCCGCCTCTCCCTGTACGACGCCGACGACATGGCCCGTTTCTTCACCTTGGTGGAGCACCTGGCTCGCCGGGTGGTGGCCGAGCCGTCGCGGCCCCTGCACCGGCTCGAGCGCGTGCCGGCCCCCCTGCAGAGCCTGGTGACGGGCCCGTCACGGCCCCCGGGTCCCCACCACGACGTCTTCGAGGCCTTCGCCGCCATGGCCGCGGACCATCCGGATCGGCCCGCCGTCATCGATGAAAATACAGCGCTCAGCTACGCTCGGCTCGTCCAGCGGGTCGAGGACCTGGCCGCCGGCCTGCAGCGGGCGGGGGTGATCTCCGGCGACCGCGTGGCGGTCTCCACGGGGCGCAGCGTGGCCTACCCCGCCGCTGTGTTGGCGGTGCTGCGGGCCGGGGCGGCGTGGGTGCCCATCACCCCCGATGTGCCAGCCCAGCGGCGGGAGGGGATCCTCCGGGATGCGGGGATTCGGGTGATGATCGGCGATGGGGGGATCGAGGCTGTGTCCGCCCCACCCCAACGCCCGACCTCTCCCACTGGCGGGGAGGGCGGAGCAGCGGCTGCGTATGTGCTCTACACCTCCGGCTCCACCGGGACCCCCAAGGGGGCGGTGGTGCCCCATCGGGCCGTACTGAACCTCTGCGCCTGGGATGCCGAGCGCTCCGGGTTCACGCCCCGGGATCGGGCTGCGGCCTTCTGCAGCTTCGGCTTCGACGTCTCAGTGGCCGAGATCCTCACGCCCCTGCTGTGCGGCGCGTCGGTGACCATTGTGCCCGAGTCGGAGCGGGTCTCGGTGCACGACCTGGGCCGCTTCTACCAGGCCCACGACATCAGCGTCGCCACCCTGCCCACCCGGGTGGGGGAGCTGTTCGTGGCCCATGTGCAGGCCCCGACACTGCGCCTGCTGACGGTGGGAGGGGAAGCCCTGCGTCCCCTTCCGCGGCCCCGCTACCGGGTGGACAACCTCTACGGCCCCACCGAGGCTTGCGTGTACGCCACGGCCTGGCAGCTGCGGGGCGACGAAGCCGAGGTGCCCATCGGCTACCCCGTGCACAACTGTCAGGCTGCGGTGGTGGACGAGCGGGGTGCCCTGGTGGCCCGGGGCGAGGAAGGCGAGCTGTGGCTGGCGGGACCGCTGGTTGGCCTGGGTTACATCGGCGCTCCCGAGCTGACCCGCGCAGCCTTTGTGCCCAACCCCCGCGCCACGGGGGCCCACGACATTCGGGCCTACCGCACGGGGGACCGGGTGCGCCTGCTACCGTCGGGGGCCCTGGCCTTCGTGGGGCGCATGGATCGCCAGCTCAAGCTGCGTGGCTTCCGCATTGAGCCCCAGGAGATCGAGATCTACCTTCGGGCCCACCCCGGGGTCGAGGACTGCGCGGTGGTGGTCCGCGGCACCGACGGTGACCGTGCGCTGGTGGCCTTCGTGGTCGCTTCGAGGCTGGATCACCAGGCCTTGATGGCCCACGCTGCCGCGCAGCTGCCCCCCTACATGGTGCCGGCGGAGATCGTGGAGGTCTCCCGGATCCCCCTGACCCCCCGCGGCAAGACCGACCGCGCCGATCTGCTCACCCGCTGCGCCGGCGCCCGCCCGCCCCGCGCAACCGTGGCCCCCCGTGACGAGACCGAGGCCACCCTGCTGGCCCTGTTCCACCAGGTGCTGGCTCGCGATGACATCGGCGTGACCGACCCGTTCTTCGAGCACGGCGGCGACTCGCTGACAGCCATGGAGCTGTTCGCCCTCATCGAGCGGGAGACCGGGCGGGTGCTGCATCCCTCGCTGATCTTCCATCGTTCCACGGTGGCCGCTTTGGCCACAGCCATGGCCGAGCCCGTCGCCCCCGAGAGCGAATCCCTGCTGGTGCTGCGGCAGGGCACGGCCCCGGGTTGCCTGCTGTGCATCCACGACTTCACCTGCGATCTGATGGCCTACACCACCCTGCTGCGGGCCCTCGACAGCGGGCTGACCGTCTACGGCTTGCGCTGGGCGCCAGGTCTGGGGGACGGGGCCGCCAGCTTCGAACAGCTCGCGTCCCTGTACCTTGACCAGATCAGGGCGGTGCAGCCCGCAGGCCCCTACCGGCTGCTGGGCTACTCGGTGGGAGGCAACATCGCCTGGGAGATGGCCCGGCAGCTGCGGGCGGCCGGCGAGCGGGTGGCATTCCTGGGGCTCATCGACAGCCCCAACTACGCTCAGGATGCCGAGCCACTCGTGCGCTTCGGGCGCATGTTGATCCGCACCTTCGTGTCCTTGATGCGGGGCATGAACCTGAGCTACAAGATCACCCTGCTCACCAGTGGGCTGGGCATGGTGAAGGGTGGCCGTAGGATCTTCGCCCTGCTGGCCGCCCAGCGGCGCCTACGTGAGCTCGCTCGGGGCTACGTGCCCGGCCCCGTCGACTGCGCGGTGCAGCTGTACCGCTCGAACGCTCAGCGCCCGGGGCTAGGCGATGACCTGGGCTGGGGCGGGCTGGCAGCCTCCCTCGACATCCACAAGATTGGCGGCGATCACATCAGCGTCACCAATCGGGTCCACGGGCCCATCACCGCGCGGTATGTCGACCAGGCGCTGCTCCAGCGCCTTGGGAAGGATTGAGCATGACCCGTGGACTCGCCCTGCAGCACCTCAACGACGCCCCTCTGCTGGTGCAGGATCTCCAAGGCTTCGAGCCAGTTGTGGTGGACCAGGCCTACCTGAGCGCGCTGGGGGTGGCCATCCAGCCAGCACCGGAGACCCTGGTGGGCCTCGAGCAGGGCTCCCGGGCCCTGATGAGCCGGCTCGCGGCAGGGATTCTGGTCCCGCGGTCCCGGGTCATCACCGCGCAGATCGACCTGGACTCCGAGCTGGAGATCCACAACTACACCGGGGCCTGCCCCACCCTGACCTACGAGATCAACCCTGTGCTGGGCTGCCACGTGGGCTGCCAGTACTGCCTGGTCACCGACGGCTCCCACGAACAGGAGCTGACGGTGTGGGACAACTACCCGGCCTTGGTGGCCCGGGTGCTCGAAGAGAAGCACAGCGAGCGGCATTTCTTCTACTTCTCCCCCAAGACCGAAGCCCTGCAAGAGCCCACGTTGCAGACCGGCGTGGCCCACGAGATCCTGCGGGTGTTCCTGCGCCACTACGAGCGGCATCCCGGCTCCATGGCCCGTCTGTTCTTTGCCAGCAAGGGCGGGGTACGGCAGCTCGAGGTCCGTCACGATGGTGAGAGCATCCTGGACCTGTTCGAGCAGCTGGCACCCTGGATGCAGTTCAACACGTCGGTCTCCATCATGCCCTCGGCCCTGCGGCGGGTGCTCGAGCCCTATGCGCCGTCCCTCGAAGAACGGCTGGGTGCGGTGAGGGCCTGTCGGCAGCGAGGGGTGCTGGCCAACTCGGCGCTCGTGCAGCCCATCCTCACTCCCTGGCTCACCCCAGAGCGCCTCGATGCGTTCTTCGGCGAGCTGGCCGCCAGCGGCATCGTCAACATCAAGCCCGAGCTGCTCACCGTCAGCCCCGCCTGCCTGGCCCACCTCGGCCAGATCGCCGGGCACTTCGACAAGGCCCTCGAGCTGGCCCTGTACGAGGCCTACATCTCCCCCACCAACCTGGGGCACAAGAAGCAGCGGGATCGCACCGCGCCGGACAAGCAGCGCTCCATCGCGGCCATCCAACAGCTCATCGCAGCGGCCGACGCCCACGGCATCAGCGCCAGCATCTGCTTCTGGGTGCGCAGCGCCCTGGACATCGACGAAGCCACCATCCCGGTCATCAACCGCCATGGCTTCCAGTGCTTGGGCTACCAGACGCGGCTGTTCGAGACCGACGGTCGAGAGATCTGATGGGTGACTTCCGACGGGTCAAGGTGTTGGAGCTGGGCCGGGTGTTCTCTGGACCCCTGTGCGGCATGGTGTTGGCGGACATGGGCGCCAGGGTGCTCAAGGTCGAGCGGCCCGGTGTGGGGGACGAGTCACGGCGCTTCGGCCGCCACCACGCAGGGGGGGAGAGCTGCTACTTCAACAGCCTCAACCGCAACAAGCGCAGCATCGCGCTGGATCTGAAGGACGAGACGGACCGGGCGCTGTTTTCGGAGCTGATCACCAAAGCCGACGTGCTGGTTCACAACTGGATTCAGGCCTCGCTGGACCGGCTGGGGTTCTCCTGGGAGCGGGTACACGCACTCAACCCCCGGCTGATCTATTGCGCTATCTCCGGCTACGGTCCGCACACCTCCTTCGCTGCCCGTCCCGCTCAGGACATCATCGCCCAGGCACTGTCGGGCTTCATGAGCCTGACCGGCGAGCCCGGTGGGCATCCCCTCAAGAGCGCCATCCCCGTGGTGGACTTCGCCACAGGCCTGTACGCGGCCACCAGCATCAACGCCGCCCTGTTCCAGCGTGAGAGCACGGGGCGGGGGCAGCTCATTCGCTTGTCCCTGCTGCAGACCGCCTTGGCTATGACCTCCTTCGCCGGGGCGTCGCAGCTCTCCTGCGCCGCCGAGCCCAGCCGCAGCGGCAACCGCCACCCGTCCATCTGCCCCTACAACCTCTACGCCACGGCGGATGGCTTCGTAGTGATGGCGGTGGCCAACGACGCCATGTGGTTGCGATGTTGTGCCGCCCTGGCGCTGCCCGACCAGGCCGCCGACCCCCGCCTGGCCGCCAACCGCGGCCGGCTGGAGCACCAGGACGAGCTCGAGGGGGTGCTCGAGGCACGCTTCGGCGAGCTGGACACCGCCGAGGTGGTGGCGTTGCTCGAGGCCCACAAGGTGTCCTGCGCTCAGGTCAACTCGGTGGCCCAGGCCTTCGAGCACGCGCCGGTGGCCGAGCTGGACATGGCCCAGGCGGTGGGCGACCAGGGCCGGGTGCGTTTCGTGGGCAGTCCGGTGTACATGTCCGAGAACGAGCCTGCGCCCATCACCACCCCGCCCGCCCTGAGCGCCGACGAAGAAGAGGTCCGGCGCACCCGGGACTGGTAGCGTCGCGGCGCGGGACCCCCGTCAGCCCCACACGAGGCTGCGGCCCTGCTGCAGACAGGGCAGGGAGCAGCGCTCGATGTCCAGGTCGTCGGGGAAGTGGATGAGGTGCATCTTGGACTTGATCCGAGGGTCCAGGGCCTCGAGATCTTCGAGGGGTGTGTGCACGCCGCGGTTGGTCTCGTGGACGATGAGCTCGGCCTGGTCGAGCCAGGTGATGAGCCCCGGGTCGAAGGAGGTGTCCGCCGAGTAGCCCAGGCTGGCGCCGTCGGTACGGATGCGCAGGGCTGTGGTGGGTATGTGGTGCGTGGTGAGCCGGGCCTCGATGGAGAAGGGACCGAACTGCACCGCGCGGGTGGTGCTCAGGTTCTGGACGGCCCAGTAGTGCCTCAGCTCGTGAGGGACGGTGGGCGCTCCCGCATGGGGCACCAAGGCATCCATGCCTGGCGCCAGCCGCTCCCAGACCCGGGCGGACACCCGGGGGTGGGTCAGCAGCGGCAGTGGGGCGCCGCGTACGAAGTGGTTGAAGAAGCCGAAGCTCTCCAACCCGGAGCAGTGGTCCGCGTGCAGGTGGGTGAGCACCACGCCATCGATGTGGGGCAGGTCGAGCCCCAGATCAGCCTCGACCAGCATCTTGCGCAGGGGATGCGGGCAGTCGATGAGCAGCCGACAGCCATCGTGCTCGAGCAGCATGCAGGCGGAGTAGTAGCGGGATGAGAATGCGTCTCCAACACCGAGGGGGGTGAGCTTCATTGGATCATCCGGCGCTGGAAGGGTCAGGGTGCGGCGGTCCCTGTGAATGTAGCCCACGCGGGTCGGGGTATACTCCGTCCCATCATGAAACCTCATCTCGAGCAACCCTTCTCTCGGGCGGTCGCCGCCTGTCTTCTCACCCTGGGCCTGCTGTCTGTGGCCTGTACAGAGTACGAGATCAAGCCCGAGATCAAGGAAACCACCCCGGTCGACAGCGTCCCGCCCGAGGACACCACGCCTCCGGAAGACACCGCCCCCATCGTGGACTGCGCAGACTTTCCGGCTCCCGACCCACCCGAGGCATCCCAGGATGAGACCTGCCTCAACGAGCCAGCGCCGGGCAGCTTCGACCCCGTGGTGGAGTGGACCACCGAGGGCACCATCACCTACACGCTGGGCGACAGCTTCACCCATCCCTATGTGATGCCGGCCATCGCCAACCTGAGCGACGACAACGGCGACGGTCTCATCGACGGCGACGACATCCCCGACATCGCCTATACCGCCTTCGATGACGCGGGCAGCGCCAACGGCTGCCTCCACGTGGTCAGCGGCGACGGCAGCGCCGAGCTGGTCAGCATCTGCACCTTCACCTGGGACGGCGTCGAGTACGGTATCTCCCGTGTGGGCGGGATCGCTCTGGGTGACCTCGAGGGCGACGGCAGCCCGGACATCGTCACGGTGGGCATGGACGGGTCCATCTTCGCCTTCGAACGGGACGGCTCGGTCAAGTGGGTCTACTCCGACACGCTGACCAGTATCTACAGCTACCCCTCCCTGGCCGACCTGGAAGGCGACGGGGACGCCGACGTGGTGGTGGGGCACATCATCCTGGACAGCGCGGGGGTCGAACTGGGCGTGGGCACCGGTGGGACCGCCACCCCGGACTCCCATCCCTGGCCGTCCTGGGGCAGCATCTCCATCCCCGTGGATCTGGACGGCGACGGCATCATGGAGATCGTCGCGGGCAACACGGTCTACGACATGTGGGGCACCACCCTGGCCTCGAGCGGCCTGGCTGACGGCTTCTGCGCGGTGGGCGACATGGACCTGGACGGTCAGCCCGAGATCGTCACCACCATCCACAGTACTGGAGATGTCTACGTCTGGGAGCCCGACGGTACGCTCATCTGGCAGGCCTCCACCAGCTCCGGTGGCGGGGGCCCCCCCACCATCGCCGACTTCGATGGCGACTCCGAGCCCGAGATCGGGGTGGCGGGCAAGTGGTACTACAGCGTGCTGGACACCGACGGCACGGTGATGTGGAACGCAGACATCACCGACAACTCTTCGTCGGCTACAGGGTCCAGCGTCTTCGACTTCGACGCCAACGGCACCGCCGAGGTGGTGTTCGCCGACGAGGTGGCGTTCTACATCTTCGACGGGGCCACGGGCGCGGTGTTGTACCAGCACGACAGCCATGTGCACGGCACCGCCTGGGAGTACCCGGTCATCGCTGATGTGGACAACGACGACAACGCTGAGATCATCCTGGGCTCCACCAACCACTCCGGCGCCGGAGGCTGGAACGGCATCACCGTCATCGGCGACGCCAGCGCCTCCTGGGCACCCTCACGCACCCTGTGGAACCAGCACGCGTACCACATCACCAACGTGAACACCGACGGCAGTATCCCCACCACCCAGCAGGAAAACTGGCTCACATGGAACAACTTCAGGGCCGGGGGCACCGAGCTGGGGCCCTCGCACTGGCTGGCCGATCTGCAGCCCTTCGAGCCTGAGATCTGTCTGGACACCTGTATCTACGATCAGGTCGACCTCTACCTGTTGGTGGCCAACGCTGGGCTGTTGGACACGGCTGCGACGCTGGTGCGTTTGGTTCGAGCCGATGGGTCCCCGGTATTCGAAGAGCTCAGCGGGCTGGTCCCTGGTGGTGGGGGTGCGGTGCTCGGACCCATCACCATCTCGGAGACCGAGTGGGGTACGGGGAGGGTCTCCGTGGTCGTCGATCCGGAGAACGTCATCACCGAGTGCCACGAGGACAACAACACTATGGGGTTGGGGGCGTGGCCGTGTCCCTGACGACCACTCGTCGTGGCGGCACGCTGCCGAGTGGGCGCTAGGCCTGCGGGCCGAAGATGCCGCCGGGCCAAGCCACCGCGAACAGCTCGCCGAACTGGGGCTGGTTCTCGAAGCCCTTGGTGTAGGGCAGGAAGACCCGCACGGCGTCGCCGGTGATGTGCTCGATCCGAACCTCGATGGCGTCGGTCTTGATGTCGGTTTCTGGCAGGGTCACCCAGGCGTCCAGGCAGATCCCTGCGGCGGTGATCTCACCCGTGCTCGCCTTTGAGCGCAGCCCCTGCATGAGCTGTGCGATCACCTGGTCGACGGTTGGGTGCTCCTTACCCTTGTAGGGCGGAGACATGGCGGGCATACCCGCAGCGTCCAGGGAGGCGCCCATGGGGAAGAACTCACCCGTGTTGTCCAGCATTTGCTTGGCCAGGGGGAGAAGGACGTTGAGCAAGCGATCGATGTCGGGGTGCGCCATGGGACGAGCTCGGGTCGGGGGGACACCCTCGTATCGGACTCGCCGCAGGGTGTCATGGGTTGTCGTGGCAGCCTGTGGTATCGCGCTGTACGCTGGGTGTGACCAGGCCGAGTGGTTACTGCAAATCCGACAATCGGAGAGACCCATGGCCCCGCAGCAGCGATCTCGCCCCGTGAGTCCTCCCCCCTCGGCCGATAGCGGCCCGCTCGCGGTCCTGAACATCCAGCGCACCTGCGTGCACGATGGGCCGGGGATTCGCAGCACGGTGTTTTTCCAAGGCTGCCCGCTGAAATGTGTCTGGTGCCAGAACCCCGAGTCTCAGGCTTTCGTGTCTGCGGACGAGCCTGGCGCAGGCCGCTCGGTTCAGGACATCATGGGGGTCATCCACAAGGACCGGCCCTACTACGAGCACACCCGCGGTGGCGTGACCCTCAGCGGTGGCGACCCCCTGGCCCAGGACCCCGCCCGCTTGGTTGCGTTCGTTCAGGGGCTGAAGTCCGACGGTCTGGACGTCACCGTCGAGACCGCTGGCGATGTTCCGTGGCGGGTGTTCGAAGCCGTGATGCCCAGCGTGGATCTGTTCCTGTTCGATCTGAAGGCTGCGGGTGACGCTGCGCTGCACGAGCGGCTCACCGGCCGCGACGGCCGCCGCATCGAGGACAACCTGCGGCGGCTCGTGGCGACTGGGGCCCGAGTGCGCGTGCGCATGTGCGTAGTTCCGGGGCACAACGATCAGCCCCAGACCATCAAAGCTGTCGCTGCGCTGCTCGGGTCCCTCGGCCACAGCAGCATCGAGCTGATGCGCTACTACAACCTGCACGAGAGCAAAGCCCAGCGCCTGGGGGTGGAGCAGGATCCGCTGCACATCAGCGCCGAGGCCAGCCTGCAGGCGCGGGAGGCCGCGTCGGACCTGTTCCGTTCCCTGGGCATCTCCGTTCGCACCGAGGCGGGTGAGGGCGTCCGCAAGAAGGCGGCATTCACCAAGCGGGTGCACGACATCCAGCGGGATATTCGCGACGCTGGATACCAGGTCTGCCTCGAGACAGCGCGGCTCAAGACCGCCTGGTACCGGGAGCACGGCTTCACCCAGCCGCTGGAGATCCAGCGGGCCGAGCTGCTGCGGTACCTGCTGAACCACAAGCGCATCACCGTGTACCGCCACGAGCTGCTGGTGGGGAACTACACGGCCAAGCGCGTCGCGGGCAATGTCTGGGTCGAGTACTTCGGCGCGGGCATGGCGCTCACCCTGTGGTCCATCGACCGCCAGAAGCCCATTGGCTTCGCCTGTTCCTGGTTCGAGAAGCTGCAGTTCTATACGCGTTTGTTGCCCTTCTGGGCCCCCAAGGGGATCCTCTCCCTGGCCTTCCCGTCGCCCCTCGAGCTGGGGATGTACATCGCCCGTACGGTCGAGAAGCGGGTGGGGTTCAACAACAACATGGCGGGCATCGCCCACTATGCTGTCAACACCGAGCGGCTGCTGCGGCTGGGCACCCTGGGCATTGCCGACGAAGTCCGGGTCAGGCAGGCCGAAGGGGACGACAACGGGTTCTACCAGGGCGTGCTCATCGCCCTCGAGGGTCTGGATCAGTTCGCCGATCGCTACGCCGAACACCTGCGCTCCCTGGCCCTGCGGGTGCCCGATGCGAACCGGCGGGCCGAACTGGAGCACATGGCGCAGATCTGCAGCTACGTGCCCAGGCACCCCGCCCGGACCCTGCACGAGGCCCTGCAGTCCATTCTGTTCCTGCACATCGCGCTGTGTACCGAGTCCTTCGAGAACGCCATCTCCCTGGGGCGCTTGGACCAGGTGCTGCAGCCCTACCTCGAGATCGATCTGGCAGCGGGCCGCGTCGATCTGGCCACCGCCCGGGAATTGGTGGCCTGCTTCGTGTTGAAGATCGACGAGGTCGTGTTCCTCAACGACGGCGACAGCCTGTTCCAGCTGGGCAAGCTCTTCGAGAGCCTCTCGCCGGTCGAAACGGTCACCGTGGGCGGCGTGGACCGCAGCGGCGTCGACTGCACCAACGACATGTCCTACCTGATCCTGGATGCCTGCGAGCTGCGCCCCATCGGGGTCAACATGGCCGCACGCATTCACCAGGGCAGCCCTGCCGAGTACGTCGAACGCATCGCTGAGGTCTACCTGAACGGCTCACCCATGCCGGCGCTGTTCAACGACGAGGCCTATGTCGCTGCGCTGTGCAACGAGTACGACACCACCCTCGAAAACGCTCGGGACTACTCCATCGTTGGCTGCGTCGAGCCGGTGGCGTCGGACGACCACTTCGCCAACACAGACGCCGCCAACATCAACGTGGTCATGCCGTTTCTTCAGGCCATGAAGGGTGATCAACGTCGCCTGTGGAGCTACGGCGAGCTGACATACTTCGACAAGCGTATTCGGCGGAAGATCCGATCATTGAGCAAGTGGCCGGTGCTCGCCCCCGTCAGGCACCTGCGCATGCGCGCCGAGAATCGGCTGCGGGACGGCCCCTACCACCCGCCCGACAGCATGGCGCAGCTCCTGGAGCGCTTCGGTGAGCGCATGAACGAATTGGTGCGCGACGTGCTGATCGACCAGCAGCGCATCGAGGCGGCGCTGGCCCGCAACCTCACCACGCCCTTGGCGTCGGCCATGTACAAGGGCTGCATCGACAGCGGCAAGGATGTGTACCAGGGCGGCACCACCATCAACTCCAGCGGCATCCAGGCCGTGGGGATCACCGACGTGGCCGACTCCCTGGCCGCCATCGACACGCTGGTGTTCCAACAGCAGCGCTACACCCTGGATCAATTGCTCGAGGCCATGGACGCCAACTTCGAGGGCAAGCGCTTCCAGCAGATCCACCGAGATCTGCTTGCCGAGCCCAAGTTTGGCGACGACGCCGCCACCCATGCCCACGAGTGGGTGCACCGGGTGCTGGATCTGTACGTCGCCTCGCTGCGATCCGCGAACCACGACAGCCGCGATGGGCGCTACGTGGCCGGCTACTACGGCCTGAACGTCAACATGGTCTACGGCCGCAAGACCCCGGCCCTGCCCTCGGGCCGCCTGCTCGGCACGCCCTTGGCCAACAGCATCTGCCCCCACTACGGCATGCAGAAGGTCGACCTGTCGTCGGCCTTCAACGCCGTGGCCCGCGTGGACTTCGGCCGCTACGCGCCCAACGGCACCTCCCTGACCTCCACCATCGACAGCGGGCTGTTCCCTGGGCAAGCGGGCACCCGGAACCTCGCGGGCTTGATCACCGGCTACTTCGCCCAGGGTGGCATGCAGCTACAGCCCAACCTGATCGACCGGAAGATCCTGCGGGATGCCTACGACAATCCGGGCAAGCACCCGGATCTGGTGGTGAGGATCGCGGGGTATTGCGCCTACTTCGATGATCTGTCGGACGAACTGAAGCTGGAGATCATCGGGCGGTCTTACTACTCGGAGGGGTAGGGGCCCACGCCGCGCGGGAAGTGATGGTCGATGGTCCATGCCCGCTCGAGGCACCCGCAGGCTATCGGTAGAAGCTCTCGAAGCGCTCGGAGAACCTCGCTTCCTTGCCGAAGTCCAGGTTCAGGCGCCAGAGCAGCTCGCCCTCTGAGCTCACCTCGTCGATCTGGCCGTTCATGGCGAGCACCAGTAGGCGGTTGCCGTTCCACAGCGGCTGTGCATTGCCCAACATTCCGCTCACCTGGCAGTCCTCGGTGTAGTACTCCCAGGCACGTTCCGCGGTCATGGCGTCGAGATTGAGGTCGTACTCTACCGCGGCCGAGCATCCACTCTGCGAACGGGAGCCCCGATCGAAGATCAGCACTCCATTGGCGGTGGGGAGGGCGCTGTGAGGCAGGAAGTTCAAGGCACCGGCATTGGGTACGCCTGCGAAGTCCCCGGCACGAGGGCTCAGCGTCCAGTCGAGCTCACCCGAGCCCCGGTGAATCTTGTAGACCGCTATCTCGATAAGCGAGGTGACGTAGAACGTGTCTTCACTGGCGTCGTAGCTCAAGCTGTTGAGGTGCCATGGCTGCTCGTAGTCTTCTCCGAACGTCGAGGTGGCGTAGCTTTGGTCGAGGTCGAACCCCAGTGTCTCGGCCGCACTCCAGACCCGCTCAGGCTCTTCACCTGGTGCGACCTCCAAGATGATCTCGTCGAGCAGCAGCCGGCCATCCCCCACGTCCAAGACCTCGACCGCCAACGCGGCGTAGCGCCCTGGCTCGACCTCGACGAAGTCCAGAAAGGCCCCGGGCACCATAGTGACCTCGTGCTCCGAGCCGTCCAGCGAGAGCCGTACCACCGAGCCTTCATCCTCTGGATGGGACACCATGGTGTTGTAGAGCACCGACCGTTGATCCGCCGACAGACGGGCGCGGGTGAAGACGACGTCATCCAACAGGTGGGACCAAACGTGCCGTCCTTCGTTGTCAAGGATGGCGAGATGGTTGTCCACCGAATCGCCTCTGATGGGCAAGAGGTTGAACCCTCCCGCTCCCCGAGACGTGTCGACCTGTGTGACCGTGATGTTGACGCCGAAGTCGTCGATGGGGCCCGTCTCGACACTCGCGTGGGTGGACTGGGCGGATCCGACGTCCGGTTGGTTGAAGATCTCGACCCCGTAGCTGCTCGATGGGAGCAACCCCAAGAGGGTGAAGCGGTGCTCCGTGCAGGGCTCGTCATCGAGCTGGGTGGCCTGCGGGGCGTCGCCCTCGAGGCCGAACTCGACCCATCCCACGGTAGGCTCGGGGCTGGTCCAGCTGACGCTGACCACCGTGGCGTGTTCGGGGCTAAGGTCGAGCACCAGGTCCTGCACGAGCGTTGTTTCTTCGATGGTGACACCCGAGTCATCGAGAACAACGTCCTGGTCGGGAGCACCGCACGCAGCCGTCAGCAGTGACAACAAGGTCAAGCTGCGGTGGGTCCTCATCATGGCTTCCCATCCTCCTTGACCTGTTTCGTTCGGGGGAAGTTCGAGTAACGCATCCCAAAGTGCCGACCCGAGGCCGGAGGAGGTCGAGACACATCTCTGACACTCATCTGGACGGTCGGTTGGGGGCTGCCTCCGACGGGTCGGGGTCTCGCGCTATCGATCCCAGTCCCCACAGGGCATCCCCGGTGACAGCTCCAGGTCGTCCAACAGGATGTGACCCTGTGCTGAACCATCGAAGACCAGAGCCGCCGCTGCGATCCTGGCGAGGTCGATCCCTCTGAACTCAGCCAGCCCCAGGCGCTGGGTCTCGAAGACCGACTTGGGTGTGGTGCTCTCGAGCCACTCCATGGTGGGACCTACCGTGACGGGCATGCTCGCGCTGTTCCCGTCGGCGTCCTCGAGCAGCACATTGAGAGTCAGCTCGTCCTGGCCCATGGCGCTGTCGTGGATCTGTAGCAGCCGCAGGGACAGGACCCGGTCGGCGTCGGCCGCCAGGGGCGGGTCCAGCTCCCAGCGCACGCTGGCGCCGGTGGCGGACCAGGCCAGCTCCAGGGCGTTGGTGGGCATGTACAGGGCGCGGATCGTGTCCAGGGCCGAGATCTCGTCGAAGACATCCAGTCCATCGGCCAGCACCGGACCCAGGGGTCCAGTGGTTGGATCGGGGACCCCTTCGGTGACGGTGTTGTTGGTGGCGAAGACGGTCTCGGTGGTCCACAGGCCGTAGCTGAACACGCCCCAGGCGGTGTTCTGCACGCGCATGTCCCCGTCGAACAGAGCGCTGGTGCTGGTCATCGTGGTCCAGTTGGTGGTGCCGTCGAAGGCCACCCCCGCGCAGGCGAAGGTGTCGGCTGCGGTGGCCGAGGCGTAGCGAAAGTCCGCCAGGATGGTGTGGCCGCCGGTGCAGATCCAGTCCGCGAGGGCGGCATCGAAGGGCCGCGTGTCGCCGGTGTTGCCGTCTTGCTGGGTGGCGATCACCAGGTCCCAGTCGTCGAGCAGAGCCTCGGCGAATTGTGTGTCCGATGACAGGCTGGTGAGGTCCCGGTCCAGGCTCGTGATGGCAGGGCCGTAGGCGTCGGTGGACCTCGAGGTGTCCTGGTAGAACAACACCCGATCCCCATCGTCGGACAGGGCCTCGATCTCGGCCACGAGCAGGTCAACCCCGGCGTCGAAGTCGGCCGCTGTGTCGCCCATGAAGCCGTTGATGAAGGTCTGCCCTTCGATACCGGCGATGGCTGTGCCCTCCGCCGAGATGCTGGCCTCGAAGTCGTCGATGACCACGGCCCCGTCGAGATGGGACTGGGCGCGGCTGGGGGCGCCGTCGTCTTCGTACAGCGCGACGTCGCCTCGCAAGGAGTGCAGGCCACGCTCGTCGTCGTGCAGCAGGTATTCGAGGAAGGCGATGATCGCCGAGCCCCCAGCGATCTGGCCCGCCTCCCGCTCGATGGAGGACGGGGCGATGCTGGCGTCGTCGGTGAAGGTGTAGTGGCTGGCGCCCTCGACGGTGACCATGAAGCGCGGTCGGGTGAGAGCCTCGTACACCGCGATGCTGGTGCCGTAGGCGGTGGTGCTGTCTTCGTCCCGAGACGCCGCCACATTGAGCATGGGCGGCATGCTGTCGTAGACCTCGTGGTAGCGGCTGTAGGCGCCATCCAGGCTGGGGCGCACGGTGATGAGCACCACCGCATCGGGGTGGATGCTGGTCATGGCCTGCAGGGCGGCACCGCCGCCGTGGGAGTGGCCCATCAGGGCAGTGGTGTCGAGCTCGAGCTGGCCGTAGAAGGGGGACTCGGCATCGGCGTTCCATGCGACGGCCTGGTCGGCGGTGGCCTCGAACAGGGCGGCGTGATCGTTCCACCAATCACCCGCGGAGTCCCAGCTGCCGTTGTGACCGGCGGACAAGACCACGAAGCCTCGGCTGGCCAGGCGCCCGAGCAGCCAGTCGGAGTTGCGGTAGTCTGCGCCATAGGCGTGCTCGAAGAAGACCACGGGGAAGGGACCTCCGGTGGCCACCGCCTGATCCTCGCCTTCGGTGCTGGCCGGGTAGCTGGCCTGTAGATCCAACGGCATGTCGACACCGTTCAGATCGGTCGTGGTGTTGTGCAGGGTCCAGCCGGCGGCATGGGCCCCTGGGGCCATCCAGTCTACAAAAGAGGCATGCTCCGGGACGCAGGTCGTGGCGGTGTCGATGGTGTCGATGGTGCCGGGGCCGCTGTCATCGGAGTGGGGCGTGACCTTACCGCAGGTGCAAGCGAGACAGAGGATGGCCAACGGGAAGAACTTCATGCTGGCATGGTACCCGCAATCACGGCGGGACTGGCGACGGATGGGGGACCGCGGGCGGTAGCCCGCTCATCAGTCCCACACCATCGGCCAGCGAACCAGGTGGTCCCACTCCGCGTCGTCTCCACCGTGCTTGACCGCCAGCAGCGCGGGCTGGCTGGGATCGATGGTCACGCGGCCCATCCAGAACCCGTCCCGGCGGGGCTCGAGCCGCTGCCAACGGACCTCGGGGGTGTCGACCGCCACGTCATGCGCGCCGGGCACGCGGACCACGACAGGCACCCTCTGGAGACCATCGGGCATCTCCTGGGGTGTCACGAGGCAAGCGCGGCCGGTGTCGTAGTCACGGTAGGTAGTGAGGAAGATGAGGTCCACGCTCTCGCTGGGGACGAACCCCAGCTCGGCCACATTCTGGGTCGTGCGCTGCTCAGCCGGGCCTGCGAAGAGCAGCAGCCGGTATGCTCCGGGTTCGGGAAACCGGACCCGCACCACCACCTCATCGCCGTCCCACTGCCGGAGCGTGGCATCCGGAACCCGGTGGCCTTCGGGGGGGCTCGAGCCGGCTGGTCAGCTTCAGTCCAGCGGGCACAGAGACCCGCACGCTGGTCGTGGCGCCGACCTGCTGAGTGCGGACCACAGGCTCTACGAAGGCCAGCCCCTGGCTGTGGAATCCGGCACCGACCATTTGCGCCGACAATGACGGCGCAAATGACGGCGCCATTTTCTTTGGGGGGAAGACAGCTTCTTCCCCCCCTGTCCGAGGCGGACACCGCCTCTCCCCCCCATCTTCGCCGCTTGATGAGCGGCGCAGGACTGCTTCCGCAGCCCCGATGATGGGACCATGGTGCTCATCGAACTGTCGGACAATGGTCCGATTTCTGATCGGTGCCTGGAATCCACTTCTGGTGTAGACCTGGGCCTCGAAAGTCTCGGCGTCCAAGGGGGACTCGATGAGCTGCCAGGCTGCCTCAACCGGCAGGTGGGTCTCGGCGAAGGCCGTGGGATTCGTGAACAGGTAGTCGCTGGTGTAGCGGTGCCTCCAGGTGTCGTTGGTCACATTCCCGGCGTTCCAGGTGGTGTCCATCAGGTACCAAGCGCTCTCGATCTTCACAGCGGTCCAGGCGTGAGTGGTGCGATCCGTCGGCTCATCCAAAAAGACCGAGAAGCGCCAGCCGCGGGCATAGCCGACGAGGGTTCGGGCTTCGAAGCCCGCCGCCTCCAACAGCAGCTCTTGCACCTCGGCGAACCCCGAGCAGACGGCCCGGCCGGTGGCCAGCGCGCCCGTGGCATCCCTCACCGCCTCGCGGTCGCTATCTTCCAGCCCCTCGAGGTCATAGCGGATGTTCGTGGCGACCCAGTCGTGTAAGCGCTTGACCTGGAGGAAGGGATTGTCGGTCCCCGCGAGCAGGAACGTCACCAGCTCGGGGACCCCCGCCTCCGGATCTGTGCGCACCCGCTCGCGCAGTGCAGGCGACGGCGAGGATGAGGGGGAGCGGAGTGATCATGGGCAGGCCGGCCACGGAGACACCCCGCGACGCTTTCAGCGTTCATCCCTTGTGGAGCTATGGGGGGCCTCGCCTGGCTCGCGGTCGTGGCTGTCCCGAGGTCCCAGCCGCGACCTGCTCAATCCCGAGGGGCTCCTGATCAGCGGAGGAGTGATCACTTCCGACTACCAGGGAACGCCCCCCCCTCCGGTGCTCAGCTCGAACGGAAGGCCCCATGCTACGTTGATCAGGTCGGTGACGAGGATTCGTCCCGGGGAGGCACATGCGCGGGAGCACTGACAGGCAGAGGGCTCGCTGGATCGTTAGGACGGTGCTCATCGTCGTTGTGCTGGGCGCAGCGACGCCAGCACCCGCCGCCCCCGAGCCCCTCCGTGTGGAGCTGCCCCCCCAGGAGGATGACCGCACACGCTGGAATCTGGCGGCCTGGAATCCCGACGGGCGCTGGATCGCGGTGGCCAGCGACCGGGGCGACGTCCTGGTGGTGGACCTCACACGGGGCGGACAGCCCCGGCCCATGGCGCAAGACCCGACGACGCGCATCGAGTCCCTGTCGGCCCACGACGGGCGGGTGCTGGCCTCCACTGGGGGCACGGTCCATGTCTGGGATGCCCGCAGTGGCCAGCTGCTGACCAGCCACGACACGGGGCTTGATCGTATCCGCGCCATCCGGGTGGATGGAGAGGGTCTCATCGAGGCCGATGGCCACGCCAGGCGTGAAGACCTGGGCGAAGAACCACCACCAGCGGGCCAGGAGGGCACCGACCTGTTCTACCTCGACGGTGAGCTGCAGCCCGCGCCCCTGGCGTCTCCACGGCACACAGTGGTGAGCCCCCGCCCCCCCAGCGTCGCCTTGACCTGGAACGAAGGCCAGGGGTTGGAACAGCGCCTCGTCGTACCCTCCGCCGCTGGCGTGGCCCGCATCTACACCCCCTCCCTGGACGAGCGCCTGCTGTTGCGCGGCGCCCCCGGGGGACTGCGGGTGGTGGACGCACACTCCGGCACACCGCTGACGCTGCTGCCCACCGCGGCGGACTCCATTCGGTTCTCGACCTTCTCGCCCGGTTCCGACGCCGTGGCCTCCCTGACCAACGACGGGGCGCTGCTGTACTGGCCGCTGGCCGGTGGAGACGCACCCGAGCCCAGGCTCAGCCACGAGGCCTCTGTGGGCCAGCTCGCCTTCCACCCCAGCCGCCCGCTGCTGGCTGCCATCGACGACCACCAGCGGCTGCTGGTGTGGGATCTCGAGCGCGGCCAGGCCGAAGAGCAATGGGTGGGGCCTGACCGGCGCCACCGCGGTGTCGCCTGGTGCGGCGAGCGGCTGGCTGTGTCCCTCAGCGATGGGCGCTTGGAGGTCCGCGACGGCCAGGAATCCATCGCGCAGCTGCAGCTCGAGCACCCCCCCACCGCCCTCACTTGCGATCCCCAGGGCGGTCTCATCGCCTTCGCCACCAAGGACGGCGCCGGCTGGCTGTGGCGCTGGGCGGACGACCGCGACCCCCAGCCTCTCTTCGAGGATCACGACGAACTCGAGACCATCCAGGCCATGCGCCGCCGCACCGCCTGCAAGGAGCGGGGGCTCTGCTTCGGCCACCTGCACTGCCGCTTCCCGGTGGATCGCCCCAACCCGGCCTCCACCCTGGCCTTCGACACCAGCGGGGGCCGCCTACTGGCGGTGCACCGCGACGGCAGCGCTCGCGCCTGGAGCCTGCGCAACGGAGACCTCTTGGCGACCATCCAGGCCTGGAGCGAGCGAAAGAACACCGAGGCCCGCTTCCTCCCGGACGGCAGCGGGCTTCTGGTGCTCGACAGCACCACTGGCACCCTGCAGGGGCAGGCCTGGACTACCACCGCGCCCCTGGTGATCGGAGAAGACCGCTGGGGCCAGCCTGCGGATGAGGTTTTGGCCTTGGCGCGCACCGAGCTGTGGGCCCGCAGCCTGGGGGTCGATCTCCCCCCCCTGGCCGTCGCCCCGACCTGGGTGAAGCGCAGCGGCCCCACCGGAGTCTCCCACAATGGGGGCCTGCAGGCGCTGGCCTACGAGCGTGGCGGCCTCGCCGTGCGGGCCCTGGGTTCGGGCCCAGCCTGGCTCAGCCTCTCCCACGTCCAGCCGGAGGGCGCAGCGAGTTGTCACGCCGATCCCAGTGGGGGCCAACTGGCGTGCGTGCGCGCGGATCAGGGGCTCACCCTCTGGTCCCTCGCAGGGCCGGAGCGCCTGTGGACCAAGCCGGTGCTCGTGCGCGAGCCCAGGTGGATCGGCGGCGGCACCACACTCATCACCCTCGATGCCGACGGGGGCCTGCTGGCCCTCGACCCCGCCACCGGCACTCCCCGGGTGCTGGCCGCGGGCGTGTCCCGCGTCACCGTCTCACCGGACGGCCGCACCGTGGCCGCCACCGGCGCTACGACCCTCGTGCTGGTGGACGCCGAGACTGGCGAGACCAGGGCGTCCGTGGCCGGTATGAAAACTCGTAGCGCTATGCCCGAGTTCGACCCCGCGGGCCGCTATCTGGTCATGCATCACCGCCAGGGACGGCGCATCCTCCGCTGCGACGACGGCAGCACCGTGGCGCCTCTGTCCGTGAAGGGATCCATCTCCTGGAGCCCCAACGCCGATCTGCTGGCGGGCGTCCGAACCGACGGCAGGGTGATGGTGATGGACCTGGCGAACCAGGGAGCCCAGCGGCCGCTGGACGATCCGGGCGGGCGCCCGAGGGCGCTGGCCTTCGACAGCAGCGGGCGGCTCTGGGCCTCCCTCGATGAGGGCTGGGTGCGCTGGGATCTCACCTCGGGAGGCATCGCGGCCCGCGGACAGGGCGAGCCGCCAGGCTCATCGGGGCTCGGCCCCCGGCCCTCCCAGGACACCAGTCTCGCCGTCGAGCGCGGGCCCTGGGGCAGCATCCGCGTAGCGCGCCCAGGCCACCCCGCCGGCGACCTGTCGTTGCTCAGCCTGCCTGGCGATGACTGGCTGGCCTGGGACCGCGTAGGTGTCACGGGGCACAACCGGGCCGGACACATGGTCCTGCGTTCCGGCAACGACGGAGCCATCCACCCGCTGCTGAGCGGCGCTCTCGAGCCCACCGCCCCTGGGCTGGTGGACCTGGCACCCTTCCCCACCCGGAGCTGGGCGCTTCCCCAGCCCCCCACCGTCATGGACCAGGGCCAGCCCGAGGGCCCCCCCAGCCCGACCGGCTGCATGGCGCTGCCACCGCTACGCCGACGAGCCAGCGCCCTTGGGCTGTTTGCCCTGGTGATCCTCGCTCTCCGCTGGCGTCCGCGGTCCACGGCCAGTTGGCTGGGGCTGTCGGCCCTGCTGCTGGGGGCGTGCAGCCCCGCCCGGGCATCGGGGCCCGCCCACGCCCCCTTCCTCGACGTCCCCATCGCCCCTCCCCACGGCTTCATCGAGCTGAAGCTACCCGAGGCCGAGCGCCGAAGCGGCAACGGCCGGAATGCCATCGCTTGGAGTCCAACCAGCGCGATGCTTGCCGTTGGGCGACAAGACGGCAGTGTGCAGCTCGTGCACGCAGGGCGATGGGATGAACTCCACACGCTGCGGGGTCTGGAGGGCGAGGTCTGGCACCTGGCCTTCCACGACGATGACCGCCTCGCCGCAAGCGACGGGAGGCGAGCCTGCACCTGGGCGCTGGATGGATCCAGCGGTTCCGACTGCCAGCAGCACGTGCCTGAGGACGCCCGCCCCACCATCCGCGGACTCGGCTTCGACGAGGACGGAACGTTGGAGGTGATCACCGACCGGCGGAGCACACCCGACCCTGGCCCTCGAGCTCGACTCACCACCGACAGGACGGCCCGGGACTACCGCCTGGTTGCCCGGTCCGACAACACACTGTTGCGGATCCTGACCACCCTGCACGACCGGTCACGGCCCTCATCCATCTCGCCGGACGAACGCTGGCTGGCCGTGCGGCGAAGCGAAGACACCTTTGCCGTCGCCTCCCTGGCCCCCACGGCCTCCCTCGAGCTGCTCCCCGTCATGGAGTCCTCCGCAGACGTGGCCTTCGACGACGCCAGCGACACCCTGTGGGCCCTCGACCACGGCAGGGTGCATGCCTGGGACCTCGAGCAGGGCCGGGGCGTGGAGCTGCTGCTGCCAGACGGTGTCCGCGCTGATGCCCTGGCGGCCTGCGGCTCGGGCCGGGTGGCCGTGGCCATCCGCGGGCAACTGCTGGTCTTCGAGGGCAGCGAGCGGGTCATCAATCACAGCCTCGACGATCACCTCGAGCAACTGGCCTGCACCGACCACGGCCGACTGATCCTGGGCTCCACTGCCCGCGGCGCGGTGCTGATGTTCCGATCCGACGTCCCGGGCTCGAGCCTCGTCTTCGACCCCCTCCCCGCAATGGAGGCCGGCAATCAGCGGCGCCTGCGCACGGCCTGCGAGCAGGGGAAGTCACAGGCCTGTGACAAGGTTAGGGACCGCGACGCCGCCGAGACCACCGAACCCACCCAGCTGCAGCTCGACGACGCGGGCGAGCGCCTGCTTGTGGTCTCACGGGACGGCAGCGTGCGGGTCCGGGACCTCGTCCAGGATACCTGGCCGATCGAGCTGCGCAGCGCCAGGGGCGGCAGGCCCCAGGTGGGCTTCGAGGTCGACTCGGATGCCGTCATCGTCCTCGACCCCACCGTTGGAAAGCTTCGGCGCGTGCGCCCGGGTGGCGATTCACCCCAGCTACTGCTGCCCATCGTGGAGGGGCTCCACAAGGATTCGGTGCGCTACGCCACCTACGAGCGCGAGTTTGTTGGCCGCACCACCGGGCGCGATCTCCCCCCGCTCCCCGGGGCTGCGCCCTGGAGCCACGTCGCCCCCGCATTCTCTCCCGACGGCCGCATGGTGGCCGCTCAGGCCCTCGACGGTCGTGGCGGCAGGGGTGGCCCGGTGGTGGTGTGGGACCTGCAGCAAGGCCGCCCCTTGCGCTCCCTTGGGGGTCCCACCGTCGGCCGCGACCACCATCTCTCGTCCGACGGCTCATCGCTGATCCAGGCCCTCGACGACGGGTGGTCGCTGCTCTGGAACCTCGAGTATGGTGAGCTCGTCTGCAGGATCGAGGGCTGGACCACGCCTGCGCTTCCCCTCTCGGACCTCCGCGGTGCGCTGATGGTCGACGGTGGATCTACCGTCGGCTCCCTGGATCCCGAGAGCTGTCAGGTCGAACCCCTCGTTACGCTGCCCCGCGACGACCGCGTTCGCAGCCTCCATCAGAGTCCCGACGGCACACGTTTCGTGGTGATGGGCAACCGGTCTATGGCGATCCTCCACCGCGCTGGCGCTGAGCCGCCCCGCATCCTCGACCGCATCGGTGGCACGCCCATACAGCCCGCCTTCGACACCAGCGGACGTTACTTCGCCCTCGACGGCGGCCGCATCGTCGACCTCGTCGCCGGGGTGGAATTGTCCTACCCCGCCGGGGGCGAGCCCATGGCCTGGCATCCTCGCCGGCCCGTGCTCGCTGTGGTGCGCCAGGACGGGGCAGTGCTGCTGGTGGACCTGGCCCGAGACGGTGCGCAGCAGCCACTTGGGCGGCCCGGCAACGAGCCCCACTGGCTGCGCTTCGACACCGAGGGCCGGACCCTATCGGGATACTCGCGAGCCAGCTCGGCCGGGCCGGCGGCCATGCTGCGTTGGTCCTTGAGCGACGGTTCGCTGACCGAGTCCGAGCCCCACACCGCCCCCCGGACCACTAGCCCCGACGGGAGCTGCGCCGTGGGCAATGACGATGGGGGAGCCTGGAAGCTGACGGCACTCCGGGACTCGGCGACGGGCTGGAAGGTTCACGCCTTGGCCGGGTACCACGGGCGGCCCTTGGTTGGGGACGGCTGTCGCGCCCTGGTCCTCTCGGGCCCCGGCGATGCCCTGCAGATCCTCCGCCCGGCCGACTCGGGGCCGTCGCAGCTGCTGTGGGCCCTGGCCGATGGTGATTGGTACAGCCTGGACAGCGCTGGCGGCCGCAGGGGTCGGGATCGGGCCGGCCGCGTGCACTGGCGCTCGTCCGAGGACGGCAGCACCCGGCTCGCCGAGGCCGAGCGTCCTGCCCTTCCCCCGCTGCCCACCGAGCCGCCGCACGAGCGCGCACCGCCAACCCAGGCGCCCATCAACTGCCAGAGTGGCTCCACCAGCTGCAGCTGGTGGTGGCTGCTCCTGCCCCTGGTGGCGAGCATGAGGAATCGCCCCCTCAGAACAACCGCGCCACCGTCGCAAACTGGGTGATCATCAGCATCGGGAACTCTCCCGCGTTCACCCTTTTCGCCGCCAGGCCAGGCCAGGCTGAGCAGTCCAGCCAGCATCAGCAGCCCGCCACCCGCAGGCGCTGGCTGGCTGGTGCAGCCGCAGCCCTTCTCATCCTTCTTTTTCTTGTCGTCGTCTCCGCCGTCGCCGGTGTCCCAGGTCCAGCCCGTGTTGGTGTCGGCGTCGGACTCCCATCGGGGGGCTCGTAGAGGCTCAGGTACCCGGCGCCGTAGCTGTTGTCCCAGCCCGCGTCGCCGAGATCCACCACGTTGTCCTGCAGCCAGCTGCGCACGTCTTCGCGGTCGTAGGCGTGGTCGGTGGCCTCGAGCATCAGGGCCACCACGCCGGTGGCGTGGGGGGTGGCGGCCGAGGTGCCGTTGAAGCCGTACTCGCCGTAGCTGTGGTTGGTGACCTCGGTGGGGGCTGGGCGGGGGCGGCGGCAGCCGCGGCGAGCAGGGCGAGGGCGAATGGGTGGGGCTTAGTCGATCTTGGGGTCAGCTCGGCGCACGGAGCGCACGCGGGAGATGCCATCGAGGGCGGCCAGGGCGCACAGTTGTGCGGGGGGGCACCAGCCTTGACCGTGGCCCATGGCGCTGGTCTCGTACAGGAAGCCCTCGGGCAGCGTGTCGGGGGCGCTGGTGAACTCGTAGGTCACGTGGACGCGGCCCTCGAGATCCACCTCGAGCCCGCCGAGGTCGCCAGTGATGGATCGGGCCAACTCGGCGCTGACACCGTCGCAGGGAGCCGGCGCCTTTTTGCCCGGCCTGGGCAGGCTGACCTGGGTGGGGGCGGCGCTGGCGGGCGCGGCTGACGCTGCCTCGACGGGGGCCTCAGCCGGGGCTTCCGGGACCTCGGGCTCGATGTCGGGGTCGTCGGCGAGCTCGGTGCGCAGGGTGGCCGCGAGCTTGCCAGGAGACTTGGCCGAGGGGCTGGCTGTGTCCTCGGTGGCGGCTTTTACCGTCGGGGCCTCGGCGCCGGACGCTTCGGGTTCGGGCGTCTGGGCGGTGGTGCAGGCCAGCAGGGCGATGAGGAATGGAACCAGGGTATGCATGGGGACCTCCGAGCCGCTCCGTATCGCGGCCTTCCCCAGGGTGGCCCTTCGGAGTCCCAGCCCGGCCGGCACAGTGCTACCATGGCGGGGCCGAGCCCCCGGGAGAGTCTCCATGCGACCCATCGTCATCGTCAGCTTGTTCTTGGCCCTCGCAGCCTGTCGCACCGATCCCGACAAGCCGGACTCCGACACCATCGTGCCCGTCGACGACACCGGCCCAAGCACCGAGGACGCCGATGGCGATGGCTACACCACCGATGAAGATTGCGACGACGGCGACCCGGAGATCCACCCCGACGCCGACGAACTGTGCGATGGCGCCGACAACGACTGCGACGGTGACATCGACGAGGACGCCGTCGATGCCACGCCCTGGCACATGGACGGCGACGGCGATGGCTACGGCGACCCGGACCTTCCGAACACCGCCTGCGAGGCCCCCGACGGCTACGTGGCCGATGGGACCGACTGCGATGACGGCGATGCTGAGACCTACCCCGAAGCCCCCGAGCGCTGTGACGGCGTGGACAACGACTGTGACGGCGAGATCGACGAAGATCTGAACGAGACCTGGTACGCCGACACCGACGCCGACAGCTTCGGTAATGCCGAGCGGATGCTGGACAGCTGCGATCCGGGTGAGGGCTGGGTAGAGGACGATACCGACTGCGACGACGCCAACTCGTCGGTGTTCCCGGGCGCCGAGGAGATCTGCAACGACGCGGACGATGACTGCGACGGCAGCATCGATGAGGATCTCGAGAGCACCTGGTACACGGACATGGACGGTGACGGCTTCGGGGATGTCACCCGCGAGACGAGTGACTGCGACCCTGGCCTGGGCTGGGTCGAAAATGCGGCCGACTGCGACGACGCCAACTCAGGCATCCACCCCGACGCCACCGAGATCTGCGACACCATCGACAATGACTGCGATGGGCTGGTGGATGACGCCGATGACTCGGTCACCGGCACCACGACCTTCTACGCCGATAGCGATGGCGACGGCTATGGCGACGACGGCGTCACCGCCGATGCCTGTGATCTTCCCAGCGGCCATGCCGCCTACGGCGGCGACTGCGACGACGCTGACGCGGCCTACAACCCTGGCGCCAGCGAGTCGGACTGCACCGATCCCGGCGACTACAACTGTGACGGTTCCACCGGCTACGCCGACGACGACGGCGACGGCTGGGCGGCTTGCGAGGACTGCGACGACAGCGACGCTGCCGTGCGTCCCGACGCCGACGAGAGCTGCAACAACGTGGACGATGACTGCGACGGCAGCATCGATGAGGCGGACGCCACCGACGCGGCCACCTGGTACATCGACGCGGACGGCGATGGCTACGGGGATCTGTCCACCACCACCGCCGCCTGTGACCGGCCCAGCGGCTTTGTCAGCGCCACCTACGCCACGGACTGCGACGATACCGACGCCTCCATCTCTCCGGTGGACCCCGAGCTGTGCGACGGCATCGACAATGACTGCGACGGCGACGTGGACGAAGGCCTGTCGGACACCTGGTACGCTGACGACGACGGCGACGGCTACGGCGACGCCGTGTCCACCGCCTCGGCCTGCAGCGCGCCCACCGGCTACACCGACAACGACGGCGACTGCGACGACGGCGATGCGGCCGTGAACCCGGGCGCTAGTGAGGACTGCGACGGCATCGACAACGACTGCGACGGCCTGGTGGACGACGACGACACCGCAGTGACCGGCGGTACCACCTGGTACCTGGACTACGACGGCGACGGCTACGGCGGGGTGCTTTCCACCGCCGCCTGTGCCCAGCCCAGCGGCTATGTGGCCGACAGCAGCGACTGCAACGACGGCGATCCCGTGGTGGCCCCCGGCGCCGACGAGTACTGCGATGGGGTGGATAATGACTGCGACGGCTCGGTGGACGAGGACGACGCGCTGGACGCCGTGACCTGGTACGCCGACAGTGACGGTGATGGCTACGGCGACAGCAGCCGCGTCGCCGCCGCCTGCACCCAGCCGGTGGGCTACGTCGCCGACGCCACCGATTGTGACGACAGCGACGGCGCGGTGTACCCGGCGGCGGATGAGACCTGTGATGGGGTGGATGACGACTGTGATGGCACCGTGGATGAAGCCGACGCCATCGACGCCGCAACCTGGTTCGGTGATACCGACGGCGACGGCTATGGCGATGCCAGCGTGACCGACACCGCCTGTCGCCAGCCCAGCGGCTTCGTGGCCGATGACGGGGACTGCGACGACGGCGACGCAGCGGTGAGCCCCGCCGCCATCGAGTCTTGCGACAGCGTGGACAACGACTGTGACGGTACGGTGGACGAGGGTGACGCGGTGGATGCCGCCACCTGGTACGCCGACAGCGACGGCGACGGCTACGGTGACGCCAGCTCGACCACGACCGCCTGCGCCCTGCCCAGCGGCCATGTCACCGACAGCAGCGATTGCGACGATGACAGCAATACCATTCACCCCGGTGCTGCCGAGCTCTGTGACGGGCTGGACAACGACTGCGATGGCACGGTGGACGAAGGAGTCACGACCCCCTGGTACGCCGACGTCGACGGCGATGGCTACGGCGACGCCAGCCACACCACCGACGCCTGCTCCCTGCCCAGCGGCCACGTGGCGGACAGCAGCGACTGCGACGACACCGATGCGGCCATTCACCCCGCGGGCACCGAGTCCTGCGACAGCGTGGACAACGACTGCGACGGCGCGGTGGACGAGCCCGACGCCGTGGACGCCAGCACCTGGTACATCGACAGCGATGGCGACGGCTACGGTTCCACCAGCTACACCGCCACCGCCTGCGCGCAGCCCAGCGGCTACGTGGCCGACGCCACGGATTGCAACGACTTCGATGGCGACGACTATCCAGGCGGTCGGGAGCTGTGCGACGGGGTGGACAACGACTGCGATGGCGACATCGACGAGTACGCCTTGGACCTACTCACCTGGTACCTGGACGCCGATGGTGACGGCTACGGCGACCCGAGCTTCGCCGACGACGCCTGCGAGGCGCCCACTGGCTACATCGCTCTCGCCGACGACTGCGACGACAGCGACGCAGCCATCAACCCCGACGCCGTCGAGATCTGCGACGGGCTGGACAACGACTGTGATGGCTACACGGACACCGGCGGCGTGGACACCGACGGCGATGGGCTGTGTAACGACATCGATCCGGAGGTCTACAGCTACGACTTCGACGACGGCGCCTGGACCGACTGGAGCTATGTTGATCTCGGTGGCGGCAACGTGCCCAACTGGTCCATGAGCGGCGGCACCCTGTTCGAAGTCAGCAACTCGGCCCAGACCATCGCCTATGGACCGGATCTGGGGGAAATGTACAGCTACACCATCACCGTGGACACCATGTTTGGCGGTGCAGCCACCGACCTGAGCGCCATTGTGTTCGGCATGGTGGACAGCGATGAGTACTGGCTGGCCCGCTGGTTCGACCCCACCGACTACTACGGCAGGTTCTCCCCTCCAGGTCGCCTCACCCTGGTTCAGTGCCTGTTCGGCACCTGCACCGAGCTGGCCCAGGACGACGACACCACCGACCTGAGCGTGGGGTACGGCACCTGGTCCGATCTGAGCGTTACGGTGGACAACAACGATGTAGCCATCCACCTCGATGGGGTGGAGTACGTGCACTACGCCGGCAGTGGCATCGCCCCCTTGGGCGCCGGCATCGTGGGCCTGTACAGCAACGACTGTGACGGCGGCGTGTACTACGACAACTTCGCTGTCACCAACCCCTGATCTGGCCTGGTGGGGTCAGCCGGTGTTCTTCATACCGGCCGAGATCCCGTTGACCGTGATGGCCAGTAGCTCCTCGGTGTGTGGCCCAGGAGCGGTCCGCAGGCTGGCGAGCAGCTCGACCTGCAGCACGTTGAGAGGGTCCACGAAGGGGCTGCGCACCTGCAGCGCCCGGCGCAGCACAGGGTAGTTTTCCAGGAGCTCATCTTGGCCCAGGGCGTCGACCACTGCGGTGACCGCCCGATCGTGTCGATGCTCGAGCTCGATGGCGCGGGCGCCCAAGGCCGGTGGCGCCAGGCGCTGGGCGTACAGGCCGTGGATGCGCAGGTCCACCTTCGCCAGGACCATCTCCACCATGGAGAGCAGGCCAGCGAACCAGGGCCAGTCCGCGGCCATGCGCAGCACGGTCTCCCGCTCGGGTCCGGCCAGGGCTGACCCCAGGGCCTCCCCCACGCCCAACCAGGCGGGCAGCATCACCCGAGCCTGGGTCCAGGCGAAGACCCAGGGGATCGCCCGCAGGCTTTCCAGGCCGCCTTCGGCCTGTCGCCGCGCCGGGCGGCTGCCGATCTTGAGTCGGCCCAATTCTGGTGCGGGGGTGGCGGTGCGGAAGTAGGGGACGAAGTCGGGATCGCGCACGGCCTGTCGGAACGCATCGCGGGACTGGGCGGCCAGCCCCTCGGCCATGGCCCTCCACGCGGGCTCGGGCTCCGGTGGCGGCCTCAGCGTGGCCTCCAGCGCCGCCGAGGCGTACAGCTCCAGGTTGCGCACGGCGACCCCTTGGATGCCGAGCTTGTACTGTATGACCTCACCCTGCTCGGTCACCCGCATGGCGCCTTGGAAGCTGGCGGGGGGCAGCGCCCGGATGGCGGCGTGGGCGGGCGCGCCACCGCGGCCGATGCTGCCGCCACGGCCGTGGAAGAGCACCAGGCGTACACCTCGCACCCGGCAGGCCTGGGCCAGGTCCTCCTGGGCTCTGTACAAGGCCCAGTGGGCCGCCATCAGGCCGGCGTCCTTGGCCGAGTCCGAGTAGCCCAGCATGACCTGCAGCTCATCGCCGCGATCGGCGACCAGGGCGCGGTAGGCGGGCAGATCCAGCAGGGTGCCCACCACCCCGCCGGCGCTCTCGAGGTCGGCCAGGGTCTCGAACAGGGGCACTGCGGGCAGCGGTCGATCCACGCCGGCCTCCCGCTGCAACAGCTCCACCGCCAGGACGTCCGACGGCGTGCGCGCCATGGAGATCACGTAGGCGCCCAGCGCCTCGGGCTCGGCACCGGCCACCGCCGCCATGGTCTCGAGCAGCTCCGTGGTATCGGGCGAGGCCCAGTCGCCCCGGGGTAGCAGGGGCCGGCTGCTGCCCATCTCCCGCAGCAGGAAGGCCTGACGATCGGGCTCGGTCCAGTCGGCGTAGCCCCCCAGGCCCAGGGCTCGGGTGGCTTCGTCCAGGGCGGCTTCGTGGCGGCCGGAGTGCTGGCGTAGATCCAGGCGCACCAAGCCGAGCCCGAAGGCGTCCAGACGGCGCAGGGTGTCCAGCAAGCGGCCCTTGGCCTGGATGCCAGCGCCGATGGTGTGCAGGGAACGCCAGATGGCCAGCAGCGGCTGCCGTACCTGGTCGGCGCGCGTGTAGATGTCCCCGTCCGGGGTCTCCCCCGTCTCGGCGGCGAGGGTGGTGGCGTCCAGGGTGCGGGTCATGCGGGCGTGCACATCGGCGATCACAACCCGGTAGGGCTCGGTGCTGCCGTCAGCCAGGGCTTGTAGTTCCGGTGTGGCCTCCATCGCCGACAGTTCGTCCCAGAGGCGGTCGAGCTCGCGCATGTAGAGCCGTGCGGCGAGGCTGCGGCCCATGGCCAGGACCCGACGGGTGGTGACGGCGGTGACGTTGGGGTTGCCGTCACGGTCGCCGCCCATCCAGGAGCCGAAGGTGAAGGGCGCGGCGCCCAGGGGGAGCCCGCGGCCGGTGGCGTCCTCGAGCTGGCTGTCCAGCTCCCGGGTGAAGCGTGGCAGGGCTTTCCATAGGGACTGCTCGAAGACCAGCAGCCCCGCGCGGGCCTCCTGCATCGGTGTGACGCGCTCCCTGTGGACCTCGTCGGACAGCCACATGGATGAGATCTCTCGACGCAGACCGTCGTGGATCTCCTGACCTTCCCAGTCTCGGCAGCCCAGGCAGTCCCGTCGCTCGAGCTGCCACTCCACCCGGTTGAGCTTGCGCAGGAAGGTGCGGCGGTTCACCTGGGTGGGATGGGCGGTCAGCACCAGCTCGATGCGCAGCGCGAGGGCCTGCCGGTGGAGCTCGGCCGGGTCCACGCCCTGGGTGGTCAGGCGGGCGATGGTCTCGGCGATGGAACCGGGCTGGGGGCCCATGTCGTGGGCCTTGGCGTGGGCTCGGCGGCGGCGGATGCGGTGGTGCTGCTCGGCGATGTTGGCCAGGGCCAGGAACTGAGCCAGGCCTCGGGCCAGCACTGCCCGGGCGTCCTCGTCCATGGCCTGGATGCGCTGCTGGAGGGTCGTCAGGGCTTCGGGGTCGCCGTTGCGAGCCAGATCGGCGAGGCGAATGGCCTCTTCGGTGGCGGCGGCGCTGCCGGCGCCCTCGTGGGCCTCGATGGCTTCGAGCAACAGCTCACCGAGTAAGGCCACATCACGCCACAGGGGGGCGTGCCGGTGGTCCGCGGAGACACTGTCCAGGGGGAGGAACCTGAAGGGAGAGGGATCCTGCATCGAATATCCGAGGCGACGGGTACGTTTGGGGCTTGCACCCCAACCTGCACACCGCGGGCGCCCCATGCCATCCCTGTTCAGCCTGCTGGTCGTCCTGCTCTCACCCAGCCCGCCGAGCCAGCCGCGCTAGGCCATCAGTAGACGCTCGCAGCCACCGCCAGGTCGCGGTGGGCGGGCTCGCTGTGTTCCCCTCGCTCGTCCAGGCTGTCGTCGAGGCCCAACCGCTCGCTGGCCTGGTAGTGGGTCGCGATGGTCTTGGGCTGTACCGCGTCGCCCAGCAGCTTGACTCGCAGCTTCCAGCGGGCCGCCAGGCCCAGCACGGCCACTCGCTTGGCGCGCTCGGCGACGGTGATGGTCAGGGTGGCGCGGATGCGGCGGTCCAAATCGAGGGCGGCCTGGCGCTCGGCGTCGTTCACTGCATGGCGGGCCACGGCGGGGAGCATGCAGCCCCAGACCCGCACGCGCTTCTCGAGGCTGGCCTTGCGGGCGTCGAGGCTGGCGTCGCGCTTCATGCCCAGCAGGCGCAGGTAGCCCCGGAAGCTGGTCTGCACGACCCGCAGCATGGAGCTGCCGTTGCGCTCGTAGTCCTGGCGGAAGGCGTGCTTCATCCAGCGGTCGGGGGCGTCGCCGGCGAAGTGGGGGTGCTTGTAGCTCAGCTCCTTCTGGCCATGCCAGTCCTCCCAGGCCAGGTCTTCGCGCAGCAGGCCCCGCTCTTTCTGGGACTGGTACAGCGCAGTGGTGGGCAGGGGGGTGAGCAGCATGAACTGCACGAAGTCGCTCTCGAGCTCACACATGAAATCCACGTCGGCCTGCATGTTGTCCTGGGTGTGGTGCTCCTGGCACAGGATGCCGCTGGCGAGAACCACGATGCCGCGATCCCGCAGCTGGCTGATCAGGGCTTTGGGGTCGATACCGATGTTCTTCTCGAAGTTGCCCTTGGTGGATGCCGACTCCACCCCGATCCACACGAACTCCACGCCCAGGCGCTGCAGGTTGTCCACACCGAAGGCGGTGATGGTCTCGGCGGAGGAGAAGATGGAGAAGCTGAAGTAGCGTTTGTCCCGCTCCATCAGGTGCATCAGCTCGAGGGCCCGGTCGCGCTCCTTGAGGAAGTTCTCGTCCATCACGAAGAAGTCGCTGGTGCCTCGTTCGTCGGCGATGCGGCAGGCGGTGTCGTACAGCTGCTGCCCAGAGCTCAGGTAGGCGGTGTAGCTCTTGCCGAAGAAGTGCGATGTGGAGCAGAAGGCGCAGCCGTTCACACAGCCCACGCCGGGGACCAACAGGCTGGCGGCCGTGTTGGGTAGGGGCACGCCCATGATGCTGGCTCGTTCGACGCTGGGCAGGGCGGGGTGCACGATGGGGGCGCAGGGGTCCTGGCCCAGGTGCTCCCGCAGCCAGCGGATGCCCTCGCCCTTCACCACGTGGTCGCAGTCGATGAGCTGGTCGATCTCATCGATGGCGGCGCCGTGGCCTCCTAGGATGATCTCGGCGTCGGGCTGGTGTAGGCGCACCAGGCGGGCCATCTCCCGGGCCTTGACGAAGTTGGGGGCGATGAAGCTGATCCCCACGATGTCGTAGCGCTGGTCCCGCAGCTGCTGCTCGAAGCGGTCCTTGCTCGGGAAGTCCAGCACCATGGTGTCGGCGTCGATGTTCTCGGCCAAGAAGTACAGCCCGAAGCTGCGGTGCTGGTGGCGGAAGCTGGCGATGCCCTGGGCCTTGGTGACCTGGTTGTGGAACAGCTCCATGACGTTCTCGCGGCGACCGAAGTCGTCGTCCACGCCGAAGGGGCCGAACACGCCGGAGAGCAGGATGCGCTTGGGGGTAGGGTTGCTCATGAATCACTCCTGGTATGGGAACGAATCTACGAGCAGTTCTTCACGGAAGGTTCATGAAGGGAGGGGGAGCTTGTCACCAAGCTTCACGATGGCCGCGAGCCCGGGCCCTGGCAGTGGTTAGCAGGGAGGCGTCGCCCAGCGTCGCCGCGGGCCCAGGAGGTACGGCATGTGGTCCGCCAAGCGCCAGGAAAAGCCAGGGGGCGGAGGCCTGCGCTTCGGGCTCGAACGAAACGGCCGCCCCGCCAGCGTCATGGTGGTCCTGCGGGCCATGCGTGGGTCCGAGGAGTTTCGCAGCTTTTTCAACGACCTGCTGGCCGAGACCCCCTACACGGCGATGCGGTGGGAGACCCCCGCTGTCTCCACCAGCACCTACCACCAGTCCTTCGAGTGTGTGGTCCTGGACTTTCCCAAGCTGGCCCGCCACCCGGACCAGGGGGCCTTCGCGGAGCACTTCGAGGAAGACGGGCCCGATGTGGTGAGCTTCTCGAATCACGGAAGAGACGCGGTGATGATCGTACCGCGCCTTGTCGGAGAGATCGAAGCCTACGGGCACCTCGCGTCGTTCGTGCGGGCCGCGCCCCCGAGTCAGCGCGACGAGCTGTGGCGCTGTGTGGCCGAAACCACGTTAGCCCGCATCTCCTCCCAACCGGTGTGGCTCAGCACCGCCGGTGCTGGGGTGTCTTGGCTCCACGTGCGGCTGGACGACCGCCCGAAGTACTACGGCCACATGCCCTACCGGCACGGAGTCGGCCGGGTGGCCGAGGTGATCCACCACGCCATGCCTCGCCGGCGGCGGGGGTAGTCCGCCATGAACCCCTGGCGCATCATGACCGAGGCGAAGATCCGCGACTGGCAGCGGCGCCGTGAGAGCGGGGAGGTATCCCTGGACAACCCCGGCGCCGAGACCCCCAGCTTCGACAGCCTCGAGCTGCAGCTGCTCCAGGAAGTCCTGCGCCTGAGTCGAGAAGCCCGAGCCTGTGATGATCCGCTGCAGGCCACCGCCCTGCGGCGGGAGGCCGCGTCCATCCGGGTGCGGTTGATGATCATCATTGAGCAGAGCGGGCGTCCGCTGTTGATGAAGACCATCGAAGAGCGGCTGCGGCAGGGCTGAGTCCCAACCGTGGACGGGGAACGGTGAGGTTGATGGGCAATCGTTCGCGCGCGTGCTTGTTGTTTCCTCGTGCCGTCCGTGAGTACACCCACCATGCGGTGCTGTCGCCGGGGTTGAGTGGAAAACAACGAGAAAACTCAACAGCTTGACCAGGCGCGCCTGTCTGGTGGGGTTTGCGTGCTCACCGTGTGTGGGTCTGGTGGAGGCTGGTGGTCTCGCGGTCCGTATCCTGTGGATCACGGGTCCGATCCGGACCCTCCGAGGTGATGACATGACTCCTGTGAGACCTGTGTGGACGATCCTGCTCTCATCCCTCCCCGTCGCCGTGCTCGGCTGCGCACCCACCCTCGATGGTGTGGGGGACGCGGACGTCGCCGCGGTCATCGAGCCCGTGGCGGCGCTGTCGTTCCTCGTCTGTCACGACGGCACGGGAAGCTACAGCACCATCCAAGACGCCGTCGAGGATGTCCCTGTCGGGTCGGTGGTGGTGGTCTGTGCGGGCGTGTACGAAGAGAATGTCACCGTGGACGGTACGGCGCTGACCCTGTTGGCCAGGGACGGTGTGGGGACGGTGACCATCGACGCCGTGTCGGGTGGCCGCCCGCTGGCGGTGAGCAACGTGCCCGCGCCTGGCTTCGGCATGAGCGGGTTCGTGCTCCAGGGCGGCGAGACCGAGCTGGCCGGAGCCGGACTGTGGGTGAGCGACTCGGTGATCACGCTCGAGGACAACCGCTTCACCGGCAACGACAGCGACAGGGACGGCGGCGGCCTGTACGCCGCTGCATCCGAGATCACACTCACGGGCAACAGCTTCGATAGCAACCGAGCCACGGGCCTGGGCGGAGGGGCCGCGTTCGACGGTTGCAGCGGCGAGATCACCGGCAACACTTTTGGTGGCAACGACGCCGACATGGGGGGTGGTCTGGCGGTCAGTGGTGACGATCTCACCGTGCTGTCCAATGTCATCAGCGCCAACAGCTCGGTGGACGTAGGCGGCGGTATCTACGTCTCCGGGGACTCGGACCTGCTGAGCAACAGCATCTCCGACAACCACGCGGACGACCACGGTGGCGGGTTCTACGTGACCGACGGCAGCGGTCGTGTAGACGGCAACCATGTGACCGAAAACACTTCGGGTAACGACGGCGCTGGTGGCTACATCACGCTGCACTACGGCGAGGTCACGCGGAACAGCTTCGAGGGCAACGAGGCGTCGGACGACGCCGGGGGCCTGCGGGTGCGCTTCGGCTATCTCGACATTACCGACAACGACTTCCTGGACAACAGCGCCAGGGATGCCGGGGGTGCCATCAAGCTCTCCCATGCCGAGTCCGAGTTCAGTTTCAATCTGGTTCGAGGCAATGTGGCCGGTGACCGCGGTGGCGGTATGGAGCTGGACAACGACAACACCAGCGTGAACAGCTCGGTGTTCGAGGACAACACGGCCGCCAGGGGCGGTGGGCTGCACAGCATGAACAACACCGCTGGGCTGTCCATCCGCGACTCGTCCTTCGAGGGCAACGCTGCGTCCTACGCCGGCGGGGGGCTGATGCTCGAAGACGACAGCTTCATGGTCCGCTTGGGGCACCTCGAGCTCTACGACAACAGCGCGCCCGACGGCGCGGGGATCTACGTCACTTCGGCTTTTCTCCAGGGTGGTGGCCTGATCGTGGCCGGCAACGTGGCCAGCGACAGCGGCGGGGCCTTCTACCTCGACAACGCCATCGGTCGCGTGGCCGGGCTGGTGGCCTGGGATAACGAGGCCAAGGTGGCTGGGGCGGCCATCGCTGCCCACGACAGCTTCGGCGTCTCCTTCATCAACGCCATCATCAGTGCCAACTCGGGCTCCGCCGCTGTGCAGTCTTTGGGGGGGCGCGGCCCGGCCTTCCGCTACTCCGACGTCTGGGGCAACGCCGATGGCGACTTCAGCGGTGCGCGGTCACCCACCGGGAGGTTCGGCAACATCGGCGCCGACCCCGCTTTCACCGACCCCGCCGCCTTCGACTTCACCCTGACCGCGGGCAGCCCAGCCATCGACGCGGGCGCTCCCTTCCTGCGGGACAGCGATGGTAGCCGGTCGGACATGGGGGCGTTTGCAGGGCCTTGGGGGTCCTGGCTGTAGCGTCGGCCGGCCATGGCTGTTCGGGGGTCCCAGGGTCAGCGGGGGCTCGCTGCGAGGCGATCAGCAATTCATGGTAGATGCACAACAGATCCCACCCCATGCCGAGGTACGCCACGATGCAGCGCCGCCCAGCCCTCGCAGGCCGCTCCCCGCAGACCCTGCTCTTTCTCATCCTGGCCAGCACCATCGCCTGCACTCCGCCCACCACCCTGGACGATCGGAACGACACCGGTTCCGTCGACACCGAAGACAGCGCCGAGACCGGCGACACCGACACTGGCACCCAGCCGCTGGGCGGGTCCTGCGAGCCCGATTCCGCACCCTGGAGCGGCGGGGAATGGCGACAGGCCTACGTGGACGTGGACACCTACGGTGAGACCTGCAGCGCGGGCACCGGCCACTTTTCGGACAACACCATGAGCTTCGATCTCGCTGGAGACATGCCCCAGGGTTCAATCGGCCGGCACCTGACCATCACCGCCACCGACCCTCCAGGGCATGTTGGCTCGAGCGGACTGACCCTCGAGGAACTGTCGATGGGCATGACCCTTCGCGTCTTCTTCACGGACGACGAGGTGGACTACACGGCGGATGTGACCTTCGAGAGCCAGGGCCTGGCCGACGTGGCGGTCACCTGGGTCGAGCAGCCCTGACCTCTTCATGGGACGGGGTGGCTGACGGCCGGCGTCTCTCGGTATGGGGGAGCGGGGGATGCTCGACCCCAGCTGGTCGCAGTGCCGTGTCCGCCTGCGCAGCGCGTTCGGCATGTTGAGCGAGATAGGATGGGTACCACGGCCTACCCGTGCGGTGGGCCCGACGCCCCTCCCCCGGAGTCCACGATGAAACGCCTCCTGATCCTCGGCCTCCTGCTCGTCGCCAGCGCATGCCGAACCAAGGACGACACGGGTACCCCGGACGATGACTGCACCTGGTACGCCGACAGCGACAGCGACGCCCACGGCGACGCCGCTAGCACCACCGCCGCCGGCTGCGATAGCGCCCCCAGCGGCACCGTGGCCAGCGCCGATGACTGTGACGACGCCGACGCTACGGTCTTCCCCGGCGCCGACGAGCTGTGCGACGGTGTGGACAACGACTGCGACGGTGAGATCGACGAGGACGCCACCGATGCGGGGACCTTCTGGGCCGACGTGGACGGCGACGGCTACGGCGATCCCGCCTCCATGAGCACAGCCTGCGAGCTGCCGGAAGGCAGCGTTGAGAACAGTGACGACTGCGACGACGGGGACGCTGCGGTCTTCCCCGGCGCCGACGAGGCCTGTGACGGTGTGGACAATGACTGCGACGGTGAGATCGACGAGGACGGCACCGCGGAGACCACCATCTGGTACGCCGACAGCGATGGTGACAGCTACGGCGACCTCTACGCCAGCATCGAGGCCTGCGCCGCACCCGAGGGCTACGTGGCCCTGGCATACGCCAGCGACTGTGACGACGGCGATGCCGCCATCCATCCCGCGGCCGAGGAGACATGCGACGGGGCCGACAACGACTGCGACGGCGCTGTGGACGAGGGGGTGACCGCCACGTTCTACGCCGACGCCGACGCCGACGGCTACGGCGATCCGGCGATGAGCGTCGAGGCTTGCGCCGAAGGCTCCGACCTGGTGGCTGACGACAGCGACTGCGATGACGGTGACGCTGCCGTCAACCCCGGCGCTGACGAGCTGTGCGACGCGGTGGACAACGACTGCGACGGCGACGTGGACGAGGACGACGCCGTGGATACCAGCACCTGGTACGCCGACGCCGACGCCGACGGCTACGGCAGCGCTACGGCCACCACCCTTGCCTGCGAGCAACCCAGCGGCTTTGGCACAGACAGCGCCGACTGCGATGACCGCAACGACACCGTCTACCCGGCGGCCACCGAGCTGTGCGACGCGGTGGACAATGACTGCGATGGCACCGTGGACGAGGACGATGCGGCCGATGCCAGCACCTGGTACGGCGACGGCGATGGTGACGGCTACGGTGACCCCGCCAGCGCCTCGGTGGCCTGCACTGCTCCTGTCGGCAGCACCGACGACGCCAGCGACTGCGACGATGGCGACGCGGCCATCAACCCCGGTGCGGACGAGCTGTGTGACGCGGTGGACAACGACTGCGACGGCGACGTGGACGAGGATGACGCCGTGGATGCCGCCACCTGGTACGCCGACAGCGACGGTGACGGCTATGGCGATATCGCCAGCGTCCGGCGGGCCTGCGAGCAGCCCTCCGGGACCGTGGTCGATGCCAGCGATTGCGACGACGGCGACGCCAGCGTGAACCCTGCATCCGTCTGGTACCTGGACCATGACGGTGACGGCTACGGCGACCCCAGCTACCCCGCGGTGGCCTGCCTGCAGCCCTCCCACCATGTCGCCGACGCTACCGATTGCGACGACCTCGAGGGCGGCATCCATCCGGGCGCCACCGAGCAATGCGATGGCATCGACCAGGACTGTGACGGCTCAGTGGACGAGGGCCATCCCACGGGCATGCTGACCTGGTATGCCGACGCCGATCTCGACGGCTACGGAGATCCAGGCGTCACCACCGACGCATGCGCCGAGCCCAGTGGCTACATCGCTGACGCCACCGACTGTGACGACAGCGCCGCGGACATCAACCCCGATGCCGAGGAGCTCTGCAACGGCCTGGACGACGACTGCGACGGCGTTGTCGATCCCGAGACGCTGGTCTACGGCGACGCTGCGACCTGCGCCGCCAGCTCCTGCGACGACATCCTCATCGAGCGCCCCAGCGCCACCGATGGCAGCTACTGGCTCGACCCCGAAGGCACCGGCAGTGTCATCGAGGCTTGGTGCGAGATGGACCTGTTGGGTGGGGGTTGGCTGGCCGTCTACAACATGATGGAGCGCGATGGCACCAGCACGGAGGCCGCCAACATGCACGCCTCCCTCATCGTCAACGATGACATGGCCGGTCCGGTGATGCCCGACTCGACCTCCGACGCCATCTACACCGCCAACATCCCCCTGGCCGACTACAGCGAAGTGCTCTACGGCTGGGCCCCCTCCGACCTCGACGACGTCACCGCCTACGGCACCTACAGCGATGACGCTGGCCTCGAGGGTGAGTGCTACCTGGATGGCTACTGCGGGGCAGGAGTGGCCGTGGCCACCTTCAGCATCGAGCCCACCGGCTCCAGCATCACCATCTACACCGGCACCAGCCCCACCTACCCCCACGTGGGGCTGGGCTGGTCCGGCCAGATCATCTGCTGGGGCTACGACAACAACGACTCGAGCTACGGCCACTGGGGCAACTGGTACGACACCAAGTCCTGCTGCACCGCCGGCAACACCGCTGACATCGAGACCCCCGGCTGGCGCTACACCATCTACATTCGCTGACCCCCCACACGGCCAGCACCACGGGCGATCAGCGTCCGGCCCCGACAGGTCCTCTCTCCCGTAGGAGTCCCCCATGAAGTCCACCCTGCAGTTGGCGTGCGTCACGCTGATCTGTGGCTGCTTCGGCAGCGACAAACCCGGCACCGACACCGGCAGCGAGCTCGAGCCCGGCAGCTCCACCGTCAGCCTCACCATCGACGGCACCACTACCGTCTGGGAGAGCCCCGGTGCCAGCTTCGTCGAGGTCGACCAGACCGATTGGCTCACCATCACGGATCTTGGTGGGGGCCAGGGCTCGCTCGATCTCATGGTGCCCGACAACCTACTGCCTGGAACCATCTCCGACTTCGAGATCTGCCCCGAGCAGTACCCTGACCCCGATGCCCCCTGCGGCCTGCTGTTCTTCGAGCTGGCCGAGTTCTACGACGTGGTGAGTGGGTCCTACACCGTCGCTGGCGACCCCGAGCCCCAGGGCGACGTCACCGGGAGCTTTTCGTTGCAGCTGGCCCACCGCGATGGCACCGGAGAGACCGGCTCGATCCAGGGCAGGTTCTCGTCCTACGTCAACGGCTACTAGCTCCCAGCGTGCCGCTCCCCGGCCCATCACTCTCCACTCATCTGCTGCGCTTGGCGCACCAGCTCGCCGAACTCGGCGCGGTAGCCGTGGGGGTCGCGGCCGACGCCCTGGGCTGCCAGCTGCTGCACCATGCTCCAGCTGGCCTGGCCCTTGTGGGGTGAGTCCCGCAGCAGCATCCCGTAGGCGGCCACCGCTGCAGCGTGGCGGAAGTCCCGCGAAGCGCTGGCCCACGCGGTGCCGCCGTCGGTCACCGGGAAGCTCAGCAGCCGGCTGCGGGTGCCGTCGGGCTGCTTGTAGCGAAGCTTTACGGTCATCAGCTCGCCGGTGGCGGCGGCCTGGGTGGTGGATGTGGGCTGCTGGTACTTCAGGATCGGGGCGCTGGGGACGGCCAGGTCGGTGCCGGCGGGCACCACCTCGTACAGTGCGGTGACGGTGTGTCCGGCGCCGATCTCGCCGGCGTCCTTGCTGTCGTCGGCGAAGTCCTGGGCCGCCATGGTGCGGTTCTCGTAGCCGATGAGCCGGTAGGCGTGGACCTGCAGGGGGTTGAACTCCACCTGGATCTTCACGTCCTTGGCGATGGTGACCAAGGTGCCGCCGCGTTCGGTGACCAGCACCTTGCGGGCTTCGTCCAGGTCGTCGATGTAGGCGTAGTTGCCGTTGCCGTGGTCGGCCAGCTGCTCGAGGGTGCCGTCCTGCAGGTTGCCCATGCCGAAGCCCAGCACGGTGA